>Ga0316616_100000012_pt1 | contig 49915 bp, 52 predicted proteins | sample OWC_Aug_M1_C1_D1_FD_207660 | JGI IMG/M metagenome (GOLD analysis project Ga0316616, IMG submission 207660) | Wetland soil microbial communities from Old Woman Creek delta, Ohio, United States - OWC_Aug_M1_C1_D1_B | ecosystem: Environmental > Terrestrial > Soil > Wetlands | place: USA: Ohio... | reverse complement strand
TCGCCTTCCGCCTGCATTTTCACCGCCACGTCGCGTGCCAGTTCCATGCTGCCATCCCTGGGCGTGAGCACCAGCTCGGCACCGAAGGCTTTCATCACCTGGCGGCGTTCCACGGATTGATTTTCCGGCATCACCAGCACCATCTTGTAGCCTTTGATCGCCGCCGCCATCGCCAGCGCGATACCGGTATTGCCGCTGGTGGCCTCGATCAGCGTATCGCCCGGCATAATGTCACCGCGCGCCTCGGCGCGCTGGATCATGGATAGCGCCGGCCTGTCCTTCACCGAACCAGCCGGGTTGTTGCCTTCCAGTTTGACCAAGATGGTGTTGCTGGTCTTGCCCGGCATCCTTTTCAGTTTGACCAGCGGTGTGTTGCCGACGAAATCCTCGATGGTTTTATACATGCCTATTTGCCTTTGAAACAAGCCAGGGCAACGGCATAGACCGCCAATGCGGTAAACGCGGCCAGCGACAGTTGCGGGATGGTGAAACCCAGCAGCGTCCAGTCCATGGCGGAACATTCGCCGGTGCCCTTGAATATCAATTCGACAGCCTTGCGGAAAGGAAATTGATCGAAAATATAATCGAAACCGGCGCCACATTCGGCCATCGCCTGCTCGGGGTGAGTCTGAATCCAGATATGGCGCAGGGCAATGCCGGCGCCGGAAGCCGCCGCCGCGAACTGCAGCAAGGCGTAGATACGGCGCCCCAGCATGGCAGCGTTATGCAAACCGGCAACCAGGAACAGTGTTCCCAGCACCATGAATGCGATGCGCTGCGAAATGCACAACGGGCAAGGTTCCAGATGATCGCGGGTCTGGATATAGAGGGCGAAAGCTACCAGCCCGAAACTGGCGGCAAAACCAATGAAATAGCCAATGCGTCCTTGAAATATCTTGCCGAGCATGTCCGAAGTCCTGAATGTAAAGGCCGTTAGTATACCGCCGGAATCGGCTGCAGGCGCCGCTAGGAAAGCCCGACCTGCGTCAGAGCCGATCTCAAGTCCGGCGCCGCACCCGCAGCATAAAGGCAACACGCCGCCTGAATCAGAATCGGCCGTGGTACCGTCACCTCGCCTGCCAGCGCCTGGCGCGTCCATTGAGCGGTCGTGGCTGCGTCAAAATCAGCGGCCAGCTCGGGAATATCCGTGTCACCAGCTTCCTGCTCTACCAGCACCTCGCCCAGCCCGTCATGGAAATACTCGATGCGCGGGCAGCGCCGCGGATTGGCGTAGGGTTCACCTTCGGCACCGCGCATCAGCAGCGCCCGCGCGCCGACAGCCTGCAGGAAGCCCGCCATGCGGATCATGTAAGGCGGATGGGTCACACTGACCACGCGCACCGATTCCCCGCCGAAAGGGTCCACCAGCTTGGCCAGAGTATGGGTGCTGCTACGCACGCCCAGCCGCCAGCGCAGATCGAGCTGAGCATCCATCGCAGGGGAAAGCCCGTGTGCCGTGAGGAATGCGATGCCTTTTTGCTCCAGTCGAGCCTCCGCTTCCCGGGCGGTCGTACTGATCGGCACATCCAGCAGCGCCAGCGTTTCCGCCGCCGTGACCCGCCGGGGATCCTGCGTGATGCCGTGCAGCAGCACCGGTACGCCATGCCGCTGCAGCAGCAGCGCCAGCAGCGGCAACAGATTGGCCAGCTTGCGGGCGCCGTTATAGGCGGGCAACAGCACCGGGAGAGGCTTGCCGGCAGGCCTGGCCATTTGATGAATGCGCCCGGCCAGCGCCTGATGGAAACCCAGCATCTCCTGTTCGGACTCGCCCTTGATGCGAAATGCAATCAGCAGCGCGCCCAGTTCCAGCTGCGGCACCTTGTCATCCAGCATCGCAGCATAAAGTTCGCGAGCAGTATGCTGATCCAGGTCGGTGGCGCCTTTGATGCCGCGTCCGACTTCCTTGATGATTGCGGTGTAATTCATTGCACCATTTTAGCTTCATAATGGCGATATGTCCGACAGCCTTTTCTCAGCGCCCGCCTCCGTCCTCTCGGTCAGCCAACTCAACCGCATGGCGCGAGAGGTACTGGAAGGCAGCTTTCCACTGTTCTGGGTGGCCGGCGAGGTTTCCAACCTGACGCGGGCAGCTTCCGGCCACTGGTATTTTTCGCTCAAGGACGACAAGGCGCAGGTGCGCTGCGTCATGTTCCGCAACAAGAACATGCACATGGACTGGCAGCCGCGCGAAGGCGACCATGTCGAAGCGCGTGCGCTGGTCACGCTGTACGAAGCACGCGGCGATTTCCAGCTCACCATCGAAGCGCTGCAACATGCCGGGCTGGGGGCGCTGTTCGAGGCTTTCGAGCGACTCAAGGCCAGGCTGGAGCGCGAAGGGCTGTTTGATGCCGCCAGGAAACGTCCGTTACCGGAACACCCCAGACAGATCGGTGTCGTCACCTCGCCTGACGCCGCCGCATTAAGGGATGTCCTGACCACGCTCAAGCGCCGCATGCCAGGCATCCCGATAGTGATTTATCCCACGCCGGTACAGGGAAAAGGGGCTGCCGAGTTGATCGGGCAGGCGATACGCACCGCCAGCGCACGCGCCGAATGCGATGTGCTGATCGTGTGCCGGGGCGGCGGCAGCATGGAAGACCTGTGGCAATTCAACGAGGAAGTCGTGGCGCGGGCAATTGCTGATTGCGCGATTCCGGTAGTCAGCGGCGTCGGCCATGAAACCGACTTCACCATCGCCGATTTTGTGGCCGACCGGCGCGCGCCGACACCAACCGGCGCAGCCGAGATGGTTTCACCGGATCGCATGGCATTACTGCATCGCAACACGCAGTTACAGTTGCAATTGCAGCGGCAAATTCGTTACACCCTGAACCAGCGTATGCAGCAACTGGATTATCTGGCACGCCGGCTCACGCATCCGGGCGACAGACTGCGCCAGCAGCAGGAACGCTTTGGTCACCTGCAGGTGCGGCTGAACGCGGCCATCCAACACTCACTGGTGCTTGCCGGGGCACGATGCCAGCCCCTTTCGCAACGCCTGATGACGAACCAGGCACGTTATCTCGACATGCGACGCGAAAGGTTGCGGCGGCTGGAACAGAACCTTCGCCACCTGGGTCCGCAGGCCGTACTGGATCGCGGCTACACCCTGGTTCAAACCGAGGGTGGCAAAATTGTGCGCAGCAGCGCCGAACTCCGCATTGAGCAGACCCTGCAACTGAGCTTTGCGCAGGGGCAGGCGGATGTGCGTGTGACCAAGACCAAATCCTGACGCCGCACGGCTAAAAAATTACAACCCGCAATCATTCGGACGTAAAATAATACGAAAGTTTCAGAGCTTACTTATGTCATCTGACCAGTCCACTGACAAATCACGCCTTGCTGCTCTTTCCCTCGCCGCCCTGGGGGTGGTATTTGGCGACATCGGCACCAGCCCGCTCTACACCATGAAGGAAGTTTTCGCCAGCCATCACCCGGTACCCGTTACGCCGGACAACGTGCTGGGTGTGCTCTCGCTGATCTTGTGGGCGCTCATCATGGTGGTAACGGTCAAGTACGTCGCTTTCGTCATGCGCGCCGACAACCACGGCGAAGGCGGCATCATGGCGCTGATCGCACTGGCCGGGCAGCAGGCGGGACAAGACCAGCGCAAGCAGCGTTTCATCATGTTCGCCGGCATTATCGGCGCCTGCATGTTCTTTGCCGACGGCATGATCACCCCGGCCATTTCGGTATTGTCAGCGGTCGAGGGGCTGGAGCTCGCCGCCCCGCAATTGCATTCCATGATCATTCCGATCACGCTGGGCGTGCTGTTTGGGCTATTCTGGATGCAGCGCCACGGGACAGCTACCGTGGGCAAACTGTTCGGCCCGGTGATGGTGCTATGGTTCGGCACGCTGGGGGCGCTGGGTATCCTCAACATCCTGCACGATCCGGAGGTGTTGCGCGCTGTCAATCCAATCTATGCCTTGCATTTTTTTACGGATAACCATTGGATCGCGTTTGTCGCGTTGGGTGCAGTAGTGCTGGCGGTGACGGGAGGCGAGGCGTTGTACGCCGACATGGGACACTTCGGGCGCACGCCGATCCGGGTCGCCTGGTTCGGGTTCGTGCTGCCCGCGCTGGTGCTCAATTATTTTGGCCAGGGTGCACTCATTCTGCACGACGCCGAGGCTGTCAAGAACCCTTTCTACCTCCTGGCGCCCGAATGGCTGCTGTACCCCATGGTGGCTTTGGCCACATTGTCCACCGTCATCGCTTCGCAGGCCGTGATTTCCGGCACTTTCTCCGTTTGCCGCCAGGCGCTTCAGCTTGGGTACATGCCGCGCACGCAAATCCAGCACACTTCGGAAAGCGAGGAAGGCCAGGTCTACCTGCCGCGCGTCAACTGGTGGCTGATGATCGCAGTCATGGCGCTGGTGGTCGGCTTCGGCTCCTCCTCCAACTTGGCGGCGGCCTATGGAATCGCGGTTACCGGCGACATGGTGATTACCACGCTGCTTGCCACGCTGGTGTTTCATGGCCTATGGCGCTGGAGCTGGGCAAAAACGCTCTCGCTTACTGCAATATTCCTGACCGTGGATCTCGCCTTCTTCGGCGCCAACATACTCAAGATTCCGGCTGGCGGCTGGTTCCCTCTCTTGATCGGGGTGGTGATCTTTACCGTGATGATCACCTGGAAAAGTGGCCGCGCGCTGCTCTACAAGCGGCTGGCGGAAGAAGCCATGTCGCTGGAACCATTCATCCACGCCTTGGGGGCGCATCCGCCCGCCCGTGTGCAGGGTACGGCAGTTTTCATGACACCGAACCCCAAGGGCGTACCGCATGCCATGCTGCACAACCTCAAGCACAACAAAGTGCTGCATGAGCAGGTGGTGCTGGCAACGGTAAAAATAGAGAATATTCCTCATGTACCTACACACGAGCGTCTGGTAGTAGAACATCTGCCGCACGGCTTCCACCGCGTGGAGGTAAGCTACGGCTTCAAGGACGATCCGGATCTGCCGCGCGAACTCGAGGCATGCAGCCGGTACGGGCTGAAGTTCGACATGATGGACACCTCGTTCTTTATCGGCAAGGAAACCCTGATCCCCAAAATGCATTCGGAAATGGCTTACTGGCGCGAGAGACTGTTCATTGCCATGTTCCGCAACGCGGACAGCGTGACCAATTATTTCAAGCTGCCGCCCAACCGTGTCGTGGAACTCGGCACGCAAGTAACCCTCTAATTCCCGCATTCTGACAACCGGAATGCGGCCTGAACCGTTGAATCATCTGTTTCTATCTATCCACTGGAGAACCGAATATGAACAAGCTCATCACTCTGCTGCTGGCATCCGCACTGGCTTTTCCATTACTGGTGCTGGCCGACCATAATGGCGATGGCACTTCCTGCAAGCGCCCCGGACAACAGTTCACCAATGCCGACACCAACAAGGATGGCAGCCTCGACAAAGCCGAGGCTCAGGCCATGCACGACAAACATTTCGACGAAATGGACGCCAACCACGACGGCAAGCTGTCCAAGAAAGAAATGACCGCCTGCAAGCAAGGTGGCAAAAGTGGCGCCATGCACGACAAGGGCAGCGAAGGTTTCAAGAAAGCCGACAAGGACAATGACGGCACCCTGGACAAGGAAGAAGCCAAGTCCCTGCCCAATGTCAGCAAGCACTTCGAAGAAATCGATACCGACAAGGATGGCACCGTGGACCGCGATGAAGTACACAACTACATGAAGGACACAAAGGCAACCAAAACGGGCCAGTAACAGGAAGTTCCTCTCGCTCCTAAAGCCGGGCATCCTTTTCACCCTTTCGTTCAAGAGTTATTTGCATGAAGAAACTATTTCTTTCCCTGTTCGCCGCCACGCTGCTTGCTAGCTGTGCCACCACCCAAACCACCCAATCAGGCGCAGTCGGCGTGGAGCGCAAGCAGTTCATGATGCTTTCCGAGAAGCAGGTGGAGCAGATGGCGGCGCAAAGCTATCTACAAACGATCAAGGAAGCGGAAACAAAAAAGACGCTGAACCCCAACCCGGAGCAGACTGCGCGGGTGCGCGCCATCGCCAACCGACTGATTGCACAGACCAAAGTGTTCCGTCCTGACGCGGCCAACTGGAAATGGGAAATCAACGTGCAGCAGGGCAAGGAAGTCAATGCTTACTGCATGCCTGGCGGCAAGATCATGGTGTACACCGGGCTGATCGACAAATTAAATCCGACAGATGATGAACTGGCCAACGTCATGGGTCACGAAATTTCGCACGCTTTGCGCGAGCACGGACGTGAGCGCATGTCGCGCGCTTATGCCCAGCAAATCGGCCTGGTGGGACTGGCTGTTGCGATTGGGGCAACTTCCAACAACAGAAATGCTGCTACCAATACCTTGATGATTGGCTCCACTGTCACCGCGCTGGCCTTGACCCTGCCCAATAGCCGCGAGGCTGAACGAGAAGCCGATCGCATGGGCCTGGAGCTTTCCGCACGCGCCGGCTATGACCCTAACGCCGCCATCACGCTCTGGCAGAAGATGGGCGCGCAGGGCGGTTCCAAACCGCCGGAATGGCTAAGCACGCACCCTTCGGATGATTCCCGCATGCAAGAACTGAAGAGCCTGATTCCTACCGTCATGCCGCTATATCAGGAAGCAAAAGCCAAACAGCGTTGATTTGGTGTCACAATGGCAATATCGCAAGGGCGCATTTGCGCCCCTTGTTTTTTTATTGAGACCACATGAATCCAAGAATTGGCGAAATCGTTGAGCGCATGAAGGCGCTGGAGCAGGAGCTTGAGGCCGAACTCAATCAGACCCGCGAAAATTTACGCTATCGCCTGGACAACGAAAAAATCCGTTTCGATCGTGAAGTCCTGCAGCAGCAACGCCGGCTCAAGGTCAATCTGTTCCGCTATGCGCTGTTCCCTAAACCGCAACACGTGCTAACTGCGCCTTTTATTTACGCGTTGCTGCCGCTCATGCTGCTGCTCGATGTGTTCGCCAGCCTGTACCACGCTGCGTGCTTCCCGCTGCTCGGTATTCCCAAGGTCAGGCGCAGCGATTACCTGATTTTCGATCGCGGGCACCTAGCCTACCTCAACCTGCTGGAAATGGTGAACTGTGCCTACTGTTCCTACGGCACCGGCCTACTTGCCTACATGACGGAGATCGTGGCGCGCACCGAACAGTACTGGTGCCCGATCAAGCATGCACGACGTATCCTTGCCGCCCACTCGCATTACCGCCATTTCACCGAATTCGGCGACGCCGAGAGTTTTCGCCGCGATCTGGATAAAATCCGCCAGTTCAAAGACTGACGAACGACACTTATCCAAGTAAAATTACATTTTTTCAAAACTTAGGTAACTACCATGCAGGAACTGCAATCCATTATCGAAGAAGCGTTCGAGAACCGCGCCAGCATCAACCCCGCCAACGCCGACAAGAAGGTCAAGGACGCCGTATTCAGCGTACTGGAAGAACTGGATGCCGGCCGTTTGCGCGTAGCCACCCGTGTGGCTGACACCCAGCAATGGGAAACCCACCAGTGGATCAAGAAGGCAGTGCTGCTGTCCTTCCGCCTCGAGGACAACCGCATGTCCGGCGCCGGCTACACCCACTTCTTCGACAAGGTGCCGTCGAAGTTTGCCCACTTTTCCGAAGACGATTTCCGCAATGGCGGCTACCGCGTTGTGCCAAATGCCATGGTGCGTCGCGGCTCCTTCATCGGCAAGAACGTGGTGCTGATGCCCTCCTACGTCAATATCGGTGCCTTCGTGGACGAAGGCACCATGGTCGACACCTGGGCCACCGTCGGTTCCTGCGCGCAGATCGGCAAGAACGTGCATCTGTCCGGCGGCGTCGGCATCGGCGGCGTGCTGGAACCGGTGCAGGCCGGCCCCACCATCATCGGCGACAACTGCTTCATCGGCGCGCGCTCCGAAGTAGTGGAAGGCGTCGTGGTCGAGGATAACTCGGTGATCTCGATGGGCGTCTACATTGGCCAATCGACCAAGATTTACGACCGCGAAACCGGCGAAGTGACCTACGGCCGCATCCCGGCCGGCTCCGTCGTAGTCAGCGGCAATCTGCCCTCCAAGGATGCCAGCTACAGCCTGTACTGCGCGGTCATCGTTAAGAAGGTCGACGCCAAGACCCTGTCCAAGGTCGGCATCAACGAACTGCTGCGCGGCGTCTGATGAAGCTCTATGGCCTCCCCAACTGCGGCACGGTGAAGAAGGTGCGGGCATGGCTCGATGAAAAAGGCATTGCCTACACCTTTCACGACTTCAGGAAGGACGGCGTGAATTCCGCGCTGATCCGGGGCTGGCTGGCACAGGTGCCACGCGAGAAGCTGATCAACCGCGCCGGCATGACTTGGCGCGAGTTGTCGGATGATGCAAAAAACGCCATTCAGGACGATGCTTCCGCGCTCACTTTGATGTTGAAAAAGCCGGCAGTAATCAAGCGTCCGGTGCTGGAAAAGGATGGCAAGATACTGGCCATTGGTTTCAACAAGTTCGATTATGAGAATCTTTTTAAGTAATCCATCATGTCCAAAACCCTCGAACTCGCCAAAAACCTGATCGCCCGCCGCTCTCTCACCCCGGATGATGCCGGCTGCCAGGAAATCCTGATCGAACGACTGGAAAAGCTCGGCTTCAGTATCGAACGCATGCGCTTCGGCAACGTAGACAACTTCTGGGCGCGACGCGGTAACACCAAGCCGCTGGTCGTCTTTGCCGGCCACACCGACGTGGTGCCCACTGGTCCTATCGAGCAATGGCATAGCGAGCCGTTCACGCCCACCATCCGCGACGGCATGCTGTACGGGCGCGGCGCGGCGGACATGAAGACTTCCATTGCCGCCTTTGTCGTCGCTCTGGAAGAGTTTCTGGCGCAACACCCCGACCATCACGGCTCCATCGGCCTGCTGATCACCTCGGATGAAGAAGGCGTAGCGGTGGACGGCACAGTCAAAGTGGTGGAGGCGCTCAAGGCGCGGAATGAGCTGCTGGACTATTGCATCGTCGGCGAGCCAACCTCCAACAAGCAGGTCGGCGACATGATCAAGAACGGCCGGCGCGGCTCGTTGTCCGGCAAGCTGGTCGCCAAGGGTATCCAGGGCCACATCGCCTACCCGCATCTGGTGAAGAACCCCATCCATAAAGCCGCGCCCGCCATCGCGGAGCTGGCGCAAACCGTGTGGGACGAAGGGAATGAATACTTCCCGCCCACCTCGTTCCAGGTTTCCAACATCCACGGCGGCACTGGCGCCACCAATGTCGTGCCCGGGCACGTCGAAATCCTGTTCAACTTCCGCTATTGCACCGCCAGCACCGAACAGAGCCTGCGCGAACGGGTCTTTGCCATTCTCGATAAACACGGTTTGGAATACGATGTGGAATGGGAATCCGGCAAGCCCTACCTGACACCGAAAGGCAACCTCGTCGAAGCGATATCCGCCGCCATCGAACAAGCCTATGGCGTCACGCCCGAACTCTCCACCAGCGGGGGCACCTCGGACGGCCGCTTCATTGCCGACATCTGCCCCCAGGTGATCGAATTCGGCCCGCTCAATGCGACCATTCATAAACTGAACGAATGCGTAGGCGTCGCGGATATCGATCCGCTCAAGGACACCTATCGGCTGACGCTGGAAAAACTGCTGAAATGAGCCTCCACACCCGCGTCGCGGAACAACTGTTCACCCTCCGCGACTGGCTGCGCTACGCCGTCAGCCGCTTCGAACAAGCCGGCATCTTCTGCGGCCACGGCGCCCTGAACAGCTACGACGAGGCAGTCTGGCTGATACTCTCCGCACTCCATCTGCCACACGATACGCTGGAAAACTTTCTGGATGCCGTGCTGACCGAGGCCGAGCGCAGTAATCTGGCACACCTGATCGAGCGCAGGGTCACCGAGCGCATTCCAACCGCGTATTTAGTCAGGGAGGCCTGGCTGGGCGACTTCAAATTCTATGTGGATGAACGCGTCATCGTGCCGCGCTCCTTTATCGCCGAATTGCTGCATGAACAACTGGCGCCATGGGTGGAAAATCCGGAGGAAGTCACCGCAGTGGCCGATATCTGCACTGGCAGCGGCTGTCTCGCTATCCTGGCGGCGCACGCCTTCCCCAATGCCGAGGTGGACGCGGTCGATATTTCCGACGACGCGCTGGCGGTGGCGCACCGCAACATCGCCGATTACGGATTGGAAGACCGGGTGCAGGCGGTCATGTCCGACATGCTTTCCGGGCTGCAGGGAAAACGCTACGAAGTGATCATGTCCAACCCACCCTACGTCAACGCGCCTTCAATGCAAACACTGCCGCTGGAGTACCGCCGCGAACCGCAACTGGCACTGGCATCCGGGGATGACGGCCTGGAGCATGTGCGCGTGCTGCTGAAGGAAGCCCCCAACTACCTTTACCCGAGCGGCCTGCTGGTGGTGGAGATCGGCCATAACCGCAATGCGCTGGAAGCGGCCTTCCCGAAACTCCCGTTCACCTGGCTGGAAGTCAGCGCCGGTGACCAGTTCGTGTTCCTGCTCAACCGCGAACAGATGCTCTAACCTTTCTGAATTTCGGGTATCCGTGACCCAAGGCCAGGCTTCGGGCTATTTTATTTGCGGTTTAATTTGGTTAGAAACTGGCAACATGGAAATTCGCATTCATATTGATTTGCTATGGTTGGAATCTCCCAAATCCTCCAACAACGCCCTTTGAATTAGTGTGCGGTTAGTGTTATAAGACACTTTCATAAAGTCATTCAAGCCGACTTCCGCCATCCAATTTACTGGAGAATTTTTGAATGGGACGATTGTTAGTGTTGTTGCTTGGTCTTTCTTTCGCGCCACTGCTTCCCGCCGAGGAAACGGATCTGATCATCCCGAGTTCGACGGAGGAAATGGAGAAAGTCTTGGGCGACGAGGATCCCTGTAAAGGTTGTGGTGTAGTAACCGATATTCGGCAGACGAAACCGAAAAGCAGTCTGAATCCCGCGCTGGAACAAGCAGGCACTTTGACTATTGTCGAGGCAACCCCGGCTGGGGTGGTCTCGGAGCCCCTTGAAATATACGAAGCGTCTGTCGAGCCATGGCAGATTACAATTCGTTATGACGAGGAATTTATTATCCATGAGCAAAACATGAAGCCTTCTGTAGAGGTGGGAGATCGGGTGGAAGTGATTTCTGGTCGAGTTGTTCCGCGATAGTTGCCCATGAAGACGTTATCCCGATAGCAACCCTCCCATCTGCTTGTGTCCCTGTTCAACCACGAGCAGCTTGCCTGACCTTTAAAGTTCGGTTTTGCGCGCCCACACATCGACCAGGGTGCGCACCTTGCGGCTCCATGGGATGTTTTCATCCGACAGGACGTCGAGGAATGCCGAAAGCCGCTTGGACTTGGCAATGGTATAGAGCACCAGCGCCGTGGTCGGGATGAACGTCAGCATGAAATAGCCCAGCTTGACCAGCGGCGCATTGTCGGCCTCGGCAAAAAGGTTCATGCCCAGTATGCCTGTCACCACCGTCCCGATCAGGCCAAAGGCCGTCACTACCGTGAGCCTGACGACAATTTCCGTGTGCGCCTTGCTCTGATCGCTGTCCAGATATTCCGTCATATCCAGAATGCGGCGGCGGGTGCGCTCGAACAGATCGCCGGTTTCCAGGTGCCGCAGCATCATGCTGAACAGATCACGCGTCTGCGCCTGGTCCGACACCGCATGGAACCAGTAGCGGTGGGTAAAGCGCAGGAAAATTTCCAGCGTGTGGCTGACGTTCTTCCTGAAAACCTTGATCGAGGCCGAATCGTCGATATCCAAATGGCTGATCGCGTGCACGAGCCGGTCAGAAAGCATCAGCAGCGCCGCCTTCTGGAAGTGCGCGATGACGAACAGCAAGAAATACTGGTGCCGGAACTGGCTGACGACGCCGGTCTCCTTGTCGGTAAAGGTGGGTTCGCTGGCCGTCCCGATCACGGTAAAACTCTGGCCGTTGCAGATGAAGCGCATGTTGTCCGGATCCTGTCGCTGCCCTTCATCCCAGTGGCGGTCGTAACAATAGCGGCTCTCGAAGTCGCGTAGAAACCCTTCGGAATAAGGCAGGGTTTGCGAATCGCCGGGACGGGTCACCATGCCCAGGCGCACCAGATCTCCGCGCGTCAATTTCGAAATATCGTCGAACGCCAGGTAGCTCATCGTCGGCATGCGCTGGTATTCGATCTCGCGGTAGCGGATATCGCCTTCCTGGTCCGAGTAATGTTGTACCAGCGGCTGCATCAGGTATTCCCAGTGCGCCGCGATGCGCGACACCCGCTGCTCGCGCACGAACTTGAGGTAGCGCTCTTTCTCCTCGTAATCCGAGGCCGCCAGCACCTCGCCCTGCTTGTTCAGCCACTCCACCTTTTCGGCGCAATGCCCGCCGCGGCCATTCGGTTCCCAGTGGCTGGGGTATGCCCGCCCGAAGCGGAACAGGGTGTTCATAGCACGGGGAAGACTCAGGTGTTCGCCGATCAGTTCGACCACCAGGATGGCAATATCGATGTCGTAGAAGAAATACAGATCGACGTGATCCACGGCGAAGGTCACCGGCTCCGGATCGTTGCCGAACTTGATGCGGGCGCTCCTGATGTCGCCGCGGGTGAATACGTGGATGGGCGAGCGGCCATAGCTGCCGTCATCCTCGCCTTTGATGCCCTCGCCGTAGAGGAAGCGTTGAGCGAATGGCAGAAAGGTGACGAACTCCCGATAGCGGCGCTCGCTGAACTGGCTGCCCGCCGAAGTGAACTCATCCGACACCGACCGCCAGGGTGTTTTGTCGGCGGCGGCCGTCAGATACTGCCAGTGATGCTGGATCTGCTTGTCTTCACCCTGCGGAATCAACTGCACCGGCCACAGCACGACTTGCCGGAAGCTCTCCACGTTCGGTTGCTGCTGGCCCTCTGTCTGATCCATGACGCCCCCCGCCTCAGCAATCCATCGTCAAGCATGTTGCCGATCAACGTCGCTGAAGTTTCTTCCGATAACCGCAAGCATTCATTTATTTCGGTTGCGTGTGCAACTTCCCGGGCTCGCCCAGCGCAGCATGCGCGTTATGAAAACTGTGGCAGGACATGCAGCTGCTGGTGATACGCTTGTACTTTTGGCTGTTGCCGGCGTGACACTTCAAACATGACTCGCGGTCAGGTATCGCGACATCCGAGCTGCGTTCCGAATGCTCCACCTGATGGCAGGACTGGCATTGTTGGGTACGATGCGATGCGTGATTGAAGCGTGCCTTGCTGAACCAATCTTGGGTAATGCGTAGCGGCGTGACGCGCCATGGCAGGCTATCGCCCTTCCCGGTGGCCGCCACCTCATGGCAGTAGGCACAACCATCTGTTTTCAACGCGCCCGAGTAGCGGGCAACCTGTTTCGGCGCGTTAACCTTCAATGCGTTGAACACATCCTGTTCTGCGGCGTGCGACAGGCGCAGCCTCGCACCAGCCGGGCCGACCTCCAGCCGGTCGGCGTGGCAGTCTAGACAGTCGCGCTTGAACGACAGCGGCTTGAACCGCATTTCCTTGCCTTCCGGCCGGTGGCAACTGATGCATGCGAGATCACGAATGTCCGACATTCCGCCCGGCCCCTGTACCAATCCGACATGCTGGTTGTGGGGGAATTTAAGGCCGGACTTTTCTATCAGGCGCGCCTTTTCCTTCTGTGGGATGCGCTCGATATCGGCTTCGTCGGGGCCGGTTCTAAACGTTAGCTTGAAATCGGGATGATCGCGGTCGAAATCATGAATATCCGTCAGCGATGTCTTGGGATCAACTGCCTTGATATCGTCGTGACACTTCAAACATGTAGCACTGTCCTGCCTTACCAAAGGGGCCGGGGCCTTATGTTCACGGTGACACTCGGCGCAGCGCATCCTGCCAGAGAAGAATCCCTTACCTTGAAAAACACGTTGTTGCAGGGCTGGGTCGGCAATATGCGGTGCAGTATCGCGATGGCAGCTCAAGCAGGCCTTGTCAGAAACCCGCTGTGTCGGCCCCTGATGGCAATTCTCGCATTGCGAGCTGAAATGCTGGTGCGAGGTGGAGACCCGCCCCGGACTCCATACACGATCGAAGCCCATGGGCCAATGCGCTACCTCTGTACGCAGCTGAGGAATAAAAATCTGCGCCAGCGGCAACGCCAGAAAAATCAGTGCAATCAGCCCGGCCATCCACAGCGAGAAGCGCCGCTTAAAGGTCGAAGCCCCCGGCAACGGCTCATGGGTGCGTAACTTCAAATCCTGGTAGTCGTCTGGCAGACGGTGGGCCAGAACCAGCGACACCGCCACATCGACATCCGGGGGCGCCGGCTCCACCGTCAGCTGGTAGGGTCCGATCAGGACCTGTTTGCCATTTGTCAGCGCAATATTTTGCTGCTGCGCTCCATCCGCCTCCAGTTCGCCATGGATGGCCACCAGATGTGGCTGGCCATCTTCCAGCCGTTTGATCACGGCGTGATGCATGGCGACGCGCGGATCAGGCAGATGTATCTTGCATTCCGCTCCACGGCCAAAAGTCACCTCGTCGCATGTCAGCGAGTGGTAGCTGCGCACCGGCATGCCGCGTGAGTTGTGAGAGACCCTGATTAAAAGGCAATGAATCATGGTTTACCAATAAACGAATACGGCAACGACATGCGCCGCCATCGCCACCAACAGGGCGATGGTGAAAGGGACATGGAAATACAGCCAGAACCCGAGCCTGGCCCGGTACATCAAATCCTGGCGCGCCCGCTTTACCAGCGACTCGCGGCGAACCATGATGGAATAAAGTTCGTGATACATTTTCCGTTGTTCCGCGGACAACTCCTTGCCCATTACGGCGAGTTGTTGCACAGCCACCGCAGAAGGGCAATCCGGCCGGAACCCCCTGAGCTGCTCGATCAAACCGGTGCCGATATAGGTTTCGCGGCAAGCGCGCGCCACCGTATTGTTAATGTCATCCGGCATATGCAGCGCGAGCTGGCGCGCCAGTTTGTCGGCATCGGCAATGCGTAGCAGCAATGCGTCAAGGTTGTCCTCGCCCATATTGTCGGTCATCTGCCTTGGGTAGATCATGTAGGCATAGTTGCCGAAGAAGCCGCTGACCACCACCAGCAGCAACAGCCCGTAAGCCAGCGTGTGGATGTTGAAACCGAAGTGGAAGCCGCTGTGCAGACTGACTAGCACCGTCAGCGCGGTGCCCAGATAAATATGCGCCGACAGCCAGCCCTGCGTGGATCCGGTACCGCGATACCGGCGTTTGCGTACACCGTACCAGGCCATCCAAAGCACCATGAGTGCCGAAATCGTGCCAAGACCATAGCCGAGCCAGCTGCCACCATAGTGCCCGACCGCCGGCTCGAACAGCAGGTAGATGGCTATAGCCAGCAAAATCACGACCACCGCCAACTTGAAATAGCGGTAGTTCATGTAGTCGAAAATATTGCCGCGCTGCATCAGGAATTCCCTTCCGAAATCAGCAACGCCGCCTCGTTGGACGCGCCACCGGCAAAACCTAGCAGTTCCTCCGGCTTCACCCGCAAGGCAGCACCCACCGGGCAGGCACGAACGCACACTGGGCCATCGGCAATGTCCTTGCACATGTCACACTTGACCGCCACCTTGGGGCCATCGGGCGCATGTGAAGGCTTCGGCTGTATGCCGAGCATCATCTGCCACAGGCTGCGCTCGGGCCGGTCATAACTCACCACCGCCATCTGGATCACGTCATAGGGACAGTTCTGCTGGCAATTGCCGCAGCCGATGCAGCTGTCATCGATATAGACCTCACCATGCGGCGCACGGTGGATGGCGTCGGGCGGGCAATCCTTCATGCAGTGCGGATGCTCGCAATGCCGGCAGGAAGTTGGGATGCGAATATTGGCAAAAATCGGTCCGGCGTCCCGGTCCAGGCGCGATGCGCCGCCGTGGGTGTCGGCACACGCCTCCTCGCAGTGATTACAGCGCACGCACAGAGACTCGTCGATCAGCAGGACGTCGGTGGCTTCGCCAACACCCTGCTGAATGAGAAATGAAATCAGGTTGGAAGGAGCAGATTGAAACGTCAGGGATCCAGTGTTGCCTGGTGCCGCTTCCAGCTGCTGCCGCCTTTCCTGTTCCTGCAAGTGCTGAAGATAACGCGCATCGAGGGCGTTGCGAATCTCCGGATTGCGGGCAATAATCTCGCGCATGCGCCCAGCCTCGATGAACACTGCCTCCGTCGCCACCGCCGCACGCACCGTCCCGTAGCGCGGCTCGCCGGAAATCAGGGCCATTTCGCCGACATAGTTGCCGGCCGCCACATAGAACAGCACCACCTCCCTCCCGCCGATGATGCGCGAAACAGTCACGGACCCCCGCTGGATCAGGTAGAGCCCGTCTGCCTCATCCCCTTCGTGAAACAGCTCATCGCCGGCAGCATACTGTTTGAGAATGGAGTTTCGCGCCAGATCATACAGATCCTTCTCGTTCAGCGACATGCCGATACAGACCTGCACAACACGCTTGATCGCCACTTCGTCGAGTATACGGCGCATCGCCGGCACCGAGCCGAGCAGTTTTTGCATCACCCGCCGCGGCGATTCGATCAGCACGCACTCGGTTCGCGCACGAACCGTAACCGCCCTGCGGCGACCGGAAACCAGGCCATTTTCACCAAAAAACTCCCCGGCCTTGATGACAGCGTCAGCCACGTCATCTTCATCGATCAGCACTTCCAGTTCACCTTGGATCACGGAGAAGAACGTAGTGCTGTAATCATTGCGATTGAAGATGACGTCGCCTGGCATCGGCAACAGGATATTGCTTTCCAGCACCAGTTCGCGCAGTTGCAGGGTGTTGAGCAAAGCCAGTAAAGCAACGTTGCGCTGGATCTTGTCCAGCACCTCCTCGATGCTGCGCCCCGCGCAGAAACTGTCGAACTTCTCGCGCAACAGCACGGTATCGACAGGTTCGACCGGGTTGCCAAGGATAGACTCGATAACATCATAGCCCTGATTGATGCCCTGCTTGATTAACGGGTAGCCTGCCAGCGCCCCGATGATGTAAAGACCGGGTACGCTAGACTCATATCGCGTGGAAAGCCACGGAAGAGCCGCTGGATCCGGCGTGGGGAAGCTGATGCCGAAACTTTCCAGCAAGGGTCGCGGTGGCAAGGCCCCCAGTCGCGCGATCACCCGATGGCAGGGAATACGCTCGATACCAGACGGGGTGTTGGCAACCAAGGTGATCGGGAATTCGCTACGGCTACTTTGTTCGATGGAAATCGGCGTAGTTTCCAACAGCCAGTCCAGCGTCCCGTTCTGCCGGGCATCCGTCAGCAGGCTAAGATTGCCTTCCTTACAGTTACTGAAGTCTTCTTCGCGGTTGATGATGACTACCTGATTACGACCGGCCAGCGCAAGCGCATTTTCCACCCCGCTGTCGCCACCGCCGATCACGACGATGGTTTCACTCTGATAGGCTTGTGGGTCGTCCAACTGATATTGCACCTGTGGCAAGTCACCGCCCGGAATTTCCAGCTTGCGCAAGTTCCCTTGCACGCCGATCGCCAGCACCACATGGTCCGCCGTCAGTATTTCACCATTCGCCAGCTCGATTTCAAGCCGCTTTGGAGTGCGGCGCAAACCTACGACCTTGGCCTCATAGCGTATATTGATATGGTAATCGGCAATCGACTTTTCCCAAGTTTCCAGCACGGATTCGCGCAGCCCTGCGGCAAAGGGCAGCGAACTGCGCAGCGGCAGGCCACGCGGCTCCGACATGACGTGTTTGCCGCGCTGGAACTTGCGGATGGTGTTCGCCGGGGCCGGCTCGGCTTCGAGCACCAGGTAGGAAATACCATGGTCGGACGCATGCGCGGCTGCCGACAAACCGCTGGGTCCGGCACCGATAATAACAACGCTGAAATGTTCAGGCATAGCGATAATTTTTAGCCGCGCCCCCGGTTACGGTCACTGCGGCGCTGTTGCGCAGGAGGCGTCATGTTGTCGTCCCGGATACGGCGCCTGGCCGGAGCCCTGGAAGACGGGCCGCGTGCCGATGGTGTAGATGGCATCGGGGTCTTTGCAGAACTCCCGGTCGGCCTGGCAGTCCGGCTTTCCGGTTTACGCTCCTTGGGCGTGAACGTCTTCCCAAGGCTTTCTTTTTCCTTCTGCGAGCGTTGCGGGGATCGTGGCACAGCCAGGCCCGCCCATTCCAGCAGACCGGCGACCTCCTTGGGCGGCAGTTCCAGCATCTGGCCGCGCTTCAATCGCGCGGGCAGGCTGACCGGGCCGAAGCGCACGCGCATCAGGCGACTGACCATCAGACCGATGGCCTCGAACAGACGCCGCACCTCACGGTTGCGGCCCTCGCGCAACATGACCTGATACCAGTGGTTGGCACCCTCGCCGCCCTTGTCCTGGATACTGTCGAACTGCGCCACACCGTCTTCCAGTTTGATGCCTTGGGTAAGTTGCAGCAGCTGGCCCTCGGTCAATTGGCCCATCAGGCGCACGGCGTACTCGCGTTCGACTTCGTAGCGCGGATGCATGAAATGGTTGGCCAGCTCGCCGGAAGTAGTAAAAATCAGCAGGCCGGAAGTATTGATATCCAGCCGACCGATCGCCACCCAGCGTCCGCCGCGTATCCTGGGCAGCTTGTCGAACACGGTGGCGCGCTTTTCCGGGTCGTCCTGGCTAACGATTTCGCCTTCCGGCTTGTGGTACAGAAGAACGCGCGGCAACTCGGCCTCGAAAGGCAAATGCAGCGGGCGGCTGTCGAGCCTGACCACATCGGTCGGCACCACGCCGGCGCCGACCTGCGCGATTTGCCCGTTGACAGTGATGCGGCCGCTGGCGATCAGTTCTTCCATGTCTCGGCGCGAGCCCAGGCCAGCCAACGCCAGCAACTTGTGCAGGCGCTGCGACGGCTGGTCAGGATTGGCCGCGCGCTGCGGGCGTGGACTTCGGGTTTGTTTGAATGGGCGTGTCATAAATCCAGTGGAATTTCATGTTGGGAGAAATGCTCCAGCGACGGCAACTCTGCCAGCGAGCGAAGGTTGAGATCATCGAGGAAATTTTTTGTGGTGGCAAAAAGCGATGGCCGGCCCGGCACCTCGCGATGGCCGACCACGTCGATCCAGTCGCGCTCCTGCAGCGTCCTGATGATATTGGGGTTAACCGCCACGCCTCGGATTTCCTCGATGTCGCCGCGCGTCACCGGCTGGCGGTAGGCAATAATCGCCAATGTCTCCAGCACGGCGCGCGAGTAGCGCTGCGGTTTTTCCGGGTTCAGCCGCGCCAGGTAGGGCCAGTATTCGGAGCGTGCCTGAAAGCGCCAGCCGCTGGCGACTTGCGCCAATTCCATGGTGCTGGCATTCCAGTCGCTTTTCAGTTCATCCAGCAGCATGCGCAAAGTGGCGCGCTCCATGCGCTCCTCGAACAGGCTGGCCAGCTGATCCAGCGACAATGGCTCGCGACTGGTCAGCAGCGCGGCTTCCAGTACATTCTTTAGAAACTGGATATCAGAGGACATCGTTGGCCTGGACATAGATGGGGGAAAACGCCGCCGACGCCTCATGCATCTGGGTCAGCCGAACCAGACCCTCGCGTGCCAGTTCCAGGATGGCAAGGAAACACACCACCAGCTTGGGCAAGCCTTCATGCACCTCGAACAGCGCAGTAAACTCCAGCAGCGGCTCGGCATTCAGCCTGCGCAGAATCATGCTCATGTGCTCGCGCACCGACAGCTCCTCACGGCTGACCTTGTGGTGCATGTAGTGGCTGGCGCGCTTCAGTACCTCCTGCCATGCAGCCAGCAGATCCTCCATGCTCACTCCCGGCAACTGCTGTTGCGGGATGTGCTCGAAACAGGCTTGCGCTACCAGCAACTCGCGCCCGACCTGTGGCAGTTCGTCCAGTTTCTGCGCCGCCAGCTTCATGGCTTCGTATTCCAGCAGGCGCCGCACCAGCTCGGCGCGCGGGTCGTCTTCCTGCTCGATCTCGGCGGGTTTGGGCAGCAGCATGCGCGACTTGATCTCGATCAGCATGGCCGACATCAGCAGGTAGTCGGCGGCAAGTTCCAGCCTGGTCGCGCGCATAGTCTCGACGTAGTTCATATACTGGCGGGTCAGATCAGCCATGGGGATATCAAGGATGTCCAGGTTATGCTTGCGGATCAGATACAGCAGCAGATCAAGCGGCCCCTCAAATGCCTCTAGGTAAACCTCCATCGCATCCGGCGGAATGTAGAGATCCTGCGGCATCTCTGCAAGAAGTTCTCCATGGATGCGGGCGCTGGCGGCTGGGAGCATCAGGAGTAACTCAACCCCATCGCTTCGCGCACGTCGCGCATGGTTTCGCGCGCCAGCTTGCGTGCCTTTTCGCAACCGTCGGCGACGATGTTTTTCACCAGGGTCGGGTCTTCGGCATATTGCGCGGCGCGTTCCTGGATCGGCCTGATTTCGGCCAGTACGGCATCGATCACCGGCTGCTTGCATTCGATGCAGCCGATGGAGGCACTCTTGCAACCTTCCTGCACCCAGGCGCGACGCTGATCGTCAGAGTAAACCTCATGCAACTGCCACACCGGGCATTTGGCCGGGTCGCCCGGATCGGTGCGGCGAATACGTGCAGGGTCGGTGGGCATGGTACGGATTTTCTTGGAGATCACGTCCGGGTCTTCGCGCAGAGAGATGGTGTTGTTGTAGGATTTGGACATCTTTTGCCCATCCAGCCCAGGCATTTTGGATGCGGGAGTAAGCTTGGCTTCCGGTTCGACCAGAATCATTTTGCCACCGCCTTCCAGATAGCCGAGCAGCCGCTCGCGATCACCGAGACTCAGGCCCTGCTGCTCTTCGATCAGCGCCTGCGCCGATTGCAACGCCTCGTCATCGCCGCTTTCCTGGTAACGCGTGCGCAATTCCTCGTACAGCGCGCCTTTCTTGCCGCCCAGTTTCCTGACAGCGGCTTCGGCCTTTTCTTCAAAACCCGGTTCGCGCCCGTAGATATGGTTGAAGCGGCGCGCGATCTCGCGCGTGAATTCGATGTGCGGCACCTGGTCCTCGCCGACCGGCACCTGGGTCGCGCGGTAGATCAGGATATCGGCGCTTTGCAGCAGCGGGTAGCCGAGGAAGCCGTAGGTGGAAAGGTCCTTGCTTGACAGCTTTTCCTGCTGATCCTTGTAGGTCGGTACCCGTTCCAGCCAGCTCAGCGGGGTAATCATCGAAAGCAGCGTATGCAGCTCGGCATGCTCCGGCACTCGCGACTGGATGAAGATGGTGGCATTGGCCGGATCGACGCCGGCAGCGAGCCAGTCGATCACCATTTCCCACACGCTTTCCTCGATGATCTGCGGAGTGTCGTAATGGGTAGTCAGTGCGTGCCAATCGGCGACAAAGAACAGGCACTCGTGCTCGTGCTGCAGCCTGAGCCAATTCTTCAATACGCCGTGGTAATGCCCCAGATGCAGCCTGCCGGTGGGCCTCATGCCTGAAAGAACGCGTTCAACCGCCATGAAACGGGATCCCTTAAAAGTTGAATATCACGGATAACAGACCGATCACCGCATTGATGAACGGCCCCAGAATTTTACCGAGAATGCCGGTAAACAGCAGCACAATCAGGATAAGAAAACCGTAGCGTTCGATCTGCGCATACTTCCACGCCAAGGGCTGCGGCAGCAGACTGACCGCAATGCGCCCGCCGTCCAGCGGCGGCAGTGGAAACAGATTGAGCACCATCAGCACCACGTTGATCATGATGCCAGCCTGCGCCATCAGCGCCAGCGGCGTTGCGATAGCCTCGGGAAAGGCGGGGGTAAACTTGAGCGCCAGCGCCCACAACATCGCCATGACCAGGTTGGAGGCGGGTCCGGCTGCGGCTACCCACAGCATGTCGCGCTTGGGATGGCGCAGGCGGCCGAAGTTGACCGGCACAGGCTTGGCCCAGCCAAACAGGATGCCACCCGCCAGCATGGTCAAAATCGGCACCAGCACAGTGCCAATAGGGTCAATGTGACGCAACGGGTTGAAGCTGATGCGCCCCGCCGCAGCCGCCGTCATGTCGCCGAAGTGGCGTGCCACATAGCCATGCGCCGCCTCATGCACGGTGATGGCAAAGATCACCGGCAAGGCATACACCGTAATTTTCTGTATCAGGCTTAATTCCATATCATTCCAGTCCAAATGGGGCGGGATCGCCCCTGCCGCGCCGTATCAGCACCGGCTCCGTACCCGTCAGGTCAATCACCGTGGTCATTTCGTGGACGCAGGCACCGGCATCGATCACCAGATCCACCTGCCGCTCCAGTTCGTCGCGGATTTCCCAGGCCTCATGCGGCGCATCCCAGCCGGGCAGCATCAGCGTCATGCTGAGCAGAGGCTCATTCAGATCCTCCAGCAGTGCCAGTGTAACAGCGTGATCCGGCACGCGCAGGCCGATGGTGCTGCGCTTGGGATGCTGCAAGCGGCGCGGCACCTCCCGGCTGGCCTGCAAAATAAAAGTATAGCTGCCCGGTGTATTGGCCTTGAGCAGGCGGAATTGACTGTTGTCAACTTTGGCATAGGTCGCGATTTCTGCCAGATTACGGCACACCAGGGTGAAGTGATGATGCTCGTCCACGCCGCGTATAGCGCGAATGCGCTCCTGCGCTGGCTTGTCGCCCAGATGGCATCCCAGCGCATAGCTGGAATCGGTCGGATACGCGACGACGCCCCCGCCGCGAATGATTTCAGCCGCCTGATGTATCAGGCGCGCTTGCGGGTTCTGTGGATGGATGGAAAAGTATTGTGACATGGCTTACTTAGTGAATATGGCTGATTTCCGGCCAGTCGTGCCACACGGGCAGGCAGCCGTGCGGCAGTTCGGGCAAGCGACCCATTTCGATGTAAGCATGGCCGGGGCCATGGTAGTCCGAACCGAGCGAGGCCAATAAACCGAACTGATGCGCCAGTCGGGCGAAGTGCGGCACCATCTCCGGAGTATGGCTGCCAGTCACGACCTCCAGTCCCTTGCCGCCGAGTTCACGGAATTCGTGCAGCAGCGTCAGCATGTTGGTCTTGCCCAGATCATAGCGCCCGGGATGTGCCAATACCGCGATGCCGCCGCTGCCGGTGATCCAGTTCACGGCGTCCTCAAGTGACGCCCAGCGATGCTCGAAATATCCCGGCTTGCCCTTGACCAGAAACTTCTTGAACACGGCGGAAACATCCTTGGCATAGCCTTTTTCCACCAGGAAGCGCGCAAAATGGGTGCGGCTGATGATGCCGCCTCTGGCATGCGCATACGCACCCTCCAGACTGCCCGGAATGCCGATCTTTTCGAGAGAAACCGCCATGCCTTCGGCGCGTTGATAGCGTCCCTGGCGGATGTCGGCCAGCCCCGCCAGCAAAGGCATATGAGACGGTGAGACTTTCAGTCCCACCACGTGTACCGTCCGCTTGTTCCAGGTCGCGGAAATCTCCACGCCATTGATGAGTGTGATGCCATGTCGCAACGCAGCTTCAGCCGCCTCTGGCAGTCCGGCCACATCATCATGATCCGTCAGCGCCAGCAGGCGAACACCATGCATCGCGGCGTGCTCCACCAACATGCCAGGCGTCAGCGTGCCGTCAGAAACAATCGAGTGGCTATGTAAATCTATGCGCGATGGCATGATGAGATGACGGGAATGGGACAGGAGCTTGTGAGTGAGTGCGAATCATAGCAAAATGGCGGCCTTACTGAAACTTTAGCCGTATTTTTCACACAAACCCGCATATGAAATTTCTGTTCGACCTGTTCCCTATCATCCTGTTTTTCATCGCCTTCAAGACGTTCGGCATTTTTGCGGCCACCGCCGCCGCCATCGCTGCCACGCTGGCGCAAATAGGATGGGTCAAATATCGCCATGGCAAGGTCGATGGCATGCTGATCGCCAGCGGAGTCATTATCGTGGTGTTCGGTGGGGCAACCCTGCTGCTGCATGACGAAGCCTTCATCAAATGGAAGCCTACCGTGCTCTACTGGCTGTTCGCCGGTGTGCTGTCTCTGGCTGAACTTTTCTGGAACAAGAACCTGATACGCTCCATCATGGAGCAACAGATGGCATTGCCAGACCCGGTATGGCGCGTCCTTAACCATGCCTGGGCCGGATTCTTTGCCGCATTGGGCGTCGCCAACCTTTATGTTGCTTTCAACTTCTCCACCGATACCTGGGTCAATTTCAAACTGTTCGGCACCACTGGATTGATGCTGGGGTTTGTTATCGTGCAAAGCCTGTTGTTAAGCAAGTACATGAAGGATTAGGGTGTGTTCACGCCAATTTCACAACTGCGTTGTCGAGAAAACGCGATGGATGCAAGGCGCGGAGCGCGGCCAATGGTGATTACATTGGCAAGCTTCACAACAACGCAGAAGCGCGTTATCTCGGCAACCCTATGGGACGGGAGCGATTTGGGCGCCCTCTTTTGTCGAAAGCCGCTTGTTATGGGCGGCATAACTACGCGTCTTGCTTCGCGGATGGCATCCCAAATCGCCCTCGTCGCAGATGCGAAATTAGTGTGAACACACCCTAAATAATGCTCTACACCATCATTGCGGAAGATGTCCCCAACAGCCTGGAAAGCCGCCTGGCCAATCGCCCTCCCCACCTGGAGCGCCTCAAGCAGTTGCAGGCAGAAGGCCGTCTGTTGCTGGCCGGCCCCTTCCCCGCCATCGACAGCATCGACCCCGGGCCGGCTGGCTTCAGCGGCAGCCTGATCGTGGCCGAGTTTGGCTCGCTGAAAGAGGCGCAGGCCTGGGCAAATGCAGACCCCTTCGTCAGCGGCGGCGTTTACGCCAATGTTACCGTCAAGCCGTTTCGCAAGACCCTGCCTGCATGATCCCAAACGACCTCCAGCAAGAAATCCGCCGCCGCCTTGCCATCCTGGAACCGGACCTGCTCGACATCCGCGATGACAGCGCCATGCATGCCGGCCATGCCGGCAACACCGGCGGCGGTCACTTCTCGCTCACCTTGGTGAGTTCGCAATTTTATGGGAAATCGCAGATAATGCGGCATCGTGCCATTTATCAAGCACTTCAAGATCTTATTCCGAATTTTATCCATGCGCTGAGTATTACCGCTCATGCGCCAGGTGAATACTGACCAATCCACTTCTCATCACTGCTAAGGATATCTAATGAATATCACCAAAAACACGCTGCATGCCATCGCCTTCATCCTGCTGTTGCCGACCGCACAGGCGGCCGACAGCGTCGCCGCCACCGTCAACGGAAAACCCATCAAACAGTCGCTGCCGGACTACATCATCAAGGAAGCTACGGCGAACGGCCAGAAAGTCGACGACAACATGCGTGCCAACGTCATGAATACGCTCATCAACAGCGAACTGTTTTATCAGGAAGCGCAGAAGCAAGGGCTCGACAAGCAGCCTGACTTTCTGGTGAAGGAAGAACTGGTACGGCGCGAACTGCTGGTGAAGGCCTATCTTGAGAGCTTTATCAAGAAAAACCCCGTATCCGAAGCCGACACCAAGGCGGAATACGAGAAACTCAAGCAACAGATAGGGGACAAGGAATACAGCGCGCGCCACATCCTGGTACAGACAGAACAGGAAGCCAAGGATGTGATCGCACAACTCGCCAAGGGCGCAGATTTCGCCAAGCTGGCATCGGAAAAATCCAAGGACCCCGGCTCCAAGGACAAGGGCGGCGAACTTGGCTGGTTTTCACCCGGCAATATGGTCAAACCTTTCAGCGATGCCACGGCCAAGCTGTCAAAGGGGCAATACACCACTACTCCGGTGCAAACGCAGTTCGGTTGGCACGTCATCAAACTGGATGCTACCCGCCCTGCACAGCCGCCCGCCTATGATCAGGTCAAGGATGGCCTGCAACAGCAGATCCAGAAACGCAATATCGAGAAGATGCTGGCGGACTTGCGCAACAAGGCAAAAATCGTCAACAACACCCCCGCCAAGAACTGATCGATCCTTTTAACATCAATCCGGTGAATCAGCGGCACCTTCGGGTGCCATTGTTTTTGGGAAAGCCCTTGCATCCCGATGGAAGTGTGAAATAATAAGAACTATTATCATTTGGAAAATGGTGTTTCATGTTCACCCATAGCCTCGACAGCTTGCATCCCGGAGAATTTGCAACGATAAGAGCCATCGAGGCCGATCAAGGGTTACATCAGCGCCTGAGCGCTTTAGGCTTCCGCGTGGGCAAACGAATCGAGCTGGTGCGTCGCGCGAGTTTTCACGGCCCGCTGCATGTACGCATCGGCAGCACCGATGTCATCCTGCGCAGGTCGGAAGCACACCGCATCCGGATCACATAAGAGTCTGTCATGGCTATCCGCTGATCAACGCCACCCACGAATCCACCTGACATGAAACGCGTCGCTCTTCTTGGCATGCCCAACACCGGCAAGTCCACCCTGTTCAACCGCATCAGCGGCGCATCGTCACGCGTGGGAAACTGGCCTGGCATCACGGTAGATTTGCTGGCAGCAAAAATCCTGCTGGGTGGCCACATTGCCGAACTGGTGGACCTCCCCGGTATTTACGATTTGCATGGCTTCTCGGATGACGAACAGGTGGTGCGTCATTTTCTGGAAAACAATGAGGTCGATCTGGTAATTCTCGTGCTCAATGCATCGCAGATTGACCGACAGCTTTCTCTGGCAATACAAGTGAGAGAGCTGGGCATGCCGACCATCCTGATGCTCAACATGGCAGATGAGGCGAGGCGTTCCGGCATCACCATCGACACCAATGGGATGTCTAAACAACTCGGCATGCCTATCAAACTGATCAGCGCCAAATATGGCGAAGGCTGCAAGGAGGCATTGCAATCCGCGGCCAATATGCTCAACGCGGCCAACCACCCTCCTCCGGAGAAATTGCGCGAGCAACTGCTCTCGGATGACAGGGTCGAAGGTGAGATGGAGGAAATCGTCAAGACATCGGTTCAGATGCCGATGCAGCTCGCCGACCAGCTGACAACCCGAATCGACCGCATGGTTCTACATCCCTGGCTTGGCCTGCCTATATTCTTCCTCAGCCTCTACCTGTTGTTCCAGTTCATTTTTGTTGCAGGAAAGCCACTACAGGACGGAATGGCATGGCTGCTCGGATATTTCCGCGGCGGCGTACTGGACCCATTGCTGTTCGGACTGCCGCCATGGCTCAACGGCCTGCTGCTGGACGGCATCTACAATGGGGTCGGCACCGTTGCGGCTTTCGTTCCCATCCTGGTCCTGTTCTTTCTGGTGATGACACTGGTCGAAGACAGCGGCTACATGTCGCGCGCCGCTTTCCTGATGGATGCCCTGATGGCAAAAATGGGGCTGGACGGGCGCGGCTTCGTCATGCTGTTGATGGGTTTCGGCTGCAACGTGCCGGCGCTGATGGGGACGCGCGTGATGCGCTCGCGGCAGCTGCGACTGCTCACCATGCTGGTGATTCCCTTCTCTCTTTGTTCGGCACGACTACAGGTGTTCGTGTTCATCACTGCGGCACTGTTCACCTCGCAGCAGGCCCCGCTTGTACTGTTCGCACTGTACCTGGTGAGCTTCGCCGCAACCTTTGCCAGCGCGTTGCTGTTCAAGGGGCAGTTCAAAAACAGCGATCCTTTCATCCTGGAACTGCCGCCTTATCGCTTCCCAACCCCCCGGCAAATTGCACTGCGCGGCTGGCACGAGGTGGGCCATTTCCTGCGGCGCGCCAGCAAGTTCATCGTCGCCGGCGTGGTGCTGGTGTGGGCGCTGACCAATTTTCCCAGTGATGTTCCCCCAGCCAGCGCTTACACTTTCGCCGGCATGATCGGCAGCGCGCTGGCTCCGGTGCTCAACCCCATCGGCATTGACGGGCAACTTGCCATCGCGCTTATTTTCGGGTTTGTCGCCAAGGAAATCGTAATCGGATCACTTGCAGTCATCTATGGGCTGCAAGGGGACGCGCTGATGCAACTGATGGCGCAAAAGCTGGACTGGGTGCAAGCCATGAGCTTCATGCTGTTCACCCTGATCTATACGCCCTGCCTCTCCACCATCGCCACACTGAAAAGCGAATCAAGAAGCCATGCCTTCATGTGGCTTTCCATCGCCTGGTCCCTGCTGCTGGCATGGGTGGTCAGCTTCATCTTCTATCAGGTGGCCCGGGCGCTGGGGTTCTAATCGGTAACCAGTCCTTAGCAGACGTTGTTTGGCACATGCCAAGCTGGTAGTATCGAAGGGGTGCTAGCAGCACTGATCTGGGGCCAGAATGGAGAATCCGAGATGAAAGCTCAATGGCTTGCCATATTGATGATGACAGTATCTGTGTCCTCCATGGCTCAGCCCACCGTTTATGAATCCAAAGAGCAGGATGGAGCGACTGTTTTTTCAGATCAACCATCCCCAGATGCCAGAACGATTAATCTACCACCGAGCAGCGTTATCCAATCCGACCTGCCGCCTTTACAAACACAGTCAATTTCCGATGCCGATACAACCTCGACTTACAACTCAATTACGATCGCCTTCCCCAAGGATCAAGGCGGGGTACACACTAATACGGGTGCATTCGACGCCAGCGTACAAATCGAACCGGAATTGCGGACGAATATGGGTGATCGTATCCACGTAAAACTGGATGGGACATTGCTGCCAGAAAGCTACAGTTCCAACAACATAGGCATTACCGAAACGGATTGGCAGAATGCCGCCAACGCCAATCCCGATAACGGCAGCCACACCCTGCAAGCCAGAATCATCAACAAGGAAGGGAAGTCGCTGATTGAATCGGCGCCGGTCACTTTCTGGGCGCACCGGGCGACCGTGCGCTAGGTAATTTGCACTGACGCTACGGAGTCCGGCCAGTCGCTCATCCCGCCCGGAACATGAAATAAACCGCGCCCATCAAACACAGCCCTGCCCAAAGATAATCCAGCTTGACCGGTTGTTGCATATAGAACATGGCGAACGAAATGAACACTGCCAGCGTGATCACCTCCTGCATGATTTTCAGCTAGGCCAGATTCATAGTTGCATAACCGATGCGGTCGCCCGGCACCTGTAGCAGGTACTCGAACAGGGCAATAGCCCAACTCGCCAGCGCCGCAATCCACCACGGCTTGTCGTTGAGGTTTTTGAGATGGGCGTACCAGACGAACGTCATGAACACGTTCGATAGAATAAGCAGGCCCACCGCCTGCACCCAAACCGGCGTATTTAAAGCCTAGACGGCGGATTCGCCAGTTTCACCCGTACGGATACGTATCACCTGCTCCACTGAAGAAACGAAAATCTTGCCATCCCCGATCTTGCCAGTGTGCGCAGACTTGATAATGACATCGATGGCGGATTCCAGCAGACTTTCCGGGACGACCATCTCCATCTTGATCTTGGGCAAAAAGTCGACCACATATTCGGCGCCACGATAGAGCTCGGTATGCCCTTTCTGACGGCCAAAGCCTTTGACTTCGGTGACCGTCAGCCCCGCGACGCCGATTTCCGACAGCGCCTCGCGCACCTCATCCAGCTTGAATGGTTTGATAATGGCTTCAATCTTTTTCATACTCTCCTCCTAAAATTCAAAACGATACTTCGATGTTATCGGATAGCGCCGGTCCTTGCCAAACCCACGCTGCGTAATGCGCACACCGACCGGGGCCTGGCGTCGCTTGTATTCACTTCGGTCAATCAGCGTCACTACGCGCCGCACATCCTCGCGGGCATAGCCCATGGCCATGATCGCATCGGGACTTGCGTCTTCCTCGACATAGGCCTCCATGATGGCATCCAGAATATCATAGGGCGGTAGCGCATCCTGATCGGTCTGGTTGGCGCGCAGTTCGGCAGACGGGGGGCGCGTGATGATGCGTTCAGGAATTACCGGTGTCACCTCGTTCCGGTAGCGTGCGAGGTGGTACACCAACGTTTTTGGCACATCCCTGAGCACGGCAAACCCTCCGGCCATGTCACCGTAAAGCGTGGAATAACCAACCCCCATCTCGCTCTTGTTGCCGGTAGTCAGCACGATGGATCCGAACTTGTTGGAAAGTGCCATCAGCAATGTGCCGCGAATGCGCGCCTGCAGATTCTCTTCTGCAATGCCGGAAGGCAGGTTAGCAAACTCCCCAGACAAGGTATTGAGGAAACTATAAAACAGGTTTTGGATGGGAATTTCGGTGTAATGCACGTTCATCATTTCCGCCATCGCAGATGCGTCACTCAAACTGATATCGGCCGTGAATCTTGACGGCATCATCACTGCACGCACCCGTTCCGCACCCAAGGCATCGACGGCAATAGCCAGCGTCAGGGCAGAGTCGATACCGCCCGACAAGCCCAACAGCACGCCCGGAAAGCCATTCTTCTCGACATAATCATGCACGCCGAGGCAAAGCGCTTTGTAGACAGAGGCTTCAAGACCGCTATCAGCCACCACTTCGCCCGTTAAAGCGTGTGCGCCTTCGAACTCGATAAAGCCTAGCGCTTCCTCGAAGGCTGCCATCTGACGCACCAGATCGCCATTTCCGTTCAAGGCGAAAGAAGCACCATCGAACACCAGTTCATCCTGCCCACCTACCATATTGGCGTACACCATGGGCAAACCGGTTTCGCTCACCCGGTCGCGCAGCACTTCATGACGCGTCGATTGCTTGTCAAAATGGTAGGGCGAAGCATTCAGCGCCAACAGCACTTCAGCAGCCGCTTGTTTTGCCTGCAATGCCGGGGCGGAATCCCACACGTCGGCGCAAATCAACACCCCGATCCTGATACCTTCATGGCAGAACACCAGAGGGGCATCTCCGGGGGAAAAATAGCGTACCTCGTCGAATACACTGTAATTAGGGAGTTTTTGTTTGTGATAGGTAGCCACAATAGCACCGTCACGAATGACCGAGGCCGCATTGAAATGCTGGTCGCCCTGCCTTGCCGGGTGCCCGACCACCAGCGTAATACCCGCATCCGTTTTTACCAGCAGATCAAGGGCATCATCACAGGCCTGATAAAAATCGTCCCGCAACAGCAGATCTTCCGGGGGGTAGCCGCTCAATGCCAGTTCTGGGGTAAGCAACAGGGATGCTCCGCCTGCCTTGGCCGTGCTGGCGAAATCGAGAATCATCCTGACATTGCCGGCCAAATCCCCGACCGAGCAATTCATTTGCGCCACAGCAATTTTCATCAATAACTGCCGCCAGCATCCTTGATCAATGTGACCATTTTCGGCTCGCCATTCTTGAGCGCATACACCAGCGGGGTAAGGCCGTACTCGTCCTTTACCTTGACGTTGGCACCGTTGTCCAGAAGCACCTTGAGTATCGGCGCAGAGCCGCTCTCCACCGCATAATGCAGCGGATACTTTCCTGCGGAATCCTTGATATTGATATCCGATCCCTTGGCAACTAACGCCTCAACGACGGGGAGATGATTCTTTTTTATCGCCCAGATCAATGCCGTCCACTTGGTATTGTCCCTGTCATCCACCTTGGCTCCGGCATCCAGCAGAACCTGAAGCACTTCCACATTCCCTTCGCGCGCGGCGTACATCAGTGCTGTCATCTGCTGGCGATCACGCAGCGAAATATCTGCGCCATTCTCCAGCAGGACTCGCACAGTTGCCACGTCGCCGCTCTTGGCGGCATGCATCATCACGCTCTTGCCGTCATCGCTTCTGGCGTTCGGACTCACCCCAGCCTTGACCAGCAACCCCACCATCTCGCTATAACCGGAAGTCGCTGCCAATCCAAGCGGACTCCACCCGGCGGGGTCACGCACGGATGTATCGGCACCCTTTTCAAGCAACACTTTAGCCGCAGCGACGAAGTTTTTCTTGGCCGCATACATCAGTGCCGTCCAACCCTCGCCATCCTTGGCATTGACCTCTGCGCCCTTCTCGACCAGCACCCGTACCACCTCCGCATTACCCTTGCGTGCGGCATACATCAGGGCGGTAATGCCTTCCGCATCTTTGGTGTTCGGGTTTGCACCGCTTTCTAACATGGCACGCACCGTTGCAAGGTCGCCCCTGGACGCCGCATTCATCAGAAAGGGAACCTGTTCCCCCGCGCTTGCCAACAATGGCAAAAGCATCAAAACAGCAACCAGATAACGCAATATGAAATTCATTCCTTGTTCCCTGTGATCACTTGGCATTGATGGCTGCCAGCACTGCCTCGCCCAACCCGGCCGGAGAATGTGCCACAGCGACCCCCGCATTTTCCAGCGCCCGCATCTTGTCTTCGGCGTGGCCGCTACCGCCGGAAATGATGGCCCCGGCATGCCCCATGCGCTTGCCTTTGGGCGCGGTCTGGCCGGCTATGTAGGCCGCCACCGGCTTGCTGACATGAGACTGGATGTATTCCGCCGCAGCCTCCTCGTCGCTGCCACCGATTTCGCCCACCATGATGATGGCCTCGGTCTCCGGATCGGCCTCGAACATCTGCAGACACTCGATGAAATTCAGCCCCTTGATCGGGTCGCCGCCGATGCCCACGCATGTCGTCTGCCCTAAACCCAGTTGCGTGGTCTGGTGCACCGCCTCGTAGGTCAGCGTGCCGGAACGCGACACGATGCCGACCTTGCCCCGGCTGTGGATGCTGCCCGGCATGATGCCGATCTTACACTCGTCCGGGGTGATGACGCCGGGACAGTTCGGCCCGACCATCTTGGTCCCGTTGGCCTTGAGCGCAGCCTTGACGTTGAGCATGTCCAGTACCGGGATGCCCTCGGTGATACAGACCACCAGCTCAACGCCGGCATCCGCCGCTTCCAGAATGGAATCTGCTGCGAAGGCAGGCGGCACGTAGATCACGCTGGCGTTAGCGCCGGTAGCACGCACCGCGTCGCGCATGGTGTTGAATACCGGCAGGCCGAGATGCGTCTGCCCGCCCTTGCCCGGCGTGACGCCACCGACCATTTTGGTGCCGTAGGCCAGCGCCTGTTCGGAGTGGAAGGTGCCCTGCTTGCCGGTGAAGCCCTGGCACAGGACTTTGGTGTTTTTATTGACCAGTATGCTCATGTGAATTCCTAAACCACTGCCGCTACTGCGCGTTGCGCGGCGTCAGTCAGACCATCCGCCGAGATGATGGAAAGCCCGCTGTCGCGCAGCATCTGCTTGCCCAGCTCGACGTTGGTGCCTTCCAGCCGGACCACCACCGGCACCTTGACGCCGACATCCCTGACCGCGGTGATGATGCCCTCGGCGATGATGTCGCAGCGCATGATGCCGCCGAAGATATTGACCAGAATGGCCTTGACGTTGCTGTCGGCGAGGATGATCTTGAATGCCTTGGCCACCGTCTCCGCCGTGGCGCCGCCGCCGACATCGAGGAAGTTGGCCGGCATGCCACCATGCAGTTTGATCAGGTCCATGGTCGCCATCGCCAGCCCGGCACCGTTCACCATGCAGCCGATGTTGCCGTTGAGCGCGATGTAGTTCAGCCCGGCCGCGTGCGCCTCGGCTTCCTTGGCGTCGTCCTGGCTCCAGTCGCGCTGTTCAGCCAAACCCTTCTGGCGATACAGCGCGTTGTCGTCCACGCTCATCTTGCAGTCCAGCGCAACCAGTTGCCCGGTGACGGTCACAATCAGCGGGTTGATTTCCAGCAAGCTGAGGTCGTTTTCCTTGAACAGCCGATACAGTCCCTTGAGCAGCTTGGTGAAGGAACCGATCTGTTCGCCCGCCAGCCCGAGCGCAAAGGCCAGGTTGCGCGCTTGGTAGTCAACCAGCCCCAGCAAGGGATCGCACACTTCGCGCAGGATTTTCTCCGGCGATTCATGAGCGATTTCCTCGATTTCCATGCCGCCGACGGCAGAGGCCACCACCACCACACGTTCAGCGGAACGATCCACCAGCAAGCTCAGATAAAGCTCACGTGCGATCGGCAGGGTTTCCTCGACCAACAGCCGATGGACCGGCTGGCCATCCGGCAGATTCTGCAAGGTCACCAGCTGACTGCCAAGCAACTTCGTCGCTAGGTTCTGCAACTCGTCGTGCGAGCGCGTCACCTTGACGCCGCCCGCCTTGCCACGCCCACCGGCGTGGATTTGTGCCTTGCCTACCCAAGCCTCGCCACCCAGTTCGCGCGCGGCGCCAACCGTGGCCTCGGCAGCATCCACCACAATGCCGCGCGGCGTCGGCAGGCCATACTGCTGTAACAGATGCTTGGCCTGATATTCGTGCAAATTCATGGTCGTCCTACCTGAAATGAATTGCCGTAATTATAGCTGCAAAGGTCGGGGTAAATGGCGTTCTTGTACCTCTAATCCAGGCGGCTCTTTCCGGTGGACTTGGAAAAGGCATTCATGCGAAACTGCAACTTCAGTTGAATAGCCGGACACTACCGAGGTTAAAAAGGAAATCATGAAAAACAGGCTGGGAACATTGCTCGCCGCCATACTGCTGATCGCGGGGTCCGCTTGGGCACAAGATAATCCGGCGAACAGCCCGCAGTATTCCGGCTTCCTCTCGGACTACTCCAAATTGCAACCTGTAGCCGACCGAGAGGGAGTATGGCTATCCCTTAACAAGACCGCCGACTACAGCGGCTACAAGAAAATGATGTTTGACCCGATAGAGGTTTATGTAACACCGAACCCCGACTACAAGGGAGTGCAGCCAGAGGTATTGAAGCGCATGACCGACGCCTTTTATGCATCTTTTCTGGCTACGCTCACGCCGGATTACCAGATCGTCCACGAGGAAGGCCCGGATGTTTTGCGGGTCAGGACGGCGATTACCGGAGTGCAACTGGCCAAGCCGCCGCTCAAGCCAACCGATTTCATCCCGCTCAAGGCGGTATACAACCTTGGGAAATCTATGGCTGGCGATGCTCCGATGGTCGCCGAAATGACGGCCGAGATGGAAGTCCTTGACCCGGATGGCAACCGCCTCGCCGCCGCGGTTGCGAACCGCAAAGGGAGCAAAACCCTTAAACAGGGCGATCAGGTGACGTGGGACGATTTGCAATCAATAACTGATTACTGGGCCGCAGGGTTCCGGCAACGGCTGGACCAATTGCGGGATGTAAGCCACTAATAATTCGATTGTTGAGAATGGAGGTAAATTATGGCAAAGCTTAAAGTTAATTTCTTTGTAATAACTTTCCTGGTGTCAGCACTCAATCTGTTTCCGCCATTTGTATCGCAGGTTACGGCACGCGATGTTGCTGTTGATGGCCCACGAGGTGGAGGTGCTGCTATCGTTGATACGCCCCGAGGTGTGGAAGCCGTTGGGGTCGAAGGTCCGCGCGGTGGTGAAGCTGCTGTAGTTGATACGCCACGAGGCGGGGATACGGCTGTAGTTGAAGGGCCAAACGGCAATATTGCGGTGGGCACGCGGGTATATGCTCTGCCTTTCAGTGCCAATATTGTTGACCTGGGTGGGAGCACGTATTACGTTGACGGCGATGTTTATTACAGGGCTGACGGCGACGGTTACGTCGTAGTTCCTGCACCACGATAAACTTCGGTACGATTGACCGCGATTCACCCACACCCCACTGGAAAACACGGGCTAGCTGACGCACGCGATGGCTGGCGATTTCTATAACCCCTGCCAGGGGTTCTGCTTCACTGGTGCCTGCAGCTACATTCCTCAGGGAAACGAAGAAGAATTGGAGTAACCATGAACTCGTTAACCATTTCACTGATCGTGCTTGTGTGCGTTTTTGGCAGCGCACTACTTGGGTTTTACCTGCGCAAGGCGTTGCCGGAAGGACACCTGAGCGACGATACATTGCGGTCCGTTACGTTGACAACCGGCATGATCGCGACACTTTCTTCGCTTGTTCTCGGCCTCTTGATTTCGTCGACACAGGAGTCCTTCAACTCGCTGAGCACTGAACTCAGGCAGGTCGCTGCCAAGACCGTATTGCTTGACCGCACCCTGTCTAATTATGGGCCACAAACAAGGGAGTCCCGCGACCTGCTGCGCCAAATCTACGCTTCTTCCATCGAGTTTATGTTTTCCGTAAAAGATAACGATTTGTCAAAATTGGATACCTCCAAACGGCTCGTCAGATCGGAGAAATTCCAGGCCATGCTGAGGGAACTTACCCCACAAAATGACTCCCAGAGGAGCCTGCAGACGCGCGCACTGCAGCTTAGTGATGATCTGGCAGAATCACGCTGGGAACTGATCGAGCGGAACAAGGGGGCGATCTCGACGCCCTTTCTGGTGGTTCTTGTGTTATGGCTGTGTATCATCTTCGTCGGCTTCGGCATGCTGACTGCCAACAACGAAACGGTATTTTTAACCCTCTTTCTTTGCGCACTATCGGTTTCCAGTGCGCTCTTTCTCATTCTCGAACTAGGCAGTCCATTCGAAGGCTTGATGAAGATATCCAGCACCCCGATGCTGAATGCGCTTGCTCATCTTGGCGTTAATTGAAGCTGCAACAGCTAACTGCTGCAGATGAGGCGCCGCCGAAAAACTGACACTGGGCCGTCCGAAAGATAACGTACGCTAATTATGACCTTGCAAGTCCTAAAGTTTCTCACCAATATCCTCGCGGCCTCTCAATTTCTCGTGTTGGCTGCCATCCACGCACACGCCGGGGATATCGAACCAAGGGCATACGTCAACACACCTGTTGGAGTCAGTTTTCTACTCATGGGCTACACCTATTCAAAAGGTGGGTTGTCCACCAATGCCCTGCCAATAGAGAACGCCGAACTCACGATCAAAACCGAAATTCTCGGCTACGCGCGTTCCCTGGATGTGTGGGGAAATTCCGGGAAGTTCGACGTCATAGTCCCTTATTCCGACTTGTCCGGATCTGCGCTGCTTGCAGGTCAGCCGCAGGAACGAGTGGTTTCCGGCCTCCACGACCCACGCTTCCGATTCTCGGTTAATTTCTATGGCTCACCTGCACTTTCTCTGCAAGAGTTCGCCAACTATAAACAGGATCTACTCATCGGGGCGAGCGTTCAGGTCTCCGCACCCTTCGGCCAGTATGACTCCAAAAAATTGATAAACCTCGGCAACAACCGCTGGTTCATCAAGCCCGACATCGGAATCTCGAAGGCGTTTGGAGCGATCACGCTTGAGTTATCGGAAAGCGTGACTTTCTTTACCAAAAACGACGATTACTTTGGTGGCAACACCCTAGAGCAGAAACCCGTGTACACTTCGCAGGCACACCTCGCCTACGATTTTGGCCGTGGCATGTGGGGAGCATTGGACGCAGTCTACGATTACGGCGGGCGTACAAAAGTCAATGGCTTATGGGGCAATAATGTGCAGAGCAATTCGCGTTGGGGGGCCACCTTGGCGTTACCTGTAAACAAGAACAATTCGATCAAACTCTACGCTAGCACCGGCGCATCTACCCGTACCGGTAGCGATTACGATCTAGGCGGGATCGTCTGGCAATACCGCTGGGGCGGTGGACTGTAACCGCTGTTCATATCCACACGGTACGGCAGATGACAGTCTGTGCGAACAGCCACTATGAGCATGTATAATCGCGCTCTTTGAACAACCCCAACCCTGCCATCATGCGCCTCGTCATTCAAGGCACCACACTGAGACAAAGCCAGTTGCAGCATCTTGCCGGACTGTGTGAGTCTAATCAGTTCATTACACTTGATCCACATGCTTATAAGCTGCAGGCAGAGTTTTCACGTCAGGCCGAGATTCATGCTTATTGCGCAGAGCAGAGCATAGATTGCGCTTTTGTACCCGACGGGCAAGATCTGGAAAACTTCGGCCTGGTGGTGATGGATATGGATTCGACCCTGATCTCCATCGAATGCATCGACGAAATCGCTGACATGCAGGGACTTAAGCCGCAAGTGGCAGCAATTACAGAATCCGCCATGCGCGGGGAGATTGAGTTCGCCGAAAGCCTGCGCCGCCGCGTTGCGCTGCTGGAAGGCCTCGAAGAATCGGCGTTGCAACGTGTTTACGACGAGCGCCTGCAACTCAATCCCGGTGCCCAGAAACTGATCGACACACTCAGGTCACGCAACATCAAAACATTGCTGGTTTCCGGCGGCTTCAATTTCTTTACCGATAGACTGAGAACGCGTGTCGGGCTCGATTACGCGCACTCCAACACCCTGGAGATCATGAACGGCAAGCTGACCGGCAAGGTTTTAGGGCATATCCTGGACGCCCAGGGAAAAGCCGACTGGCTGACGAGGACGCGGGAAGAACTGGGCTTGAGGCCGGATCAGGTCATTGCCATCGGCGATGGCGCCAACGACCTGAAAATGATGGCTGCGGCGGGAGTAGGCATCGCCTACCATGCCAAGCCGGTGGTACGTGAACAGGCCACTTATGCCCTCAGCCATGTCGGTCTGGATGGGGTGTTGAATTTGTTCCGGAGTTAAGCCAGCAATCCAATCAGTGCTTGTCCAGCGGAAGCCAGACCAATTCGCCAGCCTTCATGTCGGGTACCAGAATGTAGTTGCCATCATGGCTTAAGCCGATATCGGCAGCGGCAACGAAGCTGTCACGGAAATCCGTGACTTCTCCCTGCTTACTAACGGAGAATACGCGGCCATTCTTCCAGTCGCTGACGTAAAGCGTACCGTTGGAGGCGCGCACGATACCATCGCCGCCACCAAAACCTTCGGCGATTTTCTCCATTTCGCCATTCTTGATTTTGATGCGGTAGAGGATGCCGGAAGCAAAATCCACCTCCAGCAACGTTCCCTTGCCCCCCATCAGCAATCCGTTAGGCGCCAGCACGCGCGCATCCTTTTCGCCGTTAATAATGAGATCGACCTTGCCATTTTTGTTAATGCGGTACACCGCACCGCCCTTGCCCTTGAGGTCGCCGCTATCGGAAACATAGATATTGCCCAAGCCATCAGCCACCAGATCGTTGAGGAATTGCGGCGCGGCCGGGAACACCTCGGCAGCGGCGAATACGCTCCACTTGCCGTCCGGCGCCACCTTGAGAACGCGCGTCTTGTCAGCGACATAAAGGACATCTCTGTGGAATACCAACCCTTTGGGATCGTCCATGCCGGTGGCGAACACCGTTGCTTTGCCGGCGGCATCGATGACGCTGATCTGCCCGTCGCCGTCCTTGCCGAATTCACCTATCTCGGATACATAGATGCGGCCGTCGGCGCCCGCCACCACGGATTCCGGCGTCTTGAGGCCGGCCAAACGCCGCGGCGTATCGGCAAGCGTCGCAGCTGGCAGCGACAGGCTGTAAATGACCAGCGCCAAAAACACCCCATTTCTACTCACCGGTGACAACCTCCTTAAGCTGATCGACTACATTATCCATAACCGATGGCTGCGGCACCTGCATCCCAACCATGCCGCACGGCAACTTGGCCTGGCCGCCAGAAATCTTTGCAACACGAGCATGCAAGTCAGTGTCAGACTGCATCTTCTGCACGACCATCTGCATGGCCTGGCGGTAGGTGGAGTTGATTTTCGAATTGGGGTCGGTATCGATGTTGCCGCTCTGCTGAGCCTGTTCCTTGTAGGTCGATACGTACACACCACTACCGGAAAACACATCGGCCTCAATGGTTCCGTAAAAGGTCGCCATCATGGGATTGTAGTCCATGCTTGGCTTGAGCCAGATCAGCACGTCGGACGTCATCGCCCCCTGGCATACGCCGACACTGCCAAACAACGGCCCAAGCGCCTGGACCGCGATCGGCGCCACCACCTCCCCCGTGTTGATCCAGACGCCATTTTCATCCCCGCCGACCTGGGCCTGGTTGGAATATAAGTCCGGCATCATGTAGACAAGCGCGCTGGCAGTTGGCGCAGCATGTGCGAACGTGGCCAGACACATGGCCGACAATGCGAAAACAGCCTTTAATGATATGCCGAATCTCATGATGAACTTCTCCTGATGTTGTGAACGATGCGCCAAGCCGCGAGACCTAAGCCTTATGGACATTTAGAGTCTATCGCTTTGGTGGCAGCATGCCGACCATACTGCAGGGTATCTTGGTTTTATCCGTGCCCAAACCCTGTGCAATCAGCGCCTGCAACTTATCGTCCGCCTGCATTTTCTTCACAATTTCCTTCATCGCCGACTTGTAGGCCAGCTTGATCTTCTCTTCCGGAAACACATCCCAGAACCCGCTTTGAGCGGCCTGAGCCGTAAAGGCGGTAATAAACTCGCCATTTCCAGCGTAGACATTTGCATGGAATGTGGCGTAAAAGTTGGTCATTTCAGGGTTGTAGATAACATTCGGCACAATCCAGATGATGGTGTCGGCAGCCATGCCAGCCTCGCACATCTTGGCGTCGGCGAACAGCGATTGCAACGCTTCGACAGCAATCGGCTCGACTAGCGGCCCTTGCTTGAACCAGAATACCGAGTACTCGCCCGCGCCCACCCCACCGATCTTGTGTTCATAAATGTATTCCTGCGGATTGATGTAGATCAGCACGCGTCCGACAGGGGCAGACTGCGCGATGGATGAAACGCCACATAGCAATAACAGCGTTGCCATCAGCATGGATTTAACGAATTTCATCGCCCTGTACCTTTGTCATAAACAATACGATAGATCATACCAGCCCGGTCGTCCGAAACATATACCGCCCCATCCGGCCCGACCGCCACGTCCACCGGTCGGCCCCATGCGGCCTTGTTCGCCAGCCAGCCGGTCACGAAGTCACTCGCACTCACAGGTTTTCCGTCCTCGAAATGCACCCGCAGCACCTTGTAGCCCGCAGGTTCATTGCGGTTCCAGGAACCATGCAAGGCCACCAGTGCGTCATCCTGATACTCGGATGGAAAGCTGGCCTTGTCCAGAAAAGTGATGCCGATGGGTGTGGTATGCGCGGGGAAAGTAAACGCTGGCGGCTGCGTTTTCTCGCAGAAGCCATCTGCGCCGGGAAAATTGGGGTCGGTAAAACGCGCTCCCCAGCAATGCGGCCAACCATAGTGCTTGCCGGGCTCGATCAGGTTGAGATGCTCCGGCGGCAGATCGTCCATCGGCTTACCGCCTTTTTTGTCGGAGCGCATATCCGCCCCGTTATTGGTGGCGTACAGGGCTTTGCTACGGGGATGCCAGGCAAAGCCCTGGCTGTTGCGCAGCCCTTCCGCCCAGACCGGCGATGAAGGATGGCGTCCTACCGAGGCAACGGCACCGGCCGGTTTTCCGTCAACATCGTAGCGCAGCATCGTTGCGCGCAACGGATCACTCTCTTCGCACACATTGCAACTGGAGCCTACATTCAGGTAAAGGTAACCGTCCGGCCCCAGTTTGAGCGACTTCAGTGTGTGTCCACCGCTTGGCAGATTGGCAATGATGGATTTCGCTCCCGTTGCAGGCCATTTGCCATCGCGCTGCTCCAGCCGCACCACGCCATCCTGGTTGGCGACATACAGACTGCCCCCGACGAAAACCAGCCCCTGGGGGCCACTCAGGCCGTCTGCCACGACGACCGTTTCATCCGCCCGGCCGTCATGATCGCGGTCCGGCAGCATCACCACCCTGTTATCCAGGCCGAGGGAAAGATAGAGGTTGCCGTCCGGCCCAAAGGCCATGAAGCGGGGATTGCGGAAATACTTGCCTTCTGCCCGTGCCAGCTTGGCGAATACCGAAACGGAAAAACCTTCCGGAAGCTGGAGCGCCTGCACTGGATTCGCAGGAACCGGCATCACCGATGCCATGTCTGCCCGTACCAGCAATGCAAACAAACATAACAGGCAAACGGCAAAGAAACTGCGCACGGGTCAGCTCAGCACGTCAGACCAGATATTCTTCGCCCACCATTGCGCGTAGTTGCCCTCCTGCTCAGATGGTCTGTCGGATACTCCGCCACCCTCGGCGGGCAGCATGATCTTCTTGGCCGGATCGTAGCGGTAGACGTTGGCCACATGCACCGCCAGCTTGTCGGAAATGAAGCTGTAGCAAGTATTGGCGAACACCGGCACAGGATCCGGCTGTGCTCCGGCCAGCAAGTCGACAATGGCAGCCGCACACACCTTGGCTTGGGAATTTGCCATGTGAGCGGACTTCGGCAAGGCGGCGGAAACCGAATCGCCGATGACATGCACGCCCGGCACCACCTTTGATTCGTATGTGAGAAAGTCCACTTCGCACCAGCGCTGGTCCACATTTGCCACACCCGCCAATTGCGCCACCTTGCCGGCACGCTGCGGCGGGATCACGTTGAGCACATCGGCCTTCACCGTCTCGAACTCCGTTTTGACACTGCGCGCTGCAATGTCGACCTCGACCACCTGGCTGTTGGGACGGTATTCCACCATGCCGGGGTAAAGCTCTGCCCAAGCCTTGGTGAACAGGCCCTTTTTCGACACGATTTCAGGATTGGCATCCAGCACGATAATCCTGGATTTTGGCTTGGCATTCTTGAGATAGAACGCCGCCTGGCTGACCCGCTCGTAAGGACCGGGCGGGCAGCGATAGGGCGCCTTGGGAATAGACAGCACGAACACGCCGCCATCCGGCATGGCTTCGAGTTGCTTGCGCAGGTTGACGGTCTGCGGGCCGGCTTTCCATGCATGCGGCACCGCCTCCTGTGCCGCCGCGCTTTCCAGCATGGGCAGTTTGTCCCACATGAAATCGATGCCGGGGGCGATGATCAGGCGGTCATAAAACAGCTCGTCTCCGCCCTGCATGACAACCCTGCGACGATCGGTCTCGATTGCCGTTACTTCTTCATGCAGACGCTTGATGTTGTAGCGGTCAAGGCCGGAGAAATTGAAGGTAAGCTCGCCGATTCGCTTGCTGCCACCCAGCACCAAGTTGCTCAGCGGGCAGGAAACGAACGTCGTGTTTTTTTCCAGCAGAATGATCTCGAGCTGGTCACCCCCCCACAGGCGAAGGTACTTGGCCGCCGTCGCGCCGGCATAGCCACCACCGATGATCACCACCCTTCCCTGCGCGTTGCCTGCGGCAAACGAGATGCCGGGAAAATTGCCCACCATGGTACCTACACCCAATAGCTTGAGGAATTCGCGACGCTGCATCACTCAAGGTCCTTTAGTGGCAAAGGTGCTGATGCCGCTGTGCGCGGCTGCGCGGCGAAATATCGGGCCAGCAGACCGATTTCTTCTTCGGTCACCCCCTTGGCATGGTGATGCATGACGGTGGAGGTGCGTTCGCCGACGCGAAACGCCTGCATCTGAGTCACGAAATAGGCACTATCCAACCCGGCCAGCACCGGAGTGCCGCCGACACTGTTGCCGTTGGTACCATGGCAGGCCGCACAGGACGCCGCCAAGGTGCGAGTGTGATAGCCGCCCGCCTGCGCCGCCATCGAGGACATGCAAGCTAATAGCAACAGCAACCGTGCTTTCATAAAACTTCTCTCAGGCAGAAGTGATCAGAAACATTTTTCTTCCTTGCACCCGTCATCCAATGCGCCGTTTTTCATCAGGAAATCGGCCATATCCTGATTTCCCATATCGCGCGACATTCTGACCAGGGAAACATTGCCGCGCAGCTTGATATTGGGATCGGCACCCTTGGAAATGAGGTACGTCACCATGTCCTTGTTGCCGTTGTAGGCGGCGAATGCCACAGTGGTCATCTTGGTAATGGGGTGTTTGTAATTCACGTTGGCGCCGCGCTCGACCATGAGCTTGACGATTTCCAACTGATTTTTGTTGGCAGACACTTGCAGCCAGCTCCAGGCAAAAGCCGTATCGTTCGGGCTGAGGCCGTTGTCGAGAAATTTTTTCACGGTAGCAACATCACCCTTTTCAATGGCGGAGGACAACTCCACCTGCTCTTCATCGGTAATTGCAAAAACCGTGCTTGATACCATCAGTGCTGCTGCCAAAAGGACTACCTTGATCAATCTCACTTTTTATCTCCGTAATTATGATTAACCTGCAAATTTTCGTGCATTGCGGAACATCCGCAACCACGGTCCATCCTCACCCCAGCCCTCAGGATGCCACGAATGCTGCACGGCGCGGAAAACCCGCTCCGGATGCGGCATCATGATGCTGAAACGCCCATCCTGCGTGGTCAGGCCGGTAACCCCTTGCGGCGAACCGTTGGGGTTGAACGGGTAGATTTCCGTCGCAACACCGCGGTTATCCACGAAGCGCATGCTGACCAGTTTATCGGCAAGCGCTTTTTCGACAGCGCTCGCATCAGAAAATTCCGCAAAACCTTCGCCGTGCGCAACAGCAATTGGCATGCGGCTGCCCGCCATGCCCGAGAAGAACAGGGAGGGCGATTCCAGCACTTCGACCATGGCATAGCGCGCCTCGAACTGTTCGGACTTGTTGCGTACAAAGTGCGGCCAGTGCGCGGTACCCGGAATAATGGAATGCAGGTTGCTCATCATCTGGCAGCCGTTGCACACGCCCAAGGCAAAACTGTCCGCGCGCTGGAAGAACGCACTGAACTCGTCGCGTGCACGAACGTTGAACAGGATGGATTTGGCCCAGCCTTCGCCCGCCCCCAGCACATCACCGTAGGAGAAGCCACCGCAGGCAACGAAGCCGTGGAAATCCTTGAGGCTGACCCGTCCGGCGATGATGTCGCTCATGTGCACGTCAACGGCCTGAAAGCCGGCGCGGTCAAACGCCGCCGCCATTTCCACCTGGCCGTTGACGCCCTGCTCGCGCAGGATCGCCATGTTGGGGCGCTTGCCGGTATTGATGAAGGGCGCAGCCACGTCTTCGTTGAGGTCATAGGTGAGGTGGACATGCATGCCCGGGTCGGCCGCATCCAGCAAGCGGTCGTATTCCTGCTGGGCGCAGGCCGGGTTGTCGCGCAGGCTTTGCATCTGGTACGTGGTCGCAGACCAGGCACGATGCAGGTTGACCAGCGATTCGGAAAAGACCTGGCTGCCCTTCTGCCGAATGTCGATAGCACTGTGACCGGCCACTTGGCCGATCACGCTGACACAGCCTTGCAAGCCAGCCGCATTGAGCGTGGCAACGGTGGCATCGGCATCTGCGGCGCGCACTTGTAGCACTGCACCCAGTTCTTCGTTAAACAGGATTTCTGCGGCGCTTCCCGTCAGGCCACTCAAATCAACATCAATCCCGGCATGACCAGCGAAGGCCATTTCGGCCAGCGTCACGAACAGGCCGCCATCGGAGCGGTCGTGATAGGCCAGCAACTTGCCGTCGCGGTTCAGTTGCTGCACGCCGGCGAAGAATGCCTTGAGACGTGCGGCATCGTCCACATCCGGCGCCACGGCGCCGACCGCGCCATACACCTGTGCCAGCGCCGAGCCGCCGAGGCGGTTCTTGCCAGCACCAAGGTCGATCAGGATCAGTTGGCTCGCGCCCAGATCAGTACGCAGTTGTGGCGTCAGCGTCTTGCGTGCGTCCGGCGTCGGAGCGAATGCAGTAATCACCAATGATATTGGGGCGGTCACGGCCTTCTTCTCACCGCCCTCTTCCCAGACTGTCTTCATCGACATGGAATCCTTGCCGACCGGGATGCTGATGCCGAGTTGCGGGCACAATTCCATGCCGACGGTCTTCACCGTATCGTACAGCGCGGCATCTTCGCCCGGATGACCCGCCGGGGCCATCCAGTTGGCGGAAAGCTTGAGTTCGGAAAGATCGTCAATCGCCGCGGCAGCAATGTTGGTGATGGATTCGCCGATCGCCATGCGGCCGGAGGCCGGGGCATCTATCAGCGCCAGCGGGGCTTTCTCGCCAATAGCAAATGCTTCGCCGCGAGTGGTTTCGTACCCAGCCAGCGTCACCGCCACGTCAGCCACCGGCACCTGCCACGGGCCGACCATCTGGTCGCGCGCAATCAGGCCGGTCACGCTGCGGTCGCCGATGGTGATGAGGAAAGTCTTGTCCGCCACGCCAGGCAGGTGCAGCACGCGATCCACAGCTTCGGCCAGATTCACTTTGGCGGCATCGAAGACAGGCAATGCACGTGACACATGGACGACGTCGCGCGTCATCTTGGGCGGCTTGCCCAGCAGCACGGAAAGATCCATGTCCACCGGCTTGTTGCCGAAATGCGCGTCTTCCACAGTCAGGTGGCGTGCTTCGGTCGCCTCGCCCACCACGGCGAACGGACAGCGCTCGCGCTCGCAAATTTCAGTGAAGCGCGGCAGATCCTTCTTGGCCACGGCCAGCACGTAACGCTCCTGCGCTTCGTTGCACCACAGGGCGCGCGGGCTCATGCCCGGCTCTTCGTTGTGCACGTCGCGCAGCTTGAAAATTGCACCGCGCTCGGCATCGTTGACCAGTTCCGGGAACGCGTTGGAAAGTCCACCCGCTCCGACATCATGAATCGCCAGAATCGGATTGTCGTCGCCCAGTTGCCAGCAGCGGTCGATCACTTCCTGCGCACGGCGTTCCAGTTCCGGGTTGCCGCGCTGCACGGAGTCGAAATCGAGGTTCTCGATGTTGGAGCCGGTATCCATGCTGGATGCCGCGCCGCCGCCAAGCCCGATCAGCATGGCTGGACCGCCCAGTTGGATCAGCGCGGCGCCGGCCGGAATCGGATGCTTCTTCGAATGCCGGGCCGAGATATTGCCCACCCCGCCCGCCAGCATGATGGGCTTGTGGTAGCCGCGCACTTCTCCCGCCGCTTCGAGTTCCAGCGTGCGGAAATAGCCGGCGATGTTGGGGCGACCGAATTCATTGTTGTAGGCTGCGCCGCCCAGCGGACCATCGACCATGATCTGCAGCGCTGGAGCGATGCGACCCGGCTTGCCGTAGTTGCCTTCCCACGGTTGCTCAAAGCCGGGAATATTCAGGTTGGACACGGAGAAACCGGTCAGCCCGGCCTTGGGCTTGGAACCGGAACCGGTCGCGCCTTCGTCGCGTATTTCGCCGCCCGCGCCGGTCGCAGCGCCTGCGAACGGAGAAATGGCGGTCGGGTGGTTATGTGTTTCGACTTTCATCAGGAAGTGCATGTCTTCCTCGATGTAGCCATACTTGCCGTCAGTCTGCGGGTAGAAGCGCCTGGTCTTCTCGCCCCGCACGATGGAGGCGTTGTCGGAATACGCCACCACGGTCTTGCCGGGGTTGAGCGTGTGCGTGTTGCGGATCATGCCGAACAGGGACTGCGCCTGCTCGACGCCGTCGATCACCCAGTCGGCATTAAAAATCTTGTGGCGACAGTGCTCGGAATTGGCCTGCGCGAACATCATCAGCTCGACATCGGTCGGATTGCGTCCGATGCGGGTAAAGTTCTCGACCAGGTAATCGACTTCATCCGGCGACAGCGCCAGACCCATGTCGTTGTTGGCGGCTTGTAGTGCGGCCTTGCCGCCGCCGAGGATATCCACCGTCGCCAGCGGCGCCGGCTCGTCCTTGTGATACAGGCGCTCGGCATCGTCGATACTGCCGAACACTGCCTCGGTCATGCGGTCGTGGATCAGCGCCTTGAGGGCGCGATTTTCGTCTTCAAACAGCGCGTCGCCATCAACGGTCGTGGCGTAATAGACCACGCCACGCTCCAGGCGCAGCATGGATTCCAGCCCACAGTGGCGGGCGATATCGGTCGCGCGCGACGACCAGGGCGAAATGGTGCCGGGACGCGGAATGACCAGAAATAATTCTCCGCTCGGCGTTTCTTCCGCCATTTTCGGGCCGTAGGTGAGAATTTTCTGCAGCGTCTCCTGCTGGAGCGCATTCAGCTTGCCCTCGCTCCATGCGAAGTGCCAGAACTCGGCATATAGGTGAGAAATGCGAGGGGCAACTGTCTTGAGCGCAGCCAGAAACTTGTCGAGACGGAAGGGAGAAAGGGCAGCACTGCCACGGAGACGAAGCATGGGAAAGTCGTTGGTTTGAAAAGTCTGGATTTTACCCGAAACACAGCAGCCTTCGGCAATTTGATATGCCGAAGAGGAGCAGCACAAAAGCGCCGAATCAACCTATAACGGTGTGCAGCTTCCGAACAGCACGAATGCACCGTCAGCATTCGCCAGAGTGACGTTCATTTCCCCGCTCTGCGATTCCAGCACAATGGTCCAGCCGAAACCTTCCTCGCGGCCCTGCATGAGGAGTTGGTTGTCGGTCTTTTCCATCAGCATAATATCCGAGGTGCGTTTGGGGCCGGCCACCGTCTTTTTTGAAAAGTCCAGGCGCATGAACGCCGGGGCGCCAACATCCTCCGGCAGTCCGGTAGCGCAGTCATCCCCGCGCACGCACTCCATAGCGCTTACCGGAGCGCAGATGAGCGGCTTCGAGCCATCGAAATCCCCCGCCAAAGCCGGCGCCGTTAGCAAGGGAAGGAAAACCAGAGCAAGTTGTCGAGTGAGTTTCATATTTTTCTCCCTATTTGATGGTGTAGCCACGGCCTTCCATGCAGGCGGCATAGGCGCGGTAGTAGGTGTTGATGGCATCCTGGCTCTGGGCTTGAGCAGATGCTTGCTGATTACTCTGATTCTGGCGGGCACGGGCGCCCCCCGCCATGGTGCCCACCACGGCGCCGATGCCGGCACCCTTGCCGGTATCACCGGCGATGGCTCCGATCGCTGCACCTCCAAGTGCACCTCGCGCAGCGCCCTTTACTCGCTCGCCACCACCCACCGCTGCACCTGACGGCTGCGGCGCCGGAGCAGCGGCAACAACGGCCGGATCAATGCCAGTATTGTTCTTGGCCCAGACGTAGCATTCCCCGTCATCCTTTTGCTGTTGTTCGGGGCTCTGTCCCTTGGCGGGGTAAACAATGGGCTTGGCTTGCGCCTGACCGGCAATCACAAATACGACAAACAGCGTAGCGGCAATTGCGCCACCCGTTTTCAATCGGTTCATGTCAATTCTCCAAAACAAATAAGCCACCTAAAAACGGGCCGTAACGGATTGCCACGGCACCCTTTCGATTCAGTCCTTGCGGTCATGGAACGGAATCTCAGCGTCCTCCTCGAGGCGCGACTTGCGCTTTTTGCCGAACACCCAAACCACGACCGCGACGAACAGGGCTATCTAAATCAAAGTAATGTAGGTCATTCCATTCCTCCCTTGGAAAGCTTTGAACGAGAAAACGCGGGCTGCATGAGAAAGTGGCCCGCGCGTCTCACTGGCAAAAGATCAGTTTACTCTACCTGCACCACGCCGGGCGGTTGCCACGTACCCTCACCCGCCGGCAGGATGGACGGTGGTTCCGTCCTCGGCCAGTACAGGCGCATCACCAGGTAGATCGGGCCATTGGGCGCGGGCAGCCAGTTCGATTCCTTGTCCTTGCCCGGTGAATCTTTCTGGATGTAGAGCGTCAGCGAGCCGTCCGTGTTCATCTTCATGCCCGGCAGCATCGGCGAGTTGATCAGGTAGCGGTTAATTGGGTTCTCAATCAGGAGCTGGGTCTTGCCGTCGTACATGGTCACCGACCAGAAGGCGTTTACCGGCGGGAACTGGTCCTTGGCGAACGTCAGCGTGTACTTGTGCTTGCTGCCGTCGAGCACGTCGCCGTTGGCCAGCGTCTTGGTGAGGGGATACATGGCTTCGACGGCATCGTTGCCGTAGATGCCGCCCTTGGCGGCTGCGGCGCGCTTCAGCCAGTCGCCGTTGTAGAAAGCACGGTCGCCGAACAGCGAGCCGACCTTCCAGCCGTTGATGTCCTTCTGCCCGGCCTCAAGGTACTTCTCGACCTTGCTGTCGCCTTCCTTCATCGCCAGCAGGATGGCGGCCTTGTGCTCGACCGAGAGATCCTTGAAGTTGAACTTCTTGCCGGGGCCGATGCCTATGCTGGCGAGCTTGACGCGGATCTCCGCTTCCTCGGGGCCAGCCGGCGCGAACTGCAGCGCGAAGTCCAGGTAGTCGAAGAAGTTGGTCTTCACCATTTCCTTGTCGATCTTCGGGAAATCGATCGCTGGCGCCGCCGGAGGGGGCGGTTGTTTGAGATAAGCCGACAGCGGCTGAACCTTGTAGCCCGCCTGCACCTTCTCGACGTTGGGCATGTCCTTGGCGTCGATAAGCTGGGTGCGGTACGCGGCGAGCGAGAACTCCGTAGTCGAGCGGAACACCTTCTTGATGCCCGCCGGCGTTTCGCCCTTCCAGTTCGGGCCGACGACCAGGTAGTCGCCGGCGTCATTGCCGGTGGCGCGGCTGCCGATGTAGCCGTAGTTGAACGTGTTTCCGTCGTT
>Ga0316616_100000011_pt1 | contig 53033 bp, 47 predicted proteins | sample OWC_Aug_M1_C1_D1_FD_207660 | JGI IMG/M metagenome (GOLD analysis project Ga0316616, IMG submission 207660) | Wetland soil microbial communities from Old Woman Creek delta, Ohio, United States - OWC_Aug_M1_C1_D1_B | ecosystem: Environmental > Terrestrial > Soil > Wetlands | place: USA: Ohio... | reverse complement strand
CTGCCAGCGCTCGGCCAGCGCTTCGACCGCTGGGCGACGCGAGAGGACCGCGGTCTCGTACCGGACCCGGCGATTCCCAGTGGCCGTCACGATCCGCTCGACGGTCCGTGCCGCCTTGCGCCCGTCGCGACACACCAGCACCACTTCGAAACCCGGACATGCGGCTATCCCCGCAGCGATAGCGCTCCCAATTGCCCCCGTTGCGCCGGTGACGATGGCCACCCGCTCGACGGTGCGATCCATGTCGCGCCCTCCGGTCATTCTTCAGCACACGGATGCGGGGTCCACGTCCAGCTCCAGCCGAACGCCGCGAGCCGCCGCAGAGGCTCGCAGCCGACGCGCGGCGTCCTGGACGCGGGCGTGGAGCTTCCGCACATCCTGCCCCCGCACGAGGAGGTGCCAGCGATACCGCGAGCGCACCCGGTAGAGCGGAGCGGGCGCCGGACCGCTCACGGCATCGGCCCGCATGCCGACCTCGCGCATCAAGCGAGCCAGTTCGGTAGCCGCGGCTTCCACCGTCTTCTCCTGCGGACTGCTCAGCACGGCCAGGACGGCGCGCGAGTAGGGCGGGAGGCTCTGGTCCTTGCGCAGGGGGCTCTCGGCGTCCCACAGCGTCGCGTAGTCCTGACCCCGCACGGCGCGGAGGATGTAATGGTCGGGGTTGAAGGTCTGGATCAACGCAAGGCCCGGCCGGTCGCCGCGTCCCGCGCGGCCGACGACCTGGGTGAAGAGCGCGAACGCGCGTTCGCCGGCGCGGAAGTCGGGCAGGCAGAGCGCCATGTCGGCGGACACGACGCCGACCAGCGTGACCTTGGGGACATCGTGGCCCTTGCCGATCATCTGCGTGCCCACCAGGATGTCGATCGCGCCCTCCGTCAGGCGCTGAAGGATCCGCTCGGCAGCGCGCCAGTTGCCGGTCGTGTCCCGGTCCATGCGATTGACGCGGGCCGTGGGAAAGCGCTCGCGCACGGCTGCCTCGAGCTGTTGGGTCCCGAAACCCAGGTAGCGCAGGCGGGTCCCCTGACACGCCGGGCACTGCGTCGGCGGCCGTCGCTCGAAGTCGCACGTGTGGCAGCGCAGGCGACCGCGGGCGGCGTGAAATGTCAGCGACATGCTGCAGCGGGGGCACTCCAGAGTGGCGCCGCACTCCTCGCACAAGAGCAGGGTCGAAAAGCCCCGCCTGTTCAGGAAAAGGAGGGACTGCTCGCCGCGGGCGAGTCGCTCGGCGATCGCTTCGCACAGCGGGGGAGAGAGCAGGCGCTCGCCTCCGTCCACACGGCGGAGGTCCACGATCTCGACGCGCGGAAGGGGGCGGGCCTCGATTCGCTCCGGCAGCCGCAGCAGCGCGTAGCGCCCCGCCTGCGCCCGCTCGAAACTCTCCAGCGACGGCGTCGCCGACCCCAGGATCACCGGCGCGCCCAGCAGCTTCGCCCGCATGATGGCCACGTCCCGGCCGTGATAACGAGGGGTCTCCTCCTGCTTGTAGGAGGGGTCGTGCTCCTCGTCCACCACCAGGATTCCCAGGCGGGGCAGGGGGGCGAAGACGGCGGAGCGCGCACCGACCACGATGTCCGCCTGGCCGCTCTTGATGCGGCGCCAGGCATCGAACCGCTCGCCGCCCCTGAGACCGCTGTGCAGGACGGCGACCCGGCCGCCGAAGCGGGCGAGAAAGCGCTGGACCGCCAGCGGCGTGAGGGAGATCTCCGGGACGAGCACCAGAGCCTGCCGCCCCTGCGCCAGCACGGTCTCGATGGCTTGCAGGTACACCTCGGTCTTGCCGGAGCCGGTGACCCCGTGCAGCAGGATGGGGAGGAAGCGCCGCTCCGCGATCACCTGTCGGATGAGCTGCAGCGCACGGGCTTGAGACGCCGCCAGCACCTTCGGGGCGTCGCTCGGCTCCGCCGCGTGCGCGAACGGGTCTCGCGTCACCTCGACGTCACGCACCTGGAGCACACCCTTGCGCAGCAGGGCGGCGAGCGCGGCGGGGCTGCCCGCCGACGCGTCCGCCCTCGGCAGCCCCTCCGGAGCCGCGGCCAGCGCCCGCAGGATGGCCCGCTGCTTGACGGCGCGCGCCGGCAGGGGCACGGCCTCGGGGTCCACGCCGGCGGGCAGGCAGCAATAGCTCACGGAGAGCGGACGGACGCGCGGGCGGCGCACCTCCGCGGCGACGGCGAGCAAGCCCCGCCGGCACAGGGCGTGAATGTGGGCCGAGGCGTGCGGCCAGCGCCGCGCCAGGGTGTTGACGGGTGTGTTGCCCCGGCCGCGCACGAAGGTCAATATTTCCTGTTCGCCCGGTCGGAGCATCCCGTTCGCGTCCAGCACCGCCCGCCCGTTGTCCGTCACGCTCGCGACCCGACGCGTGAGCGCGTCGATTCCGGGCGGGAGCGCCGTGCGGATCACCTCGCCCCAGGGGCACAGGTAGTACTCCGCGACCCAGCGCGACAGCTCGAGGAGGTGTGCGTCCAGGAGAGGCTCCGTGTCCAGAATCTCGCCGAGCTCCTTGATGTCCTGCACCGGGGCGCGCTCGCGCGTTCCCACCAGGTATCCGGTGACGGTCCGTCGCCCCAGCGGCGCCAGGGCGCGCTTTCCGGGCGTGGCCGCGTCGCGCCAGGCGGCCGGGACGCGATACGTGAGCGCGGTCTCCAGCGAGGAAGGAAAGACCACGTCGACGAAGGCGGCTGGGGTGGAGGTCATGGCTGGGTGCGGGCGGCGGCCGCTTCAGGCCTGCCGCATGTGGCGCAAGAGGAGCTTCATATCCTCCCACACCGTTTTCTTCTCGTTGGGGTTGCGCAGCAAGAACGCCGGGTGGAACGTGGGCAAGAGCGGGATTCCGTGGTAATCGTAAAATTTGCCGCGCAGGCGCGAAATCGGCTCCTTGGTCTGGAGCAGCGTCTGCGCCGCGGGCCCGCCGAGGGCGCAGATGAACTTCGGCCCGATGGCGCGAAGCTGCTCCAACAGGAACGGTTGGCAGGCCACGATCTCGTCCGCTTCGGGCGTCCGGTTGTTGGGCGGCCGGCACTTGATGATGTTGCAGATATACACGTCCTCCCGGCGCATCCCCATGGCCTCGATGATCTTCGTGAGCAGCTGGCCCGCGCGGCCGACGAAGGGCTCGCCCTGCGCGTCCTCGTCGGCGCCCGGCGCCTCGCCCACGAAGACGAGGCTCGCGCTGGGGCTTCCCACGCCGAAGACGATCCGCGTGCGGTGCCTGTGCAGTTTGCAGCGTGTGCACTCACCCAGGTCCGCCCGCACCTGCTCCAGGGTGGGCCGGGGCGCCGCCGAGGGGGCCTGCGGTTCCGGCCAGCGCAAGTCCGCGCGCTCCAGGCCCAGTTCCTGCTGCCGCTCCAGATGCGCTCGCACCCGGCCGACAATCTCGCGCAGTTCCTGTCGTGGATCCTTGTCCATGTCCGCCCCGTTCGTGTCTCAGCCCCAACAGGCTGCTGAACACGGCCCATCTGCTGCGTTGGAATGCTCAGGCGCTTGTTGCGGCGTACCTCCAGTACGCCTCACCCGGCCTTCCGCATTCCGCCTTGCATCTGGACCGTTTTGAGCAGCCTGTGGAAAAAGAATTTCTCGGCAGCCTGCTCGATGACCATCACATGGATGGCTGCAGCAGACCCTTCACGCGGTCCAGGATCCGGTCCGCGACCTCGCGCTTCGACAGGAGCGGCAACTCCTCGACGCCGCCCATCGCATCCAGAATCGTCACCACGTTGGTGTCCACATCAAAACCGGCGCCCGCCCGCCCCACGTCGTTGGCGACCACGAGGTCCAAATTCTTCCGCTCGAGCTTCTTGCGGGCGTTGGCCACCAAATCGTCGGTTTCGGCGGCGAATCCGACCAGGACCCGCTTGCCCTTCCGCTTTCCAAGCTCGGCGAGGATGTCCGGCGTCGGCTCCAGGGCGATCTCGGAAACGGCATGGCCCTTCTTGATTTTTCCGGCGGCCTTCCGTTTGGGCCGGTAGTCGGCGACGGCGGCAGCCTTGATGACCACGCCGGCCGGCTCGAGCTTCGCCAGGACGGCCTGATGCATCTCCTCGGCGGTTTCCACGTGAATGATGTCCACATCGGGAGGCGCCGGGAGCGCGGTGGGCCCGCTCACCAGGATCACGTGGGCGCCGCGGGCTGCAGCGGCTTCCGCGATGGCGTAGCCCATCTTGCCGGACGAGCGGTTGGAGAGGAAGCGGACGGGGTCCAGCGGCTCGCGGGTGGGGCCCGCGGTGACCAGGACCACCTGCCCCTCCAAGTCCTGTCGCGGGCCGAGGATCAGCTCGATGCGGCCGAGGATCTCCGAGAGCGCCGCCAGACGGCCGCGGCCGACCATGCCGGAGGCGAGAGGCCCCGTGTCCGGCTGGACGATGTGCACCCCGCGGTCGCGCAGGCGCCCGAGGTTCTCCTGCACGGCCTGGTGCTCGAACATGTCGCAATCCATGGCGGGAGCCACCACCACCGGGCAGCGGCTGGCCAGGTAGATGCAGCTCAGAAAATCGTCGCCCAGACCCAGCGCCAGCCGTGCGATGGTGCGAGCCGTGGCAGGCGCCACCACGAAGAGATCGGCGCGCCGGGTCGCCTCGATGTGGCCGATGCGGTGGCTGTATTCGAGGGACCACATGTCGAGGAGCACCGGCTGCCGCGTCAGCGTCTCGAAGGTGAGCGGCGCAACGAACTTGGTGGCAGCCTCGGTCATGACGACCTGGACCTCCGCCCCCGCCTTCGTGAGCAACCGCAGGAGCTCCACCGCCTTGTACGCCGCGATGCTCCCGGTAACGCCGAGCAGGATGCGCTTGCCGTTGAGACTCATGTCGCCACTCCCCCGTCGTGCGGTCTCGGCTGCCGTGTCACGGCTCGCGCTCGAGAAAGATCCCCACCGCCTGCTTGGGCTGGACGCCGACGATATCCGCCACGGGCTGGCATTTGATGGTGAACAGGCAGAAGATCTCGGCGTCCAGCGCCGCGCGATGCTCGGACAAGACATAGTAGTTGGCTTGACCCTTGGCAATGATCAGGCGCGCCGCGCGCATGGCCTCACGCAGCTCGGGGGAGGCCTCTTCCCAGGAGATGCCCAGGGTGTCCGGACCCGCCTGGATCAGCCGATCCACGGCGCGGTCCAGGCCGACCGTGCGGCCGTCCTCCATCGTGGCGTCGGACGTGATCGGGCCGCCGCGCAGGGCGGAGGTGACGTGGCAGCCGTGACGCCGGATCTCTTGGATGAACAGCGCATCCAGGGCGATCTCGCCCACGTTGTCGTGGAGGTACAGGACGGGGGTCCCGGCGAGGATCCGCTCGTACAGTCGGTCCACGTCGTCCCTGGCCATCCCGCGGTCGACGTACGACTGGAGATGCTGACGCATCTGCGCGGGCTCGAAGCTGTAGCCGATCCCGACGGTGCGCGAATCCAGGCTGTTCCCTGCCAGGGCCCAGAGCGCCAGGAAACGAAAACGGGCAAGCCCCTCCAACCGCTCCGCCTGCGCCTGGATCGTCGGGGCCAGCTCCATGGCCACCCGGTTCAACTGGTCTCGGTTTTCGGCGAAGGGCGTGGCGACGCCGGTGTCGCGTTTGAGGATTCGATGCACCTCGGTGATGTAGTAGGACGGCACCCGCCCGTGGCCGAAGCTGTCCGCCAGGAACCTCATGCAGTCCTTTGCCACTTGGAGCTGGACGACGGGATCGCGGGTGACCTGCTGCGCCGCGGCGTACACATCTCCCAATACGCACGTGAGACAGGCGGGGACCGTCTTCATCGCCTGGCCTCCGGCGGTACAAAGCCGTCTGGAAAGTGGTTCAGGGGGCGACGACCGCCCCCGACGGCCGGAGCCGCGTGCATGGCGCGCCTGATGTACGCCTGGGCCGCCGCGACGGCCTCGGGCACGCTCAAGCCCACGGCCAGGCCGGATGCGATGGCCGAGGAAAGGGTGCAGCCCGTGCCGTGGAACTCCCCCGGGATCCGGGAGCTTTCCTGTCGCACGACATCGAGGCCGTCGAAAAGCAGGTCTATCACTCGGTCGCCCGCGAGGTGCCCGCCCTTGATCAGGACGTAACGAGGACCCATGGCATGGATGGCTCGCGCCGCCTCCTCCATGTCGTCGATCGTCCGGATCTTCCGCTCGCAGAGGAACGTGGCCTCATCCAGGTTGGGTGTCACCACCGTGGCCAGCGGAAACAGGTGCTCGCGCATCACCGGCGCGGCCTCATGCTGCATGAGGGTGTCCCCGCTGGCCGCGATCATGACGGGGTCCACGACGAGATTCGTCAGGCCGAACTCTCGCACCATGCCGGCTACCGTCCGAATGATCGCCCCCGTGGCGAGCATCCCGGTCTTCACGGCGTCCGCCCCGATATCCTCCAGGACGGCACGGAGCTGCGCGGCGATGAAGTCCGTGGTGGGAAGCTCCACCCCGCGGACCCCGCGCGTGTTCTGCGCCGTGAGGCCCGTAATCACCGACAGGCCGAACACCCGAAAGGCGGTGAAGGTCTTCAGGTCGGCCTGGATGCCGGCGCCCCCGCCGGAATCCGAGCCGGCGATGGTGAGCGCCGTCGGCATCCGCGTCCCACTCATGGCTCAGCTCCTTCGAGGCTGGTAATCTTGCCGTCCCTACCGGACCTGATAGGCCTGCTTCGCGGCTCGCGGCTCGCGCTCTTCGGCTCGCGGCGCCCCGTACAGCGTTTGGTACCGATCATAGTTGCCCAGCACGCGCTTCACGTAGTTGCGGGTTTCCGTGTAGGGGATCTCTTCGACGAACTCGACCTCGTCGGCGAACCCGAAACGCTGCACCCAGCGCTGCACCGCTTGTTTTCCCGCATTGTACGCCGCCAGCGTCAGGCTGAGGTTGCCGCCGAAGTCTCGGGCGAGGTCGGCCAGGTGGTTCACACCGAGCTGGATGTTCCGCTCCGGTGTCTCCAGGGCGGCCAACGTGACGGGCGGAAGCTTGTGTTCGCGAGCGGTGAGGTCCGCCGTCTGCTGCATGAGCTGCATCAGCCCACGCGCCCCCGTGCGGGACACGGCTTGGGGCGCGAACGCGCTCTCCTCGCGGATTACGGCCAGCACCAGATATGGATCGAGCGCGCGCGCTCCGGCGGTCTGACGCACCACGTCGATGTGGCCCAAGGGGTAGGTGCATTGCCAGAAGCCGGGAATCGGGGCCTGGCCTCCCCCTTGAACGAACATCGGCCGCAGAACCCTGTTCCCCACCCAGACGGCCTTGTCGTAGCGACCCAGATCGAGGAACACGCCGCACGCTTCGGCCAGACCGGCGCGCTCTTCCGGGTGGCCCCGCACCTGCTCGGTCCACTCCTCGACCGCGTCGTCGACGAGGCCCAGGCCGCGCAGGGCTCTGGCCTTTTCGGCGTGGAGCCCTGTGGCGCCGCCCGCCGGGAGCGGCGTAGCCGCCGGCGCAGGCTTCGGCGGCGCCTTCTTTTTCAGGGACGTCAGGCGATCGGCGGCTCGAAGGCGGTAATAGTAGTCGTTCGCAGCGGTGTCCACGAGCGTCCGGTAGGCCTTGGCGGCCTCGGAGACATGCTTGGCGGCCTCGAGAGCGCGACCGCGCCAAAAGAGCGCGGGGACCCGCCAGCGGGATCCCGGCTCCTCGTCCACGAGGCGCCCCCACGATGCGGCGGCCGCCGACAACTCCTTCCGCTTGTAGGCAAGCCAACCCTGGAGCCACAAGGCGACGTCCCTCCAGACGCTCTTGGGGTAGTCTCGAAGCAGGCGAGCCAGGTACGCGCGACTCTTGGCGATGTCCGCATTGTCGGCCGCATCCTGGGCCAGGAGGTAGAGCGCTTCCTCGCTCCGCCGCGCCTTCGGTTTCGCGTCGGCCACCAGGGATAGGTATTTCGTGAACTTCTCAGCATCCCCGACGCGGCCGGCGCTACGCCCCAGCCAAAAGCGGGCCTCCGTCGGATCGGGGCGGGCGGAATCCGTGAGCGGCTCCAGCCATTGGACGGCCTGGCCGTACTGGCGAACGTTGAACGCGCTGATGCCCAGCATCATCCGCGCCTGCGCCTCGCGCGGGGACCCGGTGACGGCGAAGGGGGCCAGCTCCGGGATGGCCGGCCCGAATCGCCCGAACTGGTAGAGCGTTGCGGCCCGCTGGAACTGTTCGTCGGCCGTGAGCGGCCGGGCCGTCGGGATGGCGGCCAGGAGCTCCTGGGCGCGTTGGCTCTCGGGACTCGCCGGCAGCTCGATCCACACGCGCCGGAACACCTCCTCGGCCTGGTCCGCGCGGCCGCCGCGGAGGAGAATTTCCCCCAGCGTGAGGCCCACTTCGCCTCGCCCCACGCTGGAGGGGCCGGCAGCCAGATACTGTTTCGTGGCCTCCTCGGCTTCGGCGAGCTGGCCGGCCTCCAGAAAATCGCGCGGCATCTCCCGGGAGGCCCGGTCGCGAAGGATGCTCTGCGGGTGCTGCGCCACGAGTCGCTGGAGCGCGTCCGCCGCCAGATCGCGGCGGCCGGCGGATCGCTGGGCCTGGGCCAACTTGTAGAGGGCATAATCCCCGAGCAAGCTGTCGGCGGCGGCGGCCTCCAGGCGAAGCACGGCCTCCTCACCCCGTCCTTGGCGAACGAGGATGAACCCCAGGAGGAGATCTGCCCGCCGTCGCTGGGCCTCCGGGATGCTCTGCGCATCCAGCGCCATCAACGCCTCGGCGGCGGCCGAAAGATCGCCGGACTCCAGGCTCTTGGCTGCGGTCTGGATAACCGCCTCGGGGGCGGGCGCGGAGACCTCGTCCGCGTTCGCGCCTCCCGCGAAGGACAGCAGGAGCACCGTCAGGACGAGCCAGTTCTGCATCCTCCTCCCCGTTTCAGATCGGCCGACGGCCCTCCTTTCCGTCGTGGCCCTTGTTACCCTTTGGGGCGGAATGCGGCCGGGCGCTTGGCCGGATGGCCCACGTGTGGCGACGTCCGGCGGTTCCTCGCTTGGGGTGGCGGACGACGGACGCCGCAGGGGGCTGGGCATCGGTGACGGGGGCACCTTCAGGGCATGAGGGGTGTAATGCATGCTGACGATTTAGCTACGCGTCGCCGGCCAGGCGCGGCAAGCTCTCCTCGTACGGGGCACGTGCGACGCCTCGTTCCGTAATGATCCCGTCAATATAACCGGCCGGCGTCACATCGAACGCCGGATTGGCTGCTCGGAATCCGCTGGGCGCCAAGCGGCGGCCCCCGATCTCGGTGACTTCCTCCGGGGCCCGCTCCTCGATCGGGATCTCCGCGCCGCTGTTCAGGCTCAGGTCCAAGGTCGAGATGGGCGCCGCCACGTAGAACGGAATGCCATGCGCCCGGGCCAAGACGGCAACGCCGTAGGTGCCGATCTTGTTCGCCGTGTCCCCGTTCCTGGCAATCCGATCCGCACCGACTACGACGAAATCCACTTCGCCCCGCTGCATGAAATGGCCCGCCATGTTGTCGGTGATGAGCGTGGCAGGGATGCCCGCTCTCGAAAGCTCCCACGCGGTCAGCCGCGCCCCTTGGAGCAAGGGACGGGTTTCGTCTACCCAGACCTTGACGCGCTTTCCTGCCTCGACCGCCGCACGAATGACTCCGACGGCCGTTCCGTATCCCGCGGTCGCGAGGCCGCCGGCGTTGCAGTGGGTGAGAATGCGCGCAGGGTTGGGTACCAGCTCCTGCCCGGATTTGCCGATGGCTCGATTGATGCGGATATCCTCGTCCCGCATCGCCGTCGCCTGTTCCACGAGGTGAGCGGGAACGTCACCCAGCGGTACGTCGCGCAAGGCTCGCGCCGTCTGCAGGATCCGCCGGACGGCCCACGCCAGATTCACCGCGGTGGGGCGGGTGCGCGTGAGTTGGGAGCCCATGCCCTCCAGCGCAGCGAGAAAGGCCTGAAACGTCGGTGCCTGAATCGTGCGGGCAGCCATCGCCAACCCCATGGCGGCGGCGATCCCAATGGCTGGCGCTCCCCGCACCTGCATGGTCCGGATGGCCCGAGCCACCTCCTCGACGGTCCCACACTCGACATACACCTCTTCGAGCGGGAGTCGCGTCTGGTCGATCAATCGGATGGTGCCGTCTTCTGTCCAGCCCACCGTCACGAACTCGTCGGGCATTCTGCGTCCTTTGTCGCGGCGACAATTCGCAAAAAAGAGCCTAACATGTTCATCCGACGATGCAAAACGAAAACTCGACACTGGCGAGCCGCGAGCCGCGATTGCCGCACGCTGCGCGTTGGTGTCCTGCCGGCTCTTGTGGTACGGTAGTTACGAAGCGTGGCGTGGACGGGCCAGCGGTGCCCCATTGCGCAAACGTAAAGGAGAACGACATGCCGTTCCAGACGAAGTACATCTTCAGCGCCGCCATGGATGTGGAGGCGGACAAGGATGCCCTGTTCAATGAAGTCTACGACAAGGAGCACGTGCCCTTGCTTCTGAAGGTGCCCGGCGTCGTGGCGGTGGCGCGCTTCAAGAAGCAGGAGGTGACGCTGGTCATCGGCGGCGAACGAAAGACGATCGTCGTCGAGAACGAGCCGACCTACAACGCCCTCTACGAAATCGAGGGACCGGAGGTACTGGTGAGCGACGCGTGGGCCAAGGCCGTCGACCACGGTCGCTGGCCGGGGCAGGTCCGCCCCTTCACCAAGAATCGCCGGCATGTGCTGTACAAGAAGATGGTTCTGTAAGCACGGGGCGGTGCCCATGTGTGCGGCCGTCGTCAACGCACATGACTCGTCTGCCCAGCGGCACGCTGGCTCGCTGACGTCATGAGGTGACTGCGATGCCTATACGGATTAAGCGCGTGTATGAGCCGCCGGAGGGAACCGACGGGCGCCGCATACTGGTGGATCGGCTGTGGCCACGCGGAATGTCGAAGGCGGTCGCCGCGATCGATTTCTGGGCCAAGGATACGGCGCCGTCTCACGAGCTTCGCCGGTGGTACGGGCACGTGCTTGAGAAGTGGCCGGAGTTCAAGCGCCGCTACTTTGCCGAGCTTGACACGAATGGCGAGGGTGTCGCGCAGCTCCGCCGCGAGATGGGGCGGAGAACCGTGACCCTGCTGTTCGGTTCGAAGGAAATGCGGCTGAACAATGCCCAGGCATTGAAAGAGTATCTGGAGTCCCACTGACCGCCCGCACGCCGGGCCATCGGCGGCGGCGCGGCGTGGAGGCTGAGGAGGTCCAGCGTGAGCTTTCTCGTCTCGGCCTTCTCGCTGGCGATCACGGTAATCGGCGCGCTCGGTCTGGCGAGTCCCGACGCGCTCATGTCCTTCGTCCGCCGCTGGCAGACCCCGTCCGGGATCTGGACGGCCGCGGCCCTCCGCGTCACATTCGGGGTCGCGTTGTGGTTGGCGGCTCCGGCGTCGCGTGTTCCCCTTGCCCTTCAGATTCTCGGGGCCGTCTCGGTCGCGTCCGGCATCGCCCTGCCTCTGCTGGGCCTCTCCCGGTTTGCGGCGATCGTCTCCTGGTGGGAGCGGCGGTCGGCAGCCGTCAAGCGACTCTGGGCTGGCGTGGCGTTTGCCCTTGGCGGATTCCTGCTCTGGTCGGTGATCGTGTAGCCCCGCGGAATGATCGAGACCCCACCGCCCCGCCGGAGAGGGGGGCGGTGGGGGCAACGGGAGTCCCGAATTACTTCCCGAACAGCTTACCCAGGAAACCTCCGATGCCGCCTTGGGCAGCGGTCTGCCCCTCAGCCGATGCAGGCTCGGCCTCTCTGCCTTCCTTCAGCATGATCTTGCCGGCGATGTAGCTTCGGCCGACCTCCACCCGGACCCTGTCGGCGATCTCCAGCTTCACGAAGTGCTCGCCGCCTTCGATGATCGTGCCGGCAATTCCCCCGTTCGTCATCACCTTGTCGCCGACCTTGAGGCTCTTCAGCATGTCCTGATGTCGGCGCTGCTTCTTCTGCTGCGGGCGGATGAGCAGAAAGTAGAAGACGGCGAACATCAGAAGGAGGGGAACGAGCATCGAGAATCCCCCTCCGGCTCCGCCGGCATTGCCGGCCCCCTGGGCGTAGGCCAAGTCAATCATCAGATCGAATCTCCTGTGCGTGCTGCGAGGTTGTCGTTTCGACGCGCATGCGCGCCAGAGTCGCGTCTTTCCACGCGAGAAAGCCGCCGGCCTCGATGGCCTGGCGCGCCTGACGCATGAGGTCCAGATAGTAATGCAGATTGTGGATGGTATTCAAGCGGAGACCGAGGATCTCGCCCGAGACGTACAAATGTCGCAGATAGGCGCGCGAGAAGTGCCGGCAGGTATAGCACGCGCACCCTGCATCCAGGGGGCGCTGGTCGCGGGCATGGACGGCGCTCTTGATGTTCAGACGCCCGGTGGAGGTGAAAAGCGTCCCGTTCCGTCCGTTCCGCGTCGGCAGGACGCAATCGAACATATCGACGCCGCGGGCGATGCACTCCAGCAGATCCTGTGGCGTCCCGACGCCCATCAGGTAGCGAGGAGCATCCGCCGGCAAGAGGGCCGTGGTGTCCTCGACCGTCGCGTACATCGCCGTCGGGCCCTCGCCGATCCCGAGGCCTCCCAGGGCGTACCCGGAAAAGCCGATCCGTCTGGTCTCTTCGGCCGAGCGCGCGCGAAGGTCCGGGAACGTACCGCCCTGCACGATGCCGAAGAGCGCCGGCTCGTCGCTTGGGTGCGCGGCGCGGCAGCGGGCCGCCCAGCGCAGGGTCCGCTCCATGGAGGCTTGATGATACGCGGCGTCGGCGTCGTGTGGCGGGCATTCGTCCAGCGCCATGAGGATGTCCACGCCGAGTGCCAGCTGGATCTCCACCGCCTTTTCCGGCGTCAAGACGTGCCGGGAGCCGTCCAGGTGCGATTGGAACACCACCCCGTCCTCACCGATGCGGCGCCGTTCGGCCAGGCTGAGAACCTGGAAGCCGCCGCTGTCCGTCAGGATCGCCCGGTTCCACCCCATGAAGCGATGCAGGCCGCCGAGTTCCTTGACGACCTCGTGTCCCGGGCGGAGGTAGAGGTGGTATGTATTGCACAGGAGAATCTCGCACGTCTCGGCATAGAGGTCCCGCGGCTCCAGCGTCTTGACGGTGGCCTGGGTGCCTACCGGCATAAACACAGGAGTGTCCACGGACCCGTGCGCCGTGCGGATCCTGCCGCGACGCGCGCCGGAGGCCGGATCGGTGGTGAGCAGAGCGTACCGCATGGACTCTCGCGATGCGACCGCCGCCGGCGCGGTCACCGGATCAGCATGGCGTCGCCGTAGCTGTAGAACCGATAGCGACGGGCGATGGCCTCAAGGTACGCGCGTCTCGTCGCGTCCAAACCGGCGAAGGCCGCCACCAGGATGAGCGGCGTGGACCGGGGCAGGTGAAAATTCGTGAGAAATGCATCCACCATTCGAAAGCGAAATCCGGGCGTGATGAACAGATCGGCGTCTCCAGACCCCGCCGCAAGCATGCGGCGCCCCTGGGCCGCGTGCTCCACGCTCCGCACGCTGGTCGTTCCCACAGCCACCACGCGACGCCTGTCCCGCTTGGCGTCATTCACCGCGTCGGCGGTCGCATGGGGGATCGTGTACCGCTCGGGTTCCATCCGATGCTCCGACAGGTCCTCCGTGCGAACCGGGAGGAACGTGCCGGGGCCGACGTGCAGGGTCACGGGGCAGATGTGGACGCCTAAGTCCCGGATGCGGCCGAGCAGCTCCGGAGTGAAGTGCAGTCCCGCCGTCGGCGCGGCCACCGCACCGTCCTCGCGGGCGTAGACGGTCTGGTAGCGTTCCCGATCCGAGCCCCGATCCGTCGACGGCTCCTCGGTCTCCGTCGCAGCTCGTCGCTTGATATACGGCGGGAGCGGCACGACGCCGTACGACTCGAGGATTCTCCGCAGGTTCGCGTCCGGGGGCAGACGCAGGATGCGGCGCCCGTGTATCCCGAGCGTGACCACGCTGGCCTCGAGGTGACCGCACGCGAGGAAAAGGCGACGGCCGACACGAGCGGGCTTGGCGGGCTTGACCATCGCCTCCCAGCAGTGCGCTCCGGCCGGCCGGACCAGCAGAATCTCGACCGACTTCCCGTCGTCATACACGCCGAAGAGCCGCGCCGGCATGACGCGCGTGTCGTTGATGATAAGCACGTCGCCGGGCTGGAGGTACTCGGGAAGGTCGGCGAAGGTGCGGTGCTCGGTCCGCCCGGATGGACGATCCAAGACCAGCAAGCGTGACGCATCCCGCTCGGGGACAGGCTCTTGCGCGATCAGGTCCGGCGGGAGGTTGTAGTCGAATTGATTCAGAAGCATGACGCTACCGAGCACTCAACAGGTTGCTGAAAGAATCCCATCTGCGGGGACCCATCCTTCAGGATGGGTGACGCCGCCTTGCGTCTGGACCTTTTTGAGCAGCCTGGGCAAAAATGAGTTCTTCAGCATCCTGTTAGCCGAGAGTTGAGAGTTGCGACCGACGAGCCAACGGGACGCCGACCAAGAGCGGCGCAAAACCCGAAGCGATTTACCGGGGCCAGGGGCCGATCGTCGCCAGCGGATAGTAAAACTTCAGAATCTCGTGGTATTGGAACGCCAAGTCGGCCATCTCCTTGGCGCCCCATTGACTCAGGCCCACACCGTGTCCGGATCCACGCCCGACGAAGGTGAACGCGCCGCCCTCCTCACGCACTTGGAAGTCGGTGCTCCGGATCACATCGTTTCCCATAGCCTCCCGAAACCGCCTTCCCTCCAGGGCCAGTGCTCCCCGGCTGTGGCGGACCTCGATCTGGAAGATCCGCCCGGTGCGACTTCGGATCAGATCCTGAATCGCGAGGACGCGGCCGACCTGGTAGCCGGCCCGCACGAGGTTGTCTTCGATCTGCTGGCGGGTCAACCGCTCGATCCACAAATCGTACGGGCAACCCAGGCTGAAATCGTCCTTGACGCCAAGAACGACATCATACTGCAAGCCGAAGACATCCATGGCGTCCTCGGTGGCACCGCCGGAACAGGAGTGGTAGAAGGCCGGGAGCGGTTGTCCACCGAAGGTGAGTATCTGTCCCCGGGTTGCCTGGATCGCCCAGTTCGTGCGCGCGTCCTCGCCCCGCGCCCCTCCGTACACCTGGGAGGCCGTCGTGGCGCGCAGGTGGAACAGAGCATCGGGATTCTGATGCCGCTGGTACACCGCATAGGTCCGAGCCGCAACCGCCATGGCCTTGGCGGCTTCCGCCGGCCAACCGGGCGGAATCTCATCTTTCAGGACGCCCTGCAGGTACTCTTCCAGTTCGACCAGGTTGACCGCCACCAAGCCGCCGTTCAGCACCTCAACGTACAGCCGACCGCGGAAGGGTTGCCCATCCAGAGTGAAGAGGGCGCCATCGGCCGGCCACGCGATGAGGCCGGCCGCGAACCGACCCGTTTCGCGCACGGCGACGGCCCCGCGCTGATTCGTCAGGCGAAACCCGCCGCTCATGCGCTGCGCCAGGATTCGTCGGCCGGAGACATCCGTCAGGGTGAGTGGTCCAGCGCTGCCGACAGTAACCGCAGGTCGGCCTTCCGCGAGGAGCACTCGGACCGTATCGGCCGCGCCGGCCTCCGCTCCCGAGAGCACAGCGAAACAGATCAGGACGCCGGCGAGGACGCACGGCACACCTCTCGGACCACCGCTGATTCCTCTCATCGCCGACCGAAGAGGCTGAAGAGCAGGGTGAGCAGGACGCTGATCACGATGCTGGTCGTCAGGGGAAAATAGAAGCTCCAGTTGTCCCGCCGGATGACGATGTCGCCCGGCAGTCGTCCGAGCAACGGGAACTTCCCGACCAGGAGGAGGAGCCCGCCCAAGAGGGCGAGCACCACGCCAAACACGATGAGCAGCTTCCCTAGCGAATCAAACATGGGTCAGAGTTCACGGTTCAATGTTCACGGTTCGAGGTCAGACGTCCAATGTCCACGGTCCAATGCTCGAGGTCGAATCCACACCACCCAAGGACCGCAGGCCGATGACCTTTCGGCTGTCGTCATCGGCCGGACCACAGCTCGCCCTGCGCCCCGGCCGGCGGCACCAAGCCGAAGTGGGCGTAGGCCAGGCGTGTGACGACGCGCCCCCGCGGCGTTCGAGCCAGGAAGCCGAGTTGGATGAGGAACGGCTCGTACACATCCTCGATGGTGTCCCGCTCCTCGCTGACGGCCACGGCGATCGTCTCGATCCCGACCGGCCCCCCCGAGAACTTCTCGATGATGGTTTGGAGGATCCGTCGATCCATCTCGTCGAACCCGCGCTCGTCCACGTCCAAGCGATCGAGGGCGTGATGGGCTCCCTCCTGGTCGATCGTCCCGTTCCCCAGCACCTGAGCGAAGTCGCGGACGCGTCGGAGCAGGCGATTTGCGACGCGCGGGGTTCCGCGGGAGCGCCGGGCCAGCTCGAACGCCCCGTCGGACGTGACGGTGACGTTGAGGATCCCCGCCGAGCGGCGGACGATCTGGACCAGGTCGGCCTCGGAATAGAAATCCAGCCGCAGCACCACGCCGAAGCGATCCCGCAGCGGCGATGTGAGGAGGCCCGCGCGGGTGGTGGCCCCGATCAGGGTGAAGTGGGGCAGCGTCAGCTTGTAGGTCTGAGCGGTAGGACCTTGTCCAAGGATGAGGTCCAGCTTGTAGTCCTCCATGGCGGGATAGAGGGTCTCCTCGACCGTGGGGTTGAGCCGGTGAATCTCGTCCACGAAGAGGACATCCCGTTCTCGAAGGTTGCTGAGAATAGAGGCCAGATCCTTGGGTCGCTCAAGCACCGGGCCGGAGGTGGAGAGAATATTCACGCCCAGCTCGGAGGCGATGATGTTGGCCAGCGTCGTCTTGCCGAGACCCGGCGGGCCCGAGAATAGGACGTGGTCCAGCGCTTCGTTCCTGGCGCGCGCGCCCTGGATGAAGACGTGCAGGTTTTCCTTGACCTTCGTCTGGCCGACATAGTCTTCCCACCGGGTCGGTCGGAGCGTCTGCTCGACCTGTTGATCTTCGGCGAGCCGCTGCCTGGTGGTGACGCGATCGTCCATGTTCTTGCTCAAGAGCGTTCGGCGGTTCGGCCGTTCGGCCGTGCGGCAGTGCGGCGGTGCAGCAGTTCGGCGTTCCCAGAACAGCCGGACTGTCGAACCGTCGAACAGCCGCTCTTCATCGCTGTTCGCTCAGGCCTCGCAGCGCGGTCTTGATGAGGGTCTCGAACGCAGCGGAAGGCCCCAGCTCCTTCCGAGCGGCCTCGGCGGCCTTCGCGGCCTCTTTTCGATTGCACCCCAGATTCACGAGCGCGGACACGACATCGTCCACGGCACGGTCCTCGGGAGCGGCGGCCGGCGTGGGCATCGGCCGCTGCGGGCGGCGGAGCGTCGTCACCTTCTCCCGCAGCTCGACCACCAGGCGTTCGGCCAACTTCTTCCCGACCCCGGGCACCGCCCGAAGCCGCGGGAGGTCGCCCTCGGAGAGGGCTGGGACCAACTCGTCCGCGGAGATGCCCGACAGAATGTTGGTGGCCAAGCGCGGCCCGATTCCCGCCACGCCTTGGAGCAACTCGAAGAGCGCCTGCTCGTCCTGCGTGTGGAAGCCGAAGAGCTGAATGGCGTCGTCTCGGACGTGAGTGTGCGTATGGAGGAACACCTCACCCGGCACCTCGGGCAACCGGTAGAAGGTGGAGAGGGGAATGAACAGCAGGTAGCCGACCCCGTTCACGTCCACCACGATCCGGTGGGGTTCCTTGACGACCAGGCGGCCGCGAATCTGGGCGATCATCTCACGATCTCCGCAGGCGTCCGCGCAAGCGGGCGGCCTGTTGGTGACAGATGGCCACGGCGAGGGCGTCGGCGGCGTCCGCCGGGCGCGGCGCGTCGGGAAGTTGCAGGAGCATCCGGACCATCTCCTGCACCTGCCCCTTCTGGGCCTGCCCGTAGCTCGTCACCGCCTGTTTCACCTCCAGGGCCGAGTACTCGTGGATCCCGATCCCTGCCTCCGCCAGCGCCAGCAGGGCCGCGCCCCGCGCCTGGCCCAGCCGCAGCGCGCTCTGGACGTTTCGCGCGAAAAACACCGCCTCTACGGCGGCGCAATCCGGGCGGGCGTCGGTCAGGAGGAGCCGGAGTTCGCGGTAGATGCGGAGCAGGCGCTGCGCGAAGGGAAGGCTCGCCGGAGGCGTGATGGCGCCGAAACACACTGCGTGCAGGCCGTCTGCCCGTTCCTCAACGATGCCATAGCCTGTGGCTGCGATCCCCGGGTCGATGCCTAGTACGCGCATGCCGCCACGCTGCTGCCGGATGCAGAGCGGCCGGAGTCGCACCCGGCCCATGGCAGGGGAGAACGTCGGCCTTCGGGCATAGGGCCTGCGATCAGGCGGTCAGAGCCGCCATGATCTCCTCGGGGATGTCGAAGTTCGCGTACACGTGCTGGACGTCGTCATGCTCTTCCATCTCTTCCATCAGCTTCAGCATCTGCTCGGCCTGCTTGCCCGCCAGCTTCACCGTGCTCTTGGGGAGCTTGGAGATCTCGGCGGAGAGGGGGTGGATGCCGGCCTTGACGATGGCGTCGCGCACCTTCTCAAAGTCCCGAGGGGCGGTCGTCACGGCGAAGACGCCTTCTTCCCGCTGCATATCCTCGGCGCCGACGTCCAGTGCGACGGACATGAGCTTGTCCTCGTCTACCTTGGCGGCATCCACCACGATATGCCCCTTCTTCTCGAACAAGAAGTTCACGCAGCCGGACTCGCCCATGTTCCCGCCGTGCCGCGAGAACACCTTGCGAATTTCACCCACGGTTCGGTTCTTGTTATCCGTCATCACCTCGACCAGGATCGCCACGCCGCCGGGCCCGTACCCCTCGTAGGTGATCTCTTCGTAGGTGACACCTTCCAGCTCGCCCGTGCCTTTCTTGATGGCGCGGTCGATGTTGTCGGCAGGCATGTTGAGGGCCTTGGCGGCCAGGACGGCGGTGCGGAGCCGTGGATTCCCCGTCAGGTCCCCGCCCCCGACGCGCGCGGCCACCGTGATCTCGCGGATGAACTTGGTGAAGGCGCGTCCGCGCTGAGCGTCAACTTTGGCCTTCTTGTGTTTGATGCTCGCCCACTTGCTATGTCCAGACATAATCACACCCCCTCGGATGGCAGAAAACTACCATAGGGCCGCGAAGCTTGCCAAGCGAAAACTCCCGCCAGACGGCGCCAACGGCGGAATTTCGGCGGCGGAAATCACCTTGACACCTTCCGGCCCCTGGGATACATTGCAAATCAATAGGATTGAGGTAAAGAACTTCGGATCCTCGCCAGGGCGGAGAGAATGAGAAAGTCCTAACGAGGGGCGATTCACGGGATCGCCTTTTGTTAGGACTTTGCGTTTGTGGGGGAGTATGGGAAGCGCCAGCGACGGATTCTTCCGGGCGCTCCGAGCCAAGCCGGTCGTGGCCGGACTCCGCCGGTCCGCCGACGTGGATGGAGCCATCCGGCACGGGATCAGGGTCCTCTTCATCCTGGGCGAGGACATTTTCGCGCTGCAGGAGAGCGTGCCCAAGGCCCACGCGAGCGGTCGGTTGATCTTGGCCCACGTGGACCTGATCAAGGGTGTCGGGCGGGACGAGGTGGGCGTCCGGTTCCTGGCGCGGCACGTCCATGTGGACGGAATCCTCACCACGCGCGGGAATCTCATCGGCCCGGCGAAGCGCGAAGGATTGATCGCCGTGCAGCGGCTCTTCGTGCTGGACTCGGAGTCCTTGGAAGCCGGCTTGCCCGCCGTGGAGCGGGCCGCCCCCGACGCGGTGGAGGTCCTGCCCGGTGTGATATTTCCGCTGATCGCCACGCGGCTCAAGGGCGCGAGCCTCCCACCCCTGATCGCCGGCGGACTGATCCGAACCCGCGCGCAGGTAGACGAGATCCTGGCCGCGGGAGCGATCGCTGTTTCGACCGGCGCGGAGGCCCTCTGGGGCTTTCGCGGAGCCAAGGAGCAGACTAACCCATGACGGGCGGACTGGCGGATATCGACGGACGAACCTTCGATCTGGTGGTGATCGGCGGCGGAATGGCCGGGGCCGGCATCGCACGCGATGCCGCGCTGCGCGGTTATCGCGCGCTCCTGCTGGAACGGAAAGACTTCGCGTTCGGCACCACCAGTCGTTCCTCCAAGCTGATTCACGGCGGCCTGCGCTACCTGGAACTGTTCGACTTCGGCCTGGTGCGGGAATCGTTGCGCGCGCGCGCGCGCCTGGCGCGCCTGGCGCCTCACCTGGTGCGCCCACTGCCGTTCCTGGTGCCGGTGTACCGCGGCGCCAGGCGCGGCATGTTCATGATTCGCATAGGGATGAAGCTTTACGATCTGCTGACCCCCGGCAAGCGAACGGACCGCTATCGAACCATTACCCGCAACGAGACGACGCGTCTCGAGCGGCACCTGGAGCCGCGAGATCTCCTGGGGTCGGGCTACTATTTCGACGACCTCCTGCTCCTGCCGGAGCGGTTGTGCCTCGAGAACGTCCTGTCCGCCCAGCGGTGGGGGGCCACGGTCTACAACTACGCCGAGGTGGTGGGCATCAGAAGCATGGCGTCGAGCGCCGAGCGCGGCATCTGGGACGTCGAAATACGGGGTGCCCTGGATGGGGCGCAGGCACGGGTGACCGCGCGCGTGGTCGTGAATGCCACCGGGCCGTGGGTCGACCAGGTGCGGCGCCTGGCGGGCGTGGACGGAGGCCGACGCTGCGTGCGGACCACCAAAGGCATCCACCTGCTCTTGCCGCGCGTCACCGACCATGCGGTTTACATTGCCGCCCAGCGCGACGACCGGATGTTCTTCGTCATCCCCTGGCAGCAGTTCACGCTGGTCGGCACGACCGACACCGACTTCAAGGGAGATTTGGATCGCCTGGCGGCGACCAGCGAAGAAGTGCAGTACCTCATGCACGAGACCCAGCGCGTCTTGCCCTCGGCGGGGATGCGGGAGGATGACATCTGCTACACGTATTCCGGCGTGCGCCCGTTGAGCTTCGAGGAGGGGAAGTCCGCTTCCGCGGTCTCGCGGGCCCACAAGGTCGTCCCCGAGGGGGAATCCGGCACCTTTCTGTCGATCACGGGGACCAAGCTGACCTGCTTCCGCAGTCTGGCGGAGGAGGCGGTGGATCAGGTGGGGCGGCTGCTCAACCGGCCCGCGCCGTGCCGGACCCACCGCTTGGCCCTGGATGGATCGGACGGAGAGGAGACCATCGAGGTGCGACTGTGGGCCGACGTGGCCGACCTGGGCCATCGGACCGGCCTGCAGCCCGCCCAGATCCAGAACCTCCTCGACACCTACGGGCGGCGCTACCCGACGGTCCTGGCGACGGCCGGCCGGGCACCCGAACTGAAAGAGCGCCTGTGCAAGCAGAGCCCCGACATTCGCGCGCAGCTGGTGCACGCCGTGGAACACGAGCGCACCGAGACGCTCGCCGACTTCCTGCTGCGGCGTACGGGGATCGGGACGGGACTCTGCCGCGGGAAGGACTGCTGCGAGCAGATCGCCCAGCGGATGGCGGAACTCAAGGGCTGGAGCCGGGAGCGGGTGGACCGAGAGGTCCGCGACTATCTGGACGAGATCGCCCTGGGGCAGCAGTTCCGGGAACCGAGGCCGGCGGGCACTCCGCCGTTCGACGGCACTATTTCCGTGACGGACGCCAGGTAGTCTCCCGCGGCCGTGCGGCGTCGAACGCCTGGCGCGTGACCAGACTCGCGCCCCCTGTTTTCCGGGGGCACGGCCGGTGGGGCTGTGATATAGTCCCGCGCGTGGGAGGCGCTGCGCATCGCCCGCCGACGGGCGCATGCCTCATCGCCGCGCTCTGGACGTTGGCGCTGGCCTTGCTTGCGAGGACTGGAATGACCAACGAGACGACATCGAGCTTCCCGCCGCATCTCTCGCTGCAAGCGCATCGAGGCGCTGCCGGTCTCGCGCCCGAGAATACGCTGGCCGCCTTCCGGATGGCCATCGAGCTGGGCGCGGACGCCGCGGAGCTGGACCTTCAGGCGACCAAGGACGGGATCGTAGTCGTCATCCACGACGACACCGTGGACCGGACGACCGACGGTCGCGGCCGCATCGGGGAGCTCACGCTGGCCGAGATCAAGCGGCTAGATGCGGGGGCCAAGTTCGGGCCGGCGTTCCGGGGCGAGCGCGTCCCCACCCTGCGGGAACTCGTGGAACTGGTCAAGGCCGGCGGGAGTCGTCGATTCCGATTGAACCTGGAGATCAAGTTCGCCGAGGGGCGCGAGGGGCAGCCCGCGGATCTCGAGGAGCGGGTGCTGGCGGTACTGCGCGAGACCGGCTTCTCGGACCGAGTGATCACGCAGTCGTTTCATCACCCCTCCGCCGCCAAGATGAAGCGGTTGGCGCCGAGCATTCCCGCCGGCCTCCTGGTCGGTCAGCGGCGGCAACCGGCCGACCCCGTGGCCGCGGTGAGGGAGCACCGTGTGGATTACTACGCGCCGCACCATTCGCTGGTGACGCCCGATCTCCTGCGGACGATGCACGAGGCGGGGATTCCGGTCGTCACCTGGACGGTGAACGACCCGGCGGACATGCGACGCCTCATGGTCGCAGGGCTCGGCACGCTGCCGGGCGATGGGATGATTTCGGATTTTCCGGATCGTCTAGTCAACCTGCGAGGGACTCGTCAGTAAGTGCGAGGACGTCTCGAACAACACGCGTTGCCCCGGAGGAGGACAGCCATGAGAAGGATGTCTCGGTTCCGAAGAATTTCCATGATCGCGATCGGGCTCGTGATCGCCGCGACCCTGATCCCCGTTTTCGCCGCGGCGCAGCAGAAGGTTCAGGTGGACTTCTGGCATGGACTCACCCAACCCCTGGGTGGCATCCTGGAAAATGTCGCGGCGGGCTTCAACGCCTCGCAGAGCAAGTACCAGGTGAACGCCACGTTCAAGGGGAGCTACCCGGAAACCATGGTAGCGGCCATCGCAGCCTTCCGGGCCGGCAACGCGCCGCACATCGTTCAGATGTTCGAGGTCGGCACCGCCACCATGATGGCGGCCCGGACCGCCATCAAACCGGTCCACGAGCTGTCGAAAGAAACCGGGGTCAACATCGACCCGAAGAACTACGTCGGCGGCGTGCGGGGCTACTACAGCACGACCGACGGGCGGCTGGTCTCCATGCCGTTCAACAGCTCGACGCCTGTCACCTGGTACAACAAGGACGCCTTCAAGCAGGCGGGGTTGGATCCCGAGAAGCCACCCAGGACCTGGGAGGAAACGTGGGCTGCGGCGCGCAAGATCGTGGCCACAAAAGCGGCCACCTGCGGCTACACGATGGCGTGGCCGACGTGGACCCAGTACGAGAACTTCAGCGCTATCCACAACGTGCCGTTGGCCACCAAGGCGAACGGCATGGAGGGGATGGATGCGGAGATGAAGATCGACAGCCCTCTGCATGTCAAACACCTTCAGAACATGATGGATTTGCAGAAAGAGGGCATCTTCAAGTATGGCGGGCGTGACGGGAAAGCCGACGCCCTCTTCCCGTCGGGCGAGTGCGCCATCTTTCACGGCTCGTCCGGCATGCGCGCTCGTGTCGTCCGCGAGGCGAAGTTCAACTGGGGCGTGACGTTCCTGCCGTATTACAAAGGCACGCCGAGCGCCCCCAAGAACTCCATCATCGGTGGCGCCAGCTTCTGGGTGATGACCTCGCCCAAGCGCACGATCGAGGAGTATAAGGCCGTGGCGGAATTCTTCCAGTACATCTCTCGACCGGACGTGGACGCCAAGTGGCACATGGACACGGGCTACGTCCCCATCACCCTGGCTGGAATCGGCCTCGCCTCCGGGCAAGGTTATTACATCAAGAATCCGGGCGCAGACGTCCCCTTCCGCCAGCTCACGTTGACGGAGCCCACCAAGAACTCCATGGGCCTCCGGCTGGGCAACATGCCCGAGATCCGCGTGGTCATTCAGGAGGAGATGGAAAAGGCCTTCCAGGGCCAGCAGACCGCGAAGGCGGCCTTGGACAGCGCCGTCAAGCGCAGCAACGTGATCCTGCGGAACTTCGAGCGGACGAATAAGCCGTAGCAGGGCGCGAGAGGCCTACCGCTGAGAGGGGGACGAAACCACAGATTACGCAGATGGCACAGATTTTTTTCTGACCCGGCCTCAGGCCACCCCCTTCCCGGGGAGCGGGATGGGTGAGGTGTGTGCCGTGCCTGAATCTGCGCAATCTGTGTAATCTGTGGTTTCCGCCGTGTCTTGGGCCTTGGCGGTGGGATTCTGGAACTCCGGATGCCCGGGAGCGCTGATGCGCCGACGCGTCATCTTTCCCAACAAGCTGCTCCCCTACCTGCTGCTGACGCCTCAGCTTGTCATCACCGTCGTTTTCTTCTACTGGCCGGCCGTCCAGGCCGTCTACTATTCCGTGCTCTTGCAGGATCCCTTCGGACTGCGGACGAGCTTCATCTGGCTGGAAAACTTCCAGACCATCCTCACGGACCCCCTGTATCTCGGATCGGTCGAAGTGACGATCGTGTTTTCCACGGCCGTCGCGGCGTTGGCCATGGGGGTGGCACTCCTGTTCGCTGTCATGGCCGACAGGAAGATCCGCGGAAAGCACGTGTACCGGACGCTGCTCATGTGGCCGTACGCCGTGGCACCTGCCGTGGCCGCCAGTCTCTGGCTGTTCATCTTCCACCCCGAGATCGGATTCCTCGGGCGGTGGCTGAACGAAATGGGGATGCGCTGGGACTACAAACTGAACGGGAACCAGGCGCTGCTCCTGGTTGTCTTGGCCGCGTCGTGGAAGCAGGTCAGCTACAATTTCCTGTTCTTTCTGGCCGGCTTGCAGGCCATCCCGAAGTCGGTGGTGGAGGCGGCCTCTATGGACGCCGGCCCGGGGCGCACGTTCTGGAGCATCATCTTTCCTCTGCTCTCGCCCACCACGTTTTTCCTCCTGGTGGTCAACGTGGTTTACGCGTTCTTCGACACCTTCGGCGTCATTCACGCCATAACCGGTGGCGGGCCGGCCAAGGCCACGGAGACCTTGATCTACAAGGTGTACGTCGACGGCGTGATGAATCTGGACCTGGGGGGATCGTCCGCGCAATCGGTGATCCTCATGGCGGTCGTCATTACCTTGACCGCCGTGCAGTTTCGCTTCATTGAGCGCAAGGTGCACTATTGATGGGCACGCGCAACGGACCCGCGAACTGGCTGCCGCATTTCGTCCTGACGCTGGGCGTGGTGGTCTTCGCTTTTCCGATCTACTTCGCGCTGATCGGCTCGACCCACGAGGCCGCCACGATCGCCACCGGTAGGATGCCGCTCGTGCCGGGCGGTCAGATGCTTGACAACTATTGGCACGCCCTGACGAGCGGCACGGGATTCCGCGTGTCGGGGACACCGGTCGGCGGGCTCCTGCTCAACAGCCTGATCATGGCGCTGATCATCGCCGTGGGAAAGATCGCCATCTCCATCGTCTCGGCCTACGCCGTGGCCTTCTTCAGTTTCCCCGGGCGCATGTTCTTCTTCTGGATGATCTTCGTTACCTTGATGCTCCCCGTCGAGGTCCGCATCATTCCCACCTACAAGGTGGTGACCGATCTCCACATGGTCAACACGTTCGCCGGACTCACCGTGCCTCTCATCGCCTCGGCCACCGCTACGCTGCTCTTCCGCCAGGTGTTCCTGACGATCCCGGACGAACTGGCGGAGGCGGCCAAGATCGACGGGGCGGGGGCGATGCGCTTCTTCTGGCAGATCGTGCTGCCGCTTTCGCGGACGAATATCGCCGCGCTGTTCGTCATTCTTTTCATCTACGGCTGGAACCAGTACCTGTGGCCGCTGCTCATCACCACCGACCGGAGCATGGAAACCATTGTCATCGGCATCGTCAAGATGATCGGCACCAGCGAAGCGCAAACCGACTGGAACCTCATCATGGCCACCGCCGTGCTTGCCATGCTTCCCCCGGTGGCCGTCGTGGTGTTCATGCAGCACTGGTTCGTCAAGGGGTTGGTGGAGACGGAGAAGTAGGCAATTTGGCAACCAGGCGATTTGGCAATTGGGGAGAGCGTTCTTCCGAATTGCCTAACTGCCGAATTGCCAAATTGCCCAACGCCCCACACCGATTCGCCCAATTCCCCGATTGGCAGCGGGGACAACGATGGATACATACATCCTCGCCCTGGACCAAGGCACGACCAGCTCCCGCGCGATCCTTTTCGATCGGAGTGCGCGTGTCTTTTCTTCGGCCCAGCGGGAGTTCCGGCAGATTTACCCGCGGCCGGGCTGGGTGGAACACGACCCGCTGGAGATCTGGGAAAGCCAGCTGGCCGTGGCGCGGGAGGCCGTCGCCTCAGCGGGCGTGACGACGGCACAGATCGCGGCCATCGGGATAACCAACCAGCGCGAGACGACGATCGTCTGGGATCGGGCGACCGGCGCGCCGGTCCACAACGCCATCGTGTGGCAGTGCCGGCGGTCGGCGCCGCTCTGCGATGCGCTGAAGGCGGGCGGTTGGGAACGCGCGGTCCGAGAGCGGACAGGCCTCGTGATCGACGCATACTTTTCCGGGACGAAGATCCAGTGGCTGCTGGAGCACGTGCCGGGGCTGCGCGGACGGGCGGAGCGGGGGGAGGTCTGTTTCGGCACCGTGGACACTTGGCTTGCCTGGAAACTCTCCGGCGGGCGCTCCTGGGTGACGGACTACAGCAACGCCTCGCGCACGATGCTCTTCAATATTCACCGACTAGCCTGGGACGCCAATCTTTGCGGAGCGCTGGGCGTCCCCGAGCGGATGCTACCCGAGGTGCGGCCATCCAGTTGCCGTTACGGACGCACCACGCCGGATCTCTTGGGTGCGGAGGTCCCCATTGCGGGCATCGCCGGCGATCAGCAGGCTGCCTTGTTCGGCCAGGCCTGTTTCGCTCCCGGGATGGCGAAAAACACCTACGGGACCGGCTGTTTCCTGCTGATCCACACCGGGGAACGAGCCGTGACGTCGAAGGCGGGCCTGCTGACAACAATTGCAGCCAGCCCCGTCGACGGCAAAGCCGAGTATGCCCTGGAAGGGAGCATCTTTGTGGCCGGGGCGGCCATCCAATGGTTACGGGATGGCTTGCAGGTGATCGCGGATTCCGCCGAGTCGGAGCGCCTTGCCGCTTCCGTGCTCGACACGGAGGGCGTGTATTTTGTCCCGGCCTTCGTGGGGCTCGGCGCACCCCATTGGGACATGTACGCACGCGGCACCATCCTTGGCTTGACGCGCGGCTCCACCCGAGCGCACCTCGTGCGGGCCGCGCTGGAGGCCATCGCCTATCAAAGCCGCGAGGTGCTGGGGGCCGCGCTTGCCGACGCCGGGTTGACACTGGAGGAGTTGCGCGTGGACGGCGGGGCGACCGCCAACAATCTCCTCATGCAATTCCAGGCGGACGTCCTGAGCACGCCTGTGGTGCGGCCGGTGGTGAAGGAGACGACCGCACTGGGCGCGGCGTACCTCGCCGGCCTCGCGGTCGGTTACTGGACGAGCCGCGAAGAGATCGCGCACAACTGGGCCGTCGACCGGCGGTTTGTGCCGCAGATGGATCCGACTCGGCGCGAAGAACTGTTCGCCGGCTGGCGGCGGGCCGTGGCCCGCGCGGCCGGGTGGGCAATCCCCACGGGCGGGCAAGTGCACCCAGCTTAGTTTGCGATACCTTTCTTTTTGGCTTTGTGTAATATTTGGCGAGAAATAGAGTGGAAGAATTCGACAAGGGAAATCGTCCAAATTCTACAGGAACGCCTCGACCCGGGAGGGCAGAGCGATTTCCGCGATGTTCACGGCAGCCAACATAAACAAGGAGGTGCGTGTCATGAAACGTTTTGCACCGGTCGTTGCACTAGCGGTCATGGGTTTCTTTTGTCTGACAGGGATCAGTTTCGCCCAGGCGATCGAGAATGAGTTCTATCTCATCACCCCGGTCTCCAAGGACGTCCATGATCCGGCTCTGAAGGCGTTCGCGGCCTTTGTGAAGAAGAAGTATAACGTGGACCTCAAGACCAGCGCCATGCCGCAGGGGACGCCGGTCGCGTATGGTCAGATCGTCGAATGGAAGGGGAGCCCCCGGGCGGACGTTTTCTGGGGCGGAGAGGGAACGCTGTTCGACCTACTGGCGGACCAGGGCCTCCTGGACAAAGTGACCATCCCCAAGGCAATGTGGGATGAGATCCCGGCCACTATCGGCAAACCCGTCGGCCTTCCCCTGAAGGATCCCAAGGGGTTCTGGGTGGGAACGACGCTGGAACCGTACGGCCTCATCTACCAGCCGACGCTGGTCAAGCGCCTTGGCGTGGAGATCAAGGACTGGGACGATCTGCTGAATCCCAAGCTGAAGGGCCACATTGCCCAGTGCACGCCGGACCGGTCGAGTTCGAGCCACGCGAGCTACGAAGTTATCCTGGCCATGCACGGCTGGGACAAGGGATGGGACTGGCTGAGCAAACTGGCGGCCAACACGGGAATCTTCACGGCGCGTTCCCGTGACGTGCCGAGCGTGGTGGCCAAGGGCGAGTTCGCCGTCGGCGTGGCAGTCCCCAGTTATATGGCCTTCGCCGAGGTACTCGGTGGTTATGACGTGATGTTCGTTTACCCGAAGAACGCCTACGTGACCCCCGAACCGATGGCGGTGCTCAAGGGTGCCCCGCACCCCAAGGCGGCCCACGCCTTCATCGAGTTCCTGCTGACCGAGGAAGGTCAGAGAATTTTCATGGAACGCGGGCTCTATCCCATCACCTCCAAATACAAGGTGCAGGGCGCTCCGGACTCCGCCGCGGAGAAGGCGGTCAAGTTCACCGCCGGCATCCGCTCCTTCTATGACATCCAGGTCGGCAATGTCTACGACCCCAAGATCGCCGGCGAGAAGAAGCGGAACGAGGAGGTGAACGCCTACTTCCGGAAGGAGATTGCCGAGAAGCACAAGGAACTCATCAAGAAGTAGCGTCCCGAACACGGACAGGGATGGGAAACGCCCCGATCATTTTCGGGGCGTTTCCTTGGGTCCATTCTTCATGCGCACCTCGTGCTGCCGTCCGCCTCGGAGGGCCGTCAGCGTTCCGGGGCGGGCGGAGGACTGTGGCGGGCATTGGATTGCAGCCGGCGGATGACGCGATGGGGCGAGGGCAAGCTTCGTAGGAATCATCATCAGCTCGGATTCATAAAGGTTGAACGATGAATATCCGATTGAAAGACATGGTAAAAAGGTTCGGAACCCTGGAGGCGGTGAGCCACGTGTCCCTGGACATCCAGGACGGCGAGCTTTTTACCCTGCTGGGACCTTCGGGGTGCGGCAAAACGACGATCCTCCGTCTGATCGGCGGCTTTCACAAACCCGATCGCGGGGAGATCTACTTCGGCGACCGAGAGGTTTCGGCCATTCCACCATATGAACGGAACATCGGCATGGTCTTTCAGAACTATGCCCTCTGGCCGCACATGACCATCTTCGACAATGTGGCCTACGGCCTCAAGATCAAGAAGGTCCCCGCGAAGGAAAGCGCCGAGAAAGTGAACCGCGCCCTTTCGCTGGTCAATCTGACGGGCCTCGAAAGGCGGTATCCGGGCCAGTTGTCGGGCGGTCAGCAGCAGCGTGTGGCCCTGGCGCGCGCCCTGGTTCTGAATCCGGACGTGCTTCTGCTCGACGAGCCCCTCTCCAACCTGGATGCAAAGATCCGCCAGCAGGTGCGCGCCGAAATCCGGAAGCTCCAGAAGGATCTCGCCATCACCTCCATCTATGTGACCCATGATCAGGAAGAGGCCCTGACCCTCTCGGACCGCATCGCCGTCCTCGATCACGGCAAGCTCCAGCAGATCGGCTCGCCCCGCGACCTCTATCAAAGGCCGGAGAATTCCTTCGTAGCCGATTTCATCGGCATCAACAACCTGATCGCCGGTCGGGTGAAAGAGATCAGGGAAGATAAAGGCTGGATGGCCGTGGAGACCCGCTTCGGTCTCATCAAATGCCTCTATGAGGGCCGGTTCAAGACCGGCGACGCCTGCAAGGTCACCGTCCGTCCCGAGGTCGCTTCCATCTGCCACTCCCATGAAACGAGCGACGAGATGAACCTGATCGCCGGGACGGTCAACTTTGCCTCCTATATCGGCAACACCATCCGCTACGACATCGAACTGGATCCGGAGACCCTCTTCAAGGTGGACGTGCAAAATCCCTGGAACCAGAAGCCTTTCCCCATTGACGAGAAGGTACAAGTGCGCTTTCCAATCCAGATCACCCTGGGGATTCCCGCCTGAGAAGACCTGAGAAGAGAGGACCCTGAAGGTGAAAACAGAAACCGCCGTTGCCCTGCCCAAGCCCAGCGTCTGGTCGGAGATGAAAATCAGCGGCCTGTTGGCCTATGCCGCGGTCTGGGCATTTTTCATCATTTTCCTGATCTATCCCCTGATCCGCCTGTTCTACGACAGCTTCACGACCGAGGAGGGGGTCTTCACCATTGCGAATTTTCAGGATTTTTTCACAGACACCTTCTATCTGAAATCCTTGTTGAACTCCATGATCCTGGGCGTTGCCACCGTGATCACCACCTCAATCATCGGCATCGCCATCGCGTTTCTCCTCCTGCGGTACGATTTTCCCGGCCGTGGGCTTTTCTCGTATCTGACAATCATCCCGATGATCATGCCCCCCCTGGTCGGCGTCATGGGTTTCGTCTTCATCCTGGGCCGCGCCGGAACCGTCAACATCCTTCTGCAGGACTATCTCGGCTTTCAGAAGCCGGTCAACTTCATGTACGGACTCCACGGGATCCTCCTGGTGGAAACGCTGCATCTCTTTCCGCTCATGACGCTTTCCATCGTCGACGCCATGGGAAAGATATCACCCTCCCTGGACGAGGCGGCCGAGAGCGTCGGATCGCGCGGGATTCGTAAGTTCTGGGACATCACTTTCCCGCTGACCACCCCCGGTTATGTCTCCGGAGCGCTCCTGGTCTTCATCTGGACCTTCGCCGACTTCGCCACGCCACTGGTGGTCGGAATCTCCGACCTGCTCGCCTCCCAGGCCTACCTGAACATCGTCCAGTTCGTGGACCGGCGTCTCTTCAAGATGGGGATCGTGATTTCGGCCATCATGGTGATCCTGGCCATCCTTTTCCTGATCATTGCCAAGAAGTATGTATCGATCAAGGATTACAGCTCCCTCTCCTATTCGGTGATCGAGCGGAAGAAACTCTCCCCCCTGGCACAGGCGGGGGTGCTCGTCTTCCTTTCGTTCATCCTGATCTTGGCCTTCATCCCCTATCTGGGGCTCGCGCTGGATTCCTTCGGCAAGGGGTGGGCGCTGACCCCCATTCCGGTGAAATACACCCTCCAGTATTTCGAGCGGGTGGCTTTCGAGACGCCCAAGTTCATCATCAACAGCCTGCTCTTTTCCGGGATATCGGTCGCGATCTGTATCGCCGTGGGGGTGCCGGTGGCCTGGGTGATGTCTCGGACCAAACTTCCGGGGCGCGATGTCCTCGACTCCCTGACCACGCTGATCCTGGCCCTGCCGGGGACCGGCATCGGCATCGCCTACATGCGGGCCTTCCGGGACCCGTTTCCCTTCATGAGCACGGCCCTCATCGGCATGTGGATCGTCATTCCCATCGTGCTGGCAGTCCGGCGGCTCCCCTATACGGTTCGGGGGACCTATGCCTCGCTCTTGATCGTCCACCGCTCCTTCGAGGAGGCTGCGGAGAGCGTCGGGGCGACCAAGCCCAGGACTTTCAAGGATGTCACGCTCCCCCTCATCTGGAAGGGGGTCCTGGTGGGGTCCCTTTACTCCTTCATCCTGGCCCTCCAGGAGGCCTCGGCCACACTGCTGCTTGTCATCCCCGGCGATGAGATGATGACGGTGGGAATCTTCAATTTCTACATCGGCGGCTCCGTCAACGAGGCAGCCGCCCTCGGTTTCATTCTGATCATTCTCGGCGCCGCCTGCCTCTTCATCATCAACCGTATGGCCGGCGCCAAGATGGGAGGCGTCTTCGGCTAATGCGCCATCCCGCGGAACCCCTCGGACGGGCGCCGGCGCCCGTTCCCGCCGTCTCTCGCTGCCCGCCCCCTGGCTGGCGTTTTCCCAACGCGCTCCGGGCCTGAGCCATGCGTCGAATCACCGCCAACGTCTAGTACGAAGGTGTCATTCTCCCCGGGTACGGTGGATCACGGGATCAGGGAACGCTTGACACCGTCCAAGGTTGTACCTAGACTTCCAGCAGCTGAGTGCTTATTGCCGAACGCTGACGGGTGCGAGGAGTGCTGTGACGCGGAAGGGAAAGCATTTTCAGCAAAACGGCCAAGCCCCGAACGGAGCGGGGCACGACTTTTTCGGCCACGGACACGAGATTCGGGCCGCTCTGTCGGACCGATTGCCGAAGCAGCCAGTGCGAGCTCTGGACGTGGGTACGGGTTTCGGGCGGAACGCCGTCTTTCTGGCTCGGCAACTCGCGCCGGGAAGCCACGTGTGGTCGGTGGATCCCTCGGAGGAATCTCTCAAGCGCGGTGCCGCGGCGGTGCAGGACGCAGGGCTCGCCGCCGCCGTGACGCTCGGGCCTGGATCGGCGGAGCGGTTACCTTTTCGGGACGAGGAGTTCGACCTGACTGTCGGCGTGATGCTCTTCCATCACCTTGTGGAGGTGCCTCCCGCGCTGCGGGAGATGGGGCGCGTCACCAAACTCGACGGCAAGCTGTTGATCGTGGATTGGGGGCCGACCGCGCACCTCCTACCTTTCGCGATCGAGCACCGGGTGGAGGACTTCTACACGCCGCGGGCCGTCGAAAAGATGCTCCTGGAAACCGGCTTCGGAGCGGCGGTCGAACAGCATCCCATGTGGTACGTGGTGGAAGCCGTGAAAGTGTGACGTTGCGATCCGGCCGCCGGATGCGTGGCCGGATCGCACCCGATGATGCCGGCGTAGGTTTCGATAGGACCCGTGCTGACGGTTTGCAGAAAAGGAGTCGCGATGAGACTCCGATACCTTGGACGTTGGGCGCATCGCACACGAGTGCCTCGGTGCCATTAGAAGGAGCTGGACATGCCAACGTCAAAATGCGTCAGATGTGGGAGTGACCTCATCGCGGCCGGTGCTCTCTACGGTCCCCGGCGCTTATCGTTCCGCCCAGAGGGCACCAAGTTCCTGACGCTGGAGACCGGAGATGTGATGACGAGGGTGAATATGTGTCGGGAGTGCGGCTTGATTGAGATCACGGGAGATGTGGAGAAGCTCCGGCGGCTCACCGCCGAAACGTAAACAGCCGAGTGGTTCGTCGATCCCCCCGGTCGGATGTCAGATCAATCCCCACGGTCATCCGGTTCTGCCATCACCGCTCCGTTAGCAATATCCGAATGTCGTGCCTCAAGCGTTGCATGGGCTGGTCTTCTTCGGTCCGGTAGTATCCGCGGATTCGCGCGGTGCGATCTCCCAGGACAAACCACGAACTGTGAAGGAATGGCGGAGCCAGGAAGTCGGAATCGGAGTGAGCTGACGCCACCGCGGGAATGAGCCACCCGTCGACCATCCGGTCAAGGCGGCCTGCCGATCGAGCCGCAAATCGCCGAGAGGCCTCGGGGACACGACTTGGGCGCGGCGGCGAGGTCGAGGCGGGCGCAGCCAACTCCGTCGGATCCTCCACACTCAGACGGAATCCTTCTTGGATCAACGCATAGATTGTCTGCTTGTCCCCTGTCAAGAACCACCAACGGTTGCGATCAGCGTCGTACCGCGCCGCGTACTTCGCCAATACGGCGGGGGTGTCGCGTTTCGGATCAACGGTAATCGACAAGAAGCGCAAGCCCCGTTCCTCTGCGAAGTCCCTCTGCAATGCCGCCATGCGTGCGCTTTGCAGCGGGCAGGTGTCCGTGCAACGGGTGTAGATGAAATTGGCCACCCACACCGTGCCGAGAAGGTCGGTGCGGGTTATCGTCCGCTGGGTGCGATCAGTCAACGAGAAATCCGGTAGGCTGCCGAAAACCTGGAGACCCTGGAGCGTGTCGCCGGCGCCTTCCCGTGTCTCCCCGCGCATGAAATACCAGATCCACCCGCCGGCCAGGGAGATTGCGAGCAATCCGACGAGCAGGCCCAGAAGCCGCGGGAGGTGCGCGCGTGAAGGGCCGGACCTCGTGAGAAACTTCATAAGGCGACCTTGCCGGGGCTCAAGCAATCGAGGTCAGAGGACGCCCGCGGCCAACACCGGCTCGCCAACGGGCTGGCAAAGAATCAGAACAACCAGCGATGGATCACGACGCCCACTCCCACCAGGAGCAGCAGCCAGCAGGCGGGTCAGAGCCGAAATCGTCTCACAAGGCGCCTCCGCGGGAGTTGGGAGATATCGGGAATGACTTTATCTTAGGGATGCGTGAAAGATCAACGCCAAACGGCAGACGATAGAAATTTGTATCGGGCGGGGCCGATTCGGCGGGCCGCAGCGCACGCACACCGGCGCGTTTCCGGAGGGGTTGTCGGGGGGCCAGGTTTGCCCTTGATGTGAAGCGGTTTCGGAAGGCTTGCGGGCAGCGTGGAATGTGGCGTTCTTTCCCCTTATTGTACCGGATGGTGGTTTGCGCTTAATCCAAGGAGCGCCTGCGCTCAGGCGCTCCTTGGATGTCCGTTGACGATGCGGCGGGGGACCCCTTACCTGCTTTGAAGTTTGGGCACTCCCGCGACGTGTTTCACTGACGACCCCGACTGAACCTTCCTCGGCTTCATCGCGCCAGAACGGTGCGAGTTGGGAGACCGCACCGGTTGGACAATCTCGACTCTCCTATCAGATCCCGCTACATGCCTGCGCTGTCCCACGGCTTACTCTTGGCTGCCGGAACTTTCCACATCAATTACGCGAGCCACCTTCTTCCCATCCTGCTCGCTATACGTCACCTGGACCTCTTGGCCCAGCGCCGGGAAACTCGTGTACTGCAGGGACGGCGCGAGCGTGAACTGGGTTCCGGTGTCCAGGGTTACCGTGCCGTTCGCGAGATCGATTTCCGCGATCTTGCCAGCCGCCAACATCTCCTTTTGGTGATAGCCACTTTCGCTCATCGTGATGGTTCCGGGCTCACTGGATTGACCCGCCATCTGGGCGAACGCCGGCGTCGTCAACAGCAGAACGGCAAGTACGGTTACAACTGTGAACTTTCCCATGCTAACCTCCCATTCTCTTTTCTATAGTTTCCCGACGGTTGCGCTGTCTCTCGCCATGCTCTCAGACTCCATGCGGTGTCTTTTCGCTCGACCGTTCCGGCACGGAGTAACGCGTGGCGAATCGAAGCGCCGGGTCGGGTTCAATCGGGGTCGTCAAGCGCTTACAGTACTAGAGTAGTCCGCTTTGTCAAGTCAGAAATCACACGGAGAGGATTTCACCGGGTTCCGCCCCAGGCGCTTCTTCTGAGGTCCCCGGCGGCAGCGCGCTGGAGGGGCAAAGACGGCCTGTGGCATTTGCCTTGCAAAATAGCATCTCAGTCGAATGTAAGCCGTGCGGAGAGCGGGGGTATCAAATACTTGCAATCATTGCTTCAAGAGTCTAAATTGGGGTCACATCGGTCCGCGATCAACGTTGCGGGGTCTGAGCGCTTTCGCACAGACGCCACACACAACTGTGCGGATAATCCCGACATGCGGCCGCCTTTTCCATTCAGTCTGGTCGTTCTCAGCTTGAGTGCACTCCTTGCGGTCACGGTCGGATGCGCAAGGCTCCAGCCGACTGTCGCCGACGCCCAATCGGCCGCGAATGTCCGCCAGCGCGCTATCGAAGAGATGATCGACAGCACTGTAAAGGTCACCATTGAGCGGGACGGGCGCCGTATTGCGTCCGCGTCGGGGATTGTCATCGCCTCGCGACCCGCCGGCGACATGATGGAGGCGGTTTCATACGTGCTGACGGCTGCGCACACTCTCGCCGCGGCAGACGGCGCCAAGGTCGTGGTCGGCTTTTGCGGGCCCCAAGCCTCCCGTGGCAAGTTCGAGGCGACGGTGATCAGCCGCGGGAAGCCCGACACACAGGATCTGGCGCTACTTCGTATTTCCGGCGTTGCCGTGCCACCCGTCCGTCTTCCTGAGGACGATCTGGTGCGCCTGGGGCAGCCCATTCTGGTAATCGGATTCCCCGAAGGAGAGCGGTTGGGGCTGTCGAGTGGTATCGTCAGTCAGCTGCCGCTCTCGGCGCGTCCAAACGGTATCCCCGCCGACCGGCCGGAACATCGGATTGTGATCGATGCCGCCGCGCCCAGAGGCGTGAGCGGCGGGGGGGTCTTCGAGGAGGAGACGGGCCGACTTGTCGGTATCGTCCAAGGCCACCAGACCTTCTCGATGGCGCTGAAGGACCAAGCGCAATCGTACACGCTGAAGTTCCCCGTCCCCGGTGCAACCTTCGTGGTGCCCATGACACAGATTCGACCCTTCCTCGCGAGCCCGGAGAGTTTGGCCGAGCTACGCGCCTTGCTTCCGGCCAACGCTCGAGCCGCCTCCGACCTTCCGAAATAGTATCGCCGGCCACGTTCCGCAACGCTCCTTACGGGTCATTCCCTTCTCGTGGGTGTCTTCAAATTGACGGTTGGATCCATCCGACAAGCGGCAAGGTCCGCACGGAGACAGACATCGGCAGGGCTTTTCGGGGTAGGTCGTGATGGACGCGCAGGGATGTCGTGGAAGGGGAGGCCGGCTCAGCCGCGCCGATCCGACAAGTAATCGAACAGGACCGTCACGCTCTGGTCGACGTCGGACACGCCCGTGTCGATCGTCACTTCCGCCGCGACGGGCGGCTCATAGGGGGCAGAGATGCCGGTGAACTCCGCGATCTGCCCGGCCCGGGCCTTCGCGTACAGCCCCTTCGGATCGCGTTGCTCGCACACGTCGACGCTGGCGTTCAAATACACCTCGATGAACCGGTCTCCGCCTATGATCTCCCGCGCGGCGTCGCGATCCTCCCGGTAGGGCGAGATGAAGGCCGTGATCACAAACAGGCCGGCGTCGTTGAAGAGCTTCGCCACCTCGGCGATGCGCCGGATGTTCTCCTTGCGATCGCTCGGCGAAAAGCCCAGATCTCGGTTCAGACCCTGCCGGACGTTGTCGCCGTCCAGGACGAAGCACGCGTGTCCCGCCTCGATCAGGCGCTTCTCCAGCTCGATGGCGATGGTCGATTTGCCCGAGCCGCTCAGGCCGGTGAGCCATACCGTGGCCGCCTGCTGCCGGAGCAGCCGCGCGCGGTCCTCGGCGGTGACCTTGCCCCGCTGCCAGGAGATGTCGCGGCTGACGGTCTCCGTCGCGACTTCGCGCGAGACCAGGTCGGGTCGCGCCCGGGCGATCACCATGGCCGCCCCCACGGTGACGTTCGTCAACGGGTCGATCAAAATGAAGCCGCCGGTCTGCCGGTTCCGCCGGTACTCGTCGACGAACAGCGGCTTGAAGAGCGTGAAGCGCGCCCGCGCGATGTCGTTCAGGCCTACCCGTTTCCCGTCCTCGCGGTGGAGCGTGTTGGGATCGACGCGGTATTGGATTTCCGCGCAGCTGCCCTTCACGACGGCGGCACCGTGCTTGACCAGATAGGTCTTCGCGACCTCCAGCGGCTGGTCGTTCATCCACACCACCATTGCTTCGACCGAGCGCTCAACCTGGGGCAGGTTCTTGGCGTGGACGATCATGTCTCCGCGGCTGACGTCGATATCGTCCTCGAGGCACAGCGTCACGCAGAGCGGAGGGAAGGCGTAGGCGAGATCACCGTCGAAGGTGGCGATGCGCGCGACTCTCGAGCGCTTGCCCGAGGGGAGGATGACGACCTCGTCCCCCGGACGCACCACGCCCGAGGCGATCTGGCCGCTGTAACCCCGAAAGTCCTGGTCAGGCCGCACCACGCGCTGCACCGGAAAGCGAAAATCGATCAAGTTCCGATCGCCGCCGATGTACACATTCTCCAGGTGGGTCAGCAATGGCTCGCCGTCGAACCACGGCATGTTGCGGCTCCTGTGGACGACATTGTCGCCGCAGAGCGCGCTGACCGGGATGAACGTGAGATCGCTGAAGCCGAGGCGCGCGGCAAAATCCGCATACTCGTCCTTGATGCGGTCAAAGACGTTCCGGTCGTAACCCACCAGATCCATCTTGTTGACGGCGACCACGACCCGCGGCACACCCAGCAGGGAGGAGATGAAGGCGTGCCGTTTGGATTGGGTCAGCACGCCGAGCCGGGCGTCGATCAGGGTCACCGCGAGGTCGGCCGTCGAGGCGCCGGTGGCCATGTTGCGCGTGTACTGCTCGTGGCCCGGCGTGTCGGCGATGATGAAACGCCGTTTGGCCGTGGCGAAGTAGCGGTACGCCACATCGATGGTGATCCCTTGCTCGCGCTCGGCCTTGAGCCCATCGGTGATCAGCGAGAAATCCATCTCGTCGCCCCGGCCGCCCGCGGCCTTCTTCAGCGCCTCGACGTGATCCTCGTACAGGGCGTCGGCGTCGTGCAGCAGGCGGCCGATCAGCGTGGACTTGCCGTCGTCGACGCTCCCGGCCGTGGTGAATCGAAGCAGGTCGGGCTCTCCGTCGCGGTGAAGCCAGGTGTGCAGTGCAGACATGGTCAGAAGTACCCCTCGCGTTTCTTCTGCTCCATGGACCCGTCCTGGTCGTGGTCGATGAGGCGGGTGATGCGCTCCGAGTGCTTGGCCGCTTTCAATTCTTCGACAATGTCGCGCACCGTGCGGGCGGTGGACCGAACCGCGCCGGTGCATGGGTAGCACCCGAGCGTGCGATAGCGGCACATCACGCGCTGAGGCTTTTCTCCCGGCATGAACCGCGTGGCGTCACCCACCGGGATCAGGTGCCGACCGCGGACCACGACGTCGCGCTCCTGGGCGAAATAGAGTGGGACGACGGGAATATCCTCCAGCTCGATGTAGTGCCAGATGTCGAGTTCGGTCCAGTTGGACAACGGGAAGATGCGAATGCTCTCACCTGGACCCACCCGACCGTTGTACAGGTTCCACAGCTCGGGGCGCTGGTTCTTCGGATCCCACTGGCCGTGCTCGTCGCGGAACGAGTAGATGCGCTCCTTGGCACGCGAGCGTTCCTCTTCGCGGCGTGCCCCCCCGATGACCCCGTCATACTCGCCGAGCCGGACCGCGTTCAGCAACGCCTGCGTCTTCAGCAGGGCGCAGCACTTGATGGTCCCCAGATCCCACGGGTTGGCGTTGGCTTCCAGCGCCTCCTGGTATGTATACACGCGCAGCTCGACACCGATCTCGCGGCAGAACCGATCGCGGAACTCGTACATTTCCGGGAACTTGTAGGAGGTGTCCACGTGGAGCAACGGAAAAGGGATCTTCCCCGGGTAGAAGGCTTTCCGGGCGAGGCGCACCATGGTCGACGAGTCCTTCCCCACCGAGTACAGCATCACCGGCCGCTCGCATTCGGCAGCCACTTCGCGGAAAATGTGGATGCTCTCGGCCTCGAGGCGCCGGATCACGGACAGCGAATAGCTCTCGCCCGCACTCATAACCGGAAGCGCTCCCGATAGGCGGCGAAGCGCCGCACCTCATCCTCGCGATTCATGCCGAACTCCTCCAGACTATAGCGGTGCGTCCCGAACCGATCCTTCGGGTTCCGGTGATGGAACTCGCGGATCTTCTCCTCCAGTCCCGCGGGGAAGGGGAGGTCGAAGTGGGCGTACACCGTGTGGACGGCACCGATCGGATCCGCTACCAGGTCGTCGTAGTACAAGTCCAGGAAGCGTTCCGCGGGTGCGCAGCCACGGTCCCGCGAGCGCAGGGCCCTGCTGATGGCCTCGGCCCACCTGCGACTGCACTCCGGCCCGACCTCGAACGGATCGACCTCGTCGCTGAAAGCGCTTCGGAGGGTTGCCGTCAAGCTCGCGTTCGAAGCCGTCATCTGGATGGGGTCCCTGTGGGTCATGACGACCTGCGCATCCGGATACACGGAGAACAGCGCCTCGAAGTCGAACATGTGCGCGGGGGCCTTGAGCACCCAGCGTTCCCCGGGGCACCGCCACTGCAGGTGCTGCAGGAACCGGCGGTGGACTTCGTAGGCGGGGCGCAGGTCCTGGCCCTCGAGCCATTCCAGATACGACGGAAGGCGGTGCGTGGTCTCGAACTGATAGCTCAAGAAGGCGTGGCTGGTGATCACCAGGCACTCGATGGGAAGCCGTGCGCCGACGGGGTGGATTCGATTGAATCCCTTCAGCATGCGATGGAACCAACGCATCTGGCCATCCACGAGGCAGATACGGCGGTCCGTGAGGTAGGTTGCGGCCTCGGGCGGCGGCGAGGGGTACATGGTCTCCCAGGTCAGGGGAACCCGGCTGGCCGGGTCGAGGGCGAGGAGACTGTGGAGGAGGGTGGTTCCCGTCCGCGGCAGTCCGGCGATGAAGATCGGCCGGCGCGGTTCCACCTCGGCGATGCCCGGGTTGCGCTTCCGGTCCTCCTCCATGCGCAGTCGGTTGACGAGAAGGTGGATCAGGTCGTATCGGGTCGCCAACCGCCCCATGGGGTTCAGTCGCGCCTCGGCCTCCATGGACTCGAGGAGGCGGCGGAGCGGCTCGCCAAACGGTGGACTGCCGAAGTCGTCGAGGGCTGTCTTCCGGCGGGCGGCGTCGAGCAGGCTCTCCGCTCGAAACGCGCCCAGCGCCCGTTGGCCGAGCAGCCGGCCCCCGGCATTGACGGCGTGCACCAGTGGAGAGCGCTCCACCGTCCATGTTCTTGGGAGTTCTTGGCTCACAACATCTCCTTACGTGGTGGCGACGGTGGGGCCGCCTGACCCTGGCCATCGGCGCCTGGTTCCATTGCGGGTTGTCGGAAGGCCCGTCGCATCGTCGAGGCTTGCCACGAGGCCAGCCCAGGGACGCCGAGGAGCAGCTCCCGCACCCGCCGGACAAGCGAGAGGCCAAGCGCCACACCGGGCTCGATGCCGAGGGCGCTGCCCACGAGAACGTACCCCCCCTCCTGTATGCCGAGGGCACCGGGGACCGCGAACGCCCCCGTCCGGATCGCCTGGCCCAGGCTCTCGAAAAGCAGCGCCGTCCAGACGTCGACGGGATGACCGAGAATGCGCAGAGCGAACCAGACTTCGGCGATCCCGACGAACCAGGCCAGCATGTGCCACGACCCCGAGGCGATCAGCGCCCGGCGATCACCATACAGCCGCAGGACATCCGCGTCCATCGTGGTGGCCCCGTCGGAGAACGAGGCCCACTCCGCCGCCCCCAGAATTCTCCTCGACATCCGAACGAGGAGGCCGAAGAACCCCCGCCGCTGGACTGCGTAAAACCCCGCCAGGAGCACTGTCATGATACCGGCCCCGACCAGAACGACCAGCAGGGCTCGCCCACCGCGGAGGCTCGGGACCAGGAGGCTCACGCCGAAGAGGGTGAAGAGGATCTGCGTCAACACGACGAGGGTGATGTCAACCACGACGCTCGCGCCGGCCGGCCCGACACGGACCCCCCGATCCGCAAGGAGCCATGCTTTTACGACGTTTCCACCCATTTGGAGGACAGGAAGGAGGTCGTTGATCGACTCTCCGATCCAGCGAGCCCAGATCATCGTGCGGCGCGGCGGCTGCTGCCCCGACGGGACCAGCCTCCGCCAGCCTATGGCGTCGGCCCAGACCTGGGGGAGGTGGAGGAGTGCCACCGCGAGGATGCCCCATCCCGCCCGCCGCAGGGCCACGGTCACGTCGTCCAACCCTTGCCAGACGATGACGGCTGCGAACAGGAGGACGCCCGCCGCCAGGCTGCCGTATGCCGCTCGGGAACCGAGGATGCTGCGGAGGACGCTCTTTGGGGTCGCGAGACCGGATCGTTCCTGCTCCGGGTCGTGCTGGGGATTCATGGTTCGAGCATGCCGGAAACCCGCCGCATCTATCGCAGGGCCGCCTTCGCCAAGCGGGAACCGACCTCCCAGATCGGTCCCGGCAGCCGGTGCGTCGCGGCGAGGACCTGGTCGAAGGCCTCGATGAACCGGTCGGCATCCGCTTGGTCGAAGACCAGAGGCGGGATCAGTTTGATGATGTCCTTACCGTGAACGGCTACCTGGGCCAAAATGTGGTGGTCCATGATCAGGGGCATCAGAAGAGATTGGCAGAAGAGGTCCTGGTTCACACCGTGGATCATCTTCCATCCGGCTTTCAACGTGAGCGATCGTGGTTGCCCGAATTCGATGGCGATCATGAGGCCCCGGCCCCGCACCTCCCGGATGAGCTCGTACTTCCCCGCCATGCCCTTCAGCCGATCTACCAGGTACGCCCCCATCCGTGCGCTGTTCTCGACGAGGCCTTCCTCTCGGATCACCTCGAGGGTCGCGAGGCCGCACACCGCAGCCAGGTCATTCTGGCCGAATGTCGTGGAGTGCACCATGCACCGATCCATGGAACTGAAGACCTTGTCGTAGACTTTCCGCGAGTACAAGATCGCCCCGATTGGACAGTACCCACCCGACAGGGACTTCGAGAGGGCCATGATGTCGGGGACCACGTTCCAGTGCTCACAGGCGAATAGCTTTCCCGTGCGGCCAAAACCGGTCTGGACCTCATCGGCGATGAGCAAGGTGCCGTAGCGAGTGCAAAGCTCCCGCGCCCGCGGGAGGAAGTCGTCGGGGGGGATGAACACGCCGTGGCCGATGACGGGCTCCACGACAAACGCCGCGACGTCCCCGCGCGACAGCTCGGCCTCCAACCGCGCCGCGTCGCCGAAGGGGATCGCCGTCCCGCCCGCCAATATCCCCTCGTAGTCCGATCGGAACTCCTTGCAGCCATTGACCGCCAGGGTTGCGAGACTCAGACCGTGGAAGCCGTGGTCGCAGTACACATACCTCTGCCGTCGGGTGAAGGCATGGGCAAATTTGAGGGCGCCATCGACGGCTTCCGCCCCGGAGTTGCAGAAGAAGACCGTGTCGAGGCCTGGGGGAGCGAATTCGGTAACCAATTTCCTGGCCAGGAGCCCCGCCAGGAGCTGCGTTCCCATCTTCACCAGGTTGGGACTGTCGAAGTCGAGGTACTGGCGTATGGCCTCCTTGACCTTGGGGTGGGACCGGCCCACGGCGAAGACTCCAAACCCCGACAACATGTCGAGATAGTCGTTGCCCCGGTCGTCCCAGAGATGGGCCCCCTGTCCCCGCACGTACACTGGGTCAAACCCAATGGTCTTGAGGACCTTCGCCATCTGGGGGTTGATATACTCCGAGAGCAAGGAGAATTGCTCGCCTTGATGGCGCTTAATCATTTCCTGAAGATCGAAGGACATACATTTCCCCCTGAGTAATCGATCCCGAGCAAGGAAAAGGGAATGACGTGCTGGGACGGTGTGCCCGGAACCAGCCCGAAACGGTCCCCTGGAGGTCATAGCTGGCCTACGCCGCCTAAGCGGCCGTGATTATCAGCGGCCCGGATACCCGTGTCAAGCGGAAAGGCCGGTCGTCTGTCCAACGAATAAGCAGAGCTCGGCCAATGTGTGTGGTTGACACTCCTCCGGCGCCTCCAGTATAAGTGGCCGTACCGAGCGCGTATCGCCGATCGGGCGCCAGCCTGCACGGATCTGGCGTGCGGATGTCCTCAGCGGTGGCGAGGAGCGACCCGATTCGCCGGTTTGCCCGGGAGGCGGTGTCCGGCCCGAAGCGGCGCATGTCTCCAGAGGGTGTTCGGCGCTTCCTGGCCCCGGAAGAGGGAGGGCGCCTCGAACAGAGCGTGCCCGCGCTGGGAGGAAGCCGGCATGAGGGAGGCGCGGCGTCCCCGTCATGCCGGTGTTCGAGGCCACGCACGGCCTCGGGGTGCTGAACATGGTATCGGTCATCGGCCACGTGGCCAAGAAGGAATTTCGGCAGATCCAGCGCGATCGGCGGAGCCTCGTCCTCATCCTGGTGATGCCGATTGTCCTCACCGTCCTCTTCGGCAAGGCGCTCGAGACCGGCGAGCTTCGCAACATTCCGTTGGCCATGGTCAACCTGGACAAATCGCCGGAATCGAACGTCATCGTCACGGCGTTCAGCACCTTTTCCGAGATCCAGATCCAGCGAGAGGTGGCCACACTGGAAGAGGCCCAGGCCCTGCTGGCGAGCGGGAAGGTCAAGGCCGCCATCATCATTCCCAATGGATTCATGCGCCAGATCGAGTCGGGCGGAGAAGCGCAGCTCCAGCTCCTCTTGGATGGCACGGACAACGTTTCGGCGCCGCTGGTGGAAGGGGTGGCGCAGCGCGTCATCCAGCGGTACAACACCGAGCGGGCGATCAAGGGGTTGTGGGCGCACGGAGTGCGGCCCGACCGCGGGCTCCGACTTGTCCGGCCCGTCTACGTGCAGACGGAAATTCGCTTCAATCCCGGCCTGCAGTTTCTCAGTTACGTCATGCCGGGTGTCATCGGCCTCACGCTTCAACTTCTCACCGTGATGCTCATGGCCATCAGCATCACACGAGAGCGGGAGCGAGGCACGCTGGACCAACTCATGGCGTCTCCAATCAGCCGCGCCGAACTGATCCTCGGGAAGGTCCTGCCCTACTTCGGTATCTCCCTGGTCAACGTGGCCACCATCCTCTTCGTCGCCGATCGTTGGTTCAACGTGCCTGCAGGGGGGAACTTGCCGCTCCTGCTCACCCTGTGCGGGCTCTTCGTGCTGTCGTCCTTGGCGACGGGGCTGCTCATCTCGGTCGTGTCTCGCTCCCAGTTTCAGGCGGTCCAGATCGCCGTGTTCTACGTCTTGCCGGTCTTCTTACTCTCCGGGGCCTTCGGCAACCTCGAGGCCATTCCGGAGTACATTCGGCCCATCTCCTACCTGTTCCCGCTGATGTACTTTTCCCGCGCGGTGCGGGCCGTCACCCTGCGCGGGGCCGACCTCGCCCAGATTTCGACCGACGTGGCGGCGCTTTCGGGGTTCGTCTTCGTCCTTCTGTGCTGCGCGGTCCTGACTTTCCGCAAACGCGCTGCGTAAGCGGGGCAGACTCGATGGGCGCGCACCTGCCCGCCCTCAGCGGGCGGCTTCTGCTCGCAGACTAGCTCACGCACGCGCCGTGGCCAGCGCACCTGTACCCTGACGGGTGAGATCGAGGACCGCAGGGTCGCCCGCATACGCAACTCTTGCATCGGCCGCGCCCGCTAGCCCTTGAGCGCGCCGGCGGTGAGACCGCGGATGAGGTAGCGGCGGACGAGCAGCGAGAACACCACGACTGGCAGCATGATCATGGTCCCCCCCGCGGCGATCTTTCCCCATTCCCAGCCCTCGTAGTTCATGAAGTTGACGATGGCCACCGGGGCCATCTGTGCCTGGCTGCGGGTCAGGACCAGGGCGAAGAAGAAGTCGTTCCAGGCGAACAGGAAACAGAAGATTGCCGTTGTCACCAGGCCGGGTCCCGCCAACGGCAGCGCGATCCGAAGGAACGCGCCCCACGGGCCGGCCCCGTCGATCTCCGCCGCCTCCTCCAGCGATCGCGGCAGCCCGTCGAAGAACGTGCGCATCATCCAGATCACCAGGGACAGGTTGAAAGTGAGATAAATGATGACCAGGCCGAGGAGAGTGTCGATCAGCCCGAGGTAGCGGTACGTCAGGAAGAAGGGGATGGCGAAGGCGATTGGCGGAGCCATACGGGTGGTCAGGATCCAGAGGGCGATACCCTTGTCCGCCTGAAAGCCGGCCCGGGAGAGCGCGTAGGCCGCCGGGACCCCCAGCACCAGGGAGATCAGCGTGGTCGCCAGGCTTACGATCAGGCTGTTCCCGAAGGAGCGGGCGAACTTTCCCTGCAAGAGGGCGAGGTAGTTGTCGAAAGTCGGCCAGAACGCCAATTGCGGAGGCATGCGAAAGGCTTCGCTCTCGACTTTCAGGGATAGCTGGACGAGCCAGAGGACTGGGAACAGGGTGACGGCCAAGAGGAGGAGGGTCTGCGCGTAGATCAGGATGGCGGAGAGACTCGGCGCCCCGCGGCCCGGACGCCTGACAGATCTATTCGACATCGACCCGCGCTCCCACGGTGCTGACGATAGAGCAACTAATCGCCAGGACGCTGACGAGGACCACCACGCTGATGGCCGCCGAGTACCCGATGAGGCTGTAGTTGAATCCCTGCAGGAACGCGTAGTAGTTCGTGGCCTCGGTCACCGTGCCCGGACCGCCGCCCGTCATGACGAAAATCAATGGGAAGGCTTTCACGCTCTCGATGAGCCGGAAAAGCACCGTGACGACGATGGCCGGGCGCAGTAGCGGCAGGACGATGTGCCGGAAGACCTGCCAGGCGCCGGCGCCGTCGATCCGCGCCGCCTCCAACGGTTCTGCGGGCATCATCTGCAAGGCCGCCAGTAGCATCAACATGGTGAAGGGGGACCATTCCCAGATATCGGCGATGACAATGGCCGGCAAGGCCAGCCCGGGATGGGCAAGCCACGCGGGCTGGGGCAGACCCAGTAGTCCCAGGGCCCAATTCAGCACGCTGATGTCCGGCGTGAAGAGCACCTTCCACATGATGGCTACCACGATGGGCGGCAGCACCATGGGAATGATGAAGAGTGCCCGAACCGCTTCGAGGAACCGGAGGCGGCTGTTCAAGAGCAGGGCCGCCCCCAACCCCAGCAACAGTTGGAACCCTACGGTGAAAACCGACAGGCGAAGCTGGACGCCGAGAGAGTTGAGGAACCGGTGGTCGCTCGCGAGCTCCACATAGTTTGCCAGTGGAGCGCTGAAGTCCCACCAGGTGGCCGGGCGGGCCAGGTTGAGCGGAGTCAGGCTGGTGGAGAAGAGAAAGAGGAACGGGATCAGGGTGACGGCGGCGAGGACGGCGAGGGCCGGCGACAGCAAGATCCAGAAGAACCGGGCACGCTGCCTCACGGCCCTCGCCTCCGCCGCCCTCTACCGTCGGATCTTATGCCCGGCCTTGGTCAGGATGCCCTCAATATCGCGGTTCGTGTCCCGCATGGCTTGGTCGGCCGGCTTCTGGCCCGTCATGACCTCGGTGACCCCGATCGTAACGCGATCCCCGATGGGCGGGAATTCGGGAACCGTCCGGTAGGCCATGTAGCCCGAGCCGGCGAGCTTCAACACCTGACCGTGAAGCGCGCCGATGTCCGAGCCGCCCCAGTTGTACTTCTGCTTATATCTCGGACTGTCGAGTACGCTGGCCCGCGTGACCGCCGGGTACGCCGTGGTTTCGGCGATGCGACTCATGACCTCCTTCGACAGCGCCCAGCGGATGAATTCCCAGGAGACCTCCTTCTGTTTGGCGCCTGCGGGGATCTGCATGCCATGCACGGCGACCTGCGGAAACCGGCCGGCAGGTCCGCCCGGCGGAAGGGTATACGCGACCTTGTCGTGCACCTTGCTCTTGGCGGGATCCCCGGCCAACCCGACCCAGGCCAGAGCGTCGACGTAGATCGCGGTCCGGCCATCCATCATGCCGCCCGAGGACTGCGGCTCCGCGTAGCTGGCGACGCCGGGCACGCTGTAGTCTCGGCAGAGCCTGCCGTACACCTCGGCGGCCTTGATGGCCTCCGGGCTCGCCAGAAGCGGCGTCATGTCCTTCGGCGGGTCGGCGAAGAAGCGCCCGCCGTAGGCGTAGAGGTAGTTCGGCCAGATCCAGTGCACGCCGCCCAGGCCGCGGCCCATGTACGCCTTCGTGTCGGCGGTCTGAATCTTGGGCGCGATCGCCAGCAAGTCGTCGAAGGTCTCGGGGGGGCGCAGCCCGGCCTGTTTCAAGACGTCGGTCCGATACACCATCAGCGTGCTCTCGGCCACGAAGGGCAGGGCCAGGATATCGTTTCCGACCTTCATGGGTGCCATGGCGCCCGCCAGGAAGTCGGCGGCGTCCAAGGCGGGGTCCTTGGCGATGAACTCGTTCAGCTTGGCGGCCCAGCCGGCCCCGATCCACTTCCCCGAAAAGATGAAGGTCATCGTCATGACGTCGAAGGCGCCCGAACCGGTGGACAGCTCCAGGTCCGCGCGCTGGTTGTACACGATGAAGCTGGGGGTGTCGATCTCGACCTTGATCCCGGTGAGGTCGGTGAACTGAGGGAGCAACTGCTTCAACGCGCGAGGGTAGGGATGGTCGAACATGAAGACGTTCAGGCTTTTCCCGGCGAAAGGCTTGGTCGCGGCGCGGCTCGTGGCCGCTGTGAAGAGCGTGGATGCAACCGGGAGAGCCGCCGTCCCGGCGACCCCACGCAAGAACGTTCGTCTCGTCAGCTTCGCCATGAGTCCTCTCCTTTCCCTGGGCACAACCCTTTCCAATCGCGGACCGCAAGACCTCGCGTGTCAGTCTGGTACGACGTCGTGTGGGGCGCCCATTAGGGCAGTGCCATGCGCACGGCAGCGTGCCGCAGCTCGTGCGACAGGTCCGCGCGGGCATATTCGTAGAAGTAGTGGACCGTGTCGCCGGCGAGCACGACATCGACGTATCGGACCGAGCCGCTTGCGTGTGACGAACGGACCCAGGGTTGGTGGGACGGTGTGAGCCGGCGCCACGTCTGGAGGTCGGTGGAAACCGCCAGCATGCACTGCTCGTCGTAGGAGTCGGCCCGGGTCGTTCCTTCGTCGAAGAGCATCGTCCAGACCGGTGAGACCCACACCACCGCGGAGGGCCGGACGTTGATCCCGCCCCACCCCTGGGACCCCGGCTCGGCCACGATGCGGGCCGTGGGGAAATCGATTCCGTCGAGCGATCGATGGAGCGCGATCAACCCCCGGCCACGCGAGCGGATCAGTCCGGCGGCATCCGGCCCCAGGTGTTGGTCGCGCCATGCCGCCGAGGTGTAGACGAGGTATTCGCCACCGACCACAAGGGCGACGGGGTCCTTGACGTGGGAGAAGCCGTACATGGCGGCATCCATCACGATCCGACGCCGCGGGGGATCGAGGGTTTCAATCGACGCCGCCTGGAGCAGGTCGATACGCCAAGTGGCCGGGTTCCGGTCGTAAGGCTGTGCGGTCTCGGAGCAGATGTACAGCCGCCACTCGCGAGAATATGGGTCGCGGATCAGGCTGGCGCGCTCGATCGAGTTGGCTCCGAACTGCTCACGGGTGGCCTCCCAGACCGTGCGCCATCCGGTCGGCGGGGCCGACGGATCACGGCTGGCGACCACTCGACAGACCCCGCCCCGCCGGTCGCCGAGCGGCCAGCGCAGGCGGTGATAGCAATAGAAGAGGTCCGAATCCGGATCGAAGACCGCGCTGGGGGCCCCGGCCCAGAAGCCAAAACCGGCCCCGGGCGGCTCCGCCACCACGTTGCCGGAATCCGGATTGAAAGCGGGCAGGATCCCCCACCACTTTTGACTCGCACCGAGCGTATCGTGTACGGCCATTCGGCGCCCCTCCACGTATCACGCTGTCCCTTGTGTCTTGCTGGAAAGTCACGGTAAATCCGGCGAAGCTGCAGTGTCAAGACGAAACTCGCTGCGCGGACCTTTGATGGTGAGAGGCAGTATACGGCATGTCGCGACTTCGCTCTGAGGTGTCTCGTCCCCGGCGCAACCTTCGTGGTGTCCATGATACGGTTTCGGTCATTGCTGTGGATCTCACATAGCCTCGGCGTTCAGGTCGCGAAGCGACTGGCCGCCCTTCGACGTGCCGGCGAAGATGTTCTACGGAGTGAGAGAGACACGTGCCCAAATCGGGAGCTTGCTTTGTCTGCCTCAACGACCCTTCGACTCACGTGAGTGTCTCTACCTTGACATCTGGACCCATGGTCTGATAGTAAGACCAAGCTAATGTTTACCAAAGTCAAACCACGAAGCGTCTCGGACGACATCGTCGAGCAGGTGGTCTCGGCCATCTTCAGCGGCAATCTTTCCGCCGGCGGGAAGCTTCCACCGGAGCGCGCGCTGGCACAGGCGTTCGGTGTCGGGCGTCAGGCGCTGCGCGAAGCCATCCAGAAGCTGCAGGGAATGGGACTCCTGGAAGTCCGCAAGCCGCAGGGGACGTATGTCCGGGACTTGTCGGCCGACGTTCTCCGCCAATCCCTGGCCCGAATCTTCGACGGCGACGTGGGGAGCTTCCTGCATTTCCTCGACGTCCGGAAGTGGATGGAGGCGATGACCGCCGCCGAGGCGGCGCAGCGGGCCACGGCGGAGGACATCGGCCAAATCGAGACGACGTTGCCGCGACTCCGTCTGGCCGCGTCGCAGAACGATCGCGAAGCGCTGGACGAAGCCGACGTTGCCTTCCACATGGCCATCGTTGCGGCGACGCACAACGGCCCGCTGGTCCACCTCGTGGACACGTTCGGAGACATCATGTGGGCGTCGCACGGGCTCCGCCTGGCGGTGTTGCGCGCGCAGAGCCTCCAGACCATCTGCGAGGAGCATGCGGCCATTTGCGAGGCCATCCGCAGCCGCGCACCGGACCGCGCGCGGGATGCCATGCTGCATCACATCGAGATGATTCGGCGCCGCGTCGAGCGCACGTACGGGAAGGGCGCCGGCGCCCCCGCGGACACACCGCGGCCCGAGGGATCAGATTCCGCAACCACACGGCCGCAAGCCCTGCCGCTCCTCCACCTTTCACACATTTCACACAAATTGAGGTGACCCATGAGACCGCTGGACAAACCCCTGTTGCTCGAGATCTACAAGAAGATGGTGTCCGTGCGGACCTTCGAGGAAACCGCCGCGGACCTCTTCCTCAAGGGCCAGATCCCCGGCTTCCTCCATGTCTACATTGGCGAGGAGGCGGTGGCCGCCGGAGTCATGGCTCACCTGACGGATCGGGACTATATCAGCAGCACGCACCGGGGGCACGGCCACGCCGTGGCCAAGGGGGCGCGCCTCGACATGATGATGGCCGAGCTCCACGGCAAGAAGACCGGCTATTGCCACGGCAAGGGCGGCTCCATGCACATCGCCGACCTGGATCTGGGCATCCTGGGGGCGAACGGGATCGTCGGGGGCGGGGTACCGATCGCCACGGGCGCCGGCCTGGCGCTCAAAATGAAGGGGACCGATCGCGTCTGCGTCTGCTTCTTCGGGGACGGGGCCAGCAATACGGGCGCCTTCTACGAAGGCGTGAACCTTGCGGCGGTGTGGGGCCTCCCGGTGGTCTTCGTCTGCGAGAATAATCAGTACGCCGAGTCCACTCCGCGAGCCACCCACCAGAAGGTCAAGAACGTCTCCGATCGCGCCGCGGCCTTCAACATTCCCGGGGTGACCATGGACGGGATGGACGTGTTCGATGTGTACCAGAAGACGGGCGAGGCCATCGACCAGTGCCGGGCTGGCAAAGGGCCGATTCTGCTCGAGGCGCGAACGTACCGGTTCCTCGGGCACTTCGTGGGGGATCCGCAGAACTACCGGAGCAAGGAAGAGGTCGAGGAGTGGAAGAAGCGGGACCCCATCCAGATGTTCCGGGCGCGGATGATCGCCGAGGGCAAGCTGACCGCGGCCGAGATGGACGCCATCGACGCGCAGATCAAGGAAGACATGGAGGCTGCGCTGGAGTTCGCCCGCAAGAGTCCGGAGCCCGAGGTGGAGTTCGCGCTGCAGGACATCTTTACGGAATGACGGCAAACGGCAGCGTTCAGCTGTCAGCCATCAGCTTAATGTGCTTTTTCGCGTTTTGAAAGCTGATCGCTGATAACTGACTGCTGACCGCTCGTTGGCCCGAACCAGACTGGGCCACAAAGGAGAAATCCATGCGTAAGATTACGTATCGCGATGCGGTCATCGAGGCGCTGCGCGAGGAACTCCGGCGCGACGAAAAGGTGTATCTCTTGGGCGAGGACATCGGCGAGTTCGGCGGCAGCTACAAGACGACGGTCGGACTCCTGCAAGAGTTCGGCAAGGAGCGCGTGCGGAACACGCCGATCTCCGAGGCGGCAATCATCGGGGCGGCGCTCGGCTCGGCGCTCCTCGGGATGCGCCCAGTGGCGGAGCTGATGTACGTCGACTTCTCCGGGATCGCCATGGACCAGATCGCCAACCAGACCGCCAAGGTGAAGTACATGTTCGGCGGCAAGGCCAAGGTGCCGGTCACCATCCGCACGCAGGGAGGCACCGGCCGGTCGTCGGCCGCCCAGCACGCCCAGAGCCTGGAGGCGTGGTTCCTGCATGTGCCGGGCCTCAAGGTCGTCATGCCCTCGAACGCCTACGACCTGAAGGGACTGCTCAAGGCGTCCATCCGCGACGACAACCCGGTCATCTTCATCGAGCACAAGCTGCTCTACGCGACTAGCTGCGAGATCCCCGACGAGGAGTACGTGCTGCCCCTCGGAAAGGCGGAGGTCAAGCGCCAGGGGAAGGACGTGACCATCGTCGCCAACTCGCGGATGGTTCAGCTCTCCCTCGCGGCAGCGGATCGGCTGGCCGCCGAGGGGATCGATTGCGAGGTCGTGGACCCCAGGACGCTGGCGCCCCTGGACGAGGAGACGATCCTGAACTCGGTGGCCAAGACCAACAAGCTGGTGGTGGTCTGCGAAGCGGCGCCCGTGTGCAGCTTCGCCTCCGAGGTGGCGGCGATCGTGGCCGAGAAGGGCTTCGACCTGCTGGACGCCCCGATCCAACGCGTGACGTCCATGCACACCCCGATCCCCTTCGCGCCCAAGCTGGAGAAGTACGTGACCGTGAGCGAAGAAAAGATCATGGCGGCCGTGAAGAAGATCGTCGGGTAGGGCGAGCCGGCCGGTGCCGCGATTCGAGCCGGGGCTGTCCTTGACAGTCGGCGGCAGGGCAGACGATAATTCTGCCCCGGCCTGTCACGTCACGCGGACGATGGTGCTGCACTGATCATCTTGCCGGGGATCCGAGGGGGCCTCAAGGAGAGTTCCGATGGCGACGCGCTTGGATGTGCCGCAGCTCGGGCTGACCATGGAGACGGGCACGATCCTCCAGTGGGTCAAGGCCGAGGGCGACAAGGTGGAGAAGGGGCAGCCGGTCGTGGTCATCCAGACCGACAAGGTCGAGTACGAAGTGGAAGCGCCGGTCGCCGGGACTCTGCTCAAGATCGCGGCGAAGGAAGGCGCGGAGCTGCCGGTGGGAAGTCTCATGGGTGTGATCGGGCAGGCAGGCGAGGATATCTCGGCCCTGCTGGGGGGCGCGCCCGCCCCGGCCCGCGGTCGGGGCGAGCCAACTGGTCAAGTGGTCGATTCGTCAACTGGTGGACCGGGTGTCGGAATACCGCAAGCCGTCCGTCCCGAATCGACAAGTCGACCAATTGACACGTCGACACGCCAAGCGGCGCCGCGCGCGCCGGG
>Ga0316616_100000010_pt1 | contig 55598 bp, 57 predicted proteins | sample OWC_Aug_M1_C1_D1_FD_207660 | JGI IMG/M metagenome (GOLD analysis project Ga0316616, IMG submission 207660) | Wetland soil microbial communities from Old Woman Creek delta, Ohio, United States - OWC_Aug_M1_C1_D1_B | ecosystem: Environmental > Terrestrial > Soil > Wetlands | place: USA: Ohio... | reverse complement strand
CTCTACCTAACCGAGACCTATGGGGAGGTTAAACACAGTCTCTCATATCCACACTGGAGGGTGGTGTGGAGTATACTGTAACATCCAGTTCCCCCTGGACTTTTACCTACTCTCTTAACAAATGACTGCTACTATTGCTTCACGTCGCTCAACTACTTCGGCGTGGGACTCATTCTGCGAATGGGTTACTTCAACCAACAACCGCCTTTATGTGGGGTGGTTTGGAACTCTAATGATTCCAACATTGATTGCCGCTACTATTTGCTTCATTGTTGCCTTCATTGCAGCTCCTCCTGTCGATATTGACGGGATTCGTGAACCTGTCGCAGGTTCTCTTATGTATGGGAATAATATTATCTCTGGTGCTGTTGTTCCTTCTAGCAATGCTATTGGACTTCACTTCTATCCTATCTGGGAAGCAAATTCACTAGATGAATGGCTTTATAATGGTGGTCCTTATCAACTGGTAGTGTTCCACTTCCTGATTGGTGTCTTCTGCTACATGGGTCGTGAGTGGGAACTTTCCTACAGACTTGGTATGCGTCCTTGGATCTTTGTTGCTTACAGTGCACCTGTTGCTGCTGCAACTGCTGTGTTCCTTGTCTATCCTTTTGGTCAAGGTTCTTTCTCTGATGGTATGCCTCTGGGCATCTCTGGTACATTTAACTACATGCTTGTGTTCCAGGCAGAACATAACATTCTGATGCACCCATTCCATATGCTTGGAGTTGCTGGTGTGTTTGGTGGTTCACTCTTTAGTGCTATGCATGGTTCTCTTGTGACTTCTTCATTGGTTCGTGAAACTACTGAAACTGAGTCACAGAACTATGGTTATAAGTTTGGACAAGAAGAAGAGACTTATAACATTGTTGCTGCTCATGGATACTTTGGTCGTCTAATCTTCCAATATGCATCCTTCAACAACTCTCGTTCACTTCACTTCTTCCTTGCTGCTTGGCCTGTAGTTGGCATCTGGTTTGCTGCTCTTGGTGTTAGCACCATGGCATTTAACCTGAATGGTTTCAACTTCAACCAATCACTGCTTTCTTCTGATGGTCGTGTGATTAATACTTGGGCAGACATTCTCAACCGTGCTAACCTTGGTTTTGAGGTAATGCATGAGCGCAATGCTCACAACTTCCCTCTTGACCTTGCTGCTGCTGGAGTAACTCCTGTTGCTCTCACTGCACCTACAATTGGTTGATGTAAAATATAAAAAATAAATAGAGGAGTTCCAAAAGAACTCCTTTTTTTATGCTCCTTATCCTTACACTTTTTATCCTGTTTGGATTTTTTATGTTTATAATGTCTGTAACACAAGACCTATGATATCCTCTACAACACCACATAAACTTGCAGAAATTATAAGAGATACTTGGCCTGGTCTTTACAGAAAACCAGAAGCATCTTATACTAGTAGAAATATAAAAAATATTTCTCCCAATAAAAAATGAAAGTACTTCATGTAGTTTTTTCTACCAACAGAGTAGAATTTTTAAAAAAAACTTTTGAGGCGAATAAGAAGTTAGATTTTAGTGGATTGGATGTTCACCATTTGTTTATAGATGACTATCCACTGGGAAGAGACAATGATGAATTGTCAAAATTTGTTTTTTCTAATGGGTATGATGAAATCATTCTCCATGAAGAAAATATGGGAATCACTAGAACTTGGCAGCAACTTTTTGATATAGTCAGAGATAGTGATTATGATTACATCTTCCACCATGAAGATGATGTAGAAGTAATGCATCCATTAAAAATTATGGATATGATTGAAATTCTTCAACAAGATAATACACTTTCTCAGGTTCAATTGAAAAGAAATAATTGGTATGAATTTGAAGTAGAAGAGATAGGTCCTAAAGATGATGATGTGATCTTTAAAAATTATAGATATGAAAAAGCAACTCCATACTTTTGGATGTTGATGTCTCTTTATCCAGCTTGGATTGCTAGAGAACCTATTTTTGAAGAGACAGGATTTAATCCATCTGAGTCAGTTATTGCTAATTATTTACAGCAGAAGTATGGTATTGGATCAGCATTGCTAAAAACCTTTGAAGGTAATATGATGGTAAATCATATTGGAGATTATTTTCATGGAAAAAGAGTTTCTGAAAATGAACCAGGATGGGAAGGATTTAAATTTATTGATCCTAATGTGAAATATTGTTCAAAAACTGGAGCATACTTAGGATGAATGTAAATTTAATAGTAGCAGATAATTTTTATAACAATCCAGATGATGTGAGAAATTTTGCATTGTCTCAAGAATTTTCTGTTCGTGGAAACTATCCTGGTCTTAGAACAAGATCTTTTTTAAATGATAGTCATAAGGAAGTAATTAACTCTCTGGTTTCTCATGCTGGGGGTGGAGTTGTTGATTGGCTTTTAGATGAGAATGGTGATGGTTATACAGGAGCATTTCAAATTTGCACTGCCATGGATAGGACATGGATTCATTCTGACTACAATAATAAGTGGGCAGGAGTATGCTATTTGACTCCAGATGCCCCATTGAGTGCAGGAACTGCATTATATAAGCACAAGGAAAGTGGAAATAGACAATCTATTGGGAGTGTAGATTATGGTGGAGATGGATATGATTACACAAAATGGGAATTGGTAGATAGGGTTGGGAATATTTACAATAGAATTATTTTGTATCCAGGAAATTTATTTCATGCATCCATAGATTATTTTGGACATAACATGGAAACTGGAAGGTTATTTCAAACATTCTTTTTTAATACAAGATATTAATTATGGCAACAGCATATGTTATTGGTGCAGGAACTGCAGGAGCAACTTCTGCTAGGATCCTTAAAGATAATGGTTGGGATGTAGAGGTATTTGAAACTAGAGAATATATTTCTGGAAATTGTTTTGATTATATTGATGAGAAGACTGGCTGCATAGTTCATGCTCATGGTCCTCATGCTATCCATACTGACAATGAACGTGTTTGGAAATGGTTAAATCAATTTGCAACATTCAATAATTTTTCTGTTGAGGTTTGGGCAAACACTAACCTTGGAAGAATACCTATTCCATACAATGATAATTCAGATAAAATTATTGGAAGAAAATTATCAGATAATGAAATTAAAGAATTAGTCTTTAGAGATTATTCTGAAAAAATGTGGGGAGTTAAAATGGAAGAACTTCCTATGGGAATTTTAAATAGACTTCCAGTCAGAAAGATTGGAACTAATGGTTCTTTCACTCAACAAAAATATCAAGGACTTCCTAAGAGTGGATTTGTTGATATGTTTAAAAATATTTTTGAGGATATTCCTGTCCATGTAAATGTCTCAGAAAATGAATGGAAAACTCTTAAGGATAAGTGTGATTTATTTGTTTATACTGGAAAGGTGGATAAGTATTTCAATTATGAATATGGGAAGTTGGCATATAGGTCTCTTAACTTTGAGCATGTATATTGCCCCAAAACACTATACATTCAATTGAATGAATGCAACTCTGAAAATAAATGGAACAGGGCTATTGATCATTCTTATTGGTATAATCAAGATGTAGATACTACAATTGTCACCAGAGAATATCCAGTAGAACATGTAGAGGGAATTAATAATCCTTACTATCCAATGATCTTTGGTAAATATCTTGATCAATTTGAAAAATACAAACCTCTGATGGAATCTGAAAAAAATACTATTTTTGCTGGTAGAACAGCAACATATAAGTATTTGACTATTGATCAAACTATTGCAAGAACAGCAAATAAACTTAAAAGGATGGGATTTACTGATCCTATTCTTACTCCAACTATTGAATTAGAAATGACATGAAAAAAGTAAAACTTTGTTTAAATGTGATGGTGGGAAATGAATCTCACGTTATTGAGAGGATGCTTAATTCTTGCTACAAGTATATTGATTATTGGATCATTCAATGTAATGGTACAGATAATACTCAAGAAATCATAGAAAATTTCTTTAAGGAAAAGAATATTCCTGGGTATTGTTATACAACTGAATGGAATTTTCCTGGTTGGAATAGTGATCATCTGGTTCAGGAATGTTATAAAGCAGATCATGGATGTGATTGGTTGTTTAGAATTGATGCAGATGAACAGTTACAAGTTGATGATAATTTTGATTGGAGTGTTTTAGAAGATACTTCTGTTCAGAGTTGGAATGTTTCAGCAAAGACTGATGGTGCTGTTTGGTATAGAACTAGACTTTGGAATGCAAGTCTTCCTTGGAGATTCAAGCATGACAAGAGACATGAATGTATTATCCTTCCAGGATGTGGTCCAACTGAAGAAGAATTTCAAAGACTTAATTTAGATTATGCATTCAGACATTATATTATTAATGATGGGAAGACTTGGGTTAATCCAACTAAATTTCTTACTGATGCTTTAGAACTTGAAAATCAACATGTTGCAGGTGGTACTTTACTAACAGATGCATATCACTTCTTCTATATTTCCAAAAGTTATCATGATTGTTATTGGAGTGATGGATTTCCTTTAGGATATGAGCATCAAAAGGAATATGCTAGAAGATGTATTTTTTATGCACAACAGTATGTTGACTATGTAAATGTTCAAGATGAAATGGTTTATTATGCTCAATACATGGTTGGAACTGGATATAAATTTTGTGGAGAGTATGATAAAGCAATAGAAGCATATAATAGGTGTAATAATTATTGCTCAAGAAGAAATGAACATATTTGTGGATTAGCAGAATGCTATCAACTATTGGAAGATTATGAAAATATGTTTGTATATACTTCCCTACTAACAAGTCCAAGTAGAAATAATCCTTTCCCAGGCTATGTGTTTTTGATTCATAATGGAGCATATCCTGATACAGGAACCTATGTTCATGATCTACATAAGATAGCTATTGAAAATCTTGGCATTGACTAAGATTAAATTTTTTGATATAATTTTTTTATAGAATATTCTGATCATGACATTTTTAACTAATACAAGTATTAATATTCAATATAATAAAAGAATTTTTGTAGTAGATAATTTTTATTCTGACCCATATTCAGTTAGAGATTTTGCTCTCACACAACAATTTAATGATGATCTTAGATACTATAAAGGTAAAAGAACATCAGAACAATTCTTTGTTCCTGGAACAAAGACAGCATTTGAAAAAATAATAGGGCAAAAAATTACAGTATGGGATCAGTATGGCATGAATGGAGTTTTCCAAACATGTGATGCTGAAGATCCATTGGTTTACCATACTGATTTACAAGAATGGGCTGGTATGGTATACTTGACTCCTAATGCTCCATTTGAATGTGGCACATCAATGTATGCCCACAAAGAAACTAAGGCAAGGCATATGTCAGATCCTGGAATTGATTCTGCTTTTGATGGTGGATTCTATGACAGCACAAAATTTGAACTAGTAGATGTTGTTGGAAATGTCTTTAATAGATTAGTTATCTTTAATGGTAAATGTATTCATTCAGCATCAAAATATTTTGGCAAAAGTTTAGAAGATTCAAGATTGTTCCACATGTTCTTTTTTGATTGATATGAATTATAAGTTTAGTATTATTACTCCAGAACATAAGAAAGAAAATATTCCATTTCTGATGGAACTATATGAAACTATTAAATCTCAAACCTATAAAAATTGGGAATGGATTCTTTATCTAAATGGTAATTGTAAAATTTCAGACATTCCTCAAGAACTGAGAGATGATGATAATGTAAAAATACATAATGGAATTAGTCATCCAAATGTTGGATTTATCAAAAACAAAGCATTTCAACTTGGCAGGGGAGATATTCTTGTAGAAGTAGATCATGATGATTTACTTTCTGAAGATTGTTTGGAAGAACTTAATAATGCATTCCAAGATGAAGAAGTTGGATTTGCTTATAGTGAAGATCTTCTTTATGACATGAGGGGTGATGATTATAAAATTCCTTGGAACTCTGATAATGGATGGACATACAAATGGGTTAATTTTAGGGGAGAAGACTTTATTAAAATTGATGCCTTTCCTCCCACAAGTCGTAGTATTGGAATTATTTGGTATGCTCCAGATCATGTGAGAGCATGGAGAAAGAGTGTATATCAAGAACTTGGTGGACATAATCCAGAGTTAAATATTTGTGATGATCATGATCTGGTGATTAGAACCTACTTACATACCAAGTTCTGTTTTATTCCAAAAATTCTATATTATTATAGATGGTTGCCTAACAATGATAATACTCAAACTCAAAGAATTGGTGACATCCAAGTTAAAACATTTGAGTTATTCAATCAATATGCTCAGCAACTTGCAGAAAGAGATGCAGAAATTAATGGTCTGATGAAAGTTGATCTAGGTGGAGGGTTGTTTCCAAGACCTGGATACCTTACAATTGATCTGCAAGATGCAGACATTACATGTGACTTAAATGATGGAATTCCATTACCTGATAATAGTGTTGGAGTCATCAATGCAAGCCATTTGATTGAGCATCTAAAAGATCCAATTAAAACAATGAGTGAAATTCACAGAGTTCTTTGTGATGGTGGTTGGGCATTTATTGAAGTTCCTTCTACTGATGGTAGAGGTGCATGGCAAGACCCAACTCACATAAGTTTTTGGAATGAAAATAGTTTCTGGTATTATACTAGAAGAGAAAAGGCACAATTTATTAGAAATGATACCATTAGATTTCAAGAGTTTAGACTTGAAACTAATTGGTGGGAACATAACATTGCAGTAACAACTGCATGGCTATGTGCCATTAAGTCAAACGAAAGAAGACCACATCCAGTTAGAATTTAACAATTATGAACTTTACAGTTTACACTAAAAAGGGATGTCCCTATTGCACTAAAATTATCACAGTCCTAGGAAATTTAAGTATATCTAAAGGATTTCCAATTAAAGAATATGTTCTTGATACTGATTTTACTAGACAACAATTTTATGATGAGTTTGGAGAGGGATCTACTTTCCCTCAAGTAGTTGCTGAAGACAAACATCTTGGTGGATGTTCAGATACTATTAAGTATCTTCAAGAAAATTCATTACTTTGATGGGGACTATAAATAATTTTGAACCCTCTAATATTAATAGGGGTGTTGAGATAATTATAAAGAGGAGGAATCCAAGTCCAAAAACATTTTTATTGTGTTTTGAAAAGGTGGTTTCTTTCTTTAACAGAAAAATAACCATCTACTTTAATTTTTCTTTTGACATAAGAAAACAAAAGTAGTATAGGAGTTTTTAAAATGATAGCAGTTACCCTAGTTTTTTCTGTAATGTTTTTTGTTATGTCCATCATTCTTGGTGGAGTTGTTGGTTGGATTTACAGAGAATATGCTTTTTCTCAACATCCCATGAATATGCATCCTGAAATGTTTGATGTAAATGGTAATATCATTCCAGATGAAATCATTGCATTTAATTTTAATGGCGAATATGATGAGGAAGAAGAACCTGAAGATTAATTAAATGGAGAATAAATTATGAAACTTCCACCAGATCAGTTGGTGTCTGAAATTATTCAAAGAGTTTCTAGTGCTAAAACTAAAGATGAAAAAATTCAAATTCTAAGACACTATGACAGCCCTGCTCTTAGGGCTGTCTTAATTTGGAATTTCGACGAAAGAGTAGAATCTGCTATTCCAAATGGAGAAGTTCCTTATACACCTAATGATGCTCCTGCTGGAACTGAACATACAAGGTTGATTCACGATTGGAAAAAGTTTAATTACTTTGTCAAAGGAATATCTAATATTTCTCAAACTAAAAGAGAAGTTATGTTTATTCAGTTATGTGAATCTTTACATAAATCTGAAGCAGAAGTTCTTTGTGCAGTGAAGGACAAGCAACTTCACAAAAAGTATAGAGTAACCAAGGCAGTTGTACAGGAAGCATTCCCAGATATTGTTTGGGGGTAACTTGATTGAAAATAATTCATAAAAATTGCAATAAAGAACTTTGCAAAGATAAGTCACTTCCACTAAATTCTTATTTGATTACTTATATTTTGGATGAAGATACTGTTTATGATATTGTTCAATCAAATTCTAAAGTAGAAATATTTGATTATTATTATGATAATTATGGAAATGTTTTAACTGACATTTGTTGGACCAGTGGAACGGTTAATCCTAAACTGTGGGGTGAAGATAAACCTAAAAAGAAAATTAAATAACATGGGAAAACATTATCTTCTCAATTTATATGGATGTTCTTTTGTCCTTTTGGATAATGAGAATTGCCTTATAGATTTGTTGGAAAGCGCAGCAGTGGCAAGTGGAGCCACTGTAATCCAAACTATTTCAAAAAAGTTTGAACCACAAGGAGTTACAGTAATTTGTTTGCTGTCAGAAAGCCATATCAGTATTCATACTTGGCCTGAGGAAGGTAAGGCAGCAGTAGATGTCTATACCTGTGGAGATTGTAACCCTAAGATAGGATGTGATATGATCATCCACCAACTATATGCTCAAGATCATACTTTAAGTTATATCGAGAGATAACTAAATACACTATATCTGGAGATTATATATGCTTTCTACTGCTTATAGATTGCGTCTTGAGGAAATTTGTAATAGAATTGTAAGGCAAGAAGAAGTAAGTTTAGAAGATATTATCTGGGCAGAAAAACTTGCTAAAGCAAATAGATCTGCAGCAACAATTTTAAGACAAGCAAGAAGACGTTCATCCAATCCTGATATGCAGGAAGGTAGTATGGATGATTTTTTGAATCAACTTGATTTAGGAGATCCAGATCCATCAAACCACAGAGGTAGATTTGATGGTGTTGATGACATCATAGATTTTTTCACTGGTGACAAACCAGATGACTGGAGACAAAGAGATTGAAACTGTATCAGATTTTACAAAAGTATTCTTATACATAAAACACGTTCATTTGCTATTTGCAAATAGCAAACGGAAGTAGGGATACCGAAGGAACGCACTTTTACAACCTAGTAAAGGAGCAAATCCAATGACAACAGCAACCTATCGTGGAGTTAAATATAATGTTGAAGAACGTAAATTGAATGTTCTTCAGTTAATTAAAGATCAAATTGAAAAGGGACAAAGACTTAAGGAAGCACAACTTGCATCAATTAAATAATTCAAGGGGGGATTGACTTTCCCCCTTTTTTTGTCTATAATTGTCTGAGAGTACTAGTTTTCATGGACATTGAAAAAGTAAAATTAATTGTAAAAAACATGGAATCTCTAGTTCGTATTTTGAAAGAAGAACTAGAAGAACCACAAATTTTAGAAGAGAATGGAGTCATAACTCCAATAGAAGAAGATTATGATGAGGTGTATTGATGAAGCCTAGAGACACCATAAGACTTTCTAAGGTTGCCTTGAAGCAACCTTGGTTGTATGATGAGAAAGAATTAAAGTACATGAGGAAGGTAAAAAAACTTGCTCAAAAACAATTGCTTTTTAAGCACATGAAAGGAGAGATAGATGAACTCGAAAGTTAAACTAATTTCAGTTACTCCAGATGCAGAAAAGACAATGGCATATGTTGCTAGAGTCTCTAACCCTAGCAATCAAGATAACCAAAACTATGCCAAGTTGCTTGCTTATTGTATTAAGCATAATCATTGGTCTGTATTTGAACAGTCTCATATGACCCTTGAGATTGAAACTAATCGTGGTATTGCAGCACAAATTTTGCGACATAGGAGTTTCACATTTCAGGAATTTTCTCAAAGGTATGCAGACACAAATCTCCTAACAGAATATATTCCTGTCCCAGACCTTAGAAGACAAGATACAAAAAATCGTCAGAACTCTACTGATGATCTTGGTGACTATGTAAAACTTAAATTTCAATCTGAAATTGCTGAGCATTTTGCTGCTGCTAATAATCTTTACAAAAGAATGATTGATGCAGGAGTAGCAAAGGAATGTGCAAGGTTTGTTCTTCCTTTGGCAACACCTACAAGGATCTATATGACTGGCTCATGCAGGTCATGGATCCATTACATTGACCTTCGCTCTGCACATGGAACTCAAAAGGAACATATGGAAATTGCTGAAGCAGCTAAATGTGTTTTTATTTGTAAATTTCCTGCTGTTGCAGAAGCACTTGGATGGATTCCAGAAAATTGCCCTGAATGTGTAGATGCTCCATCCATTACCATTGAATAAATACCCATATAATATGAATTAATCTATGGCAATTTATCCTATTATCCATAAAGAAACTGGAGAAAAAAAAGTTATTGAAATGAGTGTTCATGAAATAACTCAATGGTATGAAGATAATCCTGAATGGCGAAGAGATTGGTCAGAAGGATGTGCAAGTCCTGGAGAGACTGGTGATTGGAGAAACAAACTAATCAGCAAAAATCCAGGATGGAATGATGTACTTCATAAGGCAAGCAAAACTCCAGGTTCCCGTGTAAAGAAACTCTAATGGCAAGAAAAAGAAGAAACAATGATTTGCAGCCAATTGGAATTGGTATGACTGCAAAGCAAATGAAAAGAAGAAAGCCTATCAGTACAGATCTTTTACTTGATATTACTCCTGCAACAAATAATCAAGGAAAGCTGTTTGATGCTTATAATTCAGATAAACATCTTTTTGTTTATGGATGTGCTGGTACAGGAAAGACATTCTGTGCTCTTTACTTAGCACTTAAAGATGTTCTAAGTGAGATAACTCCATATCAAAAGATTGTAATTGTAAGATCTCTTGTTGCCACCAGAGAGATTGGATTCCTCCCTGGTGATCATGATGATAAATCTGCACTTTACCAGATCCCATATAAGAATATGGTGAAGTATATGTTTGAGATGCCAGATGATGCTTCATTTGAAATGCTTTATGGTAATCTTAAGCAACAGGAAACTATCACTTTCTGGAGCACTTCTTTCATCAGAGGTACTACTTTAGATAATTCAATCATCATTGTTGATGAGGCACAAAACTTGAACTTCCATGAACTTGATAGTATAATTACAAGGGTTGGTGACAATTCAAGAATTCTATTCTGTGGTGATGCAACTCAGACTGATCTCACTAAAACTAATGAAAGGAATGGTATTCTAGATTTTATGAAGATCATTCAAAGAATGCCTGAATTTGAATCCATTGAATTTGGTGTTGAGGATATTGTTAGATCTGGTCTTGTTAAGTCTTATATTGTCAATAAAATAGCAGCAGGATTTTAATGTTTAATCATTGTAATGTAAGTCTCCCTAATCTTGAAAGGGAGACTATTGATGGGGTGAGATACTACAAAATCCCTGATGAAAATGAACTTCTAAGGTTTGTTTCCATTACTTCTGTTACTAGTCATCATAACAAACACATTTTCGAAAACTGGAGAAAGAAAGTTGGAGAAGAGGAAGCAAATAGAGTTAACAAATTAGCAACTAGTAGAGGAACAGATCTTCATACATTAGTTGAAAAACATCTATTGAATGAAACTAATCTTCCTGATGTTCAATTAATTTCTAAGCATTTATTTAAAATTATCAAACCAGAAATTGATAAGATAAATAATATTTACGCATTAGAAAGTTCTCTCTATAGTAAAGTTCTTGGAATAGCTGGCACAGTTGATTGTATAGCTGAGTACAATGGAGAACTTTCAGTAATTGACTTTAAAACTTCAAAAAAAGAAAAGCCTAAAGATTGGATTGAGCATTACTTTGTTCAGGCAGCAGCATATGCTTGCATGTTCTATGAACTCACTGGAATCTCAGTTAAAAAATTAGTAATCTTAATGGCATGTGAAGATGGAAGTTGTGTGGTTTATGAAGAGTATGATAAAATGAAGTACATTAAACTATTGTCATCTTACATTAAGGATTTTATAAACTCAAAATTAAAAGAATATGGAAAATAAACTAGAGTCTCTATTGGAATCAAAGTTTTTGTGTCAATCAAAATTTTCTAAAATCATAGAAGAACTTGTCAAAATAAATGATGACATGAATTATATTGATGCCATTGTATATTATTGTGAACAAAATAATATAGAGGTTGATTCTGTCAGTAAACTTATTAGCAAACCTTTAAAGGAAAAACTTAAATGTGATGCTATTAATTTAAACTTTTTGAAACGTACATCTAGAGCAAAACTTTTGATATGACGCCTTTTGATGCATATAAAACTTACCTGGCACTGAAAAATCATTTTACTAAACCAAATTATGATTATATTAAATATGCAGGTAAAACTAGAGCATCAATAGAATCATTTAATAAAAGAAAAGATAAGTATTGGTATGAAAAACTTGCTCGTCAGAAGAGTGATGAGCAAGTTAAAAACTTTTTTATTGCTAATTTTGTAGAAGCAGATGACCCCTCTGTATTGTGGATAGGAAATATCATTAGGGGTGGTGAAGTTTATTATAAAGAGTGGGAGAAGAGGCAACAAAGTTTAAAGTATATTTTTAAGCAGCAATCAGAAGAAATGTTTTCTGAGTATACTTTAATGCAGTTATTTGATTCCTCAAGACAACATCCACCTCTACTAAAAAAATTCCTGAGCGGGAAAATTAGTATAGAAACACTAGTGATTTATGATAAAATTTTCCTGTTTGGGAATAATTTTGATAGAAAACTTTTAGACCCAGTGTGGGAAGTAGTATCTTTAAAAATTAAAAAATATTCTCCATTTCTAAATATTGATGTTAAAGATTATAAAAAAATTTTGAAGGAAATTGTTTGAGGAAACTAAAATGTCATTCTTCGATTCAGAAATAGTTCAAAAAGAATTAGATGATATTTATGAGATGCAATCTAAAATGGGTAGGGAGATTTCTCGTTTTCCATTTATGTCAAATGAAGAGAAATCATCTCACATGGAAATCCTTTCCAACCTATTAGAAAAACAGCAACTGCTTTATACTAGGCTTAGTTTATCTGATGATCCTAAAGCAATTCAAATGAAAAAACAAATTCAAGAATCTTCTAAACTGTTGGGATTTGGAAATTCAGATATCCATGCAATTTTCAAGAGCATGAAAATGACAATAGCAAATCTCAAGTCTGGGATTGACAAATGACCCCAGACCCTGTACCATGTATAGGTGGTACTCAATCCATTAAATCCAATTAATCCGAGGTAATCCAATGTCCTTTTCTGAACTTAAGAAAAAATCTTCTCTTGGTTCACTCACTTCTAAACTTCTGAATGAAGTTGAGAAGATGAACACTTCAGGTGGTGGTTCTGATGAACGTATCTGGAAACCTGAAGTTGATAAAGCAGGTAATGGTTTTGCTGTTATTCGCTTTCTTCCTGCTCCTGAGGGTGAAGAACTCCCTTGGGCAAAGGTATACACCCATGCTTTCCAAGGTACTGGTGGTTGGTTGATCGATAATTGTCTGACTACTATTAACCAGTCCTGCCCAGTGTGTGAAGCAAACCGTGAGTTGTGGAATACTGGCAGCAAATCAAATCAGGAAATTGTTCGTCAGCGTAAACGCAAACTTTCTTACTACTCTAACATCTATGTTGTGAGTGATAAGGCACACCCAGAGAATGAGGGTAAGGTGTTCCTCTTCAAGTATGGTAAGAAGATCTTTGATAAGATTTCTGCAGCAATGCAACCTGAGTTTGATGATGAAACTCCTATTGATCCTTTTGACTTCTGGCAAGGTGCAAACTTCAAAGTGAAGATCACTAAGAAGGATGGTTATTGGAACTATGATAAATCTGAGTTTGATTCTCCATCAACTCTGGGAGACTTTGATGATGATGTTCTTGAGGCAATTTGGAAAAAGGCATATTCCCTTGAGGAGTTTGTCAAACCAGATTCATTCAAATCCTATGAGCAACTTGATACTCGTCTCAAGGCAGTTCTTGGTAAGAAGCCTGTGAAGCAAGATGAATCTTATGATGATGAAGATGATAATCGTGGTTCAGTTGAAGAAGAACTTGTAACTGCAAAGACTTCTTCTAGGTCTATTTCATCTGATGAGGATGAAGATGATACTCTAAGTTATTTCCAAAGACTTGCTGAGGAATGATTACCTGGGGGAGAGAACTCTTAAGTTCTCTCCTTTTTTAGTGTTATCATCAACATACTGGGATGAGAATCCATAAGACATAATTGTTCTCATATCATCAAGGGCAGTTTGCAGATATCTATTCCTTAAAACATAGATATTTCTTTTTTTATCATTCTGTTTGATCTCATACTCATAAGTACTGATAGATCTTACTGGGGTGTTTGTAATAGTTTGATTTAAATTTTGATCAAAGTAAGTTACTGAAAAACTTTGATCAACAATTTTACCTGCAGGAATTATTAATTTACCTCTTGAATCATAAACTACTGTACTTTCATAATGGTGAACACTATCAAGTTCATCTTGACTATATTTTCTGTAAATATATTCTGAAAACTCACCATCTGATAATGGCCACTCAGTCCTTACATTAATTATATTATTGGAAACAAGAATCACCCAATCATACTCAGGACTTCCATAAATTTTTTCTGATACTTGTTCTGGTCTTTCTTCACCAATGATTTTATATTTTGTAAATATATTAATATTTTGGAAGAAGTCTTCACGAATTTTTGCTCTACGAAAAAGATTCTTGACTCTCACATAATCATAAGAAGAGTTTCTATTTGGTTGTTGAGACTGATAAAGTAAGTCTGATACTTCTCTGAAATAAGTCATAGTGCATTACCTGGAATATTTGGTGTTGTAGATCCAGCTTGTCTTAATGCTGCTTCCCTTTGAGCATTTAATCTGGCTTGTGTTGGGTTTTGCCCTAGATCAGGTTGATTAGAATTATCTTCAGCACTATTAACTTTGATTCCATAATCAGAATTAAATACACTTGGTCCAATAACCACATTATCATCATCTAAATCAAATTCATCACTGAACACTGGAGTTAGTTCACTGAATCCCATTTGGATTGTAATTGAAATTGGTTGAGAACCTCCAGCAGCAGCATCTTTGTATGCAGCATAAAATCCATCAGCAGTGTAATTAGCATTAAATGAAACCAAAGCACAAGTTTTAATTCTACCTATACTGTTTAATTGATTATTTCCTGACTTAAAATTAATTTGAAATACATTTGGTGTTCCTAAGAAGAAACTTAATTCTGGATTTGTTGACCTTCTTGGTGCCATTCCCTTCTTAAAGAATTGAATAATACCTCTTATTGCTTTTGCTTCATCTGTGCTTCTTGGAGTCATTTTAAATGAAAATCCAAACTGCCTTAATTTTGGTCCACTGAAAAGCAATTCCATATTTGGATTGATTGCTGATCCAGTTGCTCTTGTTATGTATGCTTCTGGATTTACATTTATATTAAACTTCTTGAGGATTGATGCAGCAATAGATGATTGCATATATTGCTTGAATCTTGTTTTACCATTCATTGCAGATTTTATTGCAGATTCTGCAGATGTTGTTAGTGCTGATAGATCACCTTCAGTAACTCCAGCAACTCCACCTATCAATCCAGGCATAACACTTGCTGCAAAGTTTCCTAAACTATCTTCCCCCCACCCAACAGAATTACTTTCTGAAATATCATTTGGCATTGGGAGAGTTACATTCCCAATTATTTTTTCTTTTGAGTTTCTGCTTTCATTAAATCTAGACTCTCCACTGATTACAGAATCTGTATTTGTTTCTCCAGATACATTAAGTCCAGGAACATATTGTATTTGAGTGATAATTATTCTATCTTGAAGATCACTCATATCCACTGGATATTTTAATTTCCAAAGACTATATTTTTCCTTTTCTTTTTTATCTACAAATTCTCCAGTCAAATCTTTAAATAAACTTGAGTCAAAATTTGATGCTGGTGGAGTTCCACCACCAGCATCCCCAGTTTCTTGTGGACCATTTTCTGGGTTTTTTGGTGCTGGTGGAGGTGTAGGTGCTGGTTGAGTCTTTTCAATGTTTGCCCAACGAGTTTCTTTTTGTAGTTGATCTCTCAATAAATTTCCATTCAATCCAGCTGCTTCTAGAGCACTCTTTCTTTCAAAATATGAAAAATTGTCTTGAAGTTCTGGAACAAGTTCTCCATTTGCATAACGATCCCTAGCAAATCCAGCAGGACTATCTGTGGTAATGGTAAATAGGGGTTTTCCATTACCATAAAGATCTTTCTCATACAACCATTTTTGTTGAGTGGTTGGATTTACAACTACTTGAAAATCTTTCCCCTTTATCTTTATATTTTTACCCCAAACATCACCATTACCATCTTTAGATCTTCCTAAATTTTGATATCCTGGTGGTATAGTTGCTGCCATTTATTTACCCCAAACTTTAGTTGAAGGAATAGGTATTTCTACCCCACCCAAGTCCCTTACAAATTCTTCTACTGGAAGTAGAGACATAGTTTGCCATTCTTTCTGTGCCAAAATAAGATAAGGACTTCTTACCTCTGATAATAAGTATTTATGTGCACCTTTAGTAAACTTTGGAATTCTATCTTCTGCTAAACTCATAGCAATTCCCATACGTTCTTCTGGTGTATAGTAGTGTAGATTTACTCCAAAGAAAGATTTACCATCTATTTCTAAAACAAATACTAAAGGATGTTTGTCATAGTATGGAAGATCTCTTCTCCACTTTGCTTTATAATCATAGTACATTAGATTATACAATCTTGGAAATGAGGTTACCATATTGAAATCACGATCAAGTTCATCTCCAACTTCATCAGATCTTTCATCTGTGACGATATTTTTGGGAGCAGAATTTTTCAATTGAGTTCTATACCATTCTCTTGATTGTTTCCTTCCACCAGTTTTTTCTTGTATCTGTTCAAAGATAGTTTTATATGCCAAGATTATCCTCCGTTAATACTTGAAATTCCCATCTTCTATCTTCACAAAATTCTTTTGCAGCTTTCCACTTAGCTTGATTTTTAGCATACTCTTTGACTTCATACATTTGTTTTTGAGTCATTCTCTTCTTTAGGTCAGGACCATTCACTTGTCTCTTTGGTTTAATTTCAATTAAACTTTCCTTTATCATTCCAGAAGAGTTTTTATATTTGATAAAAAAGTCAGGAAAATATCTATGAACTCTATTGTCTAATGGGGAAACATAAGGAACCCATATTTCTTCAGAAGACCACTTTAAAATATTTTCATTTGTGTCACAATATACCATAAACTTTCTTTCCCACAGAGACCTATAAATTATATTCTTTGGGTCCCCAATATATTTTTGTGGGTATGAAGGTTTATATATTCCTTTATAACTCATACATATAATATAGGATCTCAAAGTATTTAGATGCCAGCATCATTTCCAGTAGACAATAATAATCCATATATAAATGATGGACTGTGGAAAACTGCAAGTTACACAGGATCTGTAATTAAAGATCTTTTAAAGTTATCATTAACATCAGTTTTTGCAGTAGATATTAAAGCTCAAAAGATTGCCAATACTCTTAAATTTAATACTGATAAAACTCAAGAAATATCTCTATTAGCATATGAAGCAGTTCTTCCAGGGTCATCATATGAACTTGGAAGTGTGTTTGGAGATAGGCAAGGTGTTACTGAACAATATCCAACAAAAAGAATATATCCTCCTGTTGATGTAAGTTTTTATATAAAAAATGATTATGAGGTATTAAGATTTTTTGATGGGTGGATGAATTTAATTTCTCCATTAAGCAAAGACGGTGGTGTAGCACCAGAGTCTTATTATAAGTTTAATTATCCTAGTGTTTATGAATGTGATATTAATATTGTCAAATTTGAAAGAGATCTTAGACCATCAGATCAAAGACTTTCTAAGAGGGGATATGAGGGTGGTATAAATGACCCCAAAACATATACATATACATTGATTAATGCATACCCAACAAATTTAATATCAGTTCCATTATCATATGAGCAATCAAATGTATTGAGAACTACAGTTACTTTTAATTATGATAGATTTTTTGTTCAAAAGAATATTGGTAATCTGTATGTAGAACCAAAATAAATAACTATAACTGAATTTAATATTTCAAAATGCCTTTACCTAAAGTTGTAACTCCAACATATGAGTTGATTCTACCATCAACAAAAAAACCAGTTAAGTACAGACCTTTCTTAGTCAAGGAAGAAAAAATTTTAATTCTTGCAATGGAGACTGGTGATTTAAAAGAAATAACCAATGCTATTAAAACTACCCTTAAGGAATGCATTCTTACAAGGGGAATTAAAGTTGATACCCTTCCAAGTTTTGATCTTGAATATTTGTTTCTAAATATCAGGGCAAAATCAGTTGGTGAAATAGTAGAACTAATTGTAACTTGTCCAGATGATAATCAAACTCAAGTTGATGTTTCTGTCAACATAGATGAAATTGAAGTTGTAATTCCTGAAGGACATACTGATAATGTTGCAATTGATGACTCAATTACTGTTAAAATGAAGTATCCTTCTCTTCAAGAATTCATTGATAATAATTTTAATTTCTCAAATCAAGTTACAAGCAAAGAAACTATCAATAAATCATTTGACATTGTTGCATCATGTGTTGATATGGTTTACACAAAGGAGCAGTCATGGTCTGCTGCTGATGTAACTAAAAAAGAAATGATTGAATGGTTAGAAACATTTGATTCAAATCAATTTAAAGGCATTGAAGAATTTTTCAACACCATGCCAAAACTTTCACACACATTAGTAGTTAAAAATCCAACAACTGGAGTTGAAAATGAAATTGTTCTTGAAGGTCTATCAAGTTTTTTCGGATAATGCTAAGTCATGAAGACTTAGAAACTTATTATAGAATTAATTTTGCCTTGATGCAGTATCATAAATACTCATTGACTGAGGTTGAAAATATGATTCCTTGGGAACGTGAAATTTATTTGTCATTGCTTGAAAATCATATAAGAGAAGAAGAGGAAAAAGCACAAAAGGCAAATAGATGACACCAGAAGATTTTGATTACTTTAGGAATAGGGCATCCAGATTTATTTCAGGCACTAGTCGTAGAAATAGATCTGGATCTTTTGGTGTACCTAATATTAGGAATATATCAATATCTTTAAAAAGATCTATTCCTCAACAAATAGTAAATAAATTAAAACCAATAGCATCTGCAGATGATGATCAGTTAACAACATCACAAAAAGATATATCAGCTTTAGGTAAGATAACTTTAAATCTTGAGCAGACTAAAAATAATTTAGAAAAAATATTTCAAGTTATAGCAGATGATTATAAAACTTCTAAAGAAACTAATCAAAAGGAAATAAATGAATATAGGAAAAGGATTGCAAATAGAGGAAGAATATTTGGTAAGAAAGAATTAGGAGATAAGAAAACAGATTTACTTGGTGGAATTAAGAAATATGTAGGATCATTTTTCAGTGGGACTGGTGGTGCTATAAGAGGATTGGCAATGTTCAATCTTCTTGAAGCTCTTTTGAGTGGGGACATTTCAAAAATCATAGGACCACTTCTTGGGATAGGTATAACATATCTTCCAGCAATTGGAGGTGCTGTTGGTCTATCTATAGCTAAAAGTTTTGGAAGAGGATTGTTGGGATTTGGTAAAGCAGGTTCTGCAGTTCCAGGATCTGCTGCAGCAGGAGCAGCATCTGGTGGAAGTTCTTTAAGTAAGTTTGGAAAATTTGCAGGAAAGGCTGGACTTGTTGCTGGTGGGATTGGTCTGGCAAGTAGTTTGTTTAATAAAGGTGGGGCAGAGGATCAAAATCAAAATAGATTGGAAGAGTTGACTCAACAACAAAAGTCATTAGTTGAACCAGGAAATATACTTTCAGTTCCTCAAGATGATTTGAGAAAATTTCAAGCACTGAATGAAAAATTTGAAAAGGCACTGGACTTTCTTTTAGCAAAACAAAAAGAAACTTCAATCCAAAAACCATCTAATTCTAGACCACCATCTTCAACTCCACCTGGAACCACTGTACCAATTTCTGGAAATGCTGCACCAGAAATGAAAAGTCTTATGGATTTAATTTCTTCCCCAGAATCTGGAGGAAATTATGAAGCTATGTATCCAAGCACAACATTGCCTGGAGCAACTGATATGACTATATCTGAAGTTGCAAGGAAAGCAACTGGTCCTGTAGGAAGATATCAACAAAAACCACAATATTTGGTAGAAAGAGCAAGAGCAGTTGGTTTAGATCCTGATAGAGATAAATTTAGTCCAGAAAATCAGGACAAAATTACTAGAGGACATATTATAAATGTATTGGGTGGAAATGAAAGTGCAATAGTTGAAGAGTTAAAAAAGAATCCATCTGCAGTAAAAGCAAGATTGGAAGAGAGTCAATTTACTGGACTTCAAAAATATGGAAGTGAGTTTAATGAATTATTTAAAGGAAAGATGCAGCAATATAATTCTATATCAACACCACAACAACCTCAAGTTACTGTTCCAAGAAGGGCAGAACCAAATATACCACCACAAACATCCAATCCAACATTTCTACCAATACCAACACCCCCTAAAAAATCATCACAACCAACTTCCACTTCATCAGAAAGTAATGATATTGTACCAGTAATTTCAACTGGATATTCTGAAAATATTTTTACAATGCATTCAAAAATATCCTATCAAATTGTTTGATAAATGAATCCTCAAATCCTTTTAAACAAACCTAAAATAGAACCAAACCTTATACCTAAGATTACTAAGCTTGGTAATTTTAGTACTATTGTAGAATCTTCTGTTGAAATAAAAAAGTCTTCAACAAAACTAAAAAAGGTATTTGAGAAAGGAACATATCAAAAGAAAACTCAGTTAGTAGTTCTTAACAGGTATAAAAAAAGATTAGATTCTATTCAAAAACAAAATGATAAAAGGTTTTCTGAAAAGAAAAAGGTAAAAATTAAACCCCCAGACATTAAAAAATATACAGGAAGTTTATTTACTGCAGGGGGTGTCGGTGATCCTTTGAAAATGATGGCTGGATTAGCAGCATTGAATGCATTTACAAAGTTAAAAAATGGAAATTTGATTGATGCTATTGGTCCAGGATTGGTTGCTGCTGGATTATTATTTGGACCTTCTGCCATTAAAGGTGGGATTGGTATGATGAGGGGTGGTGGAACTTCTAATCAAGGGACTGCTTCTGGAAGAGCATTTGTTCCACCAACAACAGGAAATAGAACTGTTTTTGGGGGGATTACATCAAGATTGGGGAGAGTTGGTAGTCCCACTGGAACTGCTGGTATAAGATCCAATATTGGATTAGGTGCTAGACAATTTCAGGCAGGTGCTTTTATGCAAACTCCTGGAGCAAGAGCAGCTTTTCCTGTAGCACTTCCAGGAACTCCTTCCACTGCAGAAAAATTGGGTGGAGCTGCCCAAAATGTTGCAAATAGATTTGCATCAAGAGGTGGTGCATCTGCTGCTACTGGAGTGGCAGGATCAGTTTCAACCAGAGCAGGAGGATCCATTGCAGCAAAGGCAGCAGGCATTGGAGGTAGGGCAATCCCCTTACTGGGAACTGCACTCAACATAGGTCTTTCTGCTTATAGGTTTAGTGAAGGTGATGTTGTTGGTGGCATTCTTTCTGCTGTAAGTGCAATCCCAGTTATTGGATGGGCAGCTCTTGGTGTTGATTTGGCAAGAGAGTTTGGTGCTTTTGATGGAACTATTTTTGGGAAAAATGGTAAAGACAAATTAAAGCAGAAAACTGAAGAGCAAAAGAAATTAGTAGAGTCTAAAAAGGAAAGTGGTCAAATACTATCTTTTAGAAAAACTTTATTTGGATATGAAAGAGTTGTGAATAAGTTTGAAGAATTTTCTAAAGGATTTGTAGGTAGTATGGGAATGAGTGATTCTCAAGTGAAAGAAACAGCAGCAAAAATTGAAGACTTAGGTGGAGGGTCAAGTCCAATTTCAGCAGCAGGGTATGAGTTTACAAATCAAGCATCCTTTTCTCAATATTTGACAGGAGATCCAAATGCTCCAGGAGGAGCATATGATCCATCACATGGAACAGTGTCTAATTATCATGATCATTTGGCATTCAAAGATGCTGAAACTGCAAGAAGAGCATATAATTTCCTACAAAGTAAGGGAATTATTGTAACAGAACTTGGAGTATCCTCAGGACATACAGCAGGATCTGCTCATTATGAGGGACGTGCTTTTGATGTTCCTGGAAGTCAATGGGGAGGAAGTGGTGCTATTGGTGCAAAAGAATATGCAGGGTCTGCAAAAGTAAGAGCATTCATGAATGATTTTTATAATTTAGAATCTAAATCAAAATCTGCTTCAACTCCAACACCAAGACAATCTCCAACTCCAGTAAGACCACAACCACAAAGATCAACTTCAACACCTGCAATAGCACAACCACAAAGGTCAATTCCAAGACCTATGGAACCTGAAACTTCTTCATATGCTATTTCAGATCCAATAATTGAAAGTTATATAGATGTTCCCACACCCCCAACGAGACCAACACTTGCAACATATCCTTCATATGATTCCAGATCACAGGCAGGACAAATAATACCTTTACCATTTACTGTTCCACAACAAACACAACCTCAAATAATGCAACAATCTCCCACTCCCCCTATGATTATGGGACCATCAGAAGATCAAGTGTTAAATAGTTTTTATAAGAGAGTACTCCTCAACCTATTAAAATAATGGAAGGATCATATTTTAATTATAAAATTAGACAATTTTTAGTAGAGTCATATTCTGGAGAGAATGTCTTTGATATGACTCAATGTGTTGCTAGTGTTCAATATTTTGAGGATTTATTTTCTCCAGCAGTTTTTGTTAGACTGTTACTAGTTAATACTGATGGTTTATTGACTACATTTTCAAAAGGAAAGGATGGTAAAAGTCAGAAGCAAAAATATGGTCTGAGAGGTGGGGAAAGAATAAGTTTAAAGATAGAGCAAGAGGCAACAAAAGATCTTATATTTTTAGATGAAACAACATCTCCATATTACATCTATAAAATTAGTGGATCCACAACTCAATCAACAAAAGAAGTTGTAACTATAGATCTAGCTCCCACTGAAGTTTTTAAAAATGAAACCATCAGAGTTTCTGGAAAATATAAAAATCAAAGTATTGATAAATCAGTAACTGAGATATTGAATACTGTATTAAAAACTTCCAAGAAAAAATTTATAGAAAAGACTCAAAACTCTTATGCCTTTTATGGAAACACAAAAAAACCATTCACTGTATTGACTTGGTTAGCTCCCAAATCAATACCAGCAATTGCAAAGTCATCTCCAGTAAAAGGAACAGCAGGATTTTTATTCTATGAAAATAAAAGAGGATATCACTTCAGAAGTTTAGATAATTTATTGAAGGGATTAGATCCAAACTCAACTGAAGCTAAGGCAGCACAAAGATATTCATATTCAGAAGTTGTAAATAGTGCTGCAAATATATCACAGAACAAAAAAATATTAACAATTCCTGTGTTTGAAAAAAATGTTAATGTATTTGAAAACATGAGAATTGGTATGTATTCAAGTGCTAATGTATTCTTTGATTTGAATACAAAAACTTCTGAAACTTATGAATACAAACTATCAGAAAGTTATGAATCAATGAAGCATACTTCCAGCAAAAATGAAAAACCAGAAATTCCTTTGAACTTACAAGACAATCCATCAAGATTAATGGTAAAATTAATTGATAGTATTGTAGCAGATCCAAAGGTAAATTCTGATCCATTAAAAAAAGAAGATAATAGAATTAAATATCAATCACAATCTATAGCAAGATATAATTTAGCATTCAGTCAAGTGTTAAATATAACTGTACCACTAAACTTAACCTTATCCGTTGGAGATGTTGTTAATTTAGATTTTGGGAATATAACAAAAGACAATTCTAACAAAGGTTTGAGGGATGACATAAAATCTGGATTGTATTTAATTAAAGAATTGTGTCATGAAATGTCTCAAAATCAAGGATTCACTGGATTAAAGGTAGTTAGAGACTCCTATGGGGTTTAAAAAGATGGAAATCAACAAACAAATTTCAAATATTGAAAACGAATTAGATAATGTCCAAATAAATAAGCAACGTAAAAGGCATTTGGAAGATGAACTAAGTATGCTGAATGCATATCATGAAAATCATCCAGAGATAGATGAGTGCCCAACATACTTGGAAATGTATTGTGATAGTAATCCTGATGCTCCAGAATGTAAGGTATATGACGTATGATGCTTGAACAGACTTTAGTTGACCCTCATTTCATTGGTAGAGATGGGTTTAAATGGTTCCTTGGATTAGTTGCTAAGGGGGGAGTAGATCAATATAATCAAAATGGAACAAGAGCTAGAGTTAGAATTCTTGGATATCATGGCGATCAAATAGCAGATAGTGATCTCCCTTGGGCACATGTTCTTGTTCCATTAACTATGGGATCTGGAACCCATGGTGCAATGATGCAGGGTCACATTAAAGAATCTAGTTTGGTTGTTGGATTTTTTGCTGATGGTGATGATGGACAACAACCTATTATCATAGGTGCATTTTATAATGGATCTGAAACAGAATTTCCTGCAAAATTTGCAGATGGTAGCAAAAAATTTAAATTATTTCAACCAGAAACATCACCATTAAACCCATATAATAAACCAGTATCTTCACAGACTAGAGCATCAGTAACTCAAACTGGATCAAATAAATCTGCCACATCTGGAAATGGAGTAGTTGATCCTGCAGGAAAGGCAGCTGCTGTTGATGGTAGTATGAAACCTTCAGCAACAACAGAAACTTTAGATCAATCCCCAATAGTAAATAGACCAGGACATTGTAAAGATGCTGGAACTGGGTTTGGTAAAATACTACAGGGACTAACAAATTTAATTAAAACATTAAATACAGTTAATCAAGTAGCAAATGGATTTGTTAATCCAATTCTAAATACAATTTCAAATATAGATGATGAAATAAGACTGATAGGAGTTTTAATAACAGATTGGATATCAGATAAAATTAAATTAGCTAGAGACTTTTTGATCAATGAAATTTATAATAAGTTAAAACTGTTATTAGATCAAATTAAACTCCCATCATGGGCAGAAAAATTAAAGCAAGCAGCAGTAGGAGAACTTACTGATGGAATTTGGTGTGCAATTGGAAAAATTTTAAAAAAAATTACTTCATATGTAACTAATTTTCTATTTGGTTTAATTGGAAATGTAGTTTCTTTACCACTTTGTGCTGCAGAGGCATTTATTGGAAGTATAATACAAACAATTACAAATGAAATTGCAGATGCTTTAGGTTCTATTTTAGATCAAGCTTCTTCTATTGTTGGTCCAATTGGAACAGTACTTTCATATGTAAATAAAGCAATTGGATATGCAAAAGGTGCACTCAATTTTCTACTCTGTGATGACAATCCATGTAAAGAAGTTTATGATTATGAAATGAATGTTGGATTTATTCCTAAAGGATCTATAGAGAATTTCCAAAAAGCAATATCATTTTCACCATCTCAAGGAGTATCTAATTTACTATCAGATGCTGATGGTAATGTTTCCAAATTCCTTGGAGGATTTGAGGGGGGTCTAGATCCAGCTCTAGCAGAAGCTGGATCTCTGATTGCAGGTTGTAATGTCTTTAGTTTTGAGTGTGGACCACCTAAAGTTTCTATTTTTGGTGGAGGTGGATCTGGAGCAACTGGAAATGCTGTTGTTGATTCACTTGGAGGAATTCTTGGAGTAAATATTACAAATCCAGGATATGGATATGTTGAACCTCCTTATGTTAGATTTGAAGATCCATGCAATAATGGTAGAGGTGCATATGGAATTGCTAATATTGGCAAGGTAAAACGCAGTGGAATTGGAAGCACTTCTGGAAGTGATGGATCTGGAACTGGTATATTTGGTACTGGTGAATCTGGAATTGGCAATACTACAATTGGAATCACTGATGTTGTTATGTATTATCCAGGATCTGGATACCTTGGACCATCTACAAGTACCAATCCATGTAAGACAAATCCATTTGATGAATCTGGATTAGCAGTTACTGGAACAATCAGTAGAGTAATTATAGAAAATACTGGTTTGGGATATAAATCTACAGATAAAATCTATGATGCTGCATGTGATAATAATGTAGAAATATATCCAATAACAGATGATGATGGTAGAATTATTGATATTGATATAGTAAATCCTGGAGATTCAATAAACATTACTCCAAATCTACAAATAAATAGTGACACTGGATCAGGGGCAATTCTTATCCCTGCTTTAATTTTCAAACAAATTTCAGGTATTTCTACAGTAACTGATCCAAAAACTGTAATATATTGTGCTGAAGATCCATGAGCGATAATTATTCACCACCCCCTAAGGGGTATGTTATTAATGATCCAGATTATGGAACTATTTCTATAGGAAAGGATGAGGGTGTAAATAGATCAAGACAAATTCAAATATCATCATCCTCATTAGCAGCATTAAGATTGTTTGAAGATGGGGGATTTGAACTTAGGAGCAATAGAGGCAGTAAAAAACAAAAACCTGATAATATTTTAAGTCAATCCAAACTTGGATTACATGTAAAAAGTACAGGAGATGAAATAGTTATTGATGCTGGATCAGGAACTATAAGACTAACAGCAAGAGATATAATTATAGAATCAACTGGTTCTGATTCTGGTGGAGTCTCAATTCGATCAAACAATGATATAGATATTGATGCTTCAGACAATATAAAAATAGAAGGATCTCAAGTTGCCATTGGAGCAAGATATAAAATGTTCATTGGAACTGGAGGTCCCTTTATATTGAGGGCTAAGGGTGGAGTATCTATAGTAGAACCAAAAACCAAACTAATTCCCACAACTATTAGTGATGTGACTGATAAAGTTTTAAGTTTTGTATTTCCGGAGTATTTTTAATGGCATATATCACTTCTGTAGAAACTCAATCAATTCAATGTGGAGAAGCAGTATCTCCTCCTATTGCTGGAGTTGAATTGTGGCCAAGCATAGACCCCCAAGCAATATTTTCTGCACAAAATTGGGGAGTATCTAATTTCCAAGGTATGCACAATCAAATTGGATTGTATAATGGACTTGGACTTCAAAACATAACAGGGTTTTTTAGTAGAATAGGTGCTCAAACAGCTGTAGGTGGTCAAATAGATGCACAACCAGAATTTAATACCTCTGCACTTTCAGCAACACTTAATTCAGTTGCTGGAAATTTATCTGGGAATTGGGTATACAATGGATCTACTATATGTGCTCCATGTCCATCAGATCAGAAAGCAAAATTGAATATAACTAAATTAGAAAATTCTCTAGATAAAGTATTAAATTTAAGAGGAGTATCTTTTAATTGGAATTCTGATATTGTCCCAAGAAAATCTTCTTCTCAAGAATCTGCTATTGGATTAATTGCTCAAGAAGTTGAACAAATTGTCCCTGAAGTAATAGTTACAGAAACAATTGAAGGTCAACAATTAAAAACTATTGAGTATGGCAATCTAGTTGCAGTTCTGGTTGAAGCAATCAAAGAACAGCAAGAGCAAATCAATGATCTCAAAGAGACAGTTTCACAACTGTCCACTAAACTTGCAGAGTGTTGCCCTTGATGCTATACTGGATAAGTAAGCAACCCCCCATACCAACATGCATATCCATCGTGACCAACTGGAAGAACTGAAAGGAATTCAAGAAGATGCTGCTTCTTATTTCACTGACAATAATTTTGTAAGTGGAGAAACATATTGGACTTGTGTAGAAGCATTTGCTCAAGCTAAACTTGCAGAACTTCGTGGGGAGTTGGTTTATGATGGTTGACAGAGTAAAATCTATGTGCTATAATATTTTGGTGTGAAGGAAGTGCTGGAGAGAAGAAATTCTCTCCCCAATGCCCGTGTAGCCCAGCGGAAGAGGCAAGAGACTTAAAATCTCTCAAGGGGTGGTTCGAATCCACTCACGGGTATTTCAAAATTGACCTTTTATTCCAAAAAAGGTCCAAAAAAATCTCCAGGTAAAAATTGCCTGTAGGGTTTTTAGTACTGACCTAGAAAATTTATTATTGATTTGCTACTTGCTATTGATTGATTTAAATTCTGTCTAGACCTTCTGTATGCATAATCTTGCAATTCATACTTTATCCTTTCTTCCTTCAACACATTAACATCAGAAATTATGGCATTTCTATCAGATCTTAGTGAATTAATTTCTATGTTTAAATTATCTATGGTATTTGAAAAGTTTTGACAATTAGTACTGTTGCATGAGAAGGCCTCTGGATTACAAAGATTGATTGGTCCATAATAAGTGCCTATGGCAACTTGAGTCACATAGTTGTATGTTCCAAGACCAACATTATTGTTGTTTATTTGTCCATTATCTGCATTAAATGGATTTTGTCCACTGTAATCATATCCTTCATATTTTACTACATCATGGTACACAGTAACTGTAGTAAATCCTGGTACATATGTCCCTGTTCCACATCCAACAGCAATAGCTTGTTGTGCTGTAGATAGCACTAAAGTTTGCAATCCTTTAATATCATTATTAACTGAAACTATTTGAGAGTCTAATGGTTCAATTATATCACTCATACTTTCAAGTATTTCTTTAACACTCCATATTTTAACTTTTTCAGTTGTTCCAATACCTGTTCTAGTTTCATATCCATCATCTGATACTATCTTCAATTGAGACAATTGTTGTTGATCTAACAGTATTTTTTGATTGTAAAAATCTATCAAATTTTGTGATGAAGTGCTAATCGCCATTATTCAAGAAGTATATTATTAATAATCTTATTTATTGATAAATAAGACAGAAGAAAAACCAAAAGAAGGATAATCTGAAATGCCTTTAGCTAGATTAGAAAATTTTCTGAAAAATCTTAATGGTAATACATTATATGTAGATCCAAATGAATTGGATTCAACTGATTCTATTGAAAATAGAGGTAATTCTAGAACCAGACCTTTTAAAACTATTCAGAGAGCATTAATTGAGGCAGCAAGATTTTCATATGTTGCAGGATCAAATAATGATCTATTTGATCAGACCACAATTTTAATTGCTCCAGGAACTCATTATATTGATAACAGACCTGGATATTACTATACTGGATCAGTTTTTAAGGATATTAACAATAACACTATAGTAGGAGGATTATCTGAATTAAGTATATCCTCCAATTTTGATATTAATAGTTCATCAAATGACCTTTACAAGTATAATAGTGCCAGTGGTGGTGTTATTATTCCAAAAGGTGTATCTTTAGTTGCAACAGATTTAAGAAAAACTAAAATAAGACCAAAATTTGTTCCAGATCCAATTAATGATAATATTGGAAGAACTGCTATTTTCAAGGTAACTGGAAGTTCATATATTTTTGGATTTACTATTTTTGATGGAAATCCTGTAGGATCTGTTTACAATACATACAGTTCAAATACAGTAAATCCAACATATTCTCACCATAAATTAACTGCTTTTGAATATGCAGATGGTAAAAATGTTTTATCAAATTCACCACTAACAGATTTACAGAATTATTACTATAAAGTAAGCATTGCATATGGAACATATTCTGGACGTATAATTAGTCCAGATAATTTTACAAACTTAGCACCAAATCCAGAAGAAAACAAGATTGTAGGTGATCTTGGTCAAGGATTTATCAATATTGAGCAGTTAATATCTGGAGATGGATCAACTGCTTCTAAAACTATTACTGTAACAACTGAAGAAGAGCATGGATTAAGTCCACTTACTCCTATTCAAATTTCAGGAGTTGCTGTTAATGCAACAGAGCAAGTACAGCAAGAATTCAATGGATCTTTTGTAGTTGCACAGGTTATTAGTACAACTCAATTTACATATCTAGTACCCACTGCACCAAGTGCAGCATCTCCAACTGTAACTGGATCAACAGTTAAAGTATTATCAGATACTGTATCATCAAGTTCCCCATACATTTTCAACTGCAGCTTAAAGTCAGTTTATGGCATGAATGGTCTTCATGCTGATGGATCAAAGGCAACTGGATTTAAGAGCATAGTAACTGCACAATTTACAGGTATTTCCCTACAAAAAGATAATAGAGCATTTGTAAAATATGATTCAATCAGTGGAACTTATAAAACTCAAACTGGATGGGGATCTACAGTAACTCTACACCAAGATTCTACTTCTTTATACAGACCAACTTGGGAAAATTTCCACATTAAAGCATCCAATGATTCATTTATTCAATGTGTTTCAATATTTGCTATTGGATATGCTAAGCAATTTGTAGCAGAATCTGGTGGAGACCAGAGTATTACTAATTCAAATAGCAACTTTGGTGCGGTATCTTTACAGTCAGTTGGTTTCAAAGAATATCAACTTCCTAAGGATAACCATTCCTTTATTACACATATTATTCCACCAAAAGATATTGATGGTGTAGAAGATAATATTAACTGTTTTAATATTGATTCAGATCTCACTCAAACTCTTGCTTCATCGAATTCAAATACTAGAATATATTTAAAAGGTTATACTGATTTATTCACTCCACCCAAGAAATCCATAAGAGGATATACTATTGGTGCTAGAGATGCTGATGGACTTTATTATTCTGGATATGCTTCCCCTGCTACAATTTCTCCAAATTATGAAGTTTCTTATAATATTGACTCTATAGATCCAAATACAAAAATTATCACTGTAGAAAGTACTATTGCTGATATAGTAAATGGTCAAGCAGTAAGAGTAATTTCTGGAAATGCAATTTTGCCAGATGGTGTTGAATATGAAAGAGTTTATTATGCGCAAAATGTTACTTCCAATACATTGCAATTATCAGAAAATGTATCTGGATCAACTATAGTTAACCTCAAGAATGATAAAGGAAATACAGTTGAAGATAATTTAAGAATTGTAAGTAGAGTTGTGGATTGTCAACCAGGAGATCCTGGAAGTCCATTTCAGTGGGACAGTACTAATAATAATTGGTATGTAAAAGTACAAACAGCAACTGCATTTATTTCTAGTTTAAATCCATTAGAAACTCCATTATTTTACATTAAAAGAAAAATTGATGGCAGATCTCTGGATGATAAAGTCTATAGAGCAAGAATTGTAATACCAAAAGAATCTGCTAATGCATCTGCACCATCCCCAGGATTCATCATTCAAAAATCATCATCTTCCTTAGATTCAATATATTCTCAACCAGATAGTGTTAATCTTAGTGACAGTGATCAAGATGAAATTGAAATCATAAGAAATCCTGGAGTTATTATTGATGCTTGGACAACTACATCAGGAATAACAACTACAGTTAACATAGTTACCAAAAAACCACATGAATTAAAAGTTGGCAATAAAGTAAACATTTATAATCTTAAAAGTTCTAATGAACCAAATCCAGTAGGATTGGGAACAGGAGTTGGATATAATGGACAATTTGAAGTTTCTTCAGTTGCTAGTGACCTTCAATTTACTTATGTTATACCAAGATCTCCAGGAACAATTTCAGTAACTGCTTCCACATCAACAGAATCTTGGATGAGTCAAAGAAATTGTGACTCATCCACATATAGAATTCCCCCATATACAATAGATTCTTCCAACAGAGACAATCTTCCATATTTTACTTGTGAAGAAGTAAGTAATGATTTCCAAGTATACAAAGTAAAAACAATTCAAAAATATGTTCAAGGTGCTTCTGATGGAATCTATCATGCATATTTGAATGTATTCAAAAATGTTCCATTGGAATCTCCATTCAATATAAAAAATTATAAGTTATCACAAAATCTAGACAATATTTACCCAAATAGTGATGTAGATAATGTTGTTTCTGATGCAGACCCAACTGTTTCCACAGCATCAAGGCAACTTATTGGTAAAGTTAATGTAAATGATTCTAGGTTTAGTACAACCAAAGAAACTTTACTGCAATACTTGAAAGATTTTGGTGGTGGTGTAGAAGTTGATTTTATTACAAAATCTGGGGATACTTGCACATTAGTTACAAAAACAAATCACCAAGTTGGTGGAATTAGACAAATAACTTCCATTACTAGTGGAAGTGGATATGTCCAAGGGGTTTATTATGACATCCCATTATGCTCAAATTCAGGAAATGGTCAAAGTGCAACTGCAATTGTTACCATAAATTCATCAGGAGAAGTTTCTTCTATTGTAATTTCAAATCCAGGATCTGGATATTCAGTTTCTGATATCTTGAGTGTAAATGGAATCCCAGGAAGTACATCTCAAACTACATGTGTTGTTGGAAATGTTCTTTCTGAAAATTATGGTGTTGTTCAAGTTCTTGGATGCACTTATCCAGAAAATAATGGAATATTCAGAATTATTGCAGTTACAAGTAATAGTATAATTTATGATAACGCTTCAGGGAGAGATGAATCTCCATCTAATGGAGTAGTAATTCCAGAACTTCCTGTCTATACTGTTAGTGTTGTCAGTTATGATGCTCCAACAGAGAGCACTACAATTACTACAGAATACCAAAATCCATTCTTAGTAGGAAGTAAAGTTTTATTTGAAGGTAATTCTTCTGAGTTTGTGGTTGTTGAAGTTACCTCAAATACTACATTTAGAGTTTCTGGAAATGCATTAGGAGCCACCTCAGTCTTTAGTTCTGGATTAACATCCTATCCAAAGGACACAAATTCAACCAATGAAAACTTAGGAACCAGACAATTCTCAGTAGTTACTGGATTTAAAGCAAGAATTGATTCAGCAATTACTGCTTCTTCTGGATCTTTCACTGCAAAACTTGCAAATTTAAATGCCAATAGTTCAGCAGGACTTTACAAAGGAGATTTTATTCAAATTGAGGATGAAATACTCTTAATAACCAGAGTTTCTGGAACAAATGTCAGTGTTATTAGAGGAGTCCTTGCAACAAAAGCAGCAGCTCATGCTCAAAATTCTGCAATCAGAAAGATTAAGGTCTATCCTATTGAACTTAGAAGAAATTCAATCCTGAGAGCATCAGGTCATACTTTTGAATATACTGGATTTGGTCCAGGAAACTATTCCACTGGTATGCCATCTAATCAGGATAGAGTTTTAAATTCAGATGAAACTTTAATTTCTCAGGCATTACCAACTCATGGTGGATTGGTAGTTTATACTGGAATGAATAGTAATGGTGAATTTTTCATTGGTCGTAAAAAATATGATGCTACAACTGGAGAAGAATTAGCACTTGTTGAGGAACCAGAAGATGAGACATCTTTCTTTGATAATCTGACTGTAAATTCTTTAACTGTCAATAAGAGAATTGATGGATCTACTGCTACTACAGTTTTAAAAGATCTTACTGTAGGTGTTGCAACCATAACCAGTGATTTAACCATTCAAGGTAATACAAATATTTCTGGTGGTTTGGATGTTGGAGGTGCATTGGGAGTTGGCAATACTATAACTGCACCAGTTTTTGTTGGAAATGGAACAATACCATTAGGTGGTATTATTATGTGGTCAGGAAGCATTGCAACTATCCCTTCAGGATGGGCACTTTGCAATGGTTCAAATGGAACTCCAAATCTGTCCAATAGATTTGTTATTTCTGTGGGGGGAGCACTGGGAGTTGGTTCCACTGGTGGATCTGAAACAGTATCCTTAACTACTGCAAATATGCCTGCACATGATCATGGTGGAGGTGGAACATCTACTGCTACTACAGATAGTCAAGGTGCTCATACTCACACCATTACTGATCCAGGTCACAGCCATCAATATACTAGAGTTAATGGTCAAGGAAACGATGCTGGAACTGACAATGTAAATTATTCTAGAAATATAGACAATAATGCAAATACCGGACCAAACACTACTGGAATTTCAATTAATTCAGCTGGTGCTCATACTCATACCATTACTACATCCTATACAATTAATTCAGAAGGATCAGGAACTGCTCATGAAAATATGCCACCATATTATGCACTAGCCTATATTATGAGAGTTCTATAAATAATCTTATAAACAGGGGGATAGTGGAACCCAATGCCATCACAAGATACCTTTTTTAAAGTTAAAACTGGGTTAGGGGTAGGAACAGATACCTTTTATGCAAGTGTACAAGATCAGAGAGTATCTATTGGTAAATCAACAGCTGAATATACATTAGATGTTCAGGGTGATGTAAAAACTTCTGATAATATTTTAGTAGATAAACTAGCTGGAATTGGTACAGATAATCCAGTACAAAGATTGGATGTTGTTGGAACTGCTATTGTATCTGATAGTATCGGTATTGGGACAACATCCCCAGCTCAAAGTTTTCAAGTAAATAGTTCTAGTGGAAATCCAGTAGTAATTACTGGACTTGGATCTTTGGGGATTGGTCTGCTAGATCCGATTCAAAAATTCCATTTTGTTGGAACTTATACTACAGATTCTTTTGTTATTACAAATGATGGGTATATAGGTATTCGTACAACTTATCCCCAACGTGATGTTGAAATTGTTGCTAAGGACAATGGAAACAAAGTAGTAATTAATTCACTTGGATATGTCGGTGTTAATAATGATAGTCCAGATTTTAGTGTAGATATTACTAATGATTTAAGAGTCTTAGGATTTGCAACCATTAGTGAGGCATATGTTGGTATTGCAACAGTAGGGTTTGCTACCATTAGTGAAGCATATATTGGTATTGCAACAGTAGGGTTTGCAAGTATTGGACAAGAAATAGTAGGATTTTCAACAGTTGGATTTGCTACTATCAGTGAAGCATACATTGGTATTGCAACAGTAGGATTTGCCAGCATCACTCAAGAAATAGTAGGGTTTTCAACAGTAGGATTTGCTACTATCAGTGAAGCATACATTGGTATTGCAACAGTAGGATTTGGTAGTATTGGACAGGAAATAGTAGGGTTCTCTACTGTAGGATTTGCTACTATAAGTGAAGCATATATTGGTATTGCAACTGTAGGATTTGCTAGCATTACTCAAGAAATAGTAGGGTTCTCTACTGTAGGATTTGCTACCATAAGTGAAGCATATATTGGTATTGCAACTGTAGGATTTGCTACTATTAGAGAAGCATATATTGGTATTGCAACTGTAGGATTTGCTAGTATAACTAGAGAAATTGTAAATGTCTCTGTTATAGATAAACTTCTTGTTACTGGAATTACAACAACTGCACTTCTTGATGTTGGAATTGGGGCAACTTTAGTTAAGGTTGCAAGTCTTGGAATTACTTCAGTTTCTTCTTTGATTGGAGAACATGTTAAAAATATTCATCCAATTGTTGGAATTAATACCACAGTACCAACAAGAACATTAGATGTTGCTGGAGATCTGAGAGTAAGAGGAGAAGTAATTGATTCTAGAAATAATGTAGGATTTGCTTATTCAGTACTTGCATCTGCAGCACCTGGAATTAGTGGAAGATTTATTGATGCAGCTAATCTCCTAATTAGAAACAAAGATTTCATTGCAGAAGAAGTTGTAGGATTTATTACTGCAACTGATGGTCCTTTTGGAAATGTTGGTGGTAATGACTTAAGTACTATATTTGATTATGGAACTGTAGGAGTATCTACAGGAAGAGCAAAATGTAAAAGAGATATTAAATTAATCATTGACGCTATAGCATTTGATATTTCAAGAGGTGGAAATTCTGGATCAGTAGGTGCTGGAATTTCTTATAGAGATGGTAATAATAACTTACAATATCTAAATGATCACCCATCAACTGCATTATTGCTTGGTAATGGATATGTAGAAACTGCAACTATTGCTGGAATTAGTAGTATTGCATTCCTTTCAAGGTATGTTGTTAATAATTCTCCAATTCCAGTAAGTCATCAATCTGGATTGTCTACAATTACACAATTAATAGACACAGAAATTGCTCCAGATGGAGATTCTAATACTAATCCAAATGGATGTGCTAATGTAGTTTCTGCAATTTATTCTTGTGTTGGAATAATCACCAGCATAATTGGAATTGGAACACAGGCTGCTCCACAAATTAACTATCCTTCTGGACAGTTAGTATGGCAACCACCTGGGCCAAGAATTGGTAATGAATGGTTTGTAAACAAGTTAGGTAGTGACTCCAATGGTGGAACTGGTCCTGGAGATGCATTTTTAACTATCAAAAAAGCAGCTTCTATTGCTCAACCTGGAGATACTATTAAAGTTTATGCTGGACTTTATGTAGAAGATGGTCCTATTAAACTCAATGAAAGAGTTGCAGTTGTTGGAGAAGACCTAAGAAGAACTCTTGTTACAACAAAGGATAAAACTGATCTCTATTATGTGAAGAGAGGTTGCTACATTTCCCAGCAATCTTTCATTGGACCAAGCAATCCTGGAAGGGCAATGGTTTCATTCCCAACTCAAGGATATGGTTATGCAGATGGCACAGAACAAAATTGGCAATCACCATATGTTCAGAACTGCACAAACTTTGTTCCAGATAGTATTGGAATGAGGATTGATGGCAATAGAGCAGGTGGATTCAAATCCATGGTTCTTGATGCATATACTCAATATAATCAGGGTGGTATTGGAGTTTCAATTACCAACTTTGGATATGCTCAGTTAGTTTCACTATTCACCATCTGCTGTGACACTGCAGTTTATTGTGATAGTGGTGGAGTTTGTGATCTTAACAATAGCAACTGTAGTTTTGGAAATTTTGCACTAGTTTCTAATGGTGCTACACCATTACAATATACTGGAGAAGTTGTTTCTGCTCCAACTGGAGATAATGTTGACTCATTAGTAATTAATGTTGGAATGGGAGCATCTAGTGAATTTATTGATGCAGCATCGTTACTCAGAAGTAACAAAGATTTCATTGCTTCTGAGGCAGTAGGATTTATTACAAGTACTGATGGACCTTATGCTGGATTTGGATCATACTTTGATTATGGTGGATCTCCTATAGGAAGAGATATTTGTAGAAGAGATTCTAAAATTATTGTTGAAGCACTTGCATCAGATTTATTGAATTTATCAAATATTAATTCTATTGAATCTGGATTAGCATATAGAGATTCAGTAGATGGATCCTTAACATACCTACCAGAGACATCACCTCCTCCTGTTGGATTTAATACTGGATATGTTAAAGATGGAGAGATATCTTTAATTAATTATATTTCTGGAATTTCAACATATATTATTCAAAACCTTGATGTTCCAGTCAGTTATCAAACTGGAGTGGGAACTTTCACACAATACAAAGATGGTAGTAAGACATATTCTCCTCTTGCAAATCCATTTATTACATCTAGGTCTGGTATTATTACTAGCATTATTGGAATAGGAACAATTGCAACTCCAGAAAGAATTTTACCTAAAGGACAAAGACCTTATGATGGACAAATTGCAGTTATTGATACTCAATATTATTTTGTAAACAGAATTGAAATAGATAATCCAGGATCTGGATATGATCCAAATATTCCAGTTGAAATTATTATAGATCTTCCACCAAATTCAGATTTCTTCATTCCAGCAGAGGCTGCTATTTTTGAGAGTAATGTATCTGCTGCTGGAACCATCAGTTCAGTTGAAATACTTGTTTCTGGAACAGGATATGATATTAATAATCCACCTACTGTGACAATTTCTCCACCTCCTGGTGTAGGAGTTGCTGCAACAGGTCATGCTGTTTTGGAAAAATATTTCTTCAGACCAACTTCTTCTACTCAAGTTTCTGCTGGAGGAACAACCACAGTAACATTTGATGAATTTATTACATATGCCCCACAAATTGGAGTTGGATCTACTGTTTACTTCTACCAGTCAAGTAAAATTATTGCAAGTAGTATTACTTTTGAATATGTGGGAACAGGTATAAATATTGTTAATGCTATTCCTTCTAAAGGTGCAGTTCCAATTACAGAAAATCAAATTGTTGCAACAAATGGTGGAGCAGTTCCATTCACCAGTACTGATCAGGGAGGAAACTTTAGAATTAGTGAGGGCATAACAATTAATCAAAATACTGGAACTATTAGTGGTCAAGCTTTCAGCAAGAGCTTACAGGCAGAAGTTACTCCTTTAATTATTGCACTTCAATCATAATCAATTATGGCACAATTACCTTTAAATCAATATAAGACAATTACTGGAATAGTCAGCACTTCTAATGTTGACATTTATACCACTAAAACAGGATATACTAGTGTTGTTTTGTATGCTCAAGTAGCAAATACTGGATCTGGAGTAGGAACTGTTACCTTTTATCATGAAAGAGATACTAGATTAAGTGGTGGAGGAATTTCAACATCCACCACAGAACTTATTTACAAAGGACTAGTCCCCCCAAATGATGCTTTAATTTTATTGGATGGAAGACTTGTTTTGGAAAGAACTGCATTGAAAACAGATAGAATTAGAATGGTTGGAATTTCCTCAACAACTCCAAATCATTTAAAATACACTGTTTCTATTTTAGAAACTTTAAATCAGTAATAAATATACTTATTAAGGGGGATAGTGGAACCCAATTATGGCTAAGTATTTAAGTAGAAGAGTTTCTAATACGCCACTTTCAAGGGTAACTCCAGATAGATATCAATTCTTAGGATTGAATCAAGCTGAGCCTAGTTTGGGTGATCCTAATAATGCACCAACAATTCCAATTGGTGCACAATACATGCTCATTGGTATTGGTGGTGATGCCGTAAGATATTGGACTCCAGTTCCCCCAGGAGTTTTAGAGTTAGGTATTACTGTTTTTGATGAAGGCAATCTTGTAGGAGTTGCTGGATCTATTACAAAATTAAACTTTATAGGAAGAAGAGTAGTAGCAACAGGAGAAGTATCTCCTGGACTTGGTATTGCTACTATTACTGTTTTAGATATTCCAATAGAAGAGCCAACTGATTCAGCTCCAAGATATATTGGATTTACTAGTGAAAGATCTGGAGAAATTTTTGAAAAATTTGAAATTGCTCCTTCTACTTTAGTATACACTCCAAGTAGTGGATATCTTGGAATAGGAAATACTCAACCATCATATCCAGTAGATATTAATACTAATTCAGTTAGACTTACTGGAGATATTTTAAATAGAGAAGGTTTATTTGGCGAAAATTATCAAGTTTTAACATCTCTTGGACCTGGATTAGGATTTACTTGGGCATATGCTACTGGACCTTTAGGACCTCAAGGTGCAGTAGGTCCTATAGGACCACAGGGACCTCAAGGATTCCAAGGACCACAGGGACCTCAAGGATTCCAAGGACCACAAGGAAGAATAGGACCTCAAGGTGCTCAAGGTGTAAGAGGACCTCAGGGACTAGGACCTCAAGGACCACAAGGTGCTCAAGGTGCTCAAGGATTCCAAGGACCACAGGGACCTCAAGGTGCAAGAGGTCCACAAGGATCTATAGGACCTCAAGGTGCCCAAGGTAATCAAGGTGCTCAGGGCGCTCCAGGTATAGGTGTTGGTGGTGCTCAAGGAAATCAAGGATTCCAAGGACCACAAGGATTTGTAGGACCTCAAGGTGCTCAAGGAAGTTTGGGTCCACAAGGTGCTCAAGGACTTCAAGGACCACAAGGACCTCAAGGTGCTCAAGGTGCTCAAGGTGCTCAAGGATTCCAAGGAGAACAGGGAGAGCAAGGTGCTCAAGGTGCTCAAGGATTCCAAGGACCTCAAGGTATTGGAATTGGTGGACCTCAAGGAAATCAAGGATTCCAAGGACCACAAGGAAGAATAGGACCTCAAGGTCCAAGAGGTCCACAGGGACCACAAGGAAGAATAGGACCTCAAGGTGCTCAGGGTAATCCAGGAACATCAGTAGTTATTTTAGGATCTGTATCTGATGTAAATGGAACTTATCCTGGAGGAGGACCTAATAACCCTCAAGGATTGTTAAATTACTATTTCCCATCTGCAGTATCTGGAAATGGTGTCATTGATCAGACATTAGGAGATCTTTGGGTTTATGATGGATCATTATGGGTTAATGTTGGACAAATTAAAGGTCCAACTGGAAGTCAAGGACTTACTGGAGATGAAGGTGCTCAAGGTGATATAGGGCCTCAAGGACCTCAAGGATTCCAAGGACCACAAGGTGTTCAAGGTGATATAGGACCACAAGGTGCTCAAGGATTCCAAGGACCACAAGGACCACAAGGTGCTCAAGGACCACAAGGTGCTCAAGGAAGAATAGGACCTCAAGGTCCACAGGGACCTCAAGGATTCCAAGGTCCACAGGGTGGAATAGGACCACAGGGACCTCAAGGTGCTCAAGGTGATATTGGACCTCAAGGTGCTCAAGGATTCCAAGGACTTCAAGGACCACAAGGTTCTGGTGGAAGTGGTGGAGCACAAGGTTCTGCAGGTTCTATAGGACCACAAGGACCTCAAGGATTCCAAGGACCACAAGGTTCTCAAGGTGATATAGGACCACAAGGTGCTCAAGGTGATATAGGACCTCAAGGATTCCAAGGTCCACAAGGACCACAAGGTGCTCAAGGTGATATAGGACCTCAAGGCCCTCAAGGTGCTCAAGGTGATATTGGACCTCAAGGTGCTCAAGGTGATATTGGACCTCAAGGTGCTCAAGGATTCCAAGGACCACAGGGATTCCAAGGACCACAAGGAAATCCAGGAAATCCAGGAGCTCTTGGTGCTCAAGGATTTCAGGGTAAATTAGGACCTCAAGGTGCAATAGGTCCTCAAGGTGCCCAAGGACCACAAGGTGCTCAAGGACTTCAAGGACCACAAGGTACTCAAGGTGCTCAAGGACCTCAAGGTGCAAGAGGACCTCAAGGACCTCAAGGTGCTCAAGGTGCACCTGGAATTCTAGGTGCACAAGGACCTCAAGGATCTATAGGACCACAAGGTGCTCAAGGTGTAACAGGACCTCAGGGTATAGGAGGACCTCAAGGATTCCAAGGACCACAAGGACCTCAAGGATTCCAAGGACCACAAGGACCTCAAGGATTCCAAGGACCTCAAGGTGCTCAAGGTGCAAGAGGACCTCAAGGATCACAGGGATTAGCTGGACCTCAAGGTGCTCAAGGATTCCAAGGTCCACAAGGTGTTGGAACTACAGGACCACAAGGTGTAAGAGGACCTCAAGGTGCTCAAGGTGCAATAGGACCTCAAGGGCTACAGGGTGCTCAAGGTGCAGGTGGAGGAGCTGGTGGCACAGGACCTCAGGGTGCACAAGGTGCACAAGGACCTCAGGGTGCAAGAGGACCTCAGGGTTCTCAAGGTACTCCAGGTGCTCAGGGTGCAACTGGACCTCAAGGAATTGGTACTGGTGGACCACAAGGTGCTCAAGGTGCAAGAGGACCACAAGGATTCCAAGGTCCACAAGGTGTTGGAACCTCAGGACCTCAAGGACCCCAAGGATTCCAAGGACCCCAAGGATCAATAGGACCTCAAGGTTCAAGAGGACCTCAGGGAACAGGAGGACCTCAAGGTGTAGTAGGACCTCAAGGTGCACAAGGACTTCAAGGACCACAGGGTGCTCAAGGTGCAAGAGGACCACAAGGACCTCAAGGTGCTCAGGGTGCTCAGGGTGAACCTGGAACTGCAATTTCAATTAAAGGATCAGTTGGAAATCAAGGAGATTTACCTGCATGTAATGCAGGATCTGCTGGAGATGCTTATGTTGTCTCCAGTGAAGGAAGACTTTATGTTTGTAATGGAAGTGGTCCATGGATTGATGCTGGAGTAATTGTTGGACCAAGAGGACCACAAGGATTCCAAGGACCTCAAGGTGCTCAAGGATTCCAAGGACCTCAAGGACCTCAAGGTGCTCAAGGATTCCAAGGACCTCAAGGAACAGGTGGAAGTCCAGGAGCTCAAGGTCCACAAGGACCTCAAGGATTCCAAGGACCTCAAGGATTCCAAGGACCTCAAGGTGTAAGAGGACCTCAAGGTTCTCAAGGTGCATCTGGTCCACAAGGAATTTTTGGACCTCAAGGATTCCAAGGACCACAAGGTGCTCAAGGTTTAAGGGGACCACAAGGACCTCAAGGATTCCAAGGACCTCAAGGTTCTGGTGGTAATGTAGGACCACAAGGACCACAAGGTGCTCAAGGTGCAAGAGGACCACAAGGATTCCAAGGTCCACAAGGAACTGGTCCACAAGGTATAGCTGGACCTCAAGGTGTAAGAGGACCACAAGGTGCTCAAGGTGCTCCTGGACAAGATAGTACAGTATCTGGTGCTCAAGGTGCTCCAGGACCTCAAGGTATAAGAGGACCTCAAGGTGCTCAAGGTGCAATAGGACCACAAGGTGCTCAAGGACTTCAAGGACCACAAGGTGCTCAAGGTGCAAGAGGACCACAAGGATTCCAAGGACCACAAGGTATTGGAATTTCAGGACCACAAGGACCTCAAGGTGTAAGAGGACCACAAGGATTCCAAGGACCTCAAGGAATTGGACCACAAGGATTCCAAGGACCTCAAGGTGTAAGAGGACCTCAAGGTGCTCAAGGTGCTGATGGTGTAGGATTGACTGCTGGTTTGGCAAATCAAATCATTTACAAAAATTCTGTTAATAATTTATCAGGAAGTGCAAATCTTCAATTCAATGCAACTGGTTTAAGCATCAATACAGGATTACCTGGAGCAACTTATGGATTAGAACTTGGAAATACCACTTCAGCTGTAAATCTATCAAGTTTAGGTTTAGGTGGTGATCTCATTTTAAATAGATACTCTCAATCTATTGGTGCTGTTAATGAAGGATTGTATTTTGATACTACAAACAGTGCTATCAGACTGAGAAATGTTGCTGGTTCATCATTCTATGTTCAAAAATTCAATGGGACCACTCATTCCAATGTTGCAATATTCAATGAAAATCTAATTGATGTTTCATCTCCATTCAAAACAAAATATTCAATTGATGTCACTAATGTTATTGGAAATACTGGAGCATCAAAAACTATTGATGTTAGAAATGGAGTATTTGTTACTGCAACATTGGATGCTAATTGTACCTTTACATTTACAACAGGAGCAGAAACATCTACTACTGTGGCATTTACCTTATTACTAAGAAATGATGCAGTTGCAGGAAGATCAATTGTTTGGCCAGCATCAGTAAGATGGCCTGGAGGAACTGTTCCCCCAAGAACACTTACTGCAAGTCGTGCAGACCTTTATACATTCTTTAGTACTGATAATGGTGCAACTTGGTATGGAATGTTGTGCTTCTACAATTATACATAATTATAAAAACATTTTTGTAATATTAAATTATGAGTGCTAGATATTTAGATTTTATAGGGATGTATGAAAATGTATTTCCAGATGGATTTTGCAATCATTTGATATCAGAATTTGAAAGATATTTAAATAATGGATCCTGTGGAAATAGGCAAGATTCTGAAGGAATTTCAAAAACTAAAAAACACGATAACTTTTATTTTCTAAATTTAAGAAATCATGAACTTAGTTGTTTTAATGATGTTAGATCAATGGACATTTTTATGACTGGTCTTCAAAATTGTTTTGATCAATATACAGAAGAATATGATATTTTAAAGGATGTGGATTTGAAATGCACTTCAGTTAAGATGCAAAAAACATCTCCTGGAGGTGGATATCATGTTTGGCACAGTGAACAGGGAAATGAAAATTCTGCAAATAGATGTTTAGTTTATTCCATATATTTGAATGATATAGATGAAGCTGGAGAAACTGAATTTTTATACCAGAAACTTCGCATACCCCCTAAAGAAAATACTGCTATATTATGGCCTGCAGCATTTACTCACACTCACAGAGGAAATGTTGTTCATGGAAATATTCCAAAATATATAATAACTGGTTGGTTTTACCTAGAATAAAATACAATGCACATTCCAAGAAAGACCTTAACAGGACAAACACCTCCAACAGATGCAGCATATCCTGGAGGAACTATTACATTTAATGCACCAGCTATTTGGACAACTCCAACTAGATTAAGTCTTGTGAGTGTATCTGGTAGGGGAACTCCTGGCAGTCCTGGAGGTGTAGGTAATGGTGGTAATGGTGGAGCTGGTGGAGGTGGAAATCCTGGAAATCCTGGAACTGATGGTGGTGGTGGGGGTGGTGGAGCAGGATATTTGAGAGTAGGACAAGCTGGAGCTTCTGCAAATGCAGGATCTGCTGGAGGAAAAAATCCACAAGCCACTGCTGGAAAAGGAGGTGCTGGGGGTAATGTAAATGCAGCTCAAGCTAATCCAGGTGGTAATGGTGGAGCAGGAGCAGCAGGTGTATCAGGAACTGCTGGAACTCGTTATGCAAATCCAACTGCAGGAAATCCTGGAAATGTAGGATCTTCAGGATCTCCTGGAAGCGCATCTTTTGCCTTGGGGATTACTTTTCCTGGAGGTGCTGGAGGTGCTGGAGGAATAGGAAATGCTGGAAATCCTGGGGGTGCTGGTACAGTAGGAAATGCAGGGGGATTTGGAAATGGAGGTGGTGGTGGAAATGGAGGAAGAGCTGGAACCGCTGCAAATGCAACAAGAGGTTCTGGTGGAGCTGCTGGAAATCCAACTTTACCTGCCCAATGGCCTCTTGGTCCAGGAGTAAGCAATGCTGGAAATGCTGGGGGTGCTGGTGGAAATGGAGCTGCTCAGGGAGGTGCTGGAGGAAACAGTTCCATAGGTGCTCCCTTTAAAGCAGGAGGAGGTGGTGGAGGTGGTGGAGGATGGTTAAGTTTTGGTGGAGCAGGATCTGCAGGAGCTGCAGGGATTCCAGGTAATGCTGTAGCAGGAGGTGCTGGAGGTGCTGCAAATACAAATACTGCAACTTCAGTTGTTGTTACACCAAGTACTTCATATTCAATTACAGTTCCCCCAGGTGGATTTGTCACTGTATCTTGGAATGCACAATAAATAAAAATAATTGTGTGAATTAAATTATGACACAAAAGAAATTATCAAAAACAAGACAAAAAATAAATCAACTTTATGAAGAAAATGAACTTGCCAATTTAGAATCTAATAAATATAGAGCAAGATCATTTACAATTGGAACTACTACTGGAGGAATAATTGAAGTTGGAATGAGGGGAGATTATGGACATCTCTGGTATCTTTTGCAACCAGTAGAAGCTGTGGAAATCATTCAACAAATTGCTGCTGCCTCTGGAATTGAAGTTGCAATGAGACCTAAACAAGATTTTTCAACTTGGAGATCTTGGGATACATCTTTACCAAATTCTTCCTTTTGGATTGGTACTGCACCTTGGCAACTTCCAGAAGAACAAAAAGAAAAATTGGAAGCAGCAAAAGCAAAAAATATCAAAGCAATAGAATCTGTAGGGGATCAAACTAATGAACATCAATGATTTTTATGTGTTAGTAGATAGGACACAAAAAATAACTATTGGCAAAATTGAAAAATTGCCAGAGTATTGGAATAACATTTCTGGGTTATCAAATTTTACAGATGAACAATTAAGTGATTTATCTTGGACTGGAAATGATGGATTGGGTTTTATAAAAATTACTTCAGAGGATTTGAAAAAATATTCTTCAAGTAAAGAAAATTTAAACTTGAATAAGTTGCAATTAAAATATCTGGTTTCTAATTTAAAATCAGATAAAAAGAATGAATTTGTGACTTTTAATGATGTAAAAATTCCAGTTGATGACAATACAAGATATTCTATTTTGGTTAAAAAAATACAAGCACTAAAGGATGAAAGTTTAACATTTAATTTTAAATGTTTTGGGTCATATTTCACATTTACTTCTTTGCAAATTATAGAATTATCAGATATAATAGAAGAATATATTCAATCTCTTTATGATAAGGAAATGGAAATTTTTGATGAAATTGACTCATGTGAAACCATTTGTGATTTTTTAAATATTAATTATGATTTCTGATTATTTGGAGTATAAAGATTCATTTAATGATATTGTAGAAAATGACCCCATAAAAAATTCTTGGGGGAAATATTGGTTTTTAAAATCACATCCAAATCAAAACTACATCCTAAAGGATGATATATTTTCACCTGATGAAATATTGAGAATTTTGACAATTGGGAAAAGATTTGCACAGGAAAATGCTTCAGTTGGAAATAATGTATTAATTGAATCTATTAGAAGATCTAAAGTTTCTTGGATTCTACCAAATGAAGTGACTGAATGGATCTATAGATATTTGACTGATGTTGTTAATCAAGTAAATGATGAATTCTTTAAGTACGACTTGACTATGATGGAAAGTCTTCAATTCACATTTTATAAAGAAGAAGACTCTGGATTTTACACACAACATTTAGATTCTCTTGTTTGGAACAAACCACACAATAGAAAATTAAGTTTTGTTGTTCAACTTTCAGATCCTTCTGAATATGATGGGGGAGACTTAAAGATACATTACTCACATAATCCAGTTACAATACCAAAACAAAAAGGATTGGCAGTATTTTTCCCATCATTCATGTTGCATGAGGTTACTGAAGTTACTAGAGGAAATAGACATACTTTAGTTGGTTGGGTTCATGGTCCATCATTTAAATAAAAATTATTATGACTTTTAAAGAACATGGATATCAAATTGTTCGCAATTTTTTGGATGCAGATTTTGTAAAATTTATACAACAATACTTTATTTTAAGAATTAGAGCAGGTCATTCTGAGTTAGGAGATATACAAGCACCAAATAGTTTTATTTTTTATGGAGATCCATTAATTGAAACTATACTTGACAATTCCTGCAAATCTTTAAGTAAATTTGCAGGAATTAATTTGTTGCCAACATATTCTTATACTAGATTATATGGTTGTGGAGATGAGTTAAAAATTCACAGGGATAGACCTTCATGTGAAATTTCTGCAACTCTTGCATTAGGATTTCCTGAAGGAGATAAAATAAACTCAATTTACTTTAGTGAAAATGAAGATGGAAGTAATTCTACAGAAATTATTTTAAATCCTGGTGATCTTTGCATCTACAGAGGATGTAATTTATATCATTGGAGACCAAAATTTACACAAAAATGGTATCTTCAGGCATTTTTACATTATGTTGATGAGAATGGAGAATATAAGGAGAATATTTATGATGGAAGACCTTGTTTAGGTATGTCAAAACAAAATATAAATAATTTCAAATAATCAGTTTTAGTAATGGAAGAATATAGGTATTTTGCAGTTTTGGATTGTGATAATATGGTCATCAATACAAATGTTTGTCCAATTGAAGAAGTGGATGAAAACACTGCAGAATTAATTGCACAGGGATTTTCCAGCAGATATAGTGGAATAGAATATTCTTTAGATTCAACAGTTACAAACAATCCAGCATCAATTGGACACATTTATGATGAACAATTAAATGCATTTATTCCAAAGTGCCCAGGAGATGGATATATTTTAGATACAGTTAATTATGTTTGGTGTGATCCAAATCTAAATGAACCCACAGATTAAATATAAATAACAATAAATGTCTATGAATAATGGCAGTACCAGCAGTCAATTTATCTATAGATAAAGGGGTTACTTTTTCCACCAACATAAAATTAAAAAGAGATGGCGCTCCATTAGATTTGACTGGATACATCTTCTCTGGAAAAATCAGGAAGCATTATGGATCTTCAACATATTATCCCCTTGATGTTTCAGCTAGCATCCCACAATATCTTGGAATAGTTAAAATTGGCATGGCAAGCACAGTTAGTTCTACCATTCCAGTTGGAAGATATGTCTATGATGTATTATTTACATATACTTCAGGAATAACAACAATTACATCAAAGGCAGTGGAGGGGACAGTAATAGTAAAAGGAACTGCATCCTAATGGAAATAGAAGTAGAATTAGGAACATCATCTTCCAGTATAGAATTAACATCTTCTTCAACTTTGGAGGTAGTTACAGGAGTGTCAGCATTAAATAGGTTTTCAGATATAATTGATTTTGATCCATCTAACACTAATGATAAGTATGTTTTAGTTTATGATGCATCAATTCAAAAATACAAAATGGTCAATCCAGATGAAGTTTTAAATGCTGCTGCATCAACTGAAACAATCCAACCAGGATTGCAGGGGTATGCAGACCCATTCTTAAATACTCTTGATAATGATTTAGATGATAGGATTGATTTGGACGCAGGATCATTTTAAAATAAATAGTAAAAAATAAAGAGTTACCACCATGCCAGCACCAGTCTTACAGGTAAAAAGAGGTGCTTTATCAAATCTACCAGGATTAAGGGTAGGTGAACCAGCCTTTACTACAGATACATTTGATTTTTTTGTAGGTATTGATAGTACCACAAATAATAATAAATTTTTAGGTTCTCATAGATATTGGACAAAGGAAACATCCAGTACAGGAAGTGGGGTTAGATTTGTAGAGAGAACTGATGGTGGATCTAATTATATTGAATTAAAAGCTCCAGATACAGCCTTAGCTGGTAATGTAACTTATGTTCTACCAGCAACTCAAGGATCTAATAGCACAGTTTTAACCAATGATGGTAGTGGCAATCTTTCTTGGGGAAGTGGATCTAATGAGGCAGTATTTACTGGAATCACTACATTTTCAGATACCACAGATTCAACTACCAAAGATAATGGTTCAATAATTGTTGAAGGTGGCGTTGGAATTGAAAAATCAGTCAATATTGGTGGCAATTTAAGTGTACTAGGAGTTTCTACATTTAGTGGACTTGTAGTAAACAACAATGGAATAAATGTCTCTGGATTTTCTACAATTTACACTTTACAAGTGTCTACATCATTAAATGTTGGTGGGACATTTGATCTTGATGGTTATTTTTCTGCTGGTGGGGAGTCTGTTTTTTCTGGAATTGCATCATTTACAAGTTCAAAACAATCTACAGAATGGTACAATGGTGCAGTTGTTCTTGATGGTGGTCTTGGTGTAGGAAAAAATGCAAATATTCATGGAGATCTTAAAGTAGATGGTAATGTTACTATTGGTGGAAGTTTTGTTTCTTTAAGAGGTCAAGATGTTTTTATTGAGAATAAAGATCTCATTCTTGGATACACTACATCAATAACTCCAAATGATGACACTGCAAATCATGCTGGTGTTGCTATTGCATCTACTGAAGGATCTCCACTAGTACCTTTTGCAGTATCTGGAATTAATACACTTCCAGATACTTATAAGCAATTGATGTGGTTTAAGAGTGGAACTCTTGGATTCTCAACTGATACATTTGCTTTTAACTATGGACTTGCTATTGGAACAACATCAATGGCGAATGGAGTTCGCCTTGCTGTTGGCTCCAGCATTTCAATGACTGATACTACAATTACAGCACCAGCTGGTAATTTTACTGATTTAAATGTAACTAATATTACTGGATCATTAACTGGAACAATATCAACAGCAACCAGAGCAACAACTGTAGATACTACAGCAACTTCAACCAACACAAATTATCATTTAGTATTCACTGACAACGCAACAAGCACAAATGGTGCAACAATGCGTGTTGATGCTGGTGTTTATTATAATCCATCATCTAATAATTTATTTGCATCTCAATTTATTGGTGATCTTGTTGCAGGAACTATTAAGGCTGCAGATACTACTACAGCAATGACCCTTGCAAATAGCACGGGTAATGTAACATTTAATGGTGATATTCAAATTGGCGGTAATGATATTAAAGCAAGTGATGGTACAACAGCACTTACACTTTCAACATCAACTGGAAATGTAAAAACTGGTGGAGACTTAATTGCAGGTAGTGGGTATCTTGCCTCTGCAAATGGCACTCGTGCAATGTACATGTACGATACCAGTGGAGATGTTGGTTTCCAAGGTAAAGTAATTTCAAATAGTTATAGAAGTTCTACAAATGCAAGTGACACATTAACCTTTAATGATCTTGATGCAACTTTTGCAAGAGGTCTTAATATTACAGGTATCACAACAATTGGTGCTGGTGTAGGAGTTACTCAGTTCTCTGGTTCAGTATCTACAGGAACATCAGCATCATCTGTTCCAACTTCTAAAGCAGTTATTGATTATGTCACATCTCAAGTTAGTGATGTTGATTTGACACTAGGAATTGATGCTGATACTGGTGGTCCAAGCACTGTTACCACATCACAAACATTAACAATTGCTGGAACTATTAATGAAGTTAATACTTCAGTTTCTGGGCAGACAATTACAGTAGGACTTCCTGATGCTGTAATTGTTGGAACTTCTTTAAGTGCTCCAACAATTAAGACAAATACTATTCAATCTGGAAATACTGGTGGCACTGTAATTACCCTTAATGCAACTGATGCCACTTTTGCAAATAACTTAACAGTTAATGGAAATCTTTATGTTGAAGGAAGCACTACTCAAGTCAATACAACATCACTAACCATTGAAGATCGTACAATTGAACTTGGTAGATTAGGTGTTGGACAAACTCAACCAACAACTACAACTTGGGATCTTGCAGTACTCTTTAACTATGGTGATGCTGGAGTAGCAAAAACTGCTGGATTTGTTTGGGAAGCAAGTGGAGTAACAAAGAGATTCCAATTTACAAATGATGTATATCAAGGAACTGAAGGATCTGAGTCTGATACCAACTTACCACAATTCACAGTAGCAAACTTTGCTCCTATTGAAATTGGAGCATTGTGGGTAACTGATTGTGCTGGAACTTCTCAGGTTATTTCTTGCACAGGAACTGAAAGATTCCTTGAGAATATTACAGTTGATGCTGGAACTTTCTGACAATCAAACTATATTCTAAATAGAGGGAGTTTACCTCCCTCTTTTTTATGTCTGAAAAAGATCTTAAGGAAGTTCTTTCAAAATATCAACAAAAGGCTTTTGAACTTTTTAATTCTAATATTGTATTAGAAACTCAGGTATCCTCACTTCAAAATCAAGTTAATTTATTGACAGCAGAGGTTGAAAAACTTAAGAAACCTAAAAGAGGGGTAAAGATAGAAGAAGAATTTCAATAAATAATAAAAACTCTTACATAAGAGTGTCTGCGGTAAATACCATCATGAGGTTGAATGGCTGATCCAAACATCAGGATAAAAAGATCTACAGTTCCAGGCAAAAGACCAACAGTAGAACAGTTGTCCCTGGGCGAGTTGGGATTAAATACTTATGATGGTGAATTATTTGCTCGCAGAGAAAGAACTGGTATTGGTACTGATATTGTAAGAATTGGTGCAGGTGCTACAGTTACTAATATTTTATATGTTACAAAAGATGGAAACGATACAAACACAGGAAGAAAACTTGGAGATGCCAAGGGAACAATCAAAGGAGCAGTTGCAGCAGCAACCGAAGGAACTGTTATTAGAGTTACTGCTGGATCTTATATAGAAGATAATCCTATTGAGTTGCCACCTCAAGTTAGTATTGTTGGTGACAGTTTAAGGGAAGTATCAGTTACTCCATTAAATTCCAATCAAGACTTATTTCATGTTTCTCCAGGAAACTATATTACTGAAATGTCCTTCACAGGAACTATGGATCCTGGATTTGGAATAGCAGCATTTAATCCAACAGAAATTAGATATTTTAATCAGTCACCATATATTCGTAACTGTACTAATTTTGTTAAGGATAGTATTGGTTTAAAAATAGATGGAAGACATGCTCTTGGTCCTATCAAGAGTATGGTTACAGACTCATTTACACAATACAATCAAGGTGGTATTGGAGTTTCAATCACAAATGAAGGGTATGCTCAGTTAGTTTCACTATTCACTATCTGTAATGATATTGCAGTTTTCTGTGGATCTGGTGGTGCTTGTGATTTAACAAACTCCAACTCTTCTTTTGGAAATTATGCTCTAGTTGCTGATGGAATAGGTCCAAGAAAATATACAGGAATCATTACAAGTGCAGCATCTGCAAATAGTGATACCTTTATTGTTGACTTAAGTGTTCCAACTTATAATATTTCAACAGCATTTTATAATAATACAACTGGCATAACAACCATTACCACTTCAACAAACCACAATTTCACTGTTGGAATGGGTGTAACCTTAAGTAATTTGTTATTTACTTGCGTAAGTACAGGAACTACTGCTTTATATCCAAGTGGAACAAATGGATATATTTTTGATGTTAAATCAGTTCCAGCAGCAAATCAGTTTACGGTGAATGTTGGTATTTCAACTACACCAGATCAAGTTTATGTTTCTGGGGGAACTGTAAAGACTGATATCATTAGACCTTTTGATGGTCAGGTTGTTTACTTTGGAGATTTATATTATACAGTTGGTGAAGTAATAGTAGGTTCTGGTGGAACTGGATATACTGGAAATGCTGATGTTACAATTAGTCCACCATCAACAGATTGGGGAGTTCCTGCTCAAGCAGTGGCAGAAGTTAAAGATGGTTCTGTGGTTGCAATTGAAATTGTCTCCAGTGGTCGTGGATATTCATCTATTCCAACAGTGACAATTAGTTCTCCTGATGTTGGAATAAATACTGCAACAGCTACTGTAAGGCTTATACCAACATACTATGCTATACAATCTTGCACTCCAGTCTCTTCTGCTGGAATTTGTACAATTATATTAACTGATAATGTTCCTTATGCTGTAGGACTTGGAACAACTGTTCCTTTCTTTAAACAGAGTCGTGTATTAGCATCTGGACATTCTCTTGAATATATTGGAACTGGAACCAATATTGATACTGCTTTTCCATCTACTGGCGGAGTTCCAATTCAAGATAATGAAACTGATATGAGAGATGGTGGATTGGTTGTTTTCACTAGTACAGACCAATCTGGAAACTTTAGAATTGGTGATGGTGTTGTTGTAAATCAACAAACTGGAACTATTAGTGGAACATTTTATTCTAAGAGTTTATTTTCAACACTAACACCATTCATTCTTGCATTAGGAGGAGAATAATAAGATGGCATTAGCACTTAATGTATTCCAAACAGTTACTGCAATAGTTAGCACATCACCAACAGTAGTTTATACTGCACCAGTTGGATATACTGGTGTTGTTCTTTTGGCACAAGTTGCAAATATAGGATCAAATTCTCAAGATGTCACATTAGTACATCGCAGAAGTTCTACTGATACAAGGATGTTAAAACAGTATCCTATTGCTGCAAATGATACAGCTAATCTTCTTGCTGGAAAATTGGTATTGGAAAGTGGAGATAGATTAGTTCTTTCTGGAAGTAATGGGACTGATCTTGAGTTTATTGCAAGTATTTTAGAAACACTTAACTAATATTTAAAATGGCAAAGTATATCAGCAATCGTCAAAAGAATCTAAAAGTTGGTATTAGTTCTTATACAGAGAATGATACTGTATTACAGATTGTTGGAAATGTTGGTATTGGAACTACCAACGCAACTAGAGACTTAGATGTTGCTGGTGAAGCAAGATTTAGAGGAGCAGTATATGATAAAAATAATACATCAGGTTCTTCTGGACAAGTTTTAGTTACAGTAGGTAGTGGAATAACTTGGACAACTATTGATAATATTTCTGTAATTCAAGAAATTATTAATACATCTTTAACTGGAATTGCAGTTGAAGAAGAAAGTGTTGGTATTGGTACAACATTTACAACACTCAATTTTATTGGAGTTGGAGTAACTGCAACTGCGAATGGATCTATTGCAAATATTACCTTTACTCAACAAATAGGACCAATAGGACCCCAAGGTTCTCAAGGTCTAACAGGAGCCCAAGGATCTCCAGGAGCTCAGGGTGCTTCAGGTTCTCAAGGTGAAAGAGGACCTCAAGGTTCTCAAGGACCACAAGGTGCTCAAGGAGCACAAGGAACTGCAGGTGCTCAAGGTGCTCAAGGGACACAAGGAACTGCAGGTGCTCAAGGTGCTCAAGGACCACAAGGTGCTCAAGGACCACAAGGTGCTCAAGGACCACAAGGTGCTCAAGGACCACAAGGTGCTCAAGGAGCACAAGGATTTCAAGGACCACAAGGTGCTCAAGGACCACAAGGAGCACAAGGATTTCAAGGACCACAAGGACCACAAGGTACTCAAGGATTCCAAGGACCACAAGGTACTCAAGGATTCCAAGGACCACAAGGTGCTCAAGGATTCCAAGGACCACAAGGTGCTCAAGGATTCCAAGGACCACAAGGTGCTCAAGGTGCAGCAGGTGCTCAAGGTGCTCAAGGTGCCCAAGGATTTCAAGGACCACAAGGTGCTCAAGGATTCCAAGGACCACAAGGAGCACAAGGTGCTCAAGGATTCCAAGGACCACAAGGTGCTCAAGGTGCAGCAGGTGCTCAAGGTGCCCAAGGATTCCAAGGACCACAAGGTGCTCAAGGATCTCAAGGAACTGCAGGTGCACAGGGACCACAAGGTGCACAAGGTGCAGCAGGTGCTCAAGGTGCTCAAGGAACTGCAGGTGCACAGGGACCACAAGGTGCTCAAGGTTCTCCAGGTGCACAGGGTGCTCAAGGACCTGCAGGTGCTCAAGGTGCAATAGGACCTCAAGGACCACAAGGTGCTCAAGGTGCAACTGGTCCAGTTGCAGGATCTGCTAATCAAGTAGTATATAAGGATGGATCAAATAATCCTACTGGATCTAATAATTTAACTTTTGATGGATCTAATCTTTATGTTGGTGGAAATATAACAGTAGGGGGTACAACAGCATTTCTTTCAGTTAATGAATTAAAAATTAAAGATAAAGATATTGTAGTTGGTTTTACAACAAATGCACTAAATCAAGATGTTTCTTCAGACATCACAGCAAGTAGTGGTGGTATTGCAGTTGCTTCTACTGAAGGAAGTCCATTAATTAGTATGAATTCTGGTGGAGAATTAACACCAGATACTTATAAGCAAATAATGTGGTTCAAGTCTGGATCTTTTACTGGACTGAATACTGATGCTTGGATATTTAATTATGGTGTTGGTATTGGAAAGACTCAAATTGAAAATGGAGTAAGACTTGCTGCTGGTGGAATGCAAGTTACTGATACAAATGTTGGCATAGGAACTGTAAATGCCACACAAGAATTGCACGTTCAAGGTGATGTAAGAATAACAGGTGGAATTTATGATTCTAATAATAATGTAGGATCAGCAAGTTCAGTATTAAGTTCTACTGGTTCTGGTTTGAGATGGGTTTCTCCAAACTCTGGACCTCAAGGATTTCAAGGACCACAAGGGCCACAAGGTGCTCAAGGTGCAGCAGGTGCTCAAGGATTACAAGGAGCTCAAGGATTACAAGGTGCTCAAGGAACTCAAGGAACTCAAGGAACTGCAGGTGCACAGGGACCACAAGGTGCTCAAGGAGCTCAAGGATTACAAGGTGCTCAAGGACTACAAGGTGCTCAAGGAGCACAAGGAACTGCAGGTGCTCAAGGAGCTCAAGGAACTGCAGGTGCACAAGGTGCAGCAGGTGCTCAAGGTGCTCAAGGAACTGCAGGTGCTCAAGGTGCTCAAGGTTCTCCAGGTGCACAGGGACCACAAGGTGCTCAAGGTTCTCCAGGTGCTCAAGGAGCTCAAGGAACTGCAGGTGCACAAGGTGCAGCAGGTGCTCAAGGATCTCAAGGAACTGCAGGTGCACAAGGTGCTCAAGGCATAAGAGGTCCACAAGGACCTCAGGGGGCACAAGGAGCTCAAGGAACAGCAGGTGCTCAAGGTGCAGCAGGTGCTCAAGGTGCAGCAGGTGCTCAAGGATCTCAAGGAACTGCAGGTGCACAGGGACCACAAGGTGCACAAGG
>Ga0316616_100000009_pt1 | contig 59370 bp, 111 predicted proteins | sample OWC_Aug_M1_C1_D1_FD_207660 | JGI IMG/M metagenome (GOLD analysis project Ga0316616, IMG submission 207660) | Wetland soil microbial communities from Old Woman Creek delta, Ohio, United States - OWC_Aug_M1_C1_D1_B | ecosystem: Environmental > Terrestrial > Soil > Wetlands | place: USA: Ohio... | reverse complement strand
ATTATCATTGGCACGTAGATCAGGGACAAGATCCAAAAACAATATGTCGTCTATTGAGTTTTGTTTTATATTTGAATGATGATTTTGATGGGGGATTTACAGAGTTTGGATTTGGAAAATACAAACCAAAACCAGGTCAAGTTTTAATATTTCCATCTAGTTTTTTATACCCACATTGTGGAACACCAGTGCTTTCTGGAACTAAAAGAATCATTGTAACCTGGTTAACAAATTTAGGAATTAACTATGGCAGTCAATAAACAAATATCTATAGACAAAATGGTAGTCATTGATAAAGTTTTTATCAAATCTGTAAACGACTATCGAGAAAAAGTACTTCAAACTGTACATTGGACTTGCAAATTAATTGATGAAGATAGTGGAGTTGAAGAAAAAGTTTGTGGGTCCACATATTTTCAATATCCAGAAGATGGTTTTATAGAATATTCAGAATTAACAAAAACACAAGTGTTATCTTGGTTAGAAAATCATCCAGATATTGAGTATAAAGTTTCTAAAATTAAAGATAGGTTTGATAGTAAAGTTCAAAATCAAACTGTTTCTTCTTCATCTACTTTGAGTTTTGATTCTTTACCCGATTAACTAAATATCTAAAAAACCATAATGGCTTATCTTGGTAGAGCACTCACATCAGGAAATTATTTGAAACTGGATGATATTTCATCACAGTTTAATGGGTCTACCAAAACTTTTGATTTAACTTCAGGTGGTCAAGCATTCTATCCTGGTTCTTCTTTTTCACTTTTAGTTTCTCTTGGTGGAGTTGTACAAGAACCAGAGTCGGCATATACAATCGACCAAAATACAATTACATTTGCTGCTGCTCCACAAGTAACAGATGACTTCTTCTGCATTGTTCTTGGCGTTGCATTAGGAGTTGGTGTTCCTGCTGATGGATCAGTTACCTTTGCAAAACTAGCACCTTCAGCACGAGGTGTTGGAATTCAGTCTGGCGGTGTCAATATTGGAGTTGGTGTTACTCAACTTAACTTTATTGGTTTTGGAAATACTTTTGCTTATAACTCATCGACTAATTCTATTGATGTAAGTATTGCAGGCAACACTGGTGCTGGTGGAACATTCTCAGCAAACAGTGTAGGTGTTCATACCACAAAGATTCTTGGTATTAATACGACAACCATTGCTGGTGCTGCAAACTCAGCAGGGGCGATACAGGCAGTCGGAAACATCGCTCTTGTAGATGGTGCCGTTTTAACAGATCAAAGTATTGATAGTAGTGTTTTTATTCCTTCTGGAAAGAACGGATTATTAATTGGTCCCGTCACAGTTGGATTGGGTATTACTGTTGACGTTGCTTCTGGTTCAGTTTTAGTCATAGTCTAAATATTAGAAAGATATTATAAGGGAATGAGCACTCTCCGCGTTAGTAATATAGAAGCAAAGGCAGATGCTTCAAGTCCTACTATTGATGAGAAGGTTAAAGTTACCAGCTCGCAGGGAAGAGTTTTGGTACAGATTGATGGTAAGACTTCTGGTATTACAACGGTAGGAATTAATACAACAGGAAATACTTTTACAGTTAATGCTAATAATGGAGTCACGTTTGCTGGTATTGTAACTGCTACGGGTGGTTTTAGTGGTAATTTAACTGGAAATGTTAACTCAACCAGTGGTGTTACGACAGTTACTACATTAAATGTTGGTGTCGGTGGAACTATAATTACCACAACTACTGGTGGTTTGGTTGGCATAGGAACCGCATTCCCATCACAAAAACTTGAAGTCGTTGGTGGAGAAATTAAAGCAGGAAGAGTTGATACTGCAAGTGAAGGTGGGCAAATTAGTTTTGGTAGATCAACTGATAATGCAACTGGTTGGTATATTGATGCTTATGGCAACACTTCATCACCAAGTCTTCGTTTTGTTGATGTCAGTAATGCGTCAATAAGAATGACAATTGATGGTTCTGGTAGGATAACAAAACCTTTACAACCATATGTCCAACTTCCAGATACAACATCTTATGGTGCTTCAGGATCTTTGATATCATCACCTGCAACTTGTGGAATCCTCCAAGCTACAGCAACTCAAAATATTGGAAATAATTGGAGCAATTCTACTTATACATTTACCTGCCCAGTAGATGGAATATATGGCATCAATACTCAAGCATCGATTGATAATGTTGCTGCGGGAAGATATATCTTTGTTCTATCAATCAATGGTGGATATGAAGAAATTGTAGAATTAAATGATACTTATCAAAATGATGGTGTTTATAAAATGAGAAAATTATCTACAGGTGATACAATTCGTTTTGGTATGAATGGTGTAAGTGGATCTCAACCGAGCTACCATATGGAAGCACAAATATATCTACTAGGATAATAAATACCTAAAAAACTCCAATGAGTATTCTGAACGTCAATACAATTCAACCAGTTGGAACAGGTCAGACGGTTACGGTCAGTGCTACTGACTTGAAAATTGGTACAACTACTTTGAGTTCTGGTGGTAGTGGAACTTTTGTTGGCAATGTAACTGGTAATGTTACTGGTAATATTACTGGTAATCTAAATTCTAGTGGTGTTTCTACTATTACTACATTAAAAACAGGAGCGATTCAAACGACTGCCGGAAAACCAATTCTGAATAGTACTGGAAGTATTATACAAGTTGTCCAAGGAATTTTAAATACATCATTTACTTGTGTCTCTAATGGGACAGCGACTGCCATAACTGGATTAACAGCAACTATTACACCAACATCATCTTCCAGTAACATATTGGTGTTAGTTAGTTTATCCCATTCAGTATCTCAAGCAAGCACAACTTATGGAGGATTTGTTAGAAGGAATGGATCTACTAACATTCAAATACCCAGTGCTGCTGGATCTAGACAATTATGTAATGTTCCATTGACTTGGGCAGGTGATGCAAATCAACATAATACCTTCGCTTGGTCTGTTGTGGATAGTCCTGCCACTACATCTTCTACTTCTTATGGTGTTTATGTGATTAATGATAATGGCGGTACTCTTTTTGTAAATAGAACTGGTACTGATGGGGATAATACCACTGGAAAAAGAACAATATCTACTATTACTTGTTTCGAAATTACAGCTTAATTTTTATGGATATCACAAACGCATTACAAACATTAAGACCTGGAGCAAGTTGGTCAATATTAGGCGAAGATTATGACAATCTTGTTTGGTCTGATGAAAATGAATTGCCACCACCAACAGAAGAAGAAGTCAATCAGGAAATAGAAAGACTCCAAGCAGAATATGCAGCAAAAGAATATCAAAGACAAAGAGCACCAGAGTATCCAGATATCAAAGACCAACTTGATGCGATTTGGAAAGGTGGAGATGCCTATGAAGAAATGCTCGCAAGAGTAATGGAAGTCAAGGCAAAGTATCCAAAACCAGAATAAATATTTAAAAAACTTCAATGAGCACACTCAAAGCCAATATTATTGATTCAACTTCCGCAACAACGGAGTTCAAAGAAACCATCACCGCAAATGGTGATAAGCAATGGGTGGATACTTATGGAGTCATTAAAACTAACCGTGATACCATTGCTGAAAATGTAACGATTCCAGCAGGAACCAATGGTCTTTCTTCTGGTCCCATTACAGTTCAACCCGGATATGAAGTTACAGTAAACGGAGAGTGGGTAATCGTATGACTCGCATCTACGTTCAAAACATTCGCTCTCAAACTGGTAGCACAGTTGATTTTAAAGACCCAATTAGCATTAACGGCGCTTCACAATGGGTTGATAGTTATGGCGTGATTAAAACAAACAAAAATACTATTGATGAGAGTGTGACGATACCATTAGGAACTAACGGAGTCACTGCCGGAACAGTTACAGTCGGTGCTGGTTACACCGTCACAGTACAAGGAGTTTGGACAATCGTATGACTAGCAAAATTATAGTTAATAATATAGAAGCAGATGTTGGAGTTTCTAGTGTTACTTTTACAAGTAATGTTCGGGGAAATTTAATTGGTAATGTGACTGGTAATATAACCGGCAATGTAACTGGTAATGTTGCAGGTAACATAACTGGTAACGTTAATTCTAGTGGTGTTTCAACCATAACTACACTACAGACGGGTGCAATTCAGACAGTTGCTGGAAAACCCATTCTGAATAGTACTGGAAGTATTTTGCAGGTAGTTAATGCAAATACTAACGGACAAGGTGGAGAAATTTCAACAACTTCTTCAACCTATGTAACCACTGGTTTAAGTGTAACCATAACTCCAATATCAGCATCTTCAAAATTATTTGTTCAATTTTGTTTCAATAACAAGTTTTATACTGTAGGTAGAACTGGTGATAATGGAGTTGCAACAAAAATTTATAGAGATGGTTCACCAATAAATACGACAACTAATGATAATTTATTTTATAGAAGCGATGCCAATGCATCTAATAATCATACAATGGCAGTAATTAATCATTATGTAAACGCAAATAGCACTACATCTACAACATTTACTTTATATTTTCAATCTTCATGGGGTGCTGGTGGACATATTAGCAAAGATTGGGGAACTAATCAATTTACAGTTTGGGAGATATCAGGATGAATTATACTATTAAAATTCCCCAGGCATTATTATCATTAAGACCTGGAGCACAATGGACACATTATGGTGGTGGATACGAGGATTTAGTCTGGCACGATGAAAACGAACTTCCACCTCCAACAGAAGAAGAAGTTCAAGCAGAAATAGAAAGACTTCAAGCAGAATATAATAATAACCAATATCAAAGAGACCGTGCTTCCGAATATCCTTCTATTCAAGACCAACTAGATACTTTATATCATCAAGGTTATGATGGTTGGAAAGAAATGATTGATGAAGTAAAAAATAAATATCCTAAACCTTAATAAATACTTCAAAACGATTTACATATACGTATGGACTACACAATTACTTTAACCGAAGCAGAGGACCTAGCACTTCAATATGTCGCTGCTGACCCACAAGAATGGATTGATAACGCAGCAACCAATCGTGCTCGCATTGCGATTGACGAAATCTGCGACCTTTACGTTAAGACTAAATTAGAAAATAATGAAGCAATTACTGCTACTAATAAACCAGATATGGTTGTAGCGGCTTATGCGGAAGGTCTGGTCAAGACAGCAGCACAAAGAAACCAAGAATCGGCAGCGGCACTCGCTGGTTGATAATACAAAGGAGTTTATAAATGGCTAGCAGTCTCAGAGTTAATGCTATCGTTCCTGCGAGTGGAACTAACGTCGCTATCGGGACTGCTGGCGGAACTATTACTTATACTGCGAGTGTTTCTGGGATTTCTACTTTTGCAACATTAAATGCTACGAGTATTGTAGGTGTAACAACTGCTGGCATTACAACGGCTTATATTGGCTCTATTAATGACGGTCCTCTTTCCGGTACCCGGAATAGAATAATTAATGGAGATATGAGGTTGGATCAGAGAAATAATGGGGCGGCAGTAACAATTAACGCCACAAACGACATTTACACTTTAGATAGATTTTTTGCCTACGGACAATCCACCGATGGAGTCTACACGGTTCAACAATCAACAACAGCCCCAACTGGGTTTGCAAATTCGCTCAAAGTAACTGTGACTACGGCAGATTCTTCTGTCGGGGCGACTCAATACTATTTCCTATCGCAACGCATTGAAGGAACCAATGTTTCCGATTTTGCGTTCGGTACGGCATTTGCTCAGACAGTAACAGTGTCGTTTTACGTCCGCTCAAGTGTTACCGGCACATTTAGTGGAGCTTTGAGTAATGGAGCACTAAATCGTTCTTACCCATTTAACTACACAATTTCTGCTGCAGATACCTGGGAGCGAAAGACGATAACAATCCCAGGTGATACAACTGGAACTTGGGTCACAACAACTGCGCGTGGGATGCACCTTAGCTTTGATTTGGGTTGTGGATCTAACAATGTTGGGACCGCAAATACTTGGGCTGGATCTGAGTTTTATGGAGTAACTGGTGCTACAAAACTGATTTCAACTCTCAATGCAACCTTTTACATCACAGGAGTTCAGTTAGAACAAGGAACCGTTGCGACCCCGTTTGAGAGAAGGTCCTATGGTCAAGAGCTTGCCCTCTGCCAGAGATATTGCTACGGACAAAATAATTCGGCTGGACAATCTTATTATTTGTTCGGATTAGGTCATTTTGTTTCATCAGCGGGTACGGCAGCAAACGGCATATCTATTTTCCCTGTGACGATGAGGGTTAAACCTAGCGTAACAATGTCTGCCGCTAATACATTTTTTGTTGATCCTGGCGCAACCAACTTCACCACGATTCTTGCTGACCAGGCAAGTGTTAATGGTGGCGTTGTTCTGTTAAGCGGAGGTTCTGGCGGTGGATCTGCCCCAGCGGGAGGGCGGTGGTTGTCTGATAATACAGATGCTGCCTATGTAATTTGGAGCGCAGAACTATGACTTACTATTTTTACAAATCATCTTTGGGTGAAGATTTTATAATGCTTAAACATCTTGATGGTAGCGTTACTTGTATCCCACCAGACTCAGCGAATACTGATTATCAACAATATCTAAAATGGTTAGAAGAAGGTAACGAACCTCTTCCACTAGACCCAGAACCCGAACCAGAACCTCTAACACCACAACAAAAGTTAGAAGCAGCAGGACTCTCAATAGAAGAACTCAAAGAACTGTTGGGTCTATAAATATCTAAAAACTCATATAAATGTCCGATATAAGAGTCAATCGTTGGTTACATCAATCTGGTACTGGCGGAGTCTATCAGGACTCCACTGGTAGAGTCGGTATCGGAACGTCAGTACCAACGAGTGCTTTGGATGTTCAGTCAGGAACGATTAAGATTGGTAATAATACTTTAAGTTCTTCTGGAGTTTCTACGTTTTCTAGTGGCATTGTAGTCTCTGCAGGAACCACTTCTTCACCATCAATAAGTCCAAGTGGAGACTCAAACACTGGTATATTTTTTCCCAGTGCTGATACCATAGCGTTTGGTGAAGGTGGTGCTGAATCGGCTAGGTTTGATAGTAGTGGTCGGTTAGGTATAGGAACCGCAAATCCAAGTTATTTACTTCACACTTCCGGATCAGGAGGTACTATAGGGCACCAATTAACAAGTAATAGTAATACCATTCGTTATACCAATTCAAATACTACTGCAGAATGGACAGCAGGAACATCAAGTCCAGGACTTGCAAATGCGGGTAACTACTATTCAATAACTCAACTTGGAACTGATTCTACATGGAGAGAACGTCTTGTTATAGATTCAAGTGGTAGGGTAAAAATGCCTTATCAACCAGCATTTCTTGCTAGTGGTAATCAAGGCACTATAACGGTTGCCGTTGGTAGTTATTTTCCATTTAACACACTAAATACAACATTTGCCAATAGCAATAGAAATTCTGGATATAATACCTCAACTTATCTCTATACTGCACCAGTAGCAGGATTATATCAATTTTATGTTCAGTTATATTTGAATCCAAATTCAGTCATTAGTTCATTAACTTGGTGGAAAAACGGAACTCAATTGGATTATGGTAGTGATGCTGCTATTAATATTTTTATGAATACAAACTCATCTACTACTCCAGCAAATATTATGTTAAATGGTAGCGTTATTTTAGAATTATCTGCAAATGATACTGTTGGAATAAAACCGAGAACAGGTAATCCAAGTAGTATTTCTTTTTATACGGGGCATTCAACATTCTGGGGTTATTTAATAGGATAATAAAGACTTATAACTTGTCTTCAACGGCAACAAACCGAGTCTACTTATAAAGTCATACCTTGTCAACCCTTGACATCTGATTCAAAATACCTTATAATATTCAAGTCTTCAATTATTCCTTGTAACTTTGGGAATGAAGACCCTCTCTGTGGTGGGAGAGGTGAGTTGGTGGTTACTGAGGAGGGTTTTATACCCTCCTTTTTTCTATTATAAATTATTATAAAATTATAAGAAACAATGAATTTTACTGTCTATTCGAAAGAAGATTGCCCTTATTGCTATAAAGTCAAACAGGTTCTTGAATTGACAAATAGTAACTTTGTGGTGTATACTTTGGGTGAAGACTTTACCCGCGACGAGTTCTATTCTGAATTTGGTAAAGGTTCTACTTTCCCCCAAGTAGTATGTGACGACCAGAAGTTAGGAGGTTCCGTTGAGACCATCAAATTCCTCAAAGAGAAGCAAATTGTCTGATAAGAACCTAAATAAAAAGGAAGACCACTTTAATCGTGGTATTGAATTGATACTTAATGGAGGAAAAAGAAAGCAGACCCAGCCCTTCCATATCATCTTTGAGAAGATGGTTTGCTTTCTAAATCGGGAGGTAACCATCTATTTTGAGTTTTCCTTTAAGTCGAGGAAAAGAAAAGTAGTTTCCCGGAGAAAAAGAAATGTTAGCAATTAGTCTAGTATTCGGTTCCTTTCTAACAGTATTGTTTCTTATAGTGGGACTTATAGGTGGTTGGGTAGCAAGAGAATATATGATGAATTATAGGGAAATCCCTAGACCACACCCAGAAATGTTCGATAACCAAGGCAATCTCATTCCTGACGAAGTGATTGCATTCCGATTTGAAAATAGCGATTACGATTATGAGTACGACGACACAGAAGAAGACGACGAGTAAAGCGAAAACTGTAGCAGCAAAAGAACCTGCAGTTATTCCAGATTTACCAAAAAATCCTTTTGCATTTGAAGTTCTGGACCTCGTATCCAGACAGCGTTCAAGTGCTAAAAAGGTAGAGATTTTAAAGAAGTATGAGCATCCTTCTCTCAAAGCAATCTTTATTTGGAACTTTGATGAGAGTATTATTTCAATGGTTCCAGAAGGGGCTGTTCCTTATTCTGGATATTCAGAACAGACTTCTTATAGTGGGTCTCTGAGCACGAAGATTACTGAAGACATTCGTAGAATGCACGAAACGGGTTCGTTCTCGTTGGGAATTAATGATACTCAACAACGCACGACGATTCGTAAAGAGTTCAAGAACTTCTATCACTTTATTAAAGGTGGTAATGATGGTCTGAACAACATTCGTAGAGAATCAATGTTCATTACTATTCTTGAAGGTTTGCATCCTCTTGAAGCAGAGATTATTTGTCTGGTAAAAGATAAGCAACTTCAAACAAAATATAAAGTCACAAAAGAAATTGTTTCAGAAGCTTACCCAGATATTCATTGGGGAGGTCGTTCCTGATACATAATATATTGGAGTTATTATAATGGAAAAGAATATTACACGAAAGAAGATGCCGACAGGAAAAGAAGAGGCATCCACTAATGAGACAAATGAAGTTTGGACAACACACGAAAAAGAACTTTCTAGGTCTCGTTATGGATGTGAAGTAATTCAAGAGAATTGCAATAAGGTAGACGCCAAGAATCCACAACTGCCTAGTGATGCTCACTTGGTTTCGTATGTTCGTGGTGGAAAAATGTCTTATGATATTACTCGGTCCAATAAGATGGCTAATATCTTTGATATGTACTGGGATAAGTTCGGTGATGCTCTCAAGAAAATTGAATGGGCAGATGGTCGGGTGAATCCTAGACTCTGGGGTTATCAAGCACCCAAAACCAAAAAGCGTAAGTGATTTCAAATATCGGGGGAAATTTTTCCGGCAAAATTTTCTCACGCGAAGGTTTTTTTAAAATATGTTATAATAAATAAATTCACGTTCATCGCTATGCGACGGAAGTACCATCACGGGAAGGAACGCACTTTACCCAAGTAAAGGAGCAGACCTATGAAAACATACTTCGTTCAATATTTGAAAGAAAAGGCAAGAAAAGAGAAACTTCTCAAAATTGCTCAAATTAATATGGCGAAGCAACCACAAGTTGCCTAAGATTAAGGAGGGTTGATACCCTCCTTTTTTTGTGGTAAAATATCGGAAGAGAACTATAACAGATGGACAGAGACAAACTAAAACTCATCATCCGTAATCTAGAATTGTTGGTGGATTCTCTCAAAGCAGAAGTTTATTCTGATGTATCTGCCTATTCCTACACGGAACCAGAAGTCAGAAAACAACCAATTTTGGATTACGACGAAATATTTGAAGACAGTGACCTAGATGACTAATAGAGCAAGAAAACTGATTAAACTTCTTGAACGGTTGGTGAAGCAAGAAAATCTTTATACTGATGAAAAAATCAGAGAGATGAAAGCACAACTGCGTTCCCTGAAAGAAGAACTCGCACAAATTGAAGCAAAAACCTCAAAAGGATTCGGAAAGAAATGACTGTAAAACTCATTAGCGTAACACCAGATGCAGAAAAGACAATGGCGTTCATTGCACGAGTCTCTAATCCTGCTAATCAGGATAACGAGAACTATTCCAAGTTGCTTGCTTATTGTATTAAGCATAATCATTGGTCTGTGTTTGAACAGTCTACTATGACGCTTGAAATTGAGACCAATCGTGGAATCGCAGCTCAGATTCTGAGGCACAGGTCCTTCACATTCCAAGAGTTCTCTCAGCGTTATGCCGACAGTTCGCTGATTTCTGAATATATTCCTGTTCCAGAGTTGCGTCGTCAAGATACTAAGAATCGTCAGAACTCGATTGATGATATTCCTGAGTATGAGAAACTGGGTCTTCAAAGTAAGATTCAAGATCATTTTGCACACTCTATGCGCCTCTACAAGGAACTTCTCTCTCACGGTGTCGCTAAGGAGAGTGCAAGGTTTGTGCTGCCTCTGGCGACTCCTACGCGCATCTATATGACGGGTTCTTGCCGTAGTTGGATTCATTACATCAATCTCCGTTCTGCTCACGGAACTCAAAAAGAGCATATGGATATTGCAAATGCCTGCAAGCAGGTATTTACCGAACAATTCCCAGCAGTTTCCGAAGCCCTTGAGTGGGTCTAAATAAATTATCTTGAAATTATAACTTATGGCGATTTATCCAATTATTCATAAAGAAACAGGTGAGAAGAAAGTCGTTGAAATGAGCGTTCACGATATTATGCAGTGGTACAAGGACAATCCCGAATGGACAAGGGATTGGTCCGAAGGATGTGCAACTCCAGGTGAGGTCGGAGACTGGCGTAATAAGCTTGTGTCTAAGCATCCTGGTTGGAATGATGTGCTCGGAAAAGCCCAAACAATGCCCGGTTCAACTGTAAAGAAACTCTAATGGCTAGAAGAAAAAGAGCAGAGCAACCTATCGGGGTTGGTCTTACTACTCGTCAAATGAAGCGTAGAAAACCATTAAGTTCTGATTATCTGGTTGATATTGAACCTCTAACAGATAATCAGAAGAGACTTTTTGAATCCTATGCAAATCAAAAGCATCTTGTTGCTTATGGTTGCGCTGGAACTGGTAAAACTTTTATCACTCTTTATAATGCTCTTCGTGAAGTCTTAGACGAAAGAACTCCTTTTGAGAAAATCTATCTTGTTCGTTCTCTCGTAGCAACTAGAGAAATTGGTTTCCTTCCAGGTTCTTATGAGGACAAGTCTGATATTTATCAGATTCCTTATAAGAATATGGTAAAGTATATGTTCCAGATGCCTAGTGATTCTGAATTTGAGATGCTCTACGGAAATCTCAAGTCACAAGAAACGATTAAGTTCTGGAGTACTTCATTCCTTCGTGGAACTACGCTTGATAATTCGATCGTCATCGTAGATGAGTTTCAAAACTGTACGGCACACGAACTCGATTCTATTATTACTCGTGTTGGTGAAAATTCCAAGATTATGTTCTGTGGTGATGCTTCTCAATCAGATTTGCAGAAAACGAATGAGCGTAATGGAATCGTGGATTTTATGAGCATCTTGCGTAAAATGCCTTCTTTTGATATAATTGAATTTGGTGTAGATGATATTGTTCGTTCTGGACTAGTCAAGGAATACATTATTGCTAAATTAGAAGCAGGATTTTAATGTTCAATCATATTGATGTGACTCTCCCTGAACTTGAACGGGAGACTATAGATGGTGTTCGATATTATAAAGTTCCAGATGAAGAAGAACTTCTCCGACTGGTCTCCATTACATCGGTGACCAGTCATTTTAATAAGGAAATCTTTGTTAAATGGCGCAAGAAAGTTGGTGATGAAGAAGCAGAGCGTATCACAAAAGCGGCAACCAGTCGTGGAACTGATATGCACCTTATGACTGAACATCATCTTAAAAATCAAGAACTCCCCAAAGTTCAACCTCTATCGGATTTTCTGTTTAAGATTGCGAAACCAGAACTTAATCGTATAAATAATATTTACGCCCTTGAAGGTTCCCTATATAGTAAGCAATTAGGTATTGCGGGAACCGTTGATTGTATTGCTGAATACAACGGCGAATTAGCGATAATTGATTTCAAAACTTCTAAAAAACCAAAACCACGAGAGTGGATTGAACACTATTTTGTTCAGGCAGCAGCATACGCTTGTATGTTCTATGAACTCACAGATATTCCTGTGAAAAAACTTGTAATTTTAATGGCTTGTGAAAATGGAGAATGCGTCGTCTATGAAGAATACAACAAAGGGAAGTACATCAAACTCCTCTCCGAATACATTAGAAAGTTTGTTAGAGATAAACTGGAGCTCTATGGAACCAAATAAAGAACTAGAACAGGCAATCGAAAATAAGTTTCTAACACCGTCCAAGTTTGCTCTTGAGATTGAGAAAATTGTAGCGGAAGAAAATATCAACTACATCGATGCGATTGTTCACTATTGTGAGATTAATAGTCTTGAGGTAGAATCAGTTACGAAACTCATTTCAAAACCTCTGAAAGAAAGACTGAAGTGGGACGCAACTCGTCTTAACTTTATGAAGAAAACTTCCCGAGCTCGTTTGCCTCTATGAGTCCTTTTGAGACATATCAAACATATCTCTCACTCAAAAGTCACTTCACAAATCCAAAATACGATTTCTTCAAATACGGTGGTAAGTCCAGAGCAACTGTGACTTCTTTTAATAAGCGTAAGGATAAATACTGGTTCGAAAAGACCAGTCGCAAATATTCTGATAAAGAAATAGTAGACTTTATACTTGCAAACTTTCTTGCTGCCGACAACCCACAGAATATATGGATTGGAGAAATCATCAATTCTGGCGAAAGGACATACGCCGAATGGATGAAAAGACAGCAGAGTTTGAGTTACTTGTTCAAAGAACAGTCAGAAGAATTGTTCTCACAAACAAAATTAGAGGATGCCTTGAACTGTTCCAAAGGTCATCCACCAGTTCTAAAAAAGTTCCTGAGTGGGAAGATTAGTCTAGAAACACTGGTCATTTATGATATAATCTTCCTGTTCGGTAATGTATTTGATAAGAAACTTCTGGACCCAGTGTGGGAAACCGTAAGTTTAAAAATAAAGAAATACAAACCGTTTCTAAATATCGATGTGTTCCATTACAAAAAACTTTTACGGGAAATTATAAATGAGTAGATTTTTCGACTCTGAACTGATACAGCAAGAACTTCGTGAAATCAATGAACTTCAAGAGTTTCTTTATGGAAGTATCTTGACTTTTGGTTCTATGTCCCGCGAAGATAAAATTGAACACATTGAGAAAATGACTTTGCTGCTCGAAAAGCAGCAGATTATGTACACTCGTCTTTCTCTTTCTGATGACCCAGAAGCGGTTGAGATGAAAGAGAATCTACGAAAATCAGTCGCTCTGATGGGATTTCCACCAGATACTGATATGACTTTACTTTTCAATAGTATGACCAAAACGATTGAGTCTCTCAAGCAATTCATTGACAAGTGAGACCGTCCTTGCTATACTATCCAAGTAATCCCCCAAATCCAAAACTATCCGAGGTATCTAAATGGGCTTTGCCGACCTTAAGAAACAGTCCAAACTGGGCTCCCTGACTGCTAAACTGGTCAAGGAAGTTGAAAAAATGAATAATAACAGCGGTTCTAGTGATGACCGTCTGTGGAAACTGGATGTAGATAAAAGCGGTAATGGTTATGCCGTCATTCGTTTCCTCCCCGCTCCCGAAGGTGAAGACCTGCCCTTCGTGAAACTGTATAGTCACGCCTTCCAGGGTCCTGGTGGTTGGTACATTGAGAACTCTCTGACCACTATGAATCAGAAGGACCCTGTATCGGAACTGAACTCCGAACTGTGGAACAATGGTACTGATGCTGGTAAAGAACTTGCTCGTAAGCAGAAGCGTAAGCTGACTTATGTGAGCAACATCTATGTGGTCAAGGACCCTGCTAACCCTGCTAACGAAGGTAAGGTCTTCCTGTACAAGTATGGTAAGAAAATCTTTGATAAACTGACTGCTGCTATGCAACCTGAGTTTGAGGATGAGCAAGCAATCGATCCGTTTGACTTCTGGCAAGGTGCTAACTTCAAACTGAAGGCAAAGAATGTTGCTGGTTATCGTAACTACGACTCCAGTGAGTTTGCAGCACAAGGTTCTTTGTTGGACGATGACGATGAGATGGAAGCAATCTGGAAGAAGCAATACTCTCTTGCCGAACTCGTTGCTGCCGACCAGTTCAAGTCCTATGATGAACTGAAGAAGCGTCTTGACTATGTTCTCGGCACCAAAGGTTCCCGTCGTGTGGATGAGGAAGTTGCCGAAGAGGAAGAGTATTCTCGTGGTCCTGCGAAGGAACTGACTGAGGATCTTCGCTCCGAACTCAACAGTCTTCAACCCACCCGTCGTGCTGCTGCGGTTGATGAAGATGAGGATGATGATACTCTGTCCTACTTTGCCCGTTTGGCTGAGGAATAAATAATAATGCTTATTCGTGGTTGTTTAAGCAAAGAATGGGAGCAGAAATGCTCCTTTTTTTATATAAATAAACATAACCACGAATAAAGCAGATGGAATATTATACTTACGCATATTTGCGTGAAGACGGCACTCCTTACTATATTGGTAAGGGGAAAGATGGTAGAGTATTTAAAAATCATATGAGACAAAATAAAATAGATTTAAAACCAAAAGATAAATCTAGAATAATTTTTCTCAAACAAAACCTAACCGAAGAGCAAGCAATAAAACACGAAATTTATATGATTTCTGTTTTTGGAAGAAAGGATTTGGGGACAGGTATTCTTCGCAATATGACTAATGGTGGGGATGGAATATCAGGTTATTCTCACACTGAAGAAACTAAAAAAAGAATATCTAAATCTGGAGAAGAAAATCCATTTTATGGAAAAAAACATTCTCCAGAAACATTAGAAAAAATGAGAGAAGCATCTAAAAATAGAAAAGGAAGACCTCATAGCGAAGAAACTAAAAGAAAAATGAGAGAATCCGCACAGAAATATTGGAATGAGTGTGGTAGAGACATAACAGGGAAAAATAATCATTTTTATGGAAAGAACCATAGCGAAGAAACTAAGAAAAAAATTGGAAATAAACTTAAAAAGAAACTTTAATATTATGAAAAGTGATTATTATATTCAAAAAGTTCCAAAATCAGAAATAAAAGAAATATTATATAATCATCATTATCTTAAAGATATATCAAAAGATTTCAAAAGCGGATATAATTATTCTTTGTATAAAAAATCTTTTACAGATATAATGAATATTGGCGGATCATTAGGTGCCTGCGTTTTTACAAATTTACCAGTACCAGAAATTGCAAAAGGAGCATTTGGACTAGAACGAAATGAACAACAAGGACTCTTCGAACTCTCAAGACTTTGCATCGAACCTAGTACGCAGTCATGCGAATATAACATCACTTCTTGGTTTGTGTCACGAGCGATTAGACAACTTCGGAAAGATACTGAAGTTAAAGCAATCATTTCTTATGCTGATTCAGATTACCATTCTGGTACAATTTATCGTGCTTGCAACTTTAAGTATGCAGGTCTCACAGACCCTAAAAAAGATTTCTATTATTCAGACGGAACTAAACACTCTCGTGGAAAAGTAAAAGGTGCTGAAGGAGAATGGAAAGAACGCTCCCGCAAGCACCGATATGTGATGATGTTTGATAAGAATCTAGAACTCTTATGGGTTTGATGCTCTAGTATTTTCAGTTCTGATTAATTTATTATCTACATATTGCGATGATTTATCATAAGTCATCGCCTTTCTTGTATCTGTAACTACTTGCTGTAGATATCTTGGCTTAAGAACATAGATTCCACGCTTTTCATTATTCTTAGCAACTTCATATTCATAGTTGCTTACACCAGTTACTGGATTTAATGTTGCTAGTGGATTGCTTGGATTTGGAATGGTAAAAGTTGAATCAACAACTTTACCTGCAGGAAGAATTAATCTACCCTTACTATCTTTAACTTCAGTAGTTTCATAATGATGAACAGCATTTAAATCTGTCCCATAGATTGACTCTGCATAATCATAGACCTCTTTATCAGAAAGTGGCCATTGGTCCCTAACTCTTGTAATACCTGAACTTACAAGAACTACCCAATCATATTGAGTGCTTCCATAAAGTTCTTCTGCTACTGTTTCTGGACGAGCACCATCTATAATCTGATACTTATCAAAGATTGTGAAGACATTTTGCAAATCGTCACGAAGTTTTACACGGCGAAATAGATTCTTAACAGTTAAATATTCATCAGATGCTTTGCGATCTGATAAGAATGATTGGTATTCTAGATTTGGTAATTCTCTAAAGTAAGACATTAGTATCCAACTCCTGTTGCTCCTGGACCCTTATCATAATCTTCTGCAAAGATTGGTGTAAGTTCTTGGAAAGTTAAAGTCATAATCATATGGACTGGAGTAGCATCCGCATAAGTCGCATAAGTTCCAGAACCAGTATAATTAACAGTCATATTCTTGAGAGCACAAATTTTAAACTTATTTAAGAATGGATGTGGTTTTGCACCGCTCATATATTGAAGTCTAAAGACATTTGGTGCGCTTAAAAATAATCCAGCAGCACCTTCAAAGGCAGATCCTTTTTTAACAGCACTATTAATTTTTAATTGTCTAATGATTTCTTTAATTTCTTCCGATTCTTTTTTTGAGCGTGGAACCATATCAAATCCAAAACTAAAACCCTGCCTAAAAGTTAATCCTTGAAATATAAGTTCGATATTTGAGTTTGCTACAATTCCACCAAGTCTAGATGAAAGATCTCCTGGTTTTATATTTGCATTTCCTCCGAAAAGAGCATTCGCTGCTAATCCTATTGCTCCTGCTTGTACTTTTTGTTGAACGGATCCAGATGTTGCTGATTTTAATACTTTTTCAAATATGCCTTTGATGTTGCTCCCCGCATTTTGGAGAGATTTGGAATCAAAAAGGCTTCCACCAGTTCCAATTGCCGCTGCAGCAATTGGACCTATAGTACTATCACCCCACTGAGCACCATTACTATCCCCTATTCCATCTGGAATAGGAAGAATGATTGTTTTTATGGGAATTTTTTTACCATAATCTACATCATCAGAAGTTGCTAAACCCAAAGAACCTGGAGAAAATCCAAGACCAGGTGCTTGATACTCTAAAATATCAATTTTCAAGTAATCATCAGATTTATCAAGTTTCTTTAATGGATATCGTAGTGGCTCAGCCATTTATGTTTTCTAATTATTTAGTTCTAATGTTGCTAAAAGGCAGTCTTCTTAAATCTTCAAGCTCCGTATCATAAACCTCATATATTCCTCCAGCAATTTCATCCCAAGTGTATTGTCTGGATTCTCCCCAGTGAAAGTTAATACCCTTAAATCCCCATTTAAATACCTCAGTCACGGCAACTAGAGGATTTTGATCGTATCTTATACCTGAAGTTTTAGCATTATAAGAAAAGATATAAAACTTACCAACTTTTGGAGGTTCGTTAGTTTTCGGTAAAATATTGGTTAACTCACGCATTAAGTCGTCAGAACTTTCTGTTCCAATAAGTTTTTTTACTAGAGGACTGATACGATTTTTTGTTGTTTTTTGTTGTTGGACTGTCTTTCTCGGCATTACTTAATACCTAGTTCGTTTTCTGTAATTACCTTGAACTCATATCCTCTATCAGCACACCATTCTTTAGCTGCTTCCCACTTTGATTGATTTTTAGCATACTCATAAACCTCACGAATATAATTCTTTGTCTGCCTTTGAGGTTTTGGTGGTGGAACAGTTTGCTTTTTAGGTTTGATTTCGATCATATATTTTTTAATCGAACCATCAGATTCTTTGACTTTTATGAGAAAGTCTGGGAAATATCTATGAATCTTACCATCAACAGGGGAGCGATATGGAATGCATTTTTCTTCAGATTCCCAAGATATAATTTTTTCATTTAAGTCACAATAAACACAAAACTTTCTTTCCCACAGAGACCTATAAATGATATTTGTGGGATCTCCATTATACTTTTCTGGATATGATGGTTGATATTTTCCTTTATAGGACATCTAAATACTTATAATATAAGACTCGTATAAGGTATTTAGAGTGGCTATTAAACGCAGAATATCTGACATAAGACCACTATTAACAAATCTTGCCCAATCTTCGCACTATGAAGTTCAATTTGGTGGGCTACCAAACGAATTAAAAGATTATCTTCGTAAAAGAGGAGTTACATCTAGATTTGTTGTAGGTGATGCTGGATTGTTATGTTATTCTGCTTCTCTTCCCACTTCCACATTAAATGTAAAAATGGTTGATGGGAACTATACGGGAATTCAAGAAAAGTTTGCCTATAGTAGAAGTTATAATGAGATAACACTGGAATTTTATATTGATAGTCAATATAAAACTCTTAAATTTTTAGAATCCTGGATAGAATTTATTGCTAGCGGTTCTCATAATACTATTGATGGTGTTTCTCCAGCAGTTAGTCAGAATGAAGATAGTTATTTTATAAGAATGCAGTATCCTGAATATTATAAATGTAATTTTACTAGAATTATTAAATTTGATAGGAATTATAAAGCAGAAGTTGAATACACCTTTAAGGGTCTTTGGCCAATTTATATAAGTCCTCCTCAAATTTCTTATGTTTCTTCAGATGTTTTAAAAGTATCTGCTTCATTTCAGTATGACCGTTATATTGCTGGTAAAGCATTAAGTGTTAATCAATATAAAGGAGATGATAATAATAATGAATCGAATGAACCAAAACAAACTACTCCAAATCAACCAATATATTATCAATCTCCTGGTGCTGGAGTTGATCAAGGTGTAACTCCCAGACCTACATCGTATCCAACAACATTCTGATAACCCACTAAATAATTTTACTGAAGTTCTATAGGTCATTATGCCTTTACCAAAGATTGCTACGCCAACATATGAGTTGGAAATTCCTTCATTAAAAAAGTCAGTCAAATATCGTCCTTTTCTAGTTAAAGAAGAAAAAATTCTTATCATCGCAATGGAGAGTGAGGATCCGAAGCAGATTGCCGAAGCAGTAAAAACGGTAATTGGAAATTGTGTTATTACCAGAGGTATTAAGATTGAACAACTTTCAACTTTTGATATTGAATATCTTTTTCTGAATATCAGAGGTAAATCTGTTGGAGAAGAAGTTGATGTTCTTATTACTTGCCCAGATGATGGAACAACACAAGTTCCGGTAAGTATTAATCTAGATGAGATTAAAGTTCAGGTAAAATCAGACCATTCTCGTGATATTAAACTTGATGATAGTTTAACCTTGAGAATGAAGTATCCTTCGATGGAAGAATTTATTAAGAGTAATTTTTCAAATGAATCTGAAGTAACAGTTGAAGACACTTTTGGTATGATTACTTCTTGTGTTGAACAAATCTATAGTGAAGAAGAATCTTGGGCAGCATCTGATGTAACTAAAAAAGAGTTGAATGAATTTCTTGAGCAACTTACATCAAGTCAATTCAAAGAAATTGAAAGATTCTTTGAGACTATGCCTAAACTTTCTCATACAATTAACATCAAAAATCCAAATACTGGAGTAGAAAGTGAGGTTGTTCTTGAGGGCTTAACATCTTTTTTCGCCTAGCGATGGCGCACGAAGATCTTGCGTCATATTATAAAACTAATTTTGCGCTGCTTCAGCATCATAAATATTCTTTGAGTGATTTAGAGAATATGATACCGTGGGAGAGAGAAGTTTATGTTGGTCTCCTCCAACAGTATATTGAAGAGGAAAACCTGAAGAACGCATCTAATGGCTAGTTATAGCTCACCACTAGTTTCAATTCAAGGACAACTTGATAATATTCGTTCAGAAGTTTCTGGTGTAAACTCTGGATTGCAGGGTATTGCATCGTTAATACAAACCGACAGTGCTCTAGAATCTCAAAGACTTCGTTTAGAGCAGGATCAAGAAAAGAAATTAGTAGAAAGAGAAGTAAGAGTTGGTCAAGAGGAGCAATTACAACAAACTGTTTCTGCAGCACTTGTTGAACCCATCAAAAAAATAGAACCAAAACTAACTTCTACTTTTGATGGGGCAACTGGAGCTCTTAAAAAATTATTTGGAACTGGATTTGGTCTTTTAGGAATATCTGCACTTACAAAAGGTGCAACAGCAAATCTACGAAAATTAACTGATATTCGTGGTATCTTTAAATCATCTTTAGGATTTATTACTTCTTCTTTCTCTCTTATGAGGGGAGGATTTACTAGAGTTGTTAATTCTATTCGTGGAGTTACATCTAAAGTTTTTGATATTGCAAAGGATTTAGCAAAATCACCTCTAAAAGCAGTTTCTGATTTATTTAAAAACTTCTTGAAGGTGAAACCAGGTGCTGGGGCTGCTGGAGCAGGTGCAGCAGCGGCAGCAGGTGGATTTGATATATTATCATTGTTGGGTAAAGGAGTTACTGCACTTGGTGGAACAGTAGATGTAGCAACTGGTCAGAATTTTGATGCTGCATTAGCATTCACTTCATTACTTATTCCACAAACAAGATTAATTACTGGTACAGCATATGCTGCAGACGCAATTGCAGAAATGTTTGGTGGAAATATTTTTGGAAAAAATCAAAATCAAAAAGCAGGTGCTCCAGCAGCACAAAATCCAATGATACCAAAGTTTGAATTGGGAAAAAATATTAATTTTTCTTCTTTACAAGCATTTGCTTCTGATAAGGTAGATCAATTCAAAGATATGCTTGGATTTAGTGGTCCTCCAGGTCCTCAACCAGGTTCTCCTGAAATATCGACAGAAAGTGGTAAAGATACACCAGGACCAAAATCAATTCCAGTGGTCACATATAAACCACCAGCACAGATTCAACCATCACAAACACAAACTCCAAATGTTGGTCCATCACCAGAACCAAAACCAGATATCATTTATACAACAACTGGAAACCAGCAACAAGGAGCAGCACAGGATCAACAATCTGGACCCATTACTGATGTTCCTTTGATTTCCTCATCAAATCCTGATAATTTCTACACATTATATTCACAACTTAACTATAATGTGGTGATGTAAGATGGCAGTTATTTCTAGTAGTATTTTTAGAACTATATCAGATACCAAACAACAAACGGCATCGTCTAAAAAGAATATTGCTGGTATTTCTAATATTTTATCTAAAAAGATAACCGATAGAAAAAATATTGGATCAAGCATAAGATTATTCAAGGAAAGAAGAATACAAATTGGAAAAAGAAAAGCACTTCAAGATCAAGTTTCTGCTCCAACAGTTATAACCAAAGTGGGTGGTGCAAGATCATTAGCACAATCTTCTAGTGGAACTAGTCTAAAAGATAGATTATTTGGTTTTATTGGATATCTTTCTGCTGGTTGGATACTAGGAAATCTACCAACTTGGATTGCGTTAGGTGAGCAATTTACTGGAAGAATCATAAAGGCAACATCTATTTTGAGTGAATATGGTGATGAAACGATGAAGGTAATAAGTAGTTTGGGCGAAATTCTTCAATCAGCATTTATTAATCTAGCAAATCTTGATTTTACTGATAGTTCTTTTCTTGTTAGATCTTCTTTTCAAGATTTAATTACAAATATTGATGGATTAGGTGTAGGTATTAGTGATGCATTTGCTGTTCTTACTGAACCATTTAAAAATATTCCAAAGATTGGAACTATTACTGAAGAACCTGATGCTTACAGGCAACCTTCACAACCTTCAGTTAGCGGAGGAGATTCTGATTTTTGGACACTAGTTGCTGTTGTTTCTAGAGAAGATAGTAATGATCCTCAGGGACAGGCAGATGTTGCCCAATCAATTTATAATAGGGCAGTATCGGGCGCTTATGGTAGTAAAAGTGTTAGGGAACTTATATTAAGGGGTGGTCAATATGCTCCAACTTGGGAATATCCAAAAAAGAAAGCGCAACAAACCCCAAATAAAGAATGGTATCAAATTACTGATGCTCAGTCAGCAGCTAAAGCAACCGGATTTAGTGTTTCTACAATTCAAAATGTTGCTAAGAACATAGCAAATCCATCACTACAAAAAAAAGCAGCAGAATTTGTTGGTGGAAGAACTGATTTTAGGGGATATGAAGTTTCTGGAGGAATACAAAGAAAATCTGGAGATAATTATTTCGGATGGTATGAAAACTATAAAGGTGATCAAACTGCATCAGTTCCAGATTTTGGAACTAAGACAATACCACCAATAGCAAAATCTACTCCTCAAGTTCCTGGAAAATTAGTAACTTCAGTAGTTGGTGAAGTAGATGTTGTTGGAAATACAAATCCAACCGTTGGAAGAAGTAGTGAATATCTAGCAAGGGGAGGAGCACACAAAGGAATTGATATTGGAACTAGTCATCAAAAAGGATACTATGTAGCATTTAGACAAAATGGAAAAGTCACCTTCGCTGGATGGGATGGTGGTGGATATGGAAATTTAGTTATTATTCAATCTGGAAATCTTGAGTTTTATTTTGCCCATTTAGCAAAAATAATGGTAAAAAATGGTTCTCAATATAACGGAGAAACTATTGGTGAAATTGGAAATACTGGTAGATCTCGTGGAGAACACTTGCATTATGAAGTAAGAAAAGGTGGTCGTCATATTAATCCAGAGCCATATCTTGGATTACTTGCGATTGGAAAATCATTAAGAACAACCTCTGGACAAATTATATCAGCAGCACCAGTAGCATCATTAAAACCAGAGGCACCAGGAAGTGTAAAACAAACTCCAACACCAGCAGAGATTGAGATGCAAAGTTATAATGATGAACTTATTGCTCTTCTCACTACAGAAAGAACTGGTAGAAAGATTGTTGTAATTGATGATAGACAATCAACACTTCCACAAATACTACAGTCTGGAAGTGATTCTGGAGATTACATTTCTGTTAATGAATTTGATTTGGTAAATACCTTTATTAAAAACAAACTTCTTCTCGATTTAAATTACCTATAATGTCTATTAAAAGATCCGTATTTGAAGAGCTCATTATCGAGTCTAATGATCAAACTAGAAGAGTAGATATTGCTGCTGGATCTATCATTGTAGATTACTATGAGGACATTTTTTCTCCTACAATTACTGCAAAGATAAGAGTAGTTAATACTGGAAATACTATTGCTTCTGCAAATAATCCTGATGGAGAAAGGCAATCAATTTATAATGGATTACCTTTAAGAGGTGGTGAGAGAGTTTCTATGAAAATTGCAGGAAACTCTTCAACGAATCCTGGACTTGATTTCTCCAAAAATCCAAATGATTATCTTTATGTTTCGAGTATCACGGATGTAATCTCCGAAACAAACAAAGAAAGTTTTACATTAAATCTAGTTTCGAGAGAAGCAATTACAAACGAAACAACTAGAGTGATGGGGAAATTTCCTACTGGACTTTCAATTGATCAATCTGTTGCTAAAATTCTAAAAGAAAATTTAAAGGCAAATAAAATTGGAACGATAGACCAAACTTCAAATAAGTATGGATTTATTGGTAATATGAAAAAACCATTCACTGTTTTAATTTGGTTAGCATCTAAAGGAGTACCTGTAACTTCTGGTGATGGAACTGCAGGATTTGTCTTTTATCAAACTCAAGATGGATTTCAATTTAGAGGAATCGATAATCTGATTCTACAACAAGCAAAGGCATCTTATGAGTATAGTCAGGCAAGAGTTGGTTATGATAATGAAGATAACAAAGTCAATAATAATTTTAAGATTTTAAACTACATCACTGATAAGAATCAAAACTTAATCGAGAAACTTAAACTGGGAACATATGCAAGCCATCGTATGTTCTTTAATCCTTTAAACTTCTCATTTTCAAAGTATGAGGAAGGATTATTTAAACTTAAGGATTATTCTGGGAAGGCAAAGAATCTTGGAAGCGACCTTAAATTACCAAAAGTATCTGAAGGTTCAGATTTAACTTTAGGAGATGTTCCTACAAGAATTATTACTGCAGTTCTTGATATTGGAACAATGGAAAAGGATGCTTCAAGAGAACTTAATTCTGATCCGAAATTATATCAATCACAATCATTAATGAGATATAATATTCTTTTTACACAAACTCTGAGTGTTATGGTTCCTTCGAATACTAATTTGAGAGCAGGTGATGTTATTGAATGTAAGTTTCCAAAAATATCAAAATCAGATGCGAAGGAATATGACTCCGAAACAAGTGGTCTATATATGATTAAGGAGTTATGTCATCATTTTGACGCACAAAATTCATATACCTCGATGAAACTTGTAAGAGATACTTTTGGAATTAATACAGAAGAAAGGAAAGGATAAATGATTGACGAGTCATTACTCAAAAGTAACTTTTTAGGAAGAGATGGTTTCCGTTGGTGGATTGGGCAGATTGCTCCTATTGATGCTTGGAAGTCTCAAGCAGAAGGTGGTGGTTGGTCATACAGATACAAGGTAAGAATCATTGGATATCATCCTTATAATGTTGCAGATCTTTCCAATGAAGATTTACCTTGGGCACAAGTTTTATTACCAACAACTGCAGGCACTGGAGCAGCAAATTGCTCTACTGGAGTTCAATTACAACCATCTGATGTAGTTTTTGGATTTTTCCTTGATGGTGATAATGCTCAAATTCCCGTAATTATGGGTGCATTTGGTAGAACATCAGAAGTTTCAAAATTACCTTATAGTAATCCATTTGTTCCTTTTACTGGAAACACTGATTATATTCCAAAACAACCAGCAACAATAAAATCAAGTGAGAATAGTGAGCAAACAAAAAACTCTGCAGAAACTCCACCAAATCTTCCTCCAGAACTTGCAAAATTAAAAGACCCAGAAAATCCAGCAGATAGTCAGGCAAACGGTGAACGAGTAACTCTAGCAAGTCCCGAAAATGATGCGATTCTGGGAATCAAAAATGAAGTTAAAAATTTATTGAAGAAAATAAGGACTTTCTTAAAAGACTCACAAAACTACCTATCAAAGGTAAGTCAAGAAATTAGAAAGGCTGCTGATACCATTGCTAGATATGCGAATGATTTTGTTGGTCAGTCATTTAATTTTTTAATTAATGGTAACGAAGAATTTCCTGGATTGGTAGGTCTTTTAAAAAAAGGATTGGATTTGCTTTATAAATTAGTATTTGCACAAACTCTTGCAGCAACTGGAAGTTACCCTATAGCTCACGAATGGGGTAAACTTGCACAAGAATCAATGGTCGGTCCTGTTAAACTTTTAGAAGATTCTATTTCCTGTGTTGCAGGTACTGTTGTCGATAATTTAAAAGATATTGTTTCTGATTTACTTTACTCTGTTGTAGAAAATGTTGAGAGATTTGTAAGTTGTGCCGCAGACCAGTTTATAGGGACTCTAGTTAATACGATTATTGATACAATTGAAGGAGGATTATCTACAGTTCTTGGTGGATTAGAAAAACTCCTACAATTCTTCTCAGATTTTAGTGTTGGAAATGCTTTGAGAACTGCTTCCGAAATTCTCCAATCAAGTGGTATTGCATTTGATTGTAATCAAGCTAAAGGTGGATTACAGGGAATGGCGAAAGAGTGGGTGGTTGGTGCTGGAGAAGCATTTGTTGCTTCCGAAAATTATCAGAATATTATGGAAGCAATTAATCTCAAGAATGTTGGTCAAAATCTAAATGATATTGCAGAATGCTTCACTGGTGCTATTGAAAATGCAAGTGTTGCAGTAGTCAATATCTTTGGTGGCGGAAGTTCTGGAACTGGGGCAACTGGTATCCCTATCTTTGGTTCATATACACAAGATTCAAACGGAACAGTAAGAGCAAGTGTGATTGGAGTTCAGGTTACGGATGGTGGATCTGGTTATACTTACCCACCATTTGTAGAAATTGTAGATGATGCTGGTCAGGGATATGGTGCTACAGCAAGAGCACTAATTAATGATATGGGTCAAGTAACATCAATTTATATTGTATCTGAAGGTGAGAATTATACTCCATCAGACATAACAGAATACTCAGTATCTGAAGTGATTATTGAGCAACCTGGTTCTGGATATGAAGATGGAGATATTGTTGTTGATAATCGTGGAAACGAATATAAAACACAAATTGTTAATGGGGCTATCTATCAAGTAGAACCTCTAAATAATGTAGTTCAATCTCTACCTGTTCTTACGGTTAAATCTCAAACTGGTGGTGGAGCAGTTCTTCGTCCAATACTTTCAGATCCAAACTTCACGGGCGAAATTCAAAAAGTCGTAGATTGTGTAACATAAGATGCCCACAGTAGCAGAAAGACCAGATCAAAATATTTACGCAAGACAATTGATGAGTTTCAATCCTCAGTTTAGGATTGATACTTCTAATCCAGCAATGGGTGCAAGTGGAACAGATGTTTATAAGATATATGCCGCTACACAAGATACTCAATCATCTATTTCATTAAGTAACTCTGGTCGTTTATCGATCAAGAATGATTATAGTGTTGAAATTATATCTGGATATAAGAGTGATGGAAAGAATGAAGATATTGTAATCGCTGGTTTGAGTGGAAATGTTGATGTAGTTTCAACTCACGGCACGGTTCGTATTAAGGCAGCAAACATTATACTTTCAGCAGATGAAGATATTATGCTGAAGGCAGGAAGAAATATTACATTAAAAAGTGGATCTGGTAGAACTTTAATACAAGGAAATAAGGTAGATGTAAAAGGATCTACTGGAACTTTAATTCAGGCTTTAGGTGAAGATTTTACTACTAAAGTATTTTCTGATAGTTATGTTGGTGCTGATGTAATTAAAGGTCTCTTTGGTGGATTAGTCGGTACAGTCATAGACGCGGTATTGTAAGATGTCTGATATTACAGTATTTGGTAATGAGTCTTATTTCAATAAAAAAGCAACTTTTTTTAATACTATCGAAGGTACTCTTACTGGAACCGCTTCGGCACTAGTTACTGGAAGTAGTTATCAAGTAAATTCTTTTGGAGTAGGAACCGCAGCATCGGGAACTGCTGGAGAAATTCGTGCAACAAATAATATTACCGCATACTATTCTGATAGAAGACTTAAAGAGAATATTAAACCCATTCCAAGTGCATTATCAAAAATTTTATCATTAAATGGAGTTACTTTCAACAGTAATAAACTTGCTGAGGGTTATGGTTATTATGATAAGAAAGAACAAGTCGGTGTAATAGCACAAGAAGTAGAAGCAGTTCTTCCACAAATTGTTGTTGCTGCTCCTTTTGATATTGGACAAGATGAAAATGGAAATGAATATTCTATTAGTGGGAAAAATTATAAAACAGTTCAGTATGATAAATTAGTTCCACTTTTAATTGAAGGAATTAAAGAACAGCAACAAATTATCGAAAAACTACAAAAGAGAATAGAAAACTTGGAGAATAGGTAATGGTTTTACCATCTTCTGGGGCAATTAGTCTCTTAGATATTCAAACCGAATTTGGCGGTTCAAACCCTATAGGAATTGATGAATATTATGGAGTAGATAATGGAGTTCCCTCCAATGGACAGATTAGTTTTGCTGATTTTTATGGGAAAGGTATTAGTGGGTTGATTGCTAATTGGAAACCTTCTAGTTATTCTGGTGGTTCTACCTGGGATGACTCTTATACTGCAGATGGAACCAATAATTATATGAGTAAAGTTGGTAGTCCTACTTATACAAGTGGAATACCCTCATACTTTACTACTTCTAATAATAACCACTGGCAAGTTACTAATAGAACTGTGGGAACATATTCTGCAGCTTCAATTATTTTCTGGTGCAGACAAACTGACAGTAGTTCCATTCAAGGTGGTTTTGATACTAGATACGGTAGTGGCACACAATTTGGACTAGAATTTCAGAATTCAACTGGTAGGATTGGATATTTCTGGAATAATAATGCATCAAATACATACGGATATGATACAGGACTTAGTTTGACTACAAATGTTTGGTATATGGTAGGTTTAACACTTGATGCTACTGAAGTAATTTTTTATAGAGCTACTAGTAGTACAATCAGTACAAATACTAGAACATTTACGCATACTAGTCAAACTGTTGCCAGCAACAGTGCTCAATTTTACGGCGGCGACCCAGAAAATACTGCTCGTGGTTTTAAAGGAAATTTAGGTGAATGTTGGTTCTATAACCGTAAACTTAGTAATAGTGAAGTTACTAGCATTTTTAACAGTACAAAAGCATCATATGGTTTTTAAGACCAAGGAAGTCCTGATGCTTTGGTTGGGTTTATAACTTCATCTAGGTTTTGTCTTAAATTTGTTTTGATAGTATCAAGTTCATCACCAAGTTCTAATTCAATCCAGTTAACTATAAGTTCTTCTGTTAAATTTTCATAAGCAATTAATGTTTCTGGTCTAGAAAAATCTACACTTCCAGCATAGACAAATTCTCGTTCAATATTATCACTATCAACATCACTACAAGTTAAAGTATATGACGCATTGTAAACATATCCATCACTAAGTTCTCTCATCAAATTTGTTATGGACCAAGTAAAAGTATTGCTCATATATCTTACAATTGATTCTTGATATTTATAATTAGTCCTAACCCCTTGACACCCGCCCCCATCTGCCCTATAATATGGAGGTAATCAACGGAACCATCAAATGAGCACCGCACAAGAGACCGTCCAAGGCATTGTGATTGATGTTTGCACCCGCAGTTTTCTTCTTCTCAGTGACCAAGGCAGTGAGCGCCTGGTAGAGTGTGAGACTGTTCAAGAGTTTATGAATGTCCTGGAAGTCGTGACTGCTCAACTTGACCCTGAGCAGATTGAGTATGCTGACCTCGCTATCAAAGGTCAAGAATACATCTAAATATTAACCAAAATGGAAGTTTTCACTGTGGAAGAATTTCAAGAACGGTTCGATGAACTGATTGAGAGAGTAGAAAACGGAGAGCACTTAGGTATAATTGATGAGAATGGTAGAGCAGCAGTTATGATACCTGCGGATGATGACTTTGTTCGAATACACACCGAGTGTAATAACGAAGCATCATAAACCGTAGGGGAGCATAGCTTAATGGTTAGAGCGGCCTGCTTATAACGGGTTAGTCTGGGTTCAACTCCCAGTGTTCCTATCTGCTTACCCATTTTGTAGTGGGTTTTAGAGGGTAAGCAACAGTAAACCTACTTGAAAAAGGGAGAGTGAAAAACCCCAGCCATGAGTCGGTGCGGAACAGACCTATGACTTATCGGTGACCTTCTGTTCTATTGTATGGATCTCTCCCACTTGCCCGTTTGGCCCTCTGGTGAAGGCGATCTGCTCATAACAGATAGAAGGTCGGATCGTAACCGACAACGGGCACTTGACCACTACAACTCTATGAGTTATAATGGTCTCATACACTTGGCGGTGTAGCCCAGCGGAAGAGGCAAACGACTTAAAATCGTTCAAGGGTGGGTTCGAATCCCACCACCGCTATAAAAAATAAATATAAGATATGGGAAAACCCAATGTCTTATAAAATTACACATGCATACTGCTGGTATAACAAAGGTAGTATGATTGTGAAAATGTATTTGATTAATGAAATTGCATTTACCTTTGATGAACTCCCGTCAGAATGCTATACTGACCCTCAGTTTATGAGAATTGCGGACCAGTTCAGAACTTATGAACCTGAGGATTTGTATAAAAACTCTTTCTATCTGATAGATGAAGAGGCACATCCTTGTTTGTTTATGGTAGATTTAGAGAACCCAGAAGATATGCCTCAAGATGAATATTATGAGTTTAATGAGGAAGATTTGACCAGCTAAATAGAAGATAGAAATATTTTGGCTGTAATAATCCGATGCCTCTTAATAAGTTAGATAATTTTATTAAGAATACTGAAGGTCGTATTCTTTATGTAAATCCAAATGACCTTGATTCTACAGATTCAATTTCGAATCAAGGTAACTCTCTTGCTCAACCTTTCAAAACGATTCAGAGAGCACTGCTAGAGGCAGCAAGATTTTCTTATTTGAAAGGAAATAATAATGATTTGGTAGAGAAGACTACTATTCTTCTCTTCCCTGGTGAGCATCTTATTGATAACAGACCTGGATATGCGATTTATGATAATGGTGGCGCTGCTTATGCCGTTTCAAGAGCAGGTGGAACTGGAGTTTTAGCATCTTCCGTTCTTTCTCTTGGATTAGAATCCAACTTTGATTTAACACAAGAAGACAATATTCTCTATAAGTTTAACAGTTATTATGGTGGTGTTGTAGTTCCAAGAGGAACTTCAATTGTTGGTCTTGACTTAAGAAAGACCAAGCTAAGACCAAAGTATGTTCCAAATCCAACTGACCCTGATGTAGATAAGGCAGCAATCTTTAGAATTACTGGTGCTTGCTATTTCTGGCAGTTCTCCTTATTCGATGGCGATGAGACTGGATTAGTCTATACAAATCCAAATAACTTCGGAGCAACCTATCAATCAACTCCTACATTCTCTCACCACAAACTCACTTGCTTTGAGTTCTGTGATGGAGTCAATAAGGTTGGTTCTTATGGTATCACTGACCTTGATATGTATTATAGCAAGGTCTCAAATGCTTATAATGCTATTCGTGATATTGACCAGAAGTTCCCAGCAAATTCTAATGGATTTGCGAAGCAACGCCCAGAATGGGAAATTGTTGGAGCCTTTGCTGCCGATCCTATCACCGTTTCATCAATCATATCTGGTAATGGGTCTGTTGCAAGTTCAATTGTTACTGTTACGACATCTGAAGCACACGGTCTAAATTCAGGAACACCAATCAAGGTTAGAGGTGTATCTGGTTCTGGTGTAGTTTCTCCATATAATATTTCAACAAAAGTTCAGAATGTTCTGAGTGATACTCAATTTACTTATCTTTTACCTGGACTTGCTTCTTATCCTACAATCAATCCAAGCCCAAGTGCTTCATCGGCAACAGTAACAATTGAAACTGATACTGTTTCTGGTGCTTCCCCATACATCTTTAATATCTCTATGCGTTCAGTATGGGGTATGAATGGTCTTCACGCTGATGGTAATAAGGCATCTGGTTTCAAAAGTACCGTTGTTGCTCAATTTACTGCGGTATCTCTTCAGAAAGACGATCGTGCCTTTGCAAAGTATAATAAGTCATCGAGAACTTATCAGTCAGTAAGTGTATCTCCTGTTTATGGATCTTCTCTACCAGAAGGAGCATCACAAACTGATTCTGCTCAGGTTTATCATTTAGACCCTGATGCAGTTTATCGTCAAGGATGGGAAACAAGTCATATTAAGATTTCCAATGATGCTTTTATTCAAATCGTTTCTGTCTTTGCGATTGGATTTACTAAACACTTTGATGCAGAGTCTGGTGGTGATGCTTCCATTACTAACTCCAACTCAAACTTTGGTCAAATCTCACTGAACTCTTCTGGGTTTAAGAGAGAAGCATTTGATAAAGATAATAATGCGTTTATCACATCTATCATTCCTCCAAGAGCAATTGATATGCTTGAGGAAGATACAATCGAATGGTTGGCTCTGAATGTTGGATTAACAACTCAGGTTGGTATTTCAAGTCATCTTTATCTTTTTGGATTTACTGCTTCCGATAACGCACCATCTTCTCAGACACAAGGTTATCGTATCGGAGCAAGACAAGGAGATAAATTATATGTTGTTGGGTCGGGAACCACATATTCCGCCAACATTTATATGTGTGATAATGTAATCGCCACGAGTGGGATTACAACTGCACTTGGTTCTGCAAGTGCTGTAAAGAGTTATGATGTTTCTTCTGTTTCTTCAAGTACATTTACACTTGGAGCTCATAATCTTCAAACAGGTGAAAAGGTTATCATCTTGAGTGATGATGGAGACCTTCCAGAAAATATCGAAGACCATAAAGTTTATTATGCAGTTAGAACTAGTTCTACAGAAATTAAACTTGCAACCTCATATACAAACGCAGTTCTTGGAGATACTGTTACGGTATATGGTGGAACCAATCTTCACATTCTAAGTAGAGTTTCCGATAAGGAGTCTGGAGATATTGGTTCTCCAGTTCAGTATGACCCAGTTAACTCAAGCTGGTTTATTCATACGAATGCAAATAACGCAATTTATAGTGCCTTTGCTTCTGGTGGTACTGCTACATTTGGAACTTCCACTGATTTAGCATATGTCCATAGAATTGCTGATGAAAGAAGTCTTGACGAGAAACTCTACAAACTTAGAGTTGTAATTCCTAAGGAACTATCAAATGCGAAGGACCCTGAGAATGGATTCGTAATTCAAACCTCAAGCTCTACTGGAGCTAGAAATGATGCTGACTTTACTAGAACAAGCATTGCTAGCACCGATTATGGATATAATAAGAATCCAAGATTTATCAGCACTTGTTCAGTAAGTTCCAATAGAGTTACTGCTGTTGCGGAACTACCACACAATCTACAAACTGGTGATATTGTTATCATCAGAAATGTAACGAGCTCTGATAACACAACTGGTGAAGATAATCTAGGTTATAACGGTAGATTTACAGTTGCCGTCACTGATGATGTAACTTTCAATTATTCTACGACTGATACTTTCGGAATTGCTCATACTCCAGGAACATTTACTAATAATGTAAATGTAAGAGATACGAATCTTCCAAGATTTGAAAGAAATGACCTTCAGGGTAATTTCTATGTCTACAGAAATGAAGTTATTTCTCCATACATCTATAACACTCAGGATGGTATCTATCATCTCTATGTTTTAGATGCTAGCAACGCAATGACTGCGGAGTTTACTAATCTTAAGTTTAGTCAATCTCCAGTAGACCTTTATCCTCAGTTGGATAGAGATAATGCTGAGGCAAACCCACCAGCAGCAAAAACATTCGCTAAGCGTGCTCCAATTGGTGATGTTACAACCAATGATTTGAAGAAGAGCATTACTAGAGAAGCATCTGACTTAATGTTAAAGGAGGTTGGTATTGGTCTCACAATCTCTTCCGTATCCTCCAGCACAAGCAGCGCAACGATTACTTTTGGAAGAAATCACGGTCTTGCTGGTATTGCTACCTACAATGCTCTTACAGGCGGTTCTGGGCACACTAACGGAACCTTCTATAATGTTAAACTATACAATGAAGCAGGTCTATCTAACTGGGATGGTGCAACTGCGAAGGTTGTAGTATCTGGTGGTGCTGTTGTTGGTGTCGATATTCAGGCAGGTGGTTCTGGATACACCAATGGTGAGACACTCTATTTTGATACTGCGAAGATTGGTGGAACTGCAAATGCTTATGTTACCGTAGCAACTGCTGGTATTTCTACAAATATCGGTGATGTTGTTCAGTTTACTGGTGCTGGAACAACTGCTGACGGATACTATCGCATTACTTCAGTTTCTGCAAAGAATCAAATTGCAATTGCTAAGACTGCTGGAGACCCAACAATCCTATCAAGTCAGTATGCTTTTGTAATTGGACCTTCATCTAGAATTACTGGAACGACTTATAGTTCTGCAACAGGTATTACCACATTCACAACTTCTTCTTCTCACGGACTGGTTGCTGGTAATAAGTTTAGAGTTATTAATTCTAGCAATAATAACTTGGGAGATTTCTTAGTTCTTGAGAAAACTCATGTAACTCAATTTACTGCCGTAACCAATCAGTCAATTTCGGCAACAAATGGATATATTCTGAAGCATGGTCTATCCTCTAATGATGCAGTTTCAGATGCTGGTGGTGAAAGTATTGCGACGAGAACTGTTCCATTCTATGATAATGATACATTTACTCTTACTTCTGCAATTACAAGCGGTACATCAATCAGTGTAAGTGGCGCTAGTGCTATTGCGAATAGATTAACTCTTGGTTCTTACATTCAAATTGATAATGAGATTATGAGAGTTACGAGCAGTGGTAATGCTGCTTCTGCAACTGTAATTCGTGGTGCTCTTGGAACTCGTCAAGAAAATCACGATGCAAACTCACTGATTCGTAAGATTAATCCAATTGCGATTGAGTTCCACAGACCTTCTATTCTTCGTGCTTCTGGTCATACCTTTGAATATCTTGGTTATGGTCCAGGTAACTACTCAACGGGTCTTCCACAAGTTCAGGTTAAGACATTATCTGAAAGAGAGGACTTCCTAGCACAGTCTCAGGAGCGTTCCTGTGGTGTTGTAGTTTACACTGCGATGAATAGTAATGGTGATGTCTTCAACGGCAATACCAAGACGACAGCATCCAGTGGAGAGGTTGTTTCTTATGATATTCCAACACCAACAGTCACTGGACAAGACCCATCAAAACTAAGTGCAGTATTTGATGAGGTAACAGTTAAGGAAAGACTGCTGGTTGAAGGTGGAGCTTCTGGTCAAGTTCTTTCACAGTTTGATGGTCCAGTTAACTTTAATGCCGACCTTAGAATTAAGGCACAATCAACATTTAGCAATAGTGTAAGACTTACTCAAGGAACACAATCAACTTCAACTACCACTGGAGATTTAATTGTTGCTGGTGGAGTTGGAATTGGTAAGAATCTGAATGTTGGTGGAACTCTAGGAGTTGCTGGTGCTACCACACTTTCAAGCACTTTAGGAGTTTCTGGAAACACAACTGTAGGCGGAACTCTGGGAGTCACTGGAAATACAACTCTTACAGGAATTCTAACAATTAATGGTGGAAGTGGTGGAACAGCACTACGATTGAATAGTGGTGGCGATATTGTTCTTTATAATGCTGCAAATACTGGGTCTGCTTCACTCTTCTGCGATACGAGTGGTGAACTAAGAACCAATGATAATGCTTATATTGGTGGAGCACTGAATGTTGTTGGTGATATCACAGCATTCTATACTTCTGACCAAAGACTGAAAGATAATATTGTTGCGATTGAAGACCCACTTGCTAAAGTTCTCTCAATCAGTGGTAATACTTATACTTGGAATGAGAAGTCTGGTAAAGAAGGCAACGATGTTGGCGTAATCGCACAAGAAGTTCTTGAGGTTCTTCCAGAAGCAGTTACAACTAGAGATAATGGATACCTCGCAGTTGACTATCATAAGATTGTTCCACTGTTGGTTGAGGCAATTAAAGAACTTTCTGCGAAGGTTGAAAACCTTGAGCAGAAACTTACAGATAAATAACTAAAAACCATATAAGATGGCAAATTATAGAAAGTCATTTAACCTTAGGAATGGTGTTCAGGTTGACGACGATAACTTTATCGTAAACGCTAATGGTCTGGTGGGAATTGGAACTTCGGTTCCCACCGAGTTCTTGGATGTTCGTGGAAACATTAAAGTCGTCGGTCTTGTAACAACAAATAATCTATATGCTGGTATAGCAACAGTTGGATTTCTAACTGCAACTGGAGTATCAGTTTCTGGAGTTGTTACTGCAGCATCCTTCTCAGGAAGTGCCTCTGGGTTAACTGGAATCTATGCAGTTGCTATTGATGGATGGTATGTAAATGGTGGAAATATTTCCACAACATCAAATGTTGGTGTTGGAACCACAAATCCACAAGGAACCTTACAAATTGGAACTGGTGTTACATTTAACTCAAGTGGAAGTGCAACATATTCTGGTATAATAACAGCGTTTAGTTTTGATGGAGTTGGTTCAAATATAACCTCTATTAACGCTTCAAACATTTCTTCGGGAACTTTATCAAACTCAAGACTTCCATCAGATATTAATGTTTCTGGAGTCGTAACTGCAACAAGTTTTGTCGGAAATGTTACTGGTAACTTAACTGGAAATGTAACAGGTAATGTAACTGGAACAGCAAGCACTGCACAATCACTTACAGGAACTCCAAATATTACTGTTGGTGTTGTAACTGCAACAAAGATTATTGCTGATAGTATTGAGGTCAATGCAACACCATCAGGTATCACAACAATTTCCAAGTTACTTCATGTTGGAACTGGTGGAACAGCATTTGCAGCATTAGAATCTGGAAGAATTGGTGTTGGAACCGCAGTACCAACATCAGATGTTCAAGTTAGAAAATCAAACGGAACTCTTGTAGAAGTTATCAGCGATACTTCACAAGCAAGAATTAGCATTGGTCAATCTGTTGGTGTTGGTAAGAGCACTGCAGTATTGAGATTTGGAAGTGCATTAAAGACCCTTGATATCATTAATAATGATACTGGAAATATTAACACATATCTACACGCTGGTCCTGCTGGTGTAGGAACTGGTAGATTTGCTTGGTTGTATGGACAATCAAATACTGAATTAGCTTCGCTGACTTATGATGGTAAGTTTGGTATCGGTATCACAAATCCAACAAGTAATCTACATGTTGTTGGAACATCTACCTTTGCTGGTGATGTAACGATTGAAGGAACCTTAACAATATCATCGTTCACATTTCCACCCGTAATTTCAGGTAGCAATATCTATACAGCAAGTGGAATATCTACATTCAATAATTTAAGAACTACAGGAAATATAGTAGTATCGTCTGGATCTTCTATCGGACTAGGAGGAGTACAAAATCCTATTGCAGATATTGATGCTAGAAATGAGAGAGGTTTATTCGGTTCAGTGGGGATTGGAACTACTACATTTTATGGATCTGAATTACTTGCTATAAATGGATCTATATTGATACCTGCAGGTAATGTTGGAATAGGAACAACATATCTAGATCCAGCTGGTGCTGCTTTGCAGGTTCAAGTACCGGTAATTGATTTATATGATAGTCACTTAAATCTTTCTAGTGGTAGTGTTGGTTTTAGCACTTACGAACCAAAGGCAGTATTTGATTTTGGAAATGTTGGTTCTGCCACTACTCGCCCAGTAATGGTTGTTCCAAATATTGGTGATAGTACTAGAAATGGAATTGGTCAAACACCAACTGGTTCAATTATTTTCAATACATCAACTTCAAAATTCCAAGGATATACTGGTACAGGTTGGACAGATTTCCATTAATAGGGGTATAGAATATGAGCGCAACCGTAACCAAAGCAGGACCCTACTATTCCTCAGGTTCAATTTCATTTAGTTCCTTAAGATCTAATTTTAAGGAAGCAGGTTCGGGTTCAATTAGTGCTTCAGAATTAAGAAGAAATACAACCATAACAAATACAAATCCTGTTGTTCCCAATGCTACAGAAAATGCTTCCATTTCTACTGCAAGTAATCTAGCACTTTCTCAATTCAGAAATACAATTAAGTATTATTATATCACACAAACTGGTACAGATACTAATTTTGATATTGATGCTCAAACTTGGAACTCAAACTTGAACAAGAATATCAGAAAGTGGATGTATATTCAGGGAACTATTGGTTCAAGCAGCACTGGAAGTTCTGCTGCCGATTTCAATTCTACAGCATATAATTTAACGATTGATGTTTCTGGAAACATTTATGGTGCAGGAGGTGCTGGCGGAACCTCTGCAACAATTAGTGGTGGTAGTGGTGGAAATGCTCTTTCAATTACAAATAGTTCTGGTTCAAATCTTGTAGTTAATGTCCAATCAACTGGAAAGATTTATGGTGGTGGCGGAGGAGGAGAAAAAGGTAAGACAGGTGCAAATGGATCGAATGGAACTTGCGTTATAACCCAGACCTTTGGAAGCGGTTGTCAACAAAATTCCAATTCATGCCCAGGTGGTTGGAATCAAATTGCTTCATGGAATAATTGTTGTCAGTGGAGACGAGGTTGTGCAGCCAACAACTGGTATAAAACATGCCAACGTACATATTCAGTTAGCGGTGGCATCGGTGGCGTTGGTGGGGATGGTGGACCTGGTAGAGGGTATAATAATCTATCAGGTTCTTTATCAGGTGCAACAGGTTCTGCAGGAACTGCTGGTGGTACTTGTACTTCGGGAGGATCATATGGAACTGCACCGGGAAATGGTCAGACTGGTGAAACTGGTGGATCGGGTGGAGATTGGGCAGCATCAGGTGGAAATACTACCAATACTGGAAATGGTGGTTCTTCAGGAAGAGCAATTACTGGATCAAATTACAGTGTAACAGGAACAATCAACTCAGCGACAGTTAAAGGTCTTTATAACCCATAATAAATAATTTTAACTGAAAAAATATCAAAATGTCTGATGAAAAAAATTATCCCTCTTTAGTTCAACAAGGAAAAAATTTAGCTGAGTTTTCTTTTGAACTTATTAAGAATGCACTAGCAACTGGAGCACTTCATGTTTCTGATGAAGTGAAGAATCAGAGATTAGAAATTTGCAGAAAGTGTGAGAAATACGATTCAGAACAAGTTAGATGCATTGAATGTGGTTGTTTTTTGGAGTATAAGGCTCAATTCTCATTAGATTCTTGCCCTCTAGAAAAATGGGGAGAATCTAATAAAGATTGGATGGACGAAAAGTTTGATACTTTAATTGAGAATATGAAAAACAATGAATCTTGAGCAATCTGATGAATTTATTGCTCCTATTACACCTTTGTTTATTATACCATACCTTAAATTAGAGGTTAGTAATTGGAAAGATAAAAAGAAAAAGTTACTAGAACTGATGGATAATTGTGATCTGGGTACAGATCCACTTATGCTGACTTCTTTTTTTGGTGAAGAGTCCACAAATCAAAATGATTCAATACAATCCATATTTGAAGAAGAATTGAACAATATGAAAAAATCTTTTGGTTTTAGTGATTGTTCAATAAAACATTCTTGGTTTCAAGAACAAATAAAAAATATGTTTCATCCCATTCATGAGCATTGTGGGAGTAATGTAATGATGAGTTCTGTTTGTTATATTGAATATGATCCTTCTATACATACTGCGACTGAGTTTATATCCCCATTTATGGATTCTTTAAGTTATTCTCATATGTATTTTACACCAGAAGTGACTGAAGGAACCATAATATTTTTTCCAGCGAATGTTTTACACCAAACACTACCAAGCAATTCGGATAAACCTAGAAAAATTGTTTCTTTTAATTTAGAGGTAAAATGAGCATTATTTTTTCCGAAAACAAATATCCTATTGCTAGGAATATTTCTTGGGATGATGTTATTGAAAAAATCTCAAAAGAATGCTCAGATATGGTAATAATATCTAATGGACAACCAAAATCTGATGAGAATGCTACGGAATTATCTTGCTTTACTACACCATCGCCACCTACTTTCTTTTTAATGAATGACTACTATCCTGGAACTATAGGAGAAACATTTGAAACTGTAAATAAGGATTGTGGTGTTGAAGTGATGCACACCTATATTTCTTTTGGAAAAAATAGTATGACTTTTGGAAATCATAGTGATGACTTAGATGTCTTATTAGTTCAAGCAATAGGAAGTACCTCATATATTTGTGAGGAAACTACATATACTTTAAATCCAGGTGATAGTTTACTCATACCTAAAGGATTTTATCATAATCCAGTAGTTTCTGGTCCTAGAGTAACTCTAAGTTTTTCCTGGGAATAAGAGCAAATAAATATTTTTTAGTTGATACTTTTTAAAAATGTTGAATAATCTTATCATTGATAATTTCTTTGAAGATCCAGATGAAATTAGAAAAATAGCTCTTTCTAGAAATTATAGATACGGTAATGATAATCGAGGAAGAACTGGATGGAGAGGAGAGAGAACACTACCAATTCGTAGTTTAAATACTATCTGCCCTTGCTGTAATCAGGAAATAAATTCAGATTTTTATTCGGAACAAAAACTTTTAATCAAGTATTCTAAAAAGATATTTGATGCCTGCAAAAATCATTTTAAATTCAACGAATTTAGTGATGAAGAACTTACAATAACATCCTATTTTCATATTTCTACTGAAGAAACATTAAAATCTCTCCCGTTCTTTTCACAAGATAAATTTCATCAAGACGATTGTCCCATAGCAGGACTGGTATATCTGACTCCAGATGCACCACCAAATGCTGGAACATCTATCTTGTATGCAGAAAAAAATGAATTTGTGAATGTAGAAAACAAATATAACCGTTTAGTTGCATACGAATCACATAGAATTCACGGTCTTTCTGATGCTTTTGGAACAACTAGAGAAACTGGAAGATTAACCTTTACATTTTTTATTCATAGTGCTATGGATCCTCTTTATTATGATTAAAGATTAAGACTTGACATAAGTACCATAATACTGCTAGAGTACCTTTGCTAAGGTTGAACACAAGGGCTCTAGGACACTTTAAGAACCGTCCACTGGGTCGCACCAGGGGCGGTTTTCTGCTATAATAGTCCTATACGCGATGAGACCTGTGATTCAACTCCGACCTCACCAAGAACGCGCTCTGAATGCTCTTGTTAAGTATCAGAAAGGTCAGGTGATTATTCCTACTGGCGGTGGTAAGACCAACATCGCTATCTTTGATGCTCTGCGTGAGTTTCAATCTGATGCTCCTAAGACTATTGTAGTTGTTGCTCCTCGCATTCTGCTTGCTGAGCAACTGTCTTCTGAGTTTCTTGAGTTTATCACGACTGCTGCTGTTCTGCACGTTCACAGTGGTGAGACTCATCACTACAGCACGACCAAACCTTCTGAGATTCACAACTGGTCTCGCCGTGCTTATAAGCATCAACTGATTTTCACTACCTACAACTCCCTGCAGCGTCTTCAGCAGGCAGATATTAAGGTTGATACCATTTACTTTGATGAGGCACACAACAGCGTTCAGCGTCACTTTTTCCCTGCTACGGAGCACTTCGCTTCTGCTGCTGACCGCTGCTATTTCTTCACTGCTACTCCTAAGCATTCTGCTACTATTTCCAAGCCTGGTATGAATGATGGTGCAGTGTATGGTCAGGTGATTTGTAATGTCCCTGCTCCTGAACTTGTAGAGGGTGGTTTTATTGTGCCCCCTAAGGTTGTGGTGCAGCAGTTTGAGATGCTGGGTAAAGGTCAGATTGTTGCTGATGTTGACTGTGAGAATCTGATTCAGACCATCGATGCTCAGGATGTGAGTAAGGTTCTGATTTGCTCTAAGGCAACCAAGCAGATTCAGAGTCTGGTTTCTCAGACTGATTTCTGTAAGCAACTGGAAGACCGTGGCTTCTCTTGGATGTATATTACTTCCAAGACTGGTGCCGTGATTGATGGTCAGAAGGTCAATCGTGAGGTGTTCTTCGACACTCTCTCTGCATGGGGCAAGGATGACGACAAGAAGTTCGTTGTTCTTCACCACAGCATTCTGTCTGAAGGTATCAATGTGTCTGGTCTGGAGGCAGTTCTGTTTATGCGTTCGATGGATTACATTGGTATTTCTCAGACCATCGGGCGGGTCATTCGCCTGCACAAGGACGACGCAGAGGGTCTCCAGAGCGGCAGGATTGCCCCTGGGCGCCTTGTAGACTACACCAAGTCGTTTGGGTTGGTCTGCATCCCTGTCTACTCTGCAGTGGGCGTGAGCACCGCTAGGAAGGTGCAGGCGGTGGTGGACACCGTGTTCCAGCAGGGTTTGCCTGCTATCAGCGTGGTCAAACGCTGATTTCTCTGCTATACTACTTACACACAAGGAGATTTTCAATGAAGTACAAAGTGCAACTCTATGTCGGCGGCAAAGCTTGGTGGTTCGAATGCTACGCTAACAGTCTTCAGGAAGCAAAGCAAGTCGCTTCTGCACAGCATCCTAATGCTAAAATCCTCAACGCGACTCCTACTTTCCTGTGAACATTCCAAACTACGGGCTGCTGAATCCTAAACCTTCAGACCCTGCTGGTTATGTGACCAAAGATGGGATGTGGGCAGCAGTCCCTTATGGGAACAATAAGTTTGTGATTATTCACGACGGGCAGCAGGTTCATACTGCTAACTCATACTCATCCGCTAAAACCTTCATTCAAAAGCAAATTAAAACAAAGAAAAAGAAAAGCTCCTCAAATCTTGAGAAGTTTCTGTGATTAAATAGTATTAGAATAGGAGAAACCTATGGTTGCTTTGTTACTTGCAACAACCATCAGTTGTTCTGAAGCAATTGCTTTAATTAATCGTCTTATGAAGACTGTTGGACTCACATACCAGCAGAAGATAGAGATTATTCAGACCATTAAAGAAACTATTCCAATCTGTCCTGTTAAAGTTGAAAAGAATGAAAGACCAAAATCCCGTTCCTGATGGTGAATCGCAAGACGTGAAGTGGAATCGTGGTCTGGACCTGTTTATTGAATCAGTTCTGAAACCAGACCAAGACCTTCGCCAATGTGCTCACAATCAAAAATGTTACAATGAATTGTTGGGAGTTCGTGAGAATGTGTTAGAATATTTAAAAACAATACGGAAATGAATCCATTTTACATTTGGTTTGTAATTTTCTTTTGCGTTGGATATTTGATTGTAACCGATCAATCCATAGCGAGGTTATTCATTTTGCTTACTAAACTTGTAGAAGTAGAATACCAAAAGGTTAAGTGGTGGGCACTTCATAATCCAGCAAATCCGATTATCAAATACTTTATGTGGAGACGAGCATATAAGCTTGCTGAAGAATTGCAAAAGGAGTTAGAATCTAAATCTAAATAACACTATATCTGGTAATACATATGCTCTCCACTCAATATCGTCTGCGTCTTGAGGCAATTTGCGATAAGATTGTAAAAGGAGAGTCGGTAGAATTAAGTGAAATGATATGGGCAGAGAAGTTGGCGAAAGCAAATCGTAGTGCTGGAACAATGCTTCGTCAAGCCAGAAGAAAAGCATCAAATCCTGATATGACTGAGGACAGTCTTGATGGATTTCTAAACGCATTGGATTTGGGGCATCCTGACCCATCAGAGCACCGTACAAGGTTCGATGGTGCAGATGATATCGCTGATTTTTTCAAAAATGATGATGGGATGAGAAGAGATTAATAAATAACTAAAAAAGTTTCAAAATGAAGACCTTCCAACAATTTCAAGAGCAGATGTTGTCTGTTGCCGACAAAAATGCAATCAAAGTTGCAGGTCTTAAGGCAGCAGCAGTTCAAAGAGCCAGAGAACCTGCAAGACAAAATAGACACGCCAGGCACGAAATTGAAATGAAGAACGCTAGAGAAGATAGAGAAAGAATGGAGAAGCAAAAAAATACTCAACCTGCCTGAACCACTTTCCAAACCGTCCACTGACCCTTGACTTTTGCCGTCAGGGGTCTTATAGTATCTGTATTGAAACACCTTCATAATGTCTTACAACGCAAAAGTAAAACTCTGCTACATCAATGATAGTGATGTAACTCCAAGTAAGTATTTTCCTGAACTTGTTGATAGGCAAACCATCACGATTGAAGCACCTGCAGAAGACCTGAATGTTCATCAGTATTTTGAACTCTTCAAGGGATTTCTTCGTGCTGTTGGATTTGATGACTATATCATTATGGATGGTGCTTGCCGTCTTGCCTTCAACGATAGTAACAATGAGGCACAGATGAACAAGTTGATGGAAGAATATGAACTGCAAGATAAACAACCATACACTTATGATGATGTTCTTGCTCTGGAAGAAGAAGTTCGTGAGTTGAAAGAAAAACTTGCAAGAGTTCTTCCAGAGCAATATAAGAAGTGGAATGGTTTAGTTCCTGGTTCTCCTGAGGCAGTTGCTAATTCGTGCAAGTGCCCAATTTTAGATAATGAAGAGATGCCTGATGATAAGAAATGGGTGAGTAGTGATTGTCCTCTTCACGGTAAAGTAGAATGAAACCAATTAAATTTTTTCAAGTTGCTAAATTTTCTCACCGTGAGGACTTTGGACATGAGTGGTATATTCAAATTTTAAATATTAAACGATGGAGTTTGCTTCAAGCGTCTGTAAGTTGGAATGACTATCCTTCTTTGCCTTATATTCAAATTACATTTGGTAGTAATGGTCTATTAGGCATTCTGTTTTGGGCATATAAGTTTGGACTTGATATTGACTTTTGTAGTCGTACTTGGAACTTGAACCGACTTGAGGAAGAAGAATGAACTACCTATGCTTTGTTGATGGTCTTTTAGAATACGCCAGCACTTCTGAAAGTAGTTTTGCTCACTATCAGTTGGTGTATGCTGAAGAACATAAAGATGCTGATGTTCAGTATCTCACACTGACTGATGAAGAGTATGATGAAATGTTCCCTTATGAAGAGGATGAAGAATGAAACCCAACTTTCGTAAGGTATTGGAGATGGCACTTGAAGAAGGTGTCCGTTATGGATATAATCGTGCTCATAAACATGTAGAGAATCCACATCAAGATGCTGTGGTTGATTGTGTGGTTGAGGGTGCGATGAACTCTTTGTATGAATGGTTTGACTTTGAGGAGAAAAATGAGGTTTCGTGACATTGAGTTCCGTTGGTGTAAATTCAACAACAAGTATGAACTCGTTAGGTGGTATGAATGTGAAGGCAAAGAGTATTGTTATGTGATTGCCTTCTTTGATAAAGACAAAGAGTGTTATAATATGAGAACCATAGGTGATCGGTTCTTTGAGGATAAAGATGCCTGGGTTGTGGGTAAGTATGGTCTGGAGTTTCTAAATGAAATCTTTGAGATTGAAAAACAGGAAGAGGAACTGAAATGAGTTACGATAAGCGTTTTGATTGGGATGCTTTAAGTGAAATGAATATTCAACCAATAGTAAAATACATTTGTACCTGTGATTTCTTTGGTGGAGGACAATTTTGTATTCACTTTACCGAGAAAAATATAATTCCCAATCGTTGGATTAGATTTTGGACACGAGTATTCTTCAATAGTAAATGGGAGTTTATAAATGACTGAAACCGACATCTCAAAAGTTCTCATAGAAGGAGAATACGCAACCATTATGGGTGTGAAGTATAAGAGAGTGGAACCACCAAAACCACCGACACTTTATGATGCTCTTTATGCAGAGGGTCGTATGCACTCATTTGTTTGTGATACTGTTTGTGAGATTGTTAAAAAATGGTTGCCTGATGAAGTAGAATATGAAGAAAATGAACTGGGATATAATCAAGGGTGGAATGATTGCCTTGAAGAAATTCGGGAGAACCTACGATGAACGATGATATGCCGTGGGTCAATCTCACTCAAGAAGAGGTAAAAGAACTCCGCAACAAAAAACACGAACTGACTGAATACGGAAAACAGAAGTTGAGAGAACTTATGAATAAAGATAAGGACTTAATCTTCTATACAAACGGTAAAGAAACATCCCGTATGCCTGCTCCAACTCTTGGAACTCTTACTACTGGAACCAAAGCACCTGAAATTAAACTTGAAATCAAAATGACTGAACCAATTGAAGCAAAAGTATCTGAAGAAGATTTCAATAAGATTGTGGATGCTTTCAACAATCCACAACCATACCCCGATGAGATGTTTGAGGAAGCAGAGCGTCGTGAAGCAGCAAACAGAGAACTTGCAAAAGAAGAATGGGAACGCAAAGAACGAAGTGATACTGTGCTGGCACGATACAATCGTTTCTACAATGATGAGTGTTCTGGACTGCCTCACGGCACACCAATCACACCAGAGCATATGCAAGCAATGGCACTTGAATGTATGGTTGATGCTCTCATTTGCGAGAATATGAATGTGGAGTATGATGTGATTGCGATTGATGACATCAAAAATTTGATTGCACGATTGTATCAACAGAGTAATGAGTATCTGAAAAGAGTACAAGAATTCAAAGATAGTGCTGATGGTGTAGCATAATGAACCTTACATACCGACAACTGATTCTCTTGACAACGGCACTCACAGTATTCTATGATGAGGTTGCAAAGACATCCACACCTGAAATGAAACAGGAACTTATGGAACTTGGTGAGATTATTCAAGATGCTGCGATGAAAGCAAAATGAAACTCTGTAAAGATTGTAAGTATTATCGTAAGGATTGGTTATCTCATCTATTTGGAATGGGACACCGACACGATACTTGTTCGTCACCAAATACTTCCAGAAATCTTGTAACTGGTAAAGAACCCAAATTTTGTGATATGCTGAGGTCAGATAGATGGGAAATGCTTGATTATTCTTGTGGTCCTGATGGTAAGTTCTGGGAGGCAAAATGAGATTTGAAGAACCAACGAAATGGGAATACTTTCTTGACGGATTTCGTAATGTCCTGTATATTCTTGACTGTTATGATGACGGTGATGAATGGGGTTATGATGAGTTCTGGGAGAGTTTGAGCATCGGTTGGTATCGGGAATATATCTTTCCTTACGATGATTCTTTTAATATACATATTCCTTCACCCGAACGCAAATTGAGGTTAGCACAATGAAATTTCCTAATTACACACTTGGTTTATTCACGGGTTTATGTCTGGGTGCTTTGTATTTTATGTTGCCTGTAATTATTGAAGGTTTCCGCACACCCACAGAGAAACAAGTTCAAGCACTAAAATCTAACTTTACTGTTGTCGATAGTTTTGACGGTTGTGAAGTAATTAGATGGTCTGAGAACGGAATTGCCGAGTACAAATACTTTTTGGATTGTAGAAAATGACTGAAATTGAAAAACAATTAGAAAAAATAGCAGAAGAACTTGGTGGAAAGTTGGAACACTATACTTGTTCTGACCTTCACAATGAACATAAAAAGTATGTAATCACTTATGCTCAACAAAAACGACAAAATACTTGAAGTTCGTCTATACACTCCTCATAAGTGTGATTACATTTGTGAGCGGGAAGATGGAACACACTATGTCTTTATGAGGCGTGGTGAGGATTCTTATTGGGAGTTGAATGGTGATGTAAATCAGTGGTTTTTTGGAGAGAAAATCAAATGAATTTATGGGAGTATTGGATTGGTCACTGCTGGATGACTGGATGGAAAAGCATTGCAGGTTCATTTCGCATCTGGCGCGATTTAATGACTGGAAACTATAAGGATTATGCCCTGATGTGGTATGATGACCCTTATGAAGAATGTATTGATTGGTTCTGGGCTTGTCTAGGTGATGATGATACTCTTCCCAAAGAGTTTCTTGAATATCTTTTACAAATGGTAGAGGATATTGAAACTGGTAACGAAAAACTTATTCCCCTTGATGAAAGTTTTTGGGAAGATTTGGACAAGTGGAGTGAAGAAGATGAATGATGAACATTATGGGTGGATGATTAACACTCACTATGATTGGTTGAATATGCTCACCAAGATGGAAAAGAAAAAACCACAACGATTTGAGGAGTTTGAATACTCAAAACAAACAATTTATCATTACCTAGATAAACTACAACACGAGCAACATCTTTACGACTAATGAGTGAAGTTAATTTTAAAAAGCACAGAGTATTCCGTGAGACAGAATCTGTTATCTTCTATGATATTTCAGTAGAAGATTCAAATGCTTCTGACTTGGTAGTTCATACTGGAGCTGCTATTTCTCCTCCTGATGATATTGTAGGAGCAAAGCAGTTTTATATTCATTACCAACAGATTGACCACAATCGTGTTCTATCTGGGCTCCGTACATTTGAACTTGTAAATCCTGAATGGAGGTATCCTTATCACATCGTTCATCTTAATCGTTCTTCTGGTGCTCTCGTCATTCCTAAGAGAACTTATCATCGCTCCTGGTCAGGGGAAGAAGGTTCAATCGTAATCAATCAGGCAATCCGCGATGATGACTTTAATGATAAGACTGAGTTCATTCCTGTATCAGCAGCACAGAATGAAGACCTTTATCGTATTCTAACGCAAGAAAAACCAGTCATTCATACACTTGGAGAAATGTGATGAACTTTACCCCCGAACAATATAAACTCATCTACACTGCCGTGCGACGGTATCAGATTGAGAAGACTGTGCTCGACAGCAAAGATTATCGAGAGTGTGGTCAGATACTTGACGAACTGTTCGATTCCGTCTATACTCAATGTGTTGAGCAACCTACCTGATGGATTACAGTGAAGAGTTTCCCTTTGACCAGTTTCCTTGGAAGTTGGTTCATAAAGATGGAAAAGAAACCCGCAAGTGCTATTTTCAAACCGAAGACCATATGAAGAAGCACATTACACGATACAATCTTAAAAAGAAAGATTACACCATTGGATACAAATACGCAGAGGAACAATGACTACGCGAACTTTTATTGATAAGAACGGAAACTCTTGGGAATGGGAAGAAACTCCTGAAACCATTGAGGCACTGAAACAACTCCACGAAACTGTAAAACAAGTCAATGACCGAAAAGAAACTAATTGATGATGCTTTCTATGTTGATGAGAGGAAGTATGGTCTCTGGTATTCCACAGACAAAGATGGTAACGGACTTATCACATCTCTCACTGAAGAGTTGTGTATATCAGCAACCCGTTTTTATCTTAAAGGACGGCAGGAAGGTTTCTCTGAATCCAAAACTTATGAGTCGGAGGTAGGAGGCAAACTGTGAGCGACACTGACCCAACTTCACCTTGGTATGAGTTTATATCCTACTGTCGCTGTTGTGAGAGTTTGGATAGACCTATTCGCATTCAGAGTTTTATGAGATATCAAGCATACCTTAAAGAAATTGGAGTGGTATAATGCTAAAATGGGTGAGTGATTTTTTGAAACCATATCAAATGGACAATGCTGATACTTCTATCTTTGATAAGATTGTTCAACTTGAGAATCGTATCATAGAACTCGAAAGAGAGAATGTTGAGACTACAAATGCGATGTATGAGATTGCTAACAGTTTAGAGGCAAGAATTGATATACTCGCATCAGAACCTTATAAATTACCTTTTAACACTGAAAAATTACAATGACTTTTAATGTAACTCTCCGTTCCGCTGATGGAACTGAACAAACTATTGAATGTGCTGAAGACCAATACATTCTTGAGGCAGCAGAAGAGGCAGGTGTGGACCTTCCTTTCTCTTGTAAGGCAGGTGCTTGCTCTGCTTGTGCTGGTAAAGTTGTCTCTGGTGAGATTGATAATGAAGAGCAATCTTTCCTGGACGATGACCAAATGGCGGATGGATTCGCTCTGCTGTGTGTTGCCTATCCTAAGTCCGACTGTGTAATTTTGACGGAGCAAGAGGAGAACCTCTGATGTATGAGACCCTGACTGAATTTGAGAGAGCTCTTGCTCGCTTTGGTGATAAGGTGGGATTGATTGCTGGTCTTGAAATTGCCGATAAAATCTCACCAGAACAAGCATATCAGGAAATCAAAGAACTTTACAGAGAATTAAAGAAACTTCGTAAGGTTGAGAAAAAAGAGTGGGAGGAGTGATGGAAGATACTCTTAAAATCACTCAAAATGAGGATGGGTCTTATACAATGGATTGGGACAAGGAAGACCCAAAATGGTCGTGGATGAATGGGTTGACTTCCAAAGAGATTCAGATTATTATGGAACAAGCAATCAAGGACTTTACCGATGGACTTTGACTATAAGAAATATTCTCTTGAAAAACTTCGAGATTGGGTACATGATGCGATGAGTGGCGATGCTTCACCGCACGAAATTTATTCTGCGATTCGTGAAGCAGTTCGTGAGGATTATTATTATCATAAGGATCGTGCTAGTCGTGCGTATGGACTTCTTGAACTTCTGAGTGGTAATCGTCCTGTAAAAGATAATTCAGTTCTCAAATGTGATAAAGATGACCCATCACCAGAGTGTAAAGGGCATTGGGATGATTTCTGGGAAGAACATTATTATCCTGAAGAACATAAGAAAGATAAGGTGAATAGGTGGGTTCTTCCTGTTGAGGAATGTAAGGATGCGGATACTGATGAAACTGAATACTTTATATCCTTTCCTGATGACCTGTTAGAAGCAGCAAATCTGAAAGAAGGAGACCAAGTTGAATGGGTAGATAAAGGTGATGGTTCTTATCTTCTTAAAAAAGTTGAAAAGAAAACTCTAAACTATCAGGAAGCAATTGCTGCAGGTTGGGAGATGACTGATGATGGTATTTGGATTAAGGAAAATTGAAATGGCTCTATCACAATCAGTAGAAGAATCACTTAAAGAAGCAGAAGCAGCACTGCGTAATGCACTAGCATATGCTGCTCGTCAAGAACGCCCTATGGTCTGTAGTGTGATTGCGGATATGATTTCCCGCATTGAAACTCTGCAAACAGCAGATTCACTTCTTGATAAACTGGAAAACCGCAAACCAGGTGACTCTGGATTTTTTGGAAACTTTTTTCACAAAGATGACTGAAGAAACAAACAAACTTGGTGCTGAACCAGCATCACAATACTTTCCCAAACCATCTGCAGCAGTAGCGAATCCTACTATGACTGCATATAATACTTCATCCACAGAGTCTGAAGTGTTACGAAAGATTGAGCAATCCCGAAGAAAACATTAAACTTCTAGATATTAATATATTGGAATGCTAACATTGGGACACACTGCAGGAAATCTATGACTCTTTCTAAAACTGGAACAGAAAACTTGACTCAAGAGGAGTGGAATGAACTTATTGCACTTAAGGATGCAATTAATCATCATCCGAGTCAAGTTGTTCCAGAAAAAATGGAAAAATTCACAGAATTACTGGTTCGTTCTCTTGAGGGAAAGTGTGATCCTCCAATCCCAAAGAACTGGAGAGGCACTCCTCTGAGTGAATAAAAAATAAATATTATCACTACTATACAAAACAATGGAAAACATCGACCAACATATTCAAAAAGATGAGGAACTTTTGAGTGATCCGATGACTTCACCACAAGCGAGAAGGCATACTGAAGAAGAACTAGAAGCACTCAGAGCATATAAAGAACATCATCCAGAAGACTCTCACGATCCTACACCTTTAGAGTTGTATTGTGATGCTAATCCTGATGCATTGGAATGTAGAATCTACGAAGATTGATTAGAGAGGGTTGTCAACCCTCTTTTTTTATGTTAAAATCAAGAGTATGAACAAACCTTTTTTAAAGTGGGCAGGAAACAAATATAGGGTCCTGCCCCATCTTATTCCCCATATTGGATACCCAAAGCGTTATTGTGAGCCCTTTGGTGGAAGTCTATCAGTTGCTCTTAATACACCTGCAGAGCAATACATTTTGAATGATGTGAATAAAGATTTGGTAGCAATCTATCAGAATCTGGTTGACCCTGCTGATGATAACTTCATCAAGTATTGTGAGGAACTCTTTACTCCAGAAAATAATACTAAGGAAGCATATTTAGAGTTAAGAAGGCACTTTAATCGGGCAACAGACACTACAGAGAGAGCAAGACTGTTTATCTATCTAAACCGTCATTGTTTTAATGGACTGTCACGATATAATAAGAAGGGTGAATTCAATGTTCCCTTTGGTAAGTATGATAAACCATCTTGCCCATCGGAAGAGATGATGAACTTTAGGATGTTCTTCCTTACTAAACAACTTACACGATTCACTTCATTATCCTTTGAAGACTCATCACTTTATGAAGACTTAGAAGCAGGAGATACTGTATACTTTGACCCTCCATATATTCCAGTTTCGGAGACTGCATCCTTTACAGATTATGCTACTGATGGATTTACTGATGCCCAACAGATTCAGTTGAGAGATTTGGCAGAACAACTTGCAAACAAAGGAATCACAGTCATTATTTCTAATCATGATGTTCCTGTTGCAAGAGAACTTTATAATAATGCTAAAATCTATCCGATTCAAGTGACTAGGACCATTTCTGCTAAGGGTTCTAGCAGGAAGAAGGCAAATGAACTGATTGCCGTGTGGCAGTCCTGAAACTGGCACACAGGGCACCACAGGCACCGTAGGATGCCCTATAATTACAAGGTAATCAACGGACAGGGAATGAAAACCTACCGCATTCAAGTTGAAACTTACGATGGATGTATTACCATCTGGTATGAAAAGTCTAAGGCAAAGAAAGCGGTAGATATTATTCTCAAACGTGTTTATGACCAACTTTGTGGTCTGAACATCCGTGAAATTTCTGTCAACCCTTCTGTTTGAATCATGGCTACCCGCTCCCGCATTGGTCTCCAACTGGTTAATGGTTCGATTCTCAGCATCTATTGCCATTATGATGGTTATGCGAGTTTCAATGGTGTGAAACTGGTTGAGAACTTCAATTCTTATCAGAAAGTTACCGAACTGATTGACGGTGGCGACATCAGTGCTCTCTGGACGAATGCTGGTTGGGATAATGAAACTCTTCCCGAAGTTGGTCCCCTGTATTATTCTGCTCGTGGCGAAGATTGCCCTCCCCGTCTTGATGCTAACCTGAATGCATATCTCTGCGACAGTGAAGAGTATTCTTATGTGTTTGCAAATGGTGAGTGGAAGTGCTATACTAATGACTCCCGCGATCGTAATCTTGTGAAAGAAGTTGAGATTCCTGTTGGAGTTGCTGCCTGATGAATCTATCCGAATTTTTGGATGAACTGCGAGAAATTCAAATCTATGGCACTGACCCAGCAGATTGGATGGGATACCTGGAATCTGACGACCACTGGGTGCCAGAAGTAGAACTGTCACACTGACCCCTCAGGGCGCCTCTGGGTGCCCTATAATACTCTCATACGCAACGAACCAAATGACTGCCTTCGCTGACTTCGTGGATGCCGCTCCTGCCCGTCAAATGCGGGAAGAGATGATTCTTCGTTATACTCAATCTCTTTGTGAAGCACTGGAGGTTGATTATCGCCTTTATACTACAAAGGCTCATCGTCGTTCTGTTCAGAATGAGATTAATATGGAGCATCACGAATGGTGCCTGAAGCAGATTGCTGATGGGACTTATCACTTCAGGAATCAGTTTGTAATTGAAACTGGTCGCAAGTATCATAAGGTGATTATGGTGGATAGCAATCAGCGTTCTGTTCATTGCTTTGTGGATAAAATGACTGGTGATGTTTATAAGTCTGCATCTTGGAAAGCGCCTGCTCGGGGAGTGCGGTACAGTCTGCTTGATGATAATTCCCGTGAGCAATGCTATCGCAATGCTGAATGGTCTGGTGGTTATTTGTATGCTTGATGATGTTCATTCCGACCCAACAATTCCTTAAAATGACTTACGCTAACGAAATTAAAGAACTGACCGCCACCAAGTCTCTGCGACTTTTGCGTGATGGTTTCAAGAGTGAGTTTGCAACATCTGTGTTTGCAGATGAGCGAACAATTGAACTTTTTGCTGAACTTGCAAGTGAGTTTGTAGATGCTAACATTCCTGTGGTTGATGAAGACAATCGTATGGAACTTGCTATGATGTTGTTGGAGTCTCTGGATATTATTGCACGATGACTTTTATTCTTTGGTGGTTAGGATTGACTACTGCTGCTCTACTCATTAACTACTGTCTTCACTCAGGTAATGATGACGACGACTGATAAACTTGTCTTTGTTTCCTCTTTCATTTGGTTTCTTCACTGGGGTCAATGTCTTACTTTGAAATGTCTGGATATGGTTATAGCAAGCGCACCTGTGAGGATGTTACCTCTTGGTTTCTGAATAAGTTTCTGCCTCGCCATAAGATTCATGTTGAGATTCTTCATCGTGGTCTGAAGCGTGAGTCTGTTTATGGTTACTGTGATTATGTGGGTGAGTCTTATCGCCCTCGTGATTTTCTGATTGAGATGGATACTTGGATGCATCAGGAGTTGTATATAAAAACTCTTTTGCATGAGCTGGTCCATCTGCGACAGTGGGTAGTGGGTTCGCTGCGGTCCAAGCGTGGAAAAATGTATTATGGTAAAGAATGCGTCGAAGATATTGACTATTGGAATCAACCACACGAAATTGAGGCACGAGAGCAAGAAGAAACTCTATACTTAGAGTATTTGGTTGAGAAGAATCGTGTGACAGTTCAAGAAGCGGCACAGTTCTTCCCCAATCGCTTGCTCCGTCTGCTATAATTACAAGGTAATCAAGAAAGAAAATGATCATTCAAGTTGAACCGATTTCTAAGAAAGCAAAGAATCGTCTGATTAATCTGATGGACAATGATCCGAATGTGGATGTAGAGCAGGATTTGGGAGACCGAATCTTCTGTGCATCCAGCAATCGCAAATACTTCTTCTGGATGACGAAAAGTAACAGTACTGATTGGAGAGTTGTGGAATGATTACGACAGCAATGGCTGCATTCGCATTTGGTTATTGTGTGATGCACCTTACACTTACAATTGTTAAAAGTCAAATGTCTGGTAACTACGATGAAGAAATCTAAAAAACTTCTGTTTTCTCTTGCTCTTCTGCTGACTGCTGCTCCTGCTGTTGCTGGACCTGCATTCCGATATGAAACTCCCTGCTATCTTGAGAACAAGGTGAATGGTGGTTATCAGGATGATATTTGCACTGTGATTGAAACTCGTGAAAAGGGTGGAGCACTGAAGACTCGTAACATCTATTCGAATCGCTTCTCTCTGACGATTAAATCCTGGTTTGATAAGGAGAAAGGGTTTATGACTTGGGATAGTCATAACAAGTTCAATTACAAGTGGGATTATAAAATTGGTGGCGTAGGTGGAACTGGTGCTCATACTTATGTGATGCCTGGTTTCCTTGTTGAAAATGTAAGTTGGGATTGAATCATGACTGAAACGAATGTAAATCTAAATGTTCATGAGATTGGTATTCTATTGTCTGCACTTCAAACTCTTTCTTTTCGGGATGAGAATCAGATTGCGAGAGAGTATGGAAGTGCATCGGCATTGTATAACAAACTCTATAGCGTCTGGGAGCGAATGGACAGTTCTCAAACTGTCCTACGCAACGACGTGGTGCCGTCCTTCTGACCTATAATACAAAGGTAATCGACGGAACACCGATGACTGACTTCCCTACTCTTCACTCCAAAGACGGTACGATGGTTGTTCAATACTATCCTGTGAAGACTCCCTATGGTGATATCAGTAAGGAGTGGTGTCTGCAAGTGTTGTCTTGGCAAGGTGTGGAGCAAATGTCTAAGAAGTTTCTGAATCGTGTGGAGAAAGCTGTTGCGATTCGGGAGCGTGTTTCTCTTGGTTATATCGTCACTGCCGATAATTCCAATCTGCCTCAACTTGGTAATCCTTTCTATGGTGCCTGCTGATGAAACTGCGTTACTTTGCTCTGACTTTTGTTGCATTGATTGGTTACAATGTCTTTCTGATTCAGAGAGACAATGCTCTGTTTGAATCTTACAATCGTTGTTTTGTGGAGAACTGTCGGAAATGAATGAAGAAATTGTGAATGCCTTTGAAGACTTTATGAAACACGCTCAATCCGAAGAGTTGCATTATCAGGCAAAACAAGCAGCAGAGGATTATGCTCAGATGTTTTATGAACGCAAAGCTGCAGAACTTGAGGTGACTGTCGATTATTACATTCAGGAGTTTGTGTGATGACTTATTACAAGCAACCAGTTCAAATTGAAACTTATATCTGCCCTATCAGTGGATATCCTGTAGAGTATCCAATCTGGAGCGATAATGACATTGCCGAAGGAGATGCACTCTTGAATGAGATTCTTCAAGGTGCCGAAGAAAACAATGTAAAACCACAGTATTATATTCAGGAGTTCATCTAATGGACCAAAAGACAAAATTGATTCTTGCACAGATGCAGATTGAGAATGTTCGCAATCTTCTTCAAGATGGGCAGTATGCTGGTTTCTTTACTTCGCATTTGTTACCTATCAAGTTTGAGATTGAACGACAACTTGCAAACTTGACAAACACCAATCTTTACACTAAAATGAAGGAGTCCTAAAACACAAAAAATGAAATCTCTTTATATTGTAGACTACTGGGTTCCGTTTCCATCTTCTGAGTATGGTGGTCTGATTAATCTGATTGCCGAGAATGATACTGAGGCTTTTACGCTGCTTTCAGAGGAGCAATCGTTTGATGAGAATTATACTCATCTGATTATGGAAAGGGTTGTGAATGCACAGAAGTTTGCTCTACAGGATGATTATGAGTCTGGTATTCTGGAGGCATTTACGACGTGAAACAACTCTATCGTATTGAAGAATTGTATACGAATGGATGGGAACTGATTGATGAGTCTGCTGTTCAACTTACAAAGGAACAGTGTGACCAACTTCTGCAAGAGTATCTGGAAAGAGGTTACAATCCCAATTGTCTTCGTGCTGTTTATGATTCCTGAATTCTCTCACAAAGCACCTAAAGGTTACAGTTATGAGTTTGAACAGTTCAAAAGAAATACTATCGCCATCTGGATTCGCAACTCTGCTACTTTTGATTATAACCTTGGGAAGTCTGTGCGGTCAATTTGGGGATTCTATGACTCCAAGAAAAGAGTATATCACGCCCCCGTCAACTCAAGCACAGTTGGGAACATTGTTAGTATAGAAGACACGAGTCCATACTCTGCTATGATACCTAAACTTACTCCACTTGAATCTGCATTTGTATGAAGTATGAATCCTTTGCTGAAGGTTTAGAAGTTCAGTATCAGAACATTACAGGAACTATCAGGTTTATCTCTAATACTTACATTACCATTTGTATGAGGAGTTTTAATGTAAGAGCAAAGGATGTGTGTGTATTAGTCTATCCTGAACAATGGAAACAAATTGAACTTATTCACGGTAATCGACAGTCTTATGAAAAGTAATAACAAGTCATTGTGGAGATACTTCGCAAAGGCATTAGGAGAGAAAGCATCCAAGTGTGATAGAGAGTCTGATATCATTGCAGGTATTCGTACTTTTATCTTTGCGACTTATTTGATTACTAATGCTTTTATTGTTGCTGGTGTGGTGAGACACTGGAATGATAAATCAGATCCATCTATTGAAGTTTATGTTGATTCTGCAAATGTACCAAGTTACTTACCTCAAACCGAAAAAGAAAGGATTCTCAAAACAAACCGCAACTTTTTATTCGATTGAAGATGCGACTCATTGGGAGAAGTATATTAAGCAGCAAGGATGTAAAGAGAGTGAAATTATACCTGTTCTTTAATTGTAGTACCACTTATATCCAAAAGAATAACACCAAGTTTCACCATTTGAGATGCGTTTGATATTATTACTAATTCCAGCAGTTGCTTTATAATTACCTTCACCTTTGATAAAAAATGATGCCTCACTTATACTGTTAAACTCAACGATTTCACCTGTATGAATGCTTATGCCTTTTACAGGTCTTTTTCTTTTTTCATTTGATTTATTTGATGCTGCTTTTGCCTTTTCAGTTGTAAATCCTTTCTTTTCTGCTGGTTTCCAATTTTTTAATGCATCTTTCTTATCTCTAAACAAATACCATCCGTGTGCTTGTAATTTATTGTGATTAGGGCTGTTTAATGAATTACCAATCGTTAAATTTCTAATTCTATTACCAACGATTTCTTCAGCAGCATCAGCAGCAGATTTCCACATTTTCTTACGTCCAGTTGCTAACTGTATACCATACACAACACCACGACGATTTATTCTCTTTTCTATCATCTTAGGAGTTTCACCTTTCCAAGACCATCTATATCCAAATGATTGAAATGTTGTTCCTTTAATGCAGGCAACTATACTAGTTCTTCCTTTTTTATTTCCTAAACTATCAGCAGCAACACCAGCAGTATCATAGTCTCTTACCCATTCATCTTCTAATGTATAGCAACTGACTGCTTTTGAATAGGGATGATTTGCCCAGTATTTGCGTGGCTTCTTTATACCTTCACCACCTAACGTAACATTATATCCATTCTTACCACAGGAATTCAATCGTTCTATCCAATAGATTTCACGTTCATTAACTTTATCATCTACACATTCTTCTAATACTCTGAATTTAAACTTATCTGCACCATACTTACTAATTGCTCTTACAATCGGCATACTATGAGCAGAATTGTTTTCATTTAGATTGTTCTTACTTCTTGCTAATTGTAGATGTTGTTTCCATCTATCATATGGGTTAGGTTGTGTAGTTTTTCCGACGTAAAGTTTCTGATTTTCAAGGTTTGTAATTGAATAGATGTATGCCATAGATATGATAAAAATATAGTTGTGTGTTATATGTATATATTTGATTGTGTTTAGATTAAGATTGTATAATGATAGTGTTATGTTGTTTAATTCTTCTAAACCCCTCTGAGACTTGTTAAACCCCTCCAGGTCTTGTGGGCTTAGCGAGCAGCCTATCACAAGAACGCGAAAAAGTCAAGCACCCCGCGCAAAACTTCACAGACCCACACAGTCTTATAAAATCTAGTCGAGATATCATGTTAGCGTTATAACACAATCTCGTCGAGAACACATATATATTATCATAAGATCTCGACTAGATTCACACTTGCATCTCGTCGAGATTTGTGCTATACTCATACAGTCATCACACAATCTCGACGAGCCATGTACGACGACTACGATCTCGACTATACTCTCTCATATGATTATAATCTCGACGAGGACTCATATTACGCACTAGATCTCGACGAGGATTATGCACGAGATACACATGATCTCGAAGCACTTGCATATCGTCATTACGCATGATATAATCTAGTACACATACACATCGAGAATCATGCTAGCACAGAAACGCCTGGTACGGGTTACACTAGACATCATGTGTTATGATGATCTAGATGTAGAGAATATGGACTGGAAAGAGTTACTGGAACTCGAAGGTGACGAAGAAGTTTATTCTAGCATCAAGGAATTCGATCCGTTTATGTAATGTGCCAGTTTATGAATTGGCATAAGATATAATAAACTAAAATATAATATAATCATATAACAATGCCGTTATATGTGACACTTCTAAAACTGTCCACTGGTTCAACCGCTGGGCAGTTTTTGTGTTAGATTACATTCGTTCCTGAGATTTCCGATGATTTTTCTCACTTCCACCAATCACGGTTGTGTTTATACTTTGTCGCAGGAAGATGGCGATGAGTTGTATTATGCTCCAATCTACGCTAATGGTAATATTAACCTCGAAGAATTCGCTCCTGTTGATATGAACGACATCGACATGGATGATATGGAAGTGTATGATATCATTCGTCGTCTTAAAGTTATGAATGAGGTGTGACAGTCGCAGAAGTGGCACAAGGGGGGTTGCATTCGTGCTCTGCCCCTGTTATGTTTGATTCGTGGTTGAGGAATTCTCTACACTCACCTCCCACACCCTGATGTTATGAAACTCTTCACTTCTAAGTTCACTCAAACTCTGATTCTGAATGTTGCTGCCATCGCCGCAA
>Ga0316616_100000008_pt1 | contig 62335 bp, 83 predicted proteins | sample OWC_Aug_M1_C1_D1_FD_207660 | JGI IMG/M metagenome (GOLD analysis project Ga0316616, IMG submission 207660) | Wetland soil microbial communities from Old Woman Creek delta, Ohio, United States - OWC_Aug_M1_C1_D1_B | ecosystem: Environmental > Terrestrial > Soil > Wetlands | place: USA: Ohio... | reverse complement strand
GAACGTCGCGGAGGCAATGTCGTCGCGGGCAACCGGCTTGAGCTCCCGGTTCTTGTAGAACAGACGGATGACCTTCGTCACCAAAGTTGCGGTCGGAGGCTCCAAGTCGTAATCAGCCGCGCCAGCGACAAGACTGACCGGGTCAAGGTCAGCCTCCACCACCAAGGACTTCTCGCAGAAGTCGATGGCGGTGTTGCGGATGGCTTGGATGGCGACGATTTCGGCGCACCCCGGCACATCCGTGAGGACGTAAGGGAGGAAGTCGTCGTAGGAGGCCATGCTTAGACACTACCCATTTGGAGGGCTGCGGCATTGGGGGCCGTTGTGCGGCCCTTGCTGTGCAGGTCTGGGGAGTAGGCCGCGTCCTTGGAGGTCTTGATGCCCAACATGGAGTTGAAGGCGCCAAGGTAGGCTCCAGACAACTGGGCGTTTTGCGCAAACTCAGCGTCCTTGGAATAGGCCCGGTACAGAACGTAGTTCAGCAGCGGGTCGGCGTAGATGTCGGCCACGGCCAGACTCGAGCCCAGAGCCGAGACGTCTGTTGGGTTCTTGGAGTAGATGACCTCGAGCTTGGCACCGGCCTGCGAGGGCGGGTACACGTAGAAGGTTTTGGGGTCGCGGTTGTCGTAGACGAAGTTCTTGATCGTGGCAGCCGGGGTGTCGCCGTGCCAGTCAGGATTCTGGGTGTCCAGAACGTCACGATCCACATGGCGTACCGCGCGGCCACCGGCACCGGTGGAGGTCAGGTTCCGCACCACGTCCAACAGACGCAGGCTGTCAGCAGGCAGAGTCTGCTTGGTGCCAAGCACCAGCGTGATGGATGTGTTGGAGACAACAGAGTCCGGGCGGACAAGTGCAATCACGCGCTGAGCATCGTTGATCCACTTGAAAAACTCTGCATCCAGCCAGCGCACACCGTCGGCGTCATTCAAAACAACGCGGGCGCGGTCAATGATTTCACTTGCAAGCATGGGTTACCTCACTACTCCGACTGTACGTCCTCGGCCTTATCAGCCGGGGTCATTTTCGCAGTCTGGGTCTCTTGAATAACAGGCGGCTCAAACAGAGCGGTGACCTGTTCTGGATCGGTCTCGCGCACCAAGGGTTTCACGGGGCGCAGAGAGCGGGGAATCTGTGGGGCCTTGGGCTTTGCGGGCTCAGGCTTTGGCTCGGGCGCAGGAGGCTCGGGCTGTGGTGCTGGGGCTTCTTCAAAGAGCTCCCAATCTCCGTCGGCAACAATCCGGGCGTCAAATACAGCAACCCGCCCATCGCGTTTGCGGCGCATCAACTTCATGGGGTATTTCCTTAGAAATGGCCGGGGCCGTAGCCCCGACCAATTTCACTCAGGCTGATTAAGCCTTAACCACGATAGCGCGAGTCAGAGCCTCGGGCTTCGTCACTTGGTAGCCAAACACATTCAGACCACGGACGATGTTGCCGAAGGTGGACTGAGAGCGCAGGGTTTCCACGTTGGTCATTTGCGAGGCGAAGGAGATCGCATCGCGCGTACCAGCCATGACGTAGCTGTCATTATCGACAGTCTTGGGCAGGTTGTTGCTGATGTAGACCTGGAAGCGGTCGATCATGCCGATCTTGCCGTTGCGCAGCGGGGAGACGCTGTCACCAGTCAAGTAGGCTTGCTTCAGATCAGAAGCCTTGATCATCGCGGCCATCCAAGCCGGGATCACCAGCCAGCGGCCAGTCTCTGGCACGTTCTGTTCGTCCAGCGCCTGACCCATGTCCAGAATGATGTCCAGAATGGTGGTCTTGGAACAGGCGCGAGGAGCCGCGTCGGTGCCCAAGTTCAGGTTGGCAGAGATCGCGCCAGCGGTTGCACCCAAGTTGGCAGCAGCCATAGATGCCTTCACGCCGTCGAGCACCAAATTGTCGATGGCGATCTTCATCTGCATGGATGCGTCGTTGGTGAACATATCCATCAGCGCCACGTCGGCCTGCACCTTGTCCACGTCGTCCAGAACGACGGCAAAGTATTTGCCCTTGTCGATCAGGAGTTCCAAGGGGGTGCTTTGCGGCACTTCAGAGGTCAGGTTCAGACCCTTGGTGTAGTCGCGGATGGTGATGGTCGGAATGGAGCGAATCTTGACCTTGTCGCCTTGGCCCTTGATTTCGCCTTCCCAATCGTTGTTGGTGATCTCACCCAGAACGGTGGACTTGTAGTATTTCGCTTGGAGCTTGCCAGACCAAATTTCAGGGATGAACTTGGCTGCGCCCGCTGCGGCGTACTGGTCGGTTGTACCGGCGCCGTAATAGCCGGTTGTTACTGCTACTGACATATTGAATTTCCTTTCGGGTCACTAAACGACTATCTGATCCGTCCTTCGACGGTAGCCGCATGAATATCGGATTCGATGGTTACCTGATCTGCATCGCTGACCAACCCGGTGCGCACCCGGCGGTAGAAGTCGCTGATCTCGGCCCGAGTCCAAATTTTCTTGGCAGGGGGCGTGTTCGGCGTCTTCGTCGAGCTCGGTGTCACTTGGGTTTCCAGCGCGGCGGACGTGGTTTCCATCTGCGTTTGGGATGTCTTCTTGAACGCGGCAAAGAACTTGGCGACTCGGTCGGCGTCCTTGTCCCGTTCGGCTTGGCTGAGCATGTCTTGGCGTCGATAGCCAGTGAGCTCGTCAACCTCGTCCAGCCATTTGTGGAATGACTTGTCTTGGTTGAGCTTTGTCCAATCCGGCACCTTCGCGTCGAGCGAGGAATAGAAGTCCTTTTCTACCGTCTTGGACGTCACGCCCTCGAGCGAATCGAGCTTGGATTTGAGCTTCTGGATTTCCGTGTCCTTCGTCGCAAGCTCCTCGCGGGCAATGCGGCGGGCAACGTCAATCAGGCCCTCTCCGTACTCGTCGATCTCAGACTGTTTGACCAGCGGTTCGACAGGCTTGGCATTCTTCAGGTCATCCAGTTGTTCTTGGATGGACTTGAGGCTTACCTTCAGTTCCTTGTTCTCCGACGACAGGCGGGGAACTTCCGAGTTGTACTTGCCCTGCAAGACCTTGAAGCGGTGTTCCCAGTTGTCCGGTTGGGACTGGGAGCCGTCATCGGCATTGGGGTTCGGACTCAGCCCGACAGGTGCGGCGTTCGGGTCAACAGTTTCAACAGACGCAGGCTGGTTCCCAGTCTGTCCGTCGGACTGTTGCTGACCGTTGCCTTGCCCGCTGGGCTTGGACTCGGTGGGCTGCTGACCATTCAGCAGTTCTTGTTGCAGCTTCTCGGCCAGTGCTTCGGCTTCGATAACTTTGCGTGGTAAAGATGACATTGATACTCCGTGAGCCGATCAGGTCGCTATGTGAGCCTCGCGGTGTTCACTACTTACTTTTCGGTGTTCAGCGGTTCCCGTTTACCGTGCCGGGACACGTTCGCAGCGGGATGCTGCATGAGCCTTTCGGCTCACCGCGACTTGCGGAGGACTTCAGGGGCTGACTCAGCTTTGTCGAGAAGTTCCCTCACGGCCTGCGCTGCCCCCTGATGCCACCGGGCGATTACATCGTCCTTGGCTTGGGAGCCGTTCACGTATAGGTCGTTCAGGCTCTCTATGAGCCATCCTCTTACGGTCTCAAAGCTCGGGTGCCCTGCCAGTGAGGCAAGGGCACTCAAAACTTTGGTGTCTGGTTTTGAAAGCAATCTGTTTCCTTACATTGCCGGTTGGGCAGGAGGCGCCATGCCAGCGCCCGCAAGCGGCGGCATAGCTCCTTGGGCGGCGGGGTCGCCAGCCATGCCAAGGGCCTGTTGCTGTGCCTGTTGCACGGCGGCTTGCTCGGCTTTGAACTTGATCATTTCCGGGGCTGGAATGATTTTGTCGGTGTCCATTTGCAGGCCCTCGGCCATTTCCCGCAGCAGGTAGCTGCGGCCTTCTGGGCCGATGATGCTGACATCCACCGGGTTGGTGACTGCCTGCAAGAATTCGTTGCGGCGCTGCTGGATGGCTTCCTTGGCGATCAGGCCCAGAGCACCCTTGCTCACGACCTTCATGTCGCCCTTGATGAAGTTGTCCATGCTGTAGAGCATGTTGTGGACGTAGTAGCGATCCACCACCATCGTCACCACATGGTCGATCCGGGTGATCGCCAACTTGATGCCCTTGGCCGCGTTGTCCATGAGCATGGACAGACCAGAAGCTGTGCGGCCAGCGCCGGACGCCTGACCGGAGCCGTAGATGTAGTTCGGGACACCGGTGACCTCGTCGGCCTGCTTGGCAAACGTCTGGTACACGCCCATCAGTTCGGACGCTTTCATGTCCGGCTGGAAGAAGCGGATGGCGGGCTGGCCGCCGCCGGTCTTGTCGGACGTGGTCTGCCACAGCTTCCACGGGTACATGGTCGTGACGTCTTCGCCATCGGGCAGGCGGTCAACAGTCACCTCAACCTGCGGGCCCGAGGCAATGCCCATGTTGTTGGCGAGCGACCGCGCGGCGGCGTTGCACATGACCTGAATGTCGGCCATCGTCTCAGGCAGGGCCTGACCCCAGAAGGCGCCGGGAATGTCGCTCCACGATGCGATCTCGTAGGGGCGGCGGCCAAGCGGGTCTGGGTTCAACACCACCTTGATGACGAAGGAGCCGATCTGCCAAGCGTTGACTTCGTAGACGGCTTTCGCGTCGATGTTGGGTACACCCCAGTCCTTGAGCATGTCGCCCATCACCGGGCCCCAAAACTCGAGGGCTTCGATAAAGTTGCTCGTCCAGTAGCTGCCGTTCATTTGGCCCTTGAGCTTCTGTTGCTCAATGTCGCCGTACTCTTGGTAGCGGTAGCCGTCGCGGCCATAGCGGATGAGCACTTGCTCGATCTCGCTGTCGTTGTAGCCGGGGACGCCCTTCAGGTTCTCGACGTCCTTGAGCGTCAGGCGGTGGCGCTGGATCAGGAAACCCTCGTCCACGCCGGATGAGTTGGCGGACGGGAAGATGTCGTAAGGCGAGACGCGCTCGACGTCGCGCGAGAAGTCGTTGAGGATGACGGGCTGGAAGTTCGCCCCCCAAGCCAGACGCTTTTTCTTGCGAACAGACGGGCCTTTCATAATGGCCGTCGGGTAGGTCACGAAGTCGTCAACGAATTCTTGGGCGGCGCGGCGGAACCCGCCTTGCTCCATTTGGTCGTTGATGACGTTGGTCATGCGCTGGGCCGTTTCCTTGGCCTCCTCGCGCAAGCGCAGGCGGATCATGTCCTCGACTTCTTCCATGCGCTCGCGGAAGGCGTCGGGGTGCATCTGTGCGCCGGTAGACAGGAAGTCCTCGGCCTCCATGCGGACGTGCTCGATGACCATCATCTTGAGCTCGGGAGGCATTTCAGGGTCTTTGGACGGCGCAAGGTCAAAGGGGATTTGACCCTGATTGAACATCACGTCGATGATCCAAGACTTGGCAGCGCGGCACTTGATGTCCGTGAGCATCATGTAGATGTCACTGCCGCCGGTCTCCTTGATCTGTGCGGCCCGCTCGGGGTCATACTCACCGCGCCGCTGGCGCTCGCAACGCAACAGACGCTCTGTGATCTGTGTCTTGGCGTACTTGGCTTGGCTCCAAGCGTTGGTGATGTGGCGAGAAATTGCGGACGCCAACAGGTCGGAGTTGTCCTGTGGGTTCAGTTGAGTGTCGCCTTTCTCGGCAGAAGGCTTTGCGATTGCGAGTTCCATTTACACCCAACCCTTACTTGATGCTTTGCTGACCTTGCGAGCCCGCGTGTTGACGCCACCGTCGCGGGCTTTCAAACACAGGTATTGAAGGCCGTCGTGCGGGTGACTGAATCTGTCTTTCACCGGGCGATCCCGGTAGCGTTCGCCAGCAACCTTCAGCCGCTCGTAGCGGTAGCCACCGATAAAGCCCTTGCGCAATGTGCGGCAGTTGGGCGAGATCAGGAATCCGGGCTCGCCTGACGCCATGCGGTTCAGGTAGAAAGCCACCGATTCACGGCGCGGAATGAAGTCGTTGGTATTGGCTGGCTCGGTTGAAATCCCAGCCTCGAGCAGTTCCTGAAAACAGGTTCGCTCGTCTGTCTGCGATCTGTTCATGCCAGCGGGGTCGCCCACCGAAATGAACTTGTTACGCTGGTACTTGTTGAGGAGCACAGGCTTGACGACGTCTGTCGCAAACTGGCGAATACCCATATCCTCGGCCACCAGTTCCTCGAGGATGAGCAACTGGCCCTTGGCCGAAATCTGTCCGATGATGCAGCTTGGCGTGAGCCCGAAGTCCCAGCCGAGGTAGATCGGCAGGCCGGGGTTGACCTTTAGCTCCTCGGCGGCGACGTGAACCTTGTCGTTGTACTCGGGGTAGACCGGCTTGCCGTCGGCAGTGGTGCCGTAGTCGCCAAGCACGAAGACCTTGATCCAGTCGTCTGTCTTGCCCGCCAGCATGTTGAAGTAATACTGGTAGCCCTGCGGGAGATTGAGCGCGTTCTCCGCTTCGGGGTTTGGCTCGTAGCGAGCCTTGTCCCCTTCGACAATCTTGATGAGACCACCGGGCTGGTGGAAGAACTCAAACCCGTCGGGCTGTTCTTCGTCGAACTTGTAGATGTACGAGTCGTCATCCGGCGGGTTGGTGTCCATGATGACGCAGGGATGGACGGGCCCGCCTTCGCGCTTCGGGGGGAAGCGGCCTACGCGCTGGGTCACCATGTCGAAGACTTCCTTCGGCACTTCCGACCCTTCGTTGATCCACGCCCCGGTGAGCTCGAGCGATCTCAGCTTGTCGGTGTCTTGGGCGGTCTCCATCGCAATGAAGATCACTTCCAAGTCCATCCCGTAGCCGTCGCCGCAGTCCTTGATCCGCATCCGGCTGATGATTGGGGTGTCGTACTTGATCGGGGCTATGTGCCCCGGAAACCACGCTTCCCACGTCTTGATCGTCGTGGTCTTCAGGCTTGGGTAGGTCGCGCGGATCACGCCCCAGCGGGCGCGGCGAACGCCCTTCCAAGGTTTCTGCTTCATCGTGTGCTTCACGATCTCAACGCAGCACGACGACGATTTCCCGGAGCCGACCGGCCCCTTCAAAACGCGGACAAATTTCTCAGAACGATGGAACGCTGCCGCCACCGGCCCCGGTGGGTAGTACGTGATGGGAGCGTTGTCGTCCTGCATCAAGCCTCGACCGTCTTTGGCGCGACAAAGTCGGTGTTGATGTTGAACGTGACGTGCTGCACTTCGACATCGTGCTTCACTGACGCAAGGTCGGGCACAGATTTGTCGAGCAGCATTTCGATGGACTTCAGCCGGATGGCGGTCATCTTTGCCTTGGACTTGCCGAGGGCAAAGTCCTGCAACAGATTCACCAGTTGGGTCGTCTGGATCGACTCGCGCACCAATTCGCCGTGGGCAGCGCGGCGCTTATCGCGGTATTCCGCAATGTCCTGATCCACCGACTTTTTGACGACCTTCCGTGTTGCCATACGACTTTCAATGTTCAACGGCCCTTGACGCGGAACCGATACGCCTGAATCAGCCCACCACAGGAGGAGGGATGAGGGCCTTCAGGTGCGGTAGTTGGCCTCACACACCGCTTGAGGGCGCTTCTCTACGCTGCACAGACCGATGAGCATCCATGCTGTGGGCGACTGTAATGCCCTGATCCGCACTTCACAAGCCCTGTTGTGGGACTTTCGCAAAAAATTGTACCCGACGGGACTCCAACCCTGCCCCCGGCCTGTTTTCCAACGTCCCAAGGGGGTAGGGGGTATTTATGTATTCTTGGTTCTTGGTTCTTGGTTGCTATACGCCCCCCCATAGGCCCCCCTATTGGGGGGGCCATAGCCCCCCTATAGCCCCCCTATCGAAAAAGGCTGTTTTGGGGTGTTTTCCCGTGTTTTTCGACACTTTCTGCCTATTTTTTAAGCAGCGTGAGGTCTGTCTGTCAGGCCGGAAGTGCTCAAATTTGCCTGTTTTTTGAGCAAATGGAGCTCAACGGAGGTGTTCGGAGCACTCCATTCCCACGTTTTCTGCAAAATTTCGCCCACTACCCTAATGCCCCCCCATTAGCCCCCCTAATGGCCCCCCTATACCCCCCCTATAACTAAGAGGTGGGACTGGGTGTTCGAGGCATACCCATCAGTAGAGGCTCACGCGCCCGGCCACGCGCCCAGCTAGGCCCGCGCCACCCCCGCCACCCACCCCCAACGGGCCACACAGCGGGCATTTGAGCCGCCTGATTCCTTTAGGAATCAACAACTTAGCTCCAGACTGTGACAAAACTGGGTCGTGTGGGCTATCCCAAAGGGATAGAGAGGCCAGATTTGGCAGCTAGGAATAACAGTCTGTTGACCTGTTGCCGAAGGCAAAACTTCGTGTGGCGTGACGCGGTGTGTGCAATGTCGTGACATTTCCCATTCACCGTACTGCTGATTCCTTTGGAATCAATAACTTGCCTGAATGACTCCCTACCCTTTAGGGTACTTATCTCTCCTCTCTAGCTCCTTTGAACAGCATGTGACAGCGAAGCTGTGCCCGGACTGTTTGGGATCAGGGGTTTTTCCCGGCCTTCCTTCGCGTTGCGCACCGCATCACGCCTCGCATCACAACCTCCTGTGACTTCGTCACAGAAAACAAGGGGACTTGACACAGTGACAAGCCAGCCATTACAGTTGAAAACGTCGATTCGGCGGTAACGCTGAACTTCCCGACCAGTAGGTGCTAAAGCACCGTGAGACCGATAGGTGAAGCCCTTCGTAGAAGGGGCTAAGCAGAGTCTGACGGTGACGCATCGAACCGAGCGGTTCGGCCCTAACGGCGAGGTAGCGTCGGACTCCAGAGGAGTCAGCATTCATGCCGTGAGGCATCAGCAAAGCTGACTAGGGTTTCTAAGCCCGAACCGAAGGGAAGGTTCAGAGACTTCGTCTCTGTGTCCGAGAGGTGAGCGGACAACTTCCGCCACCAAGATACACACAGGCCACGCCGTGAGGCGTCACCTAACACAACGCTCTTTCAGAGCGTCAAGCACAAACCCCTTTCGCTGCAACGGCACCGCTTCGTCGCTGCTTTAGCAGCGTAGGGGGTTTGTCTGGACGTTCTCAACCACTGTCACTTTCCGGAGGAAAACCAAATGCGTGACCAACTACTCGGTATGCCAAAGGCATACATCCTCGATCTGTTCAAGTTCTTGAACAGCGGCTCGGTCGGTTTCGACCATGAGCGAGCCAAGAAAACCGAATGCGTCGATAAGCTCCTTGGAGCTTACGATGAGGCTGCCATCCGCTCTGCAATGGAGCATGTCCAGCCTTCGGCTCCTATGCCATCGGCTCCCGCTCCGACTCCGTCGGCTCCCAACGTCGATCAGACGGCTGTTGCCAACCAGATCGGCGCTCTGTTTGCCAGCTTAGCTGGCAATGCAGTGAACGAAGACAAGGTTCGGGCCATCGTTCTCCACGAAGTGGAGGCTGCCCTTGAACGGTCTCCCGTTATGAAATTCGAGGTCAAGCGGCTTGACGGTTCCGAATGGAAACCGTCGGGTCACGTTCGTCCTGAATTTCAGGACGTCCTGCTCGATGCAGGATGCGGCCTCAACATTCTGTTGGTAGGCCCTGCCGGTTCCGGCAAAACCCACTTGGCTCACCAAGTGGCTGAAGCTCTGGGCCGCGAGTTTGCGTCGGTTTCCTGCACAGCAGGAATGTCGGAATCTGTTCTGTCCGGTTGGCTGTTGCCAACTGACGGCGGCGCTTTCAACTACGTTGAGTCGGACTTCGTCAGGCTCTACGAAAACGGCGGCGTCTTCCTGTTCGACGAAGTCGATGCGGCTGACCCCAACACCCTGCTGTTCATCAATCAGGCTCTGGCTAACGGCTCGTTCTTCCTGCCGCAACGCCGTGGCAACAGCAAGGTGACCCGCCATGCAGATTTCATCTGCATTGCTTGTGCCAACACCTTCGGCAACGGTGCCTCGGCAGCTTATGCCGGACGGGAAAGGCTTGACGAAGCCTTTCTTGATCGGTTCCGTGCCGGTCGTCACTTCGTGAACTACGACACCAGCTTTGAACGCAAAGCCGTTGCCCCCGATCTGTTGGCTTGGGGCTGGGCTGTTCGGAAACGTATTTCCGAACTGAAGATGCAGCGGGTGATGTCCACCCGATTCCTGCTCGATGCAACGAAGTTGCTGAAAGCCGGAGCGGACTTCAGCCGAGTGAAGAACAAGTTCTTCCTCGACTGGAAAGACGAAGACAGGGCCAAGGTTGACGTGGCCTGATGCCGAAACCCCCTTCGGGGGGTCTGCGGGTTGCTCCCGTACTGATGAGGCTTTGCCAGTGTCGCTACTGGCTAGGAGTTGCAATGCTGCACGTAATTGATGGCAATCAAATTGCCATGTTCTGGGAATCCACGATGGAGCCCTACGGAATGTCCAAGTCACAGACTTGGAAAGATCAAGGCCAAGCCAATCGGGCCGACAAGTTTATTTCCAATGCCTACGGCGAAAGCGGTGAGCATTGGCTAGGTGCTCCCAACATCAAGGAGCTTAATCGCCGTCTGAAAGACGGTTGGCCTGACGGTTCCGACAGACTGTTGAAGCTGGCGACCCGCGAAATCAACCCGACGTCTATTCGACGTCGTCGGGAACGGGCCGACCAAGGAGCGGAGCTCGACATCCACGCCGTTTACCGTGGCGACCTGAGCCGAGCATGGACTCGGACTCGGCGCCGGTCTGGCTCTGGAGTTCGCACCGTTGCAATCCTTTGCAACCTCGGCGCCAACTCCGACACCGGAGCAAACAGTCTGTTCTGGCGGGGCGCTGCGGCCCTCAAGCTGACCACGGCTCTGATGGAAGCTGGCTACAACGTAGCCATCTACGGATTCGAGTCAGGCCACAAGAGCTGCGAGAGCTCGGTCACCAGCGTTGCACAGTTCGTCGAAATCAAGGCTGAAGATCAGCCTTTGGACTTGGACAGACTGGCGGCGCTTACAGCGATGCCGGGTTACTTCCGCACCGCTCTGTTCGGCGGAATTATCCTTGGATGTGACCTGATGGGCCGTAGGGCAAACGGCGGACTGGGGACTGTCACCCACAACGGAGTGGCACAGATCGCCAAGATGCTGCCCGTCATCCCCGAGAACGCCATCGTTCAAGACCCCGTGGAAAACAAAGCCTCTGCCGAGGCTTGGATTGACAAGGTCATGGCAGAGCTCGACCCCCAACCTGCCGAGTAAAGCTCAGCGGTGCAGGGCACTCCAAGGAGTGCTCTGACCAGTGCGCTTTGCACTATTCGCTACGAAGGAGAAACGACATGCGAGTGATTGACCTGCGAGGCCCACAGGGCAACGCCATTGTGCTGATGGGATTGGCTTCGACATGGGCAAAGCAACTGGAGTGGCCGAAGGCCCAGATTGACAAGCTGCTTACCGATATGCGGAGCGGCGACTACAACAATCTGTTGACCTGCTTTGAACAGGCTTTCCCCTACATCGACTTCAAGTTCAAGGGTGACCCGCGAAACCCCAACGACCCCGACAACTACGAAGACGATGATGAGTAAACAGACCGAGGAGGACGAAGATGCACGACCAATATCAGGCCCACGTACTGAGTGCCTACCGACAAGGGTTCACCCCTTTGCCATACATGGCCTTTGTCGTACTGGTGAACCGATTCCAATGAGCCCGGACGAATGCGAGTTCGGCTACGAGGAATACATGCACAGACTACGTGAGGCTGGACTATGAACAGACTGTTGGCCCTGATCGCCAGGGCAAAACTCATCCTCGTTGCCGAGGAAATGCGCTACCAGATTTATCAACGTGAACAGGAGAAACAGCAATGCGAATCAACCTAATGATGGGCACAGACAACGCAGCCTTTGGCCCCGAGTACGGCAGCCCAGAAGACGACGGCACATGCCAGTCGGAAGTGGCCCGCATCCTTCGAGAACTGGCTGAATCTGTTGCCGCTGGCTATGTGCCGCTCAAGGTCAACACAGCCCACGTCCTGATGGATGCAAACGGCAATCGTGTTGGCGTCTTTGACGTGTTCAAGCACTAACAGCACCAGCCAATGCCCTGACCGTCAGGGCATTACCGGGCGCTGTTGCCTGATTGTGAGGAGCGTATGAACGCAATGACCAAAGCACTATCCGATGCTGGAGTGAAACTCCCCAGTGTGCGCTATCGAGTCTGGCACTGGCTGAAAGACCACCCAGAAAAGACACAGGAAGATATAACGACAGCTTTGAAGCTGTCCTACCGACCCGCTGCCATTCTCAATGAAATGGAGGGGAGCGGGGTAATCAAGGCTTACAGCGATGTAAGCCGCAAGCACGGCATGAAGGGGATTACCTACAAGCTCAAGCGTTACAGCGTGACCAACCCGTTGGCATACGAGGAGCGTGTCCCCTATGACCGGAGCAAGAAAAAGGCAGCCAAGGTGGCCCCTGTTGCTGCTGCAACAGATTCTCCCAAGGTGCCAGCCCCCGTGAAACGCAAGCTGGCATCCGATCTGACCGAGGCGGAGAAATTTGCGGCCTACCTCGAGTTCAAGCAACTGATGAAGGAGCTCACATGAGGTATGTGTTTTTGCTCTGGGCCAGCGATGGCCGCGACAAGTGGATCGAGGAACTGTTCTTCGACAAGACTGTTGCCGAGTCCTGCATTCGGCACATGAAACAGTCCGACCCAGACAGGCTGTGCCACTACTGGATTCAGGAAAGGAAGGTGACCGCATGAAACTGTCCGAAACGCCATTAGAGGCGCCCATCAACATCCTTTGCCACCACGGCAATGTGAACATCATCAACGACCGCCCGGATGTGGTTTCCATCGACCCGATGGACACCATGAACAGGGCCAAACAGATCGGGCCAGAAAGCTGGCGCTGTCTTAAAAAGACGCCCCAGTTCATCACGATGTTTCGGACGATCTTTCCTGACATTGACCTGCCCGACCACCCGCTGCAAATGCACGGCTATGGCGTCCAGCACGTCGTCGGCCTGCTGGTGCTGACCTGCGAGGTCATCCTTGCCGGTAAAACGCCCTTCTGGCGCACTCCAGAAGCCTACCTGCACCCCTCGGCACAGCTTGGGCTTGCCGATGTGCTCATCAGCTTTACGAGGAGCCACAAGTGATCGAAACCACAGTCCCCGGCCCTTGGGTAGTGGACAACAGTCTGCCCCGTCACTGGGCCATCATCAACCGCGAGACTGGTCGCCGCAGGGTGATCGGCCCCGTACTCAGGCCGCAAGGCTACCGCCGCAGCTTGGTCAATTATTTTGACCGAGCAGTGCGTGAAGCCGAGCGCCGCAACCTAGCATTAGCCACAAAGGAGAAAGCATGACCATAGCCCAAACCGTCGAATCTGTTGCCGGTCTGATCGGCTCCATTGCCGGAGCCACTAAGGCAAACGAGCCCATGAGTGACGGAGCCATGAAGGATGCCTGTGTCGCCGTGATTGGCCTGATCGAACAGCGCAGCAAAGGCAACCAGAGCATCCGTGAAGCAATGAAGCAAGTACGGCAGGCCATTGGTGCTCCAGAGCCCGTAGAGCCTGAGCCAGCCCCTGTCATTGCGAAGTCTGTTGCCCCGTCCATCGTCCCGGCCAATGTCGAAAAACAAAAAGCCTCGTAAGGCTTACCGCCCCAAGGAAAGGCTGGCGAACCCGCTGGCCTATGTGCTCGAAGGGTTCCGGCCCGTGACCGAGTACAGCGACTATCTGGCGGACTTGAAGATCAAGAACCACCTAGCCATGAAGCTGCTGCTTCAAGGCAAGGCCAACAAGATCGACATGGACACGCTGATCGCAATGTCCAACATCGTTGAGGCACTGCAACAGATGGGGTTTGGCGTGGACTACAAGGACGTTTCAACAGAGGGGCGCTACGCCATTCTGTCCATCGTCTGGCGGGCCACAGAGAAGCTGCGCTTCGTTCCAACAGGCCCCGAGATAACAGCCCTCAATACCCTCATGGAACTGCACGATGCCCAGATGGAAGTCGTCACAGTCGGGGACATTGAGACTGCGATTGCCAAGGCAAAGATGCTCATTCGTAGAGGCATGGCAGTGCAACTGCCGAAGGTGCCTCCTAACCTGAAAGACCCGCAAGCATGAACGTCCCATACAACACCGGCAAGGTCAAAATCGGTCTGGCTTACGACCCAATCCCGCCAGCCCAACTGCCCTGCACTGACATGCAACAAATACAACTGGCCCTGTTGCAGCGACAGCGCGAGACCCAAGTGGATGACTACATCCGCAAGGTCGCAATCCGAATCTGTTTCCTCTGTTTCCTCGTTCTCGTTTTCATCTAACCCACTGGAGGCCAACATGGCACAACCCTGCAAAGCAATCCTGATCGACCCGTTCAAGCGCACCGTTTCCGAGGTGGATTGGAATGGCGACTACCACCACATCTACCAGCTAACAGACTGCGATACCTTTGACGTTGCCCGGATCAACGCCAAGGGCGATGGCATCTTTGTTGATGACGAGGGTCTGTTCAAGGAGGAGCAAGCCTTCTTCGTCTACAACGGCTACGGCAACCCGCTGGCTGGCAAGGGGCTCATCCTCGGCAGCGACAGGGAAGGCGAGAGCGTCAAGCCTCACGTCACCCTCAAGGAAGTGCAAGAAAAGGTGGCCTTCGTTATGCCCCTCCGTGTGAATGGCGAAGTCGCTTGGCTCAAGCTGTAAGCAAATCTGTTTCGTAACCCAATGGGCCGCTATGCGGCCTTTCTTTTTTCTGGAGAATCAAATCATGTTCAAGACCCACACCCACAACACCCACGACATTAGCGGCACCAGCCTGCAAGGTCACATCGCCGCCACATACAAGGAACTGGCCGATCTGTTCGGCAAGCCCTTGGCTGGCTGCAACAAGACTGATGCGGAGTGGATTGTCGAGTTCGACGATGGCCCTGTTGCCACTATCTACAACTACAAGGATGGCGTGAACTACTGCGGCAAGCAGGGCACACCCACCGAGAAGATCACCAACTGGCACGTTGGCGGTCTGAATGCTGGCGCTGCTTGCAAGGTGCAAGTGGCCCTCGATCTGTTCCGTGAAGGCTCCCTCAAGGGTGGCGGCAAGGCCAAGGCCAAAAAGAAAAACGTGATCGAAGACGTGACGGATGCTCGGGAAGAAATGCTCGAATCCATCAAGGCCCATCACGGCGAGGAGTTTGCTCAGGTCGCCCTCATTCTGCACATGAGCCACCGCCTGATGGACATTGTCAACGTGCTGGTCTCAATGACCCAAGGCGAGCACCGCCCACCCGAGGCCATTGCCTTGCTGACCCGAGAAGCTGCGGCTGATATGGCTGCACAGATGGTTTACCAAGCTGCAAGGCTTGGCAAGCTGACAGACAAGGGCGATGGCTCTGCCAAGGAGCTCGTCAAGTGGGCCGACAAACTGGGCGAGGCCGAGAAGTCGGCTGTTGGCCCTCTGTTGCAAGAAATCCTGTCCAAGCGAGGCGAATGATGCAGGGCGAGTACGTCTCAATGAGGGAGGCGGCTCGCATCATGGGAGTTACCCGCCAGCGGATGCACCAGCTACTCAAAGCTGACCGCATCCCCGGCGCAGTCCGCATGTATGCAGGAAGCCAACGCTACCTTTGGGTCATCCCCAAGGGCTCAATTAAACCAGCACAGATCGAGGAACAGAAATGAGACCAAATTTTGAACAACAGATGGCCCGGTACAAGATCGAGGTCGAACAAGAATGGCGCGAGACTGGCGATGCAATTCCATTCATATCGTTCCCAACAGATTGGCAGGTCAAGGTCATCCCCCCGTTCGGGGATGCGGCTGTGCGTTTTGTCGTGAAACTCCCGTCTGGAATGACGAAGTCGATCTACCTCGACGTCAGGGACTCGCTCGGGTTCTTTGGCGGCGTAGGTAACGAGCCCACTCCTTACTGGGAGGTGTACCCGTACTTGGGCGACGTTGGACGGTGCGCAATGGGTGATACGAAAGGTCTGTTGGAAATGATTGCGGACGAAACAAATGTCGAAGCGCAGACAGATTGAGAGAGAGCTAGTTGCATGGCAGCCGCAGGATGGTGAGTACATGCACCTTGCGGCATTGATGCAAGCACTACCGGGGCACCGATGGGACTTGTATCTGGTTGGCATCAACGGCTCAAACAACAGACCATCAAAGACTATGCCACTACTCGGCAGAACGAGGAGGTTGGCTGTGGTTGTGCTCACGTCATCGCTGCGTGAGTGGCTGCTGCACTACAACGAAGCAAGGCCAGAAACTGTTGAGGCCATGATGGGCGATTTGCGCAAGTCAGAGGCAGCGTACCGCAACAAGCTGGCACAGATCAGCGCGGAAGTTAGGGCCAAGTCAGGGGACAGACCGGGGCGCAAGCCGCAACCCAAAAAGCCCAAAACAGAAGCAAGCAGAACCATCAAAGTAACAAGCACAGATTTATTTGGAGTATGGAAATGAAAAAGTTGAAAGAGTTGACCTTCGAGGAGTTTTGCGCCCACCCCATGACCTACACACGGGGCGTCGTCTTCGACTGGGGTGCCCACAGGATGTACCGCAACGAAGACCTTGGCGTGCAGAAGGAGCTCATAACAGAGCGCAAGCGCAAGAACGACATTTACTCGGGCTGGAAGGAGGGCAAGCTGGTCTTCTTCCTTGATGGCGATGACCGCCAGTACGAGACGCCTGATCAGGTCTATGTGGCCTATATGGAAAAGGTCTGCGGGGTGCAAGCAGTATGAAAGTGAAGTGGCTTGACCGGCGCATATCCGCACCCGGCCCATACCTGTGCCTCTGTCTGTCTGAGGCTGAGTACAAACAGGCACTCAAAGATATGGGGTGCGAACCTGTGGACGCTTGGATAAAGACGCCGCAGGCTGACGCAACAACACACCACGCTCGCTCACCCAAGGGGTTGGCGGCTGTGATCTGTTTGCGGAACCACGAAGGCCGTGACCCCGTTGAGGTTGCTGGTCTGTTGGTTCACGAAGCAGTCCACGCTTGGCAGGAGTGGTGCGACTACTACGGGGAAAACCCCTCGGCGCGAGAGCAGGAGGCTTATGCCATCCAAGCAATCTCGCAAGAACTGATGTCTGAATTTTCAAGGAGGATGCAATGAGTCTGTTCACAAAAACTGTGGTGGTGCGCGGCGGAATATCCAATGCGGACTTGGCGGCGCTGGAGCAAATCTTTGACACGCTGGCAAAGGGGCTGCGAGAGCGGTTCGACGCAATCGACAAGGAGCTCGAAGACCTGCGAACAGAAGTCGAAAGACTCAAGGCAGAGCCGCGCACATCTTTGTCCCAGCGAATCCGTGCAAGGGGGCGAGCATGACCTACCAACAGTGGCTTGAAGACAATGCCAAGTACATCGACGAGCGCGACATCTACCCGTGGCTCGAGACTGCATTTGAGGCCGGGGCAAAGCACGGGACAGAGCAGGAGAGGGCGGCCTGCATTCTGGACGTGAAGCTCAACACGCCGCGCAATGGGCCGGACTCGACGCAGAACAGAATGCGAGACCGCATCCTCGCCGCCATCGAGGCCAGAGGAGCCCAGCGGCAAACAGAACAGATTCACCAGATCGACGGTGCCGACTGGCCTGAGCCAGATACTGGCTTTTCAAAACTAGGAGATTTGTTATGACTAGGAGCAAGATTCTTGAACTGGCAGACGAATACGCAAGGGAGACATACCCTGCGTTAATCACAGAAGCCCGTGCCGCACTTGCTGCGGAGGTACAGGCCCAGATGATCGCCGTCCGCAACGCCGCGCTGGAGGAGGCTGCATTGGTGTGTGAGCAGTATGAAGAAGGCAGCGGTGGACATGAAGCCATCCGTGCTTTGAAGGAGGTGCAATCTTGACCCCTCTACGTTTTGTTGAGAAAAACATTAGAGCGTTACGCCGACGCCATGACTACCTTCAAGGCATCAAACGCAACAGCTATGACAACGCCGAGCTTTCTGCGCTCAACTGGGCGCTGCACATTTTGCATGGCGCTGAAGTGACCTCACAAGAACAAATCGAGCACCCAAGCACCGGGAATCAGGCGATTTGTTCCGATGAGGGCAAGTCTGTGATCACAGACCCGGCTTTAATCGAGGCAACTTTCGAGGAAGATCAGCGCAGCGAGGATGAAAAGACATGAGCACACGGCGCGTCACTCTTGCTCGTATCCGCCGGGGCCGAACAGACTGTCCTCGAGTCTGGTGATGGCCCTTGCAAGAATTGGAGTGAGGTGGCTAGCAACCACCATTCTCCAGCGACAGACTTTTCGATAACTCACCTCATACTGCTGTGCGATCTCCCGTATGGACGGGGCTCGCGCAGTCCAGTGCAACAACAGCACCATCGCTGTCTGTTTATTAGGCAAGTCGCTCGCAATGAGCGGCATCAAGTGGCTCACCAGATGAGCTACTGCTTCCAGCCTTTCGTTTTTCCCCCCATACATCGCCACAACGGCAAACCTCTCTGCCTCTGGCAGAGCCAGCACCTTCGCCAGAATCAGCGCGGACTCGCCGTGGAGCTCGAGCGGGCTCATGCCATGACCCTGACCGCGAACAGACGCCGGGTCTGACCGCGCGTATTCTTCGCGCTCGCGCATACGGTACGCGAACCTGACTGCGTGATCGACCGAGCGGAACTTCACATTGCACTCACACGCACACGCACACCCGGCTCCGTGCCGTAAATCTTCCGGGCTGTGATCTTGGCAATCTGTTTGTCGTCAACCCACGCCACGCCATTTGCGCCATCGGCCACCGACTTGATGAGATTGTCGATGTCTGGCTTGGCCGTCACAGGGCCGCCAACAGCCGCCGCCTGCTTCTTTTTCGACCACGACTGGGGGATGCCGTGGATCGCCTCAATTTCGACCGCCACAGGCCCGTCTAGCGGGTCTGCCCCATCCATTGCCCGTGCCGCACAGTGCGCAACCTCAGCCTCGTAGGCCACTGTCTTGGGCGGCGTGAACATCCTGCTGAATCCGCCCCGTGTGGACACGCGAGGGCGCCCTTTCCCGTGGGGCTCGCCGGGTACAAAAAACTCCAACATCAAACTGCCTTTCTAGGGCGACCCATTTTCTTGGGCGCTCTTGCTGCTGCAATACGCTCCTCTGTTCTGGCAACGACCTCATGGCTCGGCATGGACACGACCTCTCCATGCAGACCCAGCAGGGCGCTCTCCCATCGTGACACAAAATGCGAGGACACGCCCTCGACCTCGCCAGTCTGTTTCCTCACGAAGATGGTTTCGTGGTGGGTGCAGCGGCCCTCTCGCTGCATTGAGTCCCGGTACTTCGGCGAACAGTCACGACAGAATTCAACGTGCTTTGAGTAGCGGGCCGTGATCCGCTCTTTGAGCGCCCAGCAGGCCACGTATTCCTGCCAGAGCTCATGGCTTGAGAAACAGGGTGGCCGGTCTGTTGGCGCCGCCCCTCGCGCGACCGCCGCGTTGAACTCGATCTCGATGGGGATGTGCTGGTGCTCGCTGCAAGCCCCGAACATGCCGGGAACCCGGTTGCATCCATCGACAGAGCAACGGGATGTGCGACCGGAGGAGACGCGCTTAAACGTCACCGACCTTCCCCTCGAGAATCCCCCGCAACAGAGTCAGGTTCACATGCTTCATCTGTGGGCCATTCACGTCTTCCCATCCATCCACGTCGTGGTGAAGGGCGTCGTGACAGTTGCGGCACAAGGGAATGGTGAAGTAGTCGGGGACTTTGGTGCCCATCCCCTTGAACCCGCGACCGTGGACGTGGTGCGGGTCGTCAGCCGGTCTGTCGCAAGAACAGCATGGCAGGGTTTTGACCCAGTCGAGGTACTTGCGATCCTCGATCCGGCCCAAGTACCCCCGGCTGAGCGCCTGCTCGAACGTCAGGTAGCTTGGAACCTGCCTCACAGACTGTTGCCCTTCGTGCCATCCAGTACCTCGATCAGTTTCTCGAGGTGGTGGGCGGCCTTCGCAATGTCTTGGTCTTGCCCCTTCTGTTGCTCGCGGGCGAGGTAAACGATGGCGTTGCCCTTCATCCAGCCCCGGTACTCCTCTGGCGTCAGCCATGCGCGGAGCACATCCCACGGCTGGAACTGCCCGAGATCGTGATAGTGGGAACCGCCAATCTGTTTGTCATTTGCTGTCGTCATTTCATGCTCCGTATGCGCGGCGCTCGGCTCGCTCGTTTGCGTTCATGGTCTGCCATACGCCGACCCCCAGCTTCGCCACCTCGAGTTGCCAGCGGAGGTGTTCGCTCTGTTCTGTTGCAATCTTCAGCCCCTCAAGTAGCTGAAGGTATTCCGGGTGGGCTCGCGCCTCACGTTCCTGTGCGGCTGTTGTCTTGTGCCCCTCGATCTCAGCCTGTTTCATCAAGATCGCCAGCTTCGACTTCTTCATTTCATCCAAGTGCGTCCGCTGCGCGTAGGCGGATGCGAAGTCGGCAGCCATGTCACGAAGCTCCTGTAATCTGGCTTCAATTCTGTCGTTGTTACTCACCACTGATTCTCCTCGATGTTGCTCATTTCTTGCGCACTTTGTCGTCGCAGGTGCGCGTTGGGTAATAGTTCTTTGGGATGGCGAAGACCTTGTCGGGGTCTTCCTCGGGCGGGACGCCAACAGAGTGGCCGGTCTCCGGGTCTTTGGCGTAGATCAACCTCAGTCCGGGGAACGCGGCGCGGAACTCATCGACCATTGCGGCCACGTTGGGCATGAGCTCTCTGTTGCGCTTGGCCTGTTCCTCGCGCGTAAGTTTTTTTATCTCAGCCACGACGGGAGCTCCGCGTCTTTGCCGCCTTTGGGCTTTTGCGACCACGGGAAGTCGGTTCTCGGCGGCTTGGTGGCAAGGGCCTTGATCTGTTCGCAGACATCGACCAATTCATGCCCGCTAACAACCACCCCGTGATCCATCAACAGATCGGCTGCCTGTTCCAGCGCCGCCTTGCGGGCCGCAGACAGGGCATCGACAATCTTCGCGGTGTCGTAGCTGGTTCGGGCCATTTCAAGGTCGAAGGACAGGCTTTTCACAGCGTCCTTGTACTGCGCGAGCGTCTTCGCCTGCGCCGCCGCCTCGTTTCGTAGGCGGTTGTTGTCGTCCTCCAGTTTTTGGACGTGATCTACTGGTATTGCCATTGCGGTCTCCTTAAAAATCTGTTTCCGGGGTCTTCACCCAGTTGCGCGGGTGCGCGTTCGGGCGGTCGTGGAATTGCAGGCAGGAGTCGAGGAACCAGAGCGGGATCGCCCCCTCCCATTCGCCGTGCCGCTGCTTGTCCACGTACAGGAAAAAGTCCGGCTTCTCCTCGCCGTCCTCGGGCTTCTTTGGCGTCTTGAAGACCGTGATGAAGTTGTCAGTCTGGTCAACGATGGCGCCTGTACCCTTGGCGTCCTGCTTGCCGGGGCGGCTGCGCTCGTCCTCGCGCTTGCGCGAGTGGTGAACGAGGTGGATCGAAATGTTCAAGTCCTTTGCGGCTGTGCAAAGCGCGGCAATGAACCGCTTCTGTCCGTTGTAGTCGTCCTCGGCGGCGATCACTTTCATCAGCGAGTCGATAAAGAAGTGGGTCACGCCCAGTTGCTCGGCGCAGTAGTAGACGACGCCAAGCACCCGCTCGGGCGACGTCTCACCCTGCTGGTCGTAGAGCCAGAGCTTGTCCACCAGACCATCAAGGAACAGGTCAATGTACTTTTCTGTTGGCCGCCCGGTGCCGCAAGCCTGTGACGCCAGACGGCGCAGGGTCTTGCGCGGCTTCATTTCAAACGAGGCAATGCAGCACTTCTCGCCCTGCGCCATCAGCGCCAGCGACACATACCCGCTCACCATCGACTTCATGTGGCCGTTGAATCCGGCCCAGATCGTGACCTCGCCACGGCGCAGGCGGAACTTGTCCTCGGTCTTGGGCCACGGGAAGACGCAGCCCTCGAGCTCGGCGTCCCCGTGGAACTCGTTGATAAGGTCGTCGCGGAAATCTGTTGGGCCCTTGATGCGACCCACGTCTTCGTCGCGGGCTTTCATGTAGCTGTCGAAATCGACGGCCTGCTCTTTCACGCGAGACCGGCGGTATTCGTCAAGGCCAAGGGCTGCTTTTTCAATGGAACTAAGGCTGGACATCTGCTGCTTTCAGTGCTGATTCAATACGTTGATAGGCTTTGGTCATGCGCTCCATGTCCGCTTCATTGAGCTTGCGGCCACGGGACATATCGCTTGCAGCGACCATGACTACGGTGGCCTCAAAGGCAATCACACGGAGCATGTCGCTGGCGTAGAAACGAGGGCCGTCGGGTTTGCGCGGCTTCGTGTAGTCGTACTCGATCTTGTCGGGGAACAGATCGGTCATATCCATCCCGACGGCACCCAGTACCTCGGGAGTCGAGCAGCCGCCGAAGCAGTGCAACAGGATGCGTCCGTCCTCTTTCTCGCGGATGGCGAGGGACGGTGAGCGGTCGGCATGGGCGGGGCATGACGCAGTCCATGAGCCGTTGCGGCCCTTGACGCGCTCCAGCCGGGACAACAGGGCTTCGACCTTGCTCATTGCCACGGCTCCTGCTCTGCCCAGAAGCCAGCCTCTGCGGTGGCAAGCTCGTCTTCCCATCGGGAGTTATTCAGGTAGGTCGTCGCCATCGGAATGAATTGGCCGTTGTCCTTTGTCCATTCCTTGGTGACGGCGCGAGCCTTGACGGCTGCAATGATTCGTTGACGCAGGGATTCGTCGGGCTTGATCTTGAGCCACGACTTCAATGCCGGGGCCCTGCCGTCTTTGCGTGGGTACGCAGTCCAGAACTCGGCAAACCCGAGCTCGTCGTCCCCTTGGGGGACTACAGGGGGTTTCTTGGTTCTTGGTTCTTGGTTCTTGGTTGCTATTAGGGGGTCGATGGGGGGGTTATTGCCCCCCTTAGTAGCCCCCTTATTAGGGGAGCCATTGGGGTGGCTATCGCCCCCCTTCGCCCACCTTATCGAAGCCCCTTTGCGCCCCCCATCGGACATGGCGCGGTACTTCGCAAGCTCCTCGTCACAACGCTCGTTGTGCCAGCCGTCTTCGCGCAGATCAAAAAATTCGTTGAGCACCAGATCGACGGCGTCGAACGCCTCTGGCATAGCAATCAGCCGTGCGCAGCGGTGCGTATCAGGCGGCAGCGGCTTTTCGTCGGTGTAGTAGGTGTCCAAGAGGCGGCGGTAGGCCAAGTCCTCCATTGGTGATAAATGGCGTGTTCGCGCCACGTAATCACGGACGTGAAACGGGTAGTGGTACATCGTGCTCCTTCAAAACTACTCCTCCCTTTTGCGATCCCGAAGGAGCCGGGAAGTGGGTAATGAAGGAGGAAGTTCCCCGCTTATCGGCTAGAGGAGCGACCCCCGACCTATCCCGGCAGGCACAAGTGTGCTTGTTGACAATCGGTCTGGCAAGTCTGGCGCGAATGTCCTTGCGATTTAGTGGGACTTGTTGTACTTTGTCGTGTCTTCTTGTGGTTTCACACCGAACCGGAGGGGCGTAGGGAATGCCAGACGGAACGCTTGGGGCGAGGATTCGCCAAGTCTTGGAAGAACGGAACATGAGTCAATCGGCTCTGGCCCGTGCCGTCGGGGTAAAGCAACAGACGGTTAGCTATATCTGTTCTGACAACGGCGCGGAGTCATCGCGCTACACAACCAAGATCGCGGAGGCGTTGGGTGTAAATCCGTCGTGGTTGCAGTACGGCGGCGCAGGGAAGTACCACCCGGTAGTGCGTATTGAGGTGAGCGGGATCGAGGTGTCTGTAGTCAGAATCCCGCTCTTGTCTAGCGATCAGGCATTGGCATTTGCGGCAACAGGTTTGTTGCCTGCCACCGTAGGGAGAGCACTAATGACAGAGGCGCTGCATAGGCCCAGATGTTTTGCGATTGAGCTCGAGGGCGAGAGCATGGCCCCGGCATTCGCGGCTGGCGACAAGGTAGTAATCGACCCGGACTTATTCCCAGAGCCCGGTGACTTCGTTTGCGCAGTTCACTCCGGCGCAATCACGTTCCGCAAGTATCGGGAACGCGGGAAACAGGACGGTCTGTTGCTGTTTGAGTTGGCCCCAATTAACTCGGACTGGCCGGTGGTTCGGAGCGAGGACGGCGCCAATGTGGTCGGCGTAATGATCGAGCACCGGACGTACAGACGGCAGAAGTAAACCTGCCGACTTGTTGCAAGAGCCCCGCCTTTGCGGGGTTTTTTGTTGTCTACGACAAGCCGCGCTCCACTACATGCCACTACAGACCACAACATAACCCACCAATCTACTGGGTCTTCCTACAAGTCAAGTTGTCAATCTACAGGTAGCCACGTATAGTCCACTTGTACCGCTCGTTTGTGTAGCGGGATTGAAGGAGTAAACGATGGCTGAAGAAAGCGCATACCTGCGCCTCGCTTCTATTAACGTCAATGACAAGACGGAAAAGAAGCAGAACCTGACCTACCTGTCGTGGGCTTGGGCTGTTGACCAACTGTTGCGAGCTGATCCCGCTGCAACTTGGAGCTACGGCGAGCCGATGGTGTACGGCAACGCAACGATGATGGTGTTCTGCACCGTCAACGCATTCGGAAAGAACATGACGGCGCAACTGCCGGTCATGGATCACCGCAACAAACCCATCCCCGAGCCCGACTCGTTCCAGATCAACACCGCAATGCAGCGGTGCTTGGCGAAGGCAATCGCGCTGCACGGTCTGGGTCTCTACATCTACGCTGGCGAAGACCTTCCCTACGAGGAAGAAAAGCCAGAGCCGCCCAAGCCCAAGGTGAGCGTCGAGGACTTGCAGAAGGCCAAGGAAGCCCTTGCCAACTGCGAGACTGTCGAGGAACTGCGCTCTGTCTTCACGGCCCTGCCAGCCCCTGTCCGCGAGGTCACCAAGACCTACGCTCAGGCTCTGTCGTCCAACCTGCCGAGCAAGGCTGCGGAATGACCAGCCACTACCTCGGAACCAAACAGGTTTACGCCAAGCCCATGACCCGCGCCGAGTACAGCGTGCTGCGCGGATGGGAATTGCCAGCCGACGAGAACGGCGCGGACGAGGGCTACCTTGTTGAATACATGGACGGCGGACAAGCCAATCACACGGACTACATCGGCTACATAAGCTGGAGTCCGAAGGACGTGTTTGAGCGGTCGTACCGGCCAACAGACGCACTGGCCTTTGGCGGCGCCATCGCGGCCCTGAAGTTCGGCTTCAAGGTCGCCCGCAAGGGCTGGAACGGCAAGGGCATGTATCTGTTCTTGGTCAAGGCCACATCGTTCGGCCCCCTGCCACTGCCCGTAGAGCACGGAACACTCGGCCTCGCATTCGTGGACTCCATCGCCATGAAGACCGCAACAGATACGGTCGTCGTGGGCTGGCTGGCCTCACAGACCGACATGCTGGCCGAGGACTGGGAGATCGTGCCGTGAAGCACCTCCTGCTCCTGATGGTCTTTGTTCTGACGCTGTATGTGGCGTGGCACTTCTCTGACGAGGAGTCGCGCAAGGAAGCCACCAAGGCCATCGGACGCCACTTCTGGCGCATCGGCGCAATGATTCTGTTGATTCTGTTGCTGATCTGGACGGCAGCACAACTACCCGCAACCCAACTTATTTAAGCACCATGAAAAAGCTATTGCTCTCCCTGCCCATTGTTCTGTTGGGCGCCTGTTCGCAGATCGACACCGGCAACGTCGGCGTCGAATCCACACTGGGTCAGGTCAAGAAAGAAACCATGCCCCCCGGCGTGTACTTCACGATGTTCAAGCGGGTGACTGAGGTCATTGCCAAGGAAGTTCCGCTGGCGCTGGATGACATGAAGCCGCAGACATCCGACAAGATCACACTGTCCGACTTGGACGTAGACATTTACGTCCAGATCGACCCGGCCAAGGCTTCGGACATTATGACCAAGTGGCCCGGTGACGCAGTCGCGGTTAAAGGCGAGGAAGGTGTTCGCATCGGCTTCAACTACGTGATGCGCCAAGCCCGCGAGGCCGTCTATTCCGCAGTTGCACGGCGCGGCTCCGCGACTGTTCACACAGAGCGCAGCCAGATCGCCGCCGACGTGGTGAAAGACCTGCAATCAAACCTCGATGCCGAGGCTGGCAAGGGCATGTTCTTTGTCCGCTCGGCCAATGTGCGCAATCTGGTAACAGACCCGGCGCTCGAGGCCAACATCAAGGCGTCCGCCCAAGCTCTGTTCAAACTGCAAGAGGAAAAGAACAAGCTGGAAGTCGCCAAGGTGGAGGCCGACCGCAAACGCGCCGAAGCACAGGGCGAGGCTGACGCTATCCGCATCAAGGCCGAGGCCGTGTCCAAGCAGGGCGGCAAGGAATACGTGGAGCTCAAGGCTATCGAAAAATGGGACGGCAAGCTGCCCACCACCAATGCTGGCGTGGTGCCGTTCATCAACGTCAAGTAAGGCACGGACATGAACGCACCGCAACGCTCTGCTGAATGGTTCAAGGAACGCGAAGGCAAGCTCACGGCGTCTGTTTTTGGACAGGCGGCTGGGCTGGCCCCCGGCTCGCGCCAGCAACTCTGGCGTCGGCTGCACAAGCTCGAGACTTTCGAGGGCAATGCGGCCACCCAGTGGGGCGAAGACAACGAGCCCGTGGCACTGGGTGCCTACGAGATCGCAAAACAGACCAAGGCCGATCTGTGCGGCTTCGTGCCCCATCCCGAGATCGACTGGCTGGGCGGTAGCCCGGACTTCCTGATCGGGCTGGAGGGCGGCGGCGAGATCAAGTGCCCCATGTCAAAAGAAATCTACCCGGAAATTCCGGCTTACTACATGGCTCAGGTACAGGGGCTGATGGAGATCACCAACAGATCGTGGTGGGACTTCGTCGTCTGGGTGCCGGGTCAACTCAGCATTCGCCGCGTACACCGCAGCAAAGTCTATTGGGACTGGCTGCATGTGCGACTGGCGGATTTTTGGTGCTGGTATGAGTCCGGCATCGAACCACCCCGCGAAAAGAAACAGCCGACGCCCGACTTCAAACTCGAGATAGAGGCCGAACAACTTTTTGAATTAGACGCAACCCAAATCTGAAAGAACCCAAATGGCTTACGACAACACCAACTCCGGTCTCCTCGCAAAGAACCAGCGCAAGGAGCGCGACACCCACCCCGACTACACGGGCTCGATCAACGTGGGCGGTCAGGAATACTGGCTGTCCGCATGGATCAAGGAAGGCCGCGAGGGCAGCAAGCTCGAGGGACAGAAGTTCTTCAGTCTGGCATTGCAACCCAAGCAGGAACAGCAACAGCAGCGCGGCGGTGGCGGTGGCTACTCGCAGTCCAGCCGGGGAAACCCCGCGCCGCGCCCGCAGCAGCGCCCCCAGCCCCAGCGCCAAGACCCACGCCAGCCCGCTGGTGGTGGTTTCGATGACATGGATGACGACATCCCGTTCTGACCATGAACACCGAGGCACTGGCCCGCGCAACAGACCCGGACACCAGTCATCTGGCGGCCAAGTCTGTTGACGCAACGCAGATGGAAAAGATCGTCCTCGAGGCCATCGCGCAGTTTCCCGAAGGGTGTACTGCCGACGAGCTCGAGCGCGAGTTACCCGGCTTCCGCTGGAACACAATCACCCCGCGCTTCGCGCCCCTGCTACGCAAAGGCAGGATCGTGGACACAGGTGAGCGCAGGAAGGGCGTATCTGGCCGCAGCCAGCGCGTCCTGAAAGCAATCTTCAACCCCAACCAAGCAACGCCATGAACGAAATCACAATCACCATCCCAATCGACACCGTGAACGCTGCCATCAGTGCGCTGGCAAAGTTCCCCTACGATCAGGCTCAGCCCCACATCGACGTGCTCCGCTCCCGCGCCATCATGGCCGTGCAGGAACAGGAACGCGCTGCCAAGGATTTGGACGCCAAGCCCGTTGACCCCAAGGTCGAGCCAGCCAACGAGTAATGGTGCAACGTGTTCAACGCAAATTCCCCCCGCACTGACGACGCAGGTCTCGAGCAACAGATCAAGGCTGTTGGAGCAGACGTGGCCCCACGGATCACGCCTGCCGACCTCGAGGCGAACATCGCCAGCGAACACTACTTCACAGCCAAGGAAGGCCAGCAAGGTGCAGTCCAGTGCTTCACCGGCATGGTTCCAGAAGCCTTGGGTCTGTTGACGTTCTGTGTGCTGGTACTGAAGAACGGCTTCACCGTAACGGGTGAGTCGGCTTGTGCCAGCCCGGAGAACTTCAATGCGGAGATCGGTCGCCGGATCGCCCGCGCCAATGCCGTGCAGAAAGTCTGGCCCCTGATGGGCTATGAGCTCCGCACAAAACTGTCTGCCTAATTTTTAACCACCCGAAAGGAAAACTATGTCCCATCGCATTTACGTCGTTCACGACAACGCAACCCAAAAGGCCCGCCTGATCGAAGCTGGCAACCCCGCACAGGCTGTTCGCCACGTTGCTGCCGAGCAGTTCATGGTGCGAGTCGCCTCGCCCTATGACGTGGCCCAGTTGGTCTCCAGTGGCGTGACGCTGGAAACCACCAAGCCCGAAGTGGAAGCGGAGTAAGTCATGGATTTCGTCCAGTACCAAACCCTTGCAATTCGCACGGCAAAGAGTCTGGGCGAGACCGGCGATCTGTTGCACTCCGCGCTCGGCTTGGCTGGCGAGGCCGGTGAGTACGTGGACTGTGTGAAGAAGCACACGGTCTACGGCAAGCCGCTCGACAAGACCAACGCCGTCGAGGAGCTAGGCGATCTGTTGTGGTTCGTGGCGCTGGGGTGCAAAGCCCTCGGCGTCTCGATGGACATGGTCGCTGAGCAGAATATCGGCAAGCTGCGCATCCGCTACCCAGAGCAGTACAGCGACACACTGGCCGCAGCACGACTTGATAAGGGCGAATGAAATGCAGCAACAGATTCTCGGTCTCGCAGAGGCAGCGAAACTGCTAGGGGTGAACAAGGAAACGGCCCGTCGCTGGGCCGTCTCTCAGATCATCCCGGCGTTCAAGATGCACAGCCGTGGTCACTGGAGGTTCTACGCCTCGGACGTTGACAACTACATCAAACAGCGCCAAGCTGAAGGCTCCCCCGGACAGGGGAAGGGCGCCTAAAGGAGTGAAGGATGGCGCTCTATCGAAGGAAGGAATCCGCAGTCTGGTGGATGAGCTACACCGATGCCGCAGGGCAGCGGAGGCGCGAGACAACTGGCACGGAGAACAAGCAGTTAGCGCAGGAATTGTTCGACCGCACCAAGCATGAGGTCTGGGAACAGAAGCGGCTGGGGATCAAGCCAGAGCACAAGTTCTCGGAGGCGGTCGAACTGTTTCTTGCGGACAAGCGCAAGGAAAAGCTCAAGTCCATCGAAGACTATGAACAGCGGTCGCAGTTCTGGCTCCAAGAGTTCAAGGGCCTCAACGTGAGCCAGATCACGCAAGAGCTTGTAGTCAACACCATCAAAAAGCTCGAAGACAGGCTCGGGCCAGCCACGCGCAACAGGTATCTGGCTACGCTCCGCGCGACACTGCGGTTGGTGTGCATCAAGTACAAGTGGATCAAGCGGGACAACCTGCCGGACTTCTTTCTGTACGAGGAGCCCAAGGGCCGCACCCGCTGGTTGGAGCCTGACGAGATCGCCAGACTGTTGGATGCCCTGCCGCCACACTGGAAGGACATTGCGGCGTTCTCGTTTGCCACCGGCCTACGGCAGAGCAACGTGCTTGGATTGACTTGGCAACAGGTCAGCCTCACCCGGCGCACTCTGTTTGTGGACGCGGAAAAGATGAAGGGCGGGAAAGACCTCGGCATTCCGTTGAACGAGGCGGCCATCGAAGTCTTGCGGCGCAAGATCGGTGAGCACCACACCTACGTCTTCACGCACAAGGGCAAGCGCATCAACCAGTGCAGCAGCGATATGTGGAAGCGGGCACTGCGGCGGGCGGGCATCACGGACTTCCGCCCCCACGACATGCGGCATACGTGGGCGTCGATGCTGGCGCAGCGCGGAGTGCCGGACAGCGTCCTCCAGAAACTGGGGGCATGGGAGACTCCGAGGATGGTGGATCGCTACCGCCACCACAGCTTGGAATCGCTCGCGCCCTACGCTTCCAAGGTGGATGAGGTGCTGGTGTCACAGTTCCGGCCACAGGAGTCCCGGTCGGAACTGAAGGCCGTGTCGTAAGTACCTGATTATTGGTGCCCGGAGCCGGACTTGAACCGGCACGGCCCGCGAGGGCCAGCGGATTTTAAGTCTGGAAAGCAGCACACGTCGGGCCGCAACAGGCAACAGATTTTCCCCATTGAATCAGCAACCTATGCCCTCCCCTGTCCGGGTGGTTCCAGCCCCAGCAACAAGTAGCCACAGCAAACTACTGCCTGTGACTACTTGCCCCTGTGAACCGTGACACACATTTCGGTCACAGCTACCGCCGCGCCCTATCCCGGCCAATCCGCTCGAGCTCGATCTGCTTGGCAAGCTCATGGCGATAGCCTTGGAGCTCGTCGATCTGTTTGCGCTTCTCGGCCCCGGTCATCACGGTGTCGCCCTCGATCAACTTGATGTTGTTGTTGATGTCGGTCAGTTGCCGCTTCACCGAGTTGTACGGGCTTTCAAGCTCCAGCGCGGACTCGTTCTCCTTGTAGAAAGCCTCGGCTTCCTTCTGGCGTCCGGGCTGCTTTGCCATGTTGCGCAAGTCGGCGCCCGCGCGAGCCGCCCGCTCTGCGGTCTGGTAGAACTGGGTCACGTACTTGGACTGGCCCGCCGGTAGGTCGCGGACAAAGTTGCCCACCAACAGAACGTCGTCCACCCGCAGGTCTGGCATGGCACCGGGCTTGACCGCCTGCATGGCGTAGTAGGAATTGAGCTCGATGACCGTTCCAAGCCACCCGAGGTAGCCGCGAAGCATGTAGTCGTACTGGATGGGCGAGAACTTCATCTTCTCTGGATCAACGCCGGTCAGCTTGCCAATGCCGTCGGCAACCATACTGTTGACCCGGTTCAAGGCAATGCCTGCGCCAGAGGTGCGCGGGTTGATGCGCTCATCGGCGGACAGATTCCGCATGGCTTCGGTCTCAATGGGGCGGCCACTCAGGCTGTCCACATTCGTCCGGATGTCATCCAGTGGGCGCATGACCTGCGGGATTGGGTTGATGGCGAAGTTGTCCGCCAGTAAGGCCATCATGCGCTGACCAAACACCCGGCCCTCAACATCCTTGTCCACGATCTGTTCCAGAGTGCGCTCTGCCACGGTGGCAATGGCACCCATTTCAAACGGCTTCGGAATGCGGATGGCCTTGTCTGTTCCGGGGATGCGGAACCAGAAGAACATATCCCGATCCCAGTCCTCGCGCTTCTTGAACTCCTCGTCGTCCTTGTAGGCCAAGTAGAGCGCCATGCCAGACAGGGTGACGGCAGCCGTGGTTAAAGCAAACTTCTTTGCCTTGGCCCGGTCGCTGTCTGTTGCCGTGCCCATGACCACCTTGATGGCCGGGTCGATGCCGTCGCGGCCCAGTTTGTAGAGGCCCTGCATCCGGCTGTTGAAGTACGGCAAGACTTGGTTGGCATAGCGGATCGCCGCCCACGCGCCGGAGCTTGAAAAGTCTTGCAGGTCTCGGGCCGCAAAGGATGCCTCAAGGTGGGTTGCGCCGCCGCTCATCATCTTGTCGTACAGGGCCACGCGGTTGGCGTTTTCGGCCACATCCGAGACGTGGTCGTAGACGTCCCAGAGCTCGCGGGCCAGAGCCTTGGCCTTCTCCGGGGTGTCGATGATGTCGTTGGCATTCACGCCCTTGGCAACCAGACGCTTCACCGCTTCGGAGCGGTCGCCATCGAAGGCGTTGCCCATCGTAAAGGTGCCGCCGCCAGCCAGAACAGACGCGCGGTGCTCCTCGTAGGCGCTGATGCCAGCCAAGACGTTCTTGAGCGGGTTTGCGCCCAGTTCGCTGACGCCGATGGATTGCACCGAGTCGCGGATCAAGTTGTTCAACTTGAACGTGGGGCTCAGAGCAACCAGTCGCGTCAGAGTGGTCTTGAAGGGCCGCGCTACCCGCAGGAAGAAATCGTTGTGGTCGATGCCAGAAACGGCGGACAGACTCTGCAACAGGAACGGGTCGTCAATCTCGTAATGGACTGGCTTGCCACCCTCCATGACCTTGACTGTGCCCTTGAGCGGGACGACGTTGCCGTTGGAATCCTCACCCATCACGTCGCTGATTGCCGTGATCTTGGAGACGATGCCGCCCAGCTTGTCCGCAGCCGACAGGGTTTCCTTGGAGGCGTTGTTCTTCATCGAGGCCGACAGAATGTGCGACCAGTTCATCAGGGTGTTCTTCATCAGGTCATCGAGCGGACGCTCGCTGCCTTCCAGAACCCGGCTGAAGTATTGGTTCACAGACCCGGTCGATGTCATGGCGCTGGACAGAGTGCCGTCCTGTTCCATGTAGCGGTAGAACGGGACGTACCAGACGTCGCTGGCGAACTTCTTGAACCCGGCGTCGTCGATCAGGCCAGCTTGGTGAGCCACCTTCAGAACAGACTGGTTCAAGGCGTTCATGCCGCGCTGCACTTCGGCGTAGGCGTCGGCACGGGCCTTGCCGTCGGGCATCTTCCCGAGGTTCAACTTCTGGAGCTTGGCGATTTCCTCGTCGGTGAAGTAGAGCTCGCGGTCTTGCTTCTTCAGTTGGGCCGCGCGGTTGGCCGCCATCCACAACATGAAGCGATCTGTTTCCCCGGCCAGCGGTTTCATCACGTCAATGAGTCCCTTGGAGCCCTTGACGATGTTGAGTGCGCCGTCGTCGTTGAAGACTTGGCCGAAGTGGACTAGACCCTCAACGGCTCCGTCAACAGAGCGGGACAGGCGCAGCATCATGTACGCCTTGTCGCTGATGTCGCGGACGCTGCGGAAGCTGTCAAAGGCACCCTGCACCAGACGCTTGCCGAGCTCGGGGCGCAGGGCCTCGAGGCGTTCGCGGATGGTCGGCGGGGTTGGGGTTCCCTTGGCGCGGGCAATGCGCTGGGTATCTTCCGGCAGGTCGCTGAATTGGTTGTCGTAGTCCGCGCGGCGGAACAGCGGCATACCGTCGCTGGCGATCTGTTGCTTCAAGCTGTCCGGGATCACAAAGCCAAGCTGCTGGCCGGTGCCCTCGATCTCCATAACCTGCACTGCGTCCTTGCCCACAATTGTCTTGGCAACAGACGGGACGGTGCGGTCGTAGAAAGGCTTGAGGTTGGCATCCATCAGGCGCAGGTCGTCGCCCTTGAGCGAGCCAGACGCCTCAATCTCGTTGTCCAGCATGACGCCTTGGTTGGAGGCAATTGCTGCCGCCGCATCTTGGCCGACGTAGTCGGACAGATTCTCCAAAGGAACATCCTTGGCCGTGTGAATCTCGCGGCCACCGCGCATGACCGTGAGCTCTGCGGTGCCCTTGGCCTTGTCCTTGACGTAGACGATCTCGTCGCCGGGGAACTTGTAGCGTTCGTTCTGTTGCTCGCCGGTCGTCCACACCACGCGATCAATACCGCGAGACTGGGCGTAAGCAATCGCCCGCTTCAACAACAGACCAGTCCAAGATTCGGTCTTCTTAATGAATGGGGTCGGCGGGACATCCTTGCCTTGGCGCAGGTCTTGGCCGCGCTGGCTCTGCAATTCCTCGAGGAACAGAACGGTGTTGCCGTCCTTATCCTTGCGCTCATTCATGCGCAGCCAGCCGATGGTCTTGCCTCGGGTGATGTCGCCAAAGTGAGTGGTGTCGTCTTTCTTGTACGGCTTGACCGTCGGGTCTACCAGTGCGAGCTCCACGTAAGAACGGCCACCGTCCAGCGTCAGGCGCTGGTTGTTGTGCTTGGTTCCTTCGTGGTTGTCCTCGAGGCCAAGCTCGGAAATCAGTTCCTCGCGGGTAGCTGTGTAGAGGTCAATGATTCCGTCCTCGGCGTACTGATCCTCATACATTTGCTTGAGGTCATTCAGTTCAAGGAATGTGCCGGGGCCGCTCAACATGACGTCGTTGACCTTGGGCTTATTCAGTGCCACCCATGCCGCGATCTGTTGTGGCGCCAGCTTTTCGTTGCCCTTGAGGTCAAGCCACTCGTTGATGCCAGTCCACTCGATCTCCTCACGCTTTACGCCAGCGATCTTGGGGACGATGTTGCCCTCCTTGTCCTTGGAGAAAAGCCAAGCCTTCCACTGGCTGGCACTGGTCATGCCATTCTTGTCCAGTTGAATCTTGGGGCTCTGGAAGGCCCGCTCGAGCGCGGAGTAGAACGTGGGTGCTTCGCTGCGGAACGTGCTGCCCAAGGCGGCCTCGCCCGTGCCCCGCTTGACATCGCCATCCATAGCAAAGCGGCGAGCGTTGGCAACCAGCGATGCAACGTCGTTATCCGTGACGAAGGCCACATTGAAGGTCTCGCGCAACCATTGGCGAATCTTGGCGAACAGAGCTTGCAGCGCAGACTTGTTCTCCGGCGATACACCTTTCTCGGCCATGTCGGCAAGCACCTCCTCAACAGCCGTGGCGCGGTTAAGGTAGCCCTCCTTCTTCATCATGGCATCAACGGCATCACGCACGTTTTTGTTGCCACGGTAAATCTGATCCATCACCTTGGAGTACGAAGACCCAAGGATGGCCTGCAAACCAAAGTGCCCAGCAACTTCGTGCGCAACAGTCATCCAGACGTCTGTCGGATTGGCGTGGTTGGATGCGACGATGTAGACCTTGCCGCCGCTGAAGGCGCCCTTGACCGTGCCGCGCACTCCAGCCTTGTCGATGTCCGCCTGAATGTTGGCGGGCATGTCGTAGTCTGTTTCGACCACGATGATGTTGGGCAGGTTGGCCCAGCCCTTGACCGTCTTGGTGACGATCTCTGCCACCTTGGCAACCGTCAGGCCGCTGCCGGGGTTGCTAGTCGTGCGGAACTTGGTGTCGTCCTCCGCCTTCTTGCGGCTCTGTTCCGCAAGCTGCTGCGCACGGTCGGCCCGCGCGTTTTGGCGCATCACCTTGCTGATGCGGTCGTACTCCGGCGTGTTGGAGTAGCCGTCTCGGGACGCAGTCCGCCACTGGGCCTTGGAGCCAGCGGGCAAGTCTGCCCATGCGACGTGAGTGCCGTCGCCGGGGTCGTTGTCGTCCCAAGTCTCACCCAGTTCCGCGTCGGGGCCCTTCTTGGATTGGGCTTCGGCAGGCTTTGGCGGCTCGGCGGGCTTTGCCTCGGCGGGCTTGGCGGCCTTGGCTGGCTCAACTGGCTTGGCTTCGGCGTTTGCGGGTTTTGTTTCCGCAGGCTTGGGCTCAGCCTTCTTGGACTCGGCTTTCTTCTGCTTCTGCTTGTCCTTGAGCTTCTGTTCAACAGTCTGTTTGGCCGGAGCTTGTTCAGTGGCTTGTTCAGTTGGCGCGGGCTTGGTCTCGGGCGCTGGCTTGCCGGTCATGGCGGCCCACTCATCCTTGAGCTTGCGCTCTTGCTCGACGAGCGCGTCGTACTCGGCTCGCTTCTTCGAGCCGGAGACGGGCAGTTGGCCGGACTTGCTGAGCAGAGCCATAGCCTTTTCGCCAGCGACCTTGGCCTCTGAGTGGACTTGGTCTGCGGTGCGAGTCGGGGCAGGGGCGGGCGCCGGGGCTTCGACCTTGACTTCGACTGGCGCGGCTGGCTCAACAGGCTTTGCGGGCGCGGTTGGTTCTACAGCGGCAGGCGCAGCATCGGCGGCGGGGGCCGGGGTGGCGGCTGCCGGTGCGGGTGCCGGTGCGGGGGCAGGGGCGGGCATGGCGGCAGCCGAAAGATTGCGGTGCAGGGTCGCCAGAATCGCGGGCTTCAAGCCCTCTTGGACAGACTCATCCCAGTCCTGCTTGATTGGATCAGGCAGGGTGTCGTACTTGACGCCACCAAACGCATCCCAGAGTGCTGCTGCTGCATTGGCCGCAGGTGCCGGGGCCGGGGCTGGTGTCGGCGCTGGGGCTGGCGCAGGGGTTGGCGCCGGAGCGGGCGCAGGAGCAGGGGCCGGAGCGGGCGCCGGGGCTGGAGCGGGAGCCTGCCCAGATGGCTGCTGCTGTTGCGGGCGCGACTCGATGAAGTAGAACGACCCGCCGCCAGCATCCTTGGATTTCTGGCCGCGACGAATCTGAAACTCCAGATCGGGCACAGACTCGGAGTAGCCGCCACTGCGCTTGCCCGACTTCGGATCGACTGGGCCGAACAGGAAGGTCTCGGCTTGGCTCTGTGTCGTGAAGCGGTTGCCGGTCTGTGTGGTGCCGACGTTGAAGGTGGGCTCCACATTGAACCCGGCCTGCGCCGCGACCAAGTCCTCGCCGGACAGGGCCAGCGTCTTGCCATCAGGCAACGTGGCCGGAACAGGCTGGCCGGAGACAGGGTCAAGCGTACTTGTTTCTTCGTTCGGCACAACAGACTCGCGCTGGATCACAGGCTCTCCTGTGCCAGTGCCCACGCCAACACTGGTGGACGCGGTGTCGCCAAACGCGGCCTGCACATCCTCGCCGCGCTGCTTGGTTTTTTCGCTGCGCTCCTCGGCGGTCGGGACAGTGACCGAGTCGATCAGGCGCTCACGGTTGATGGCCTGAATGACAACAGACTGGAAGCGGGGGTCGTCGGAATTCTCGATTCCGTTGACCTGCAAGACGTCGCGCATCTTCTCGTCTTGCAGCATGGACTCGAACAGATCGCGGCGGCCATCGTCGGAGCCGAGCTCGGCCTCCGCTTGTTTGAGCATCCGGTCTTTCAGTCCCGGCGCGTCGTTCTTTTTACCACGAAGACCAGAAATGCTACCCAAAGTACCGCCGCCCAAAGAGCCCAGTGCGAACGAATTGATGTAGTCATGGATTGCCTCCTCATCGGCCAGTTGTTGTCCTGCGCCATACCGTTCTAACACGGTCTGGATGAGTTCTGTTCCGCCCTCGATTCCTGCGCCGGTTGCACCGCCGACGATGACGCGGCCCAATTTTCCATTGCCGGGGATTGGAATCTTGCCCGTAAGGGCTTTGATGCCGAGGCGATCAACCGCGCCCTCTACGACGCCAGCAGCAACGCCGGAGCCCCAGATACGCGCCAAGTCGCCAGCGTCGAGCTCGCGCCCTTCTGTGCGAGCACCTTGCTCGGCCTCGCCGTAGATGCCGCCCAGTTCCTTGGCAATGTTCTCGCCCACAACAGCCGTGGTCGCGCCGATGTTGGCCGCCACGTTGCGCACAGCAATCTTCTGTGCGGCTTCCTCGGTGATGCCCTTGGCAGCGGACTTCTCCAAGATGGCTGCGGTCTCTTTCTTGACCGCCGACTCGATCAGATTCTTCACCAAGCCTTTGGCGGCAAGCCCACTGGCTCCACCAGCCACAGCGCCCACCGGGCCAGCGGTTGCGCTGCCAGCGACGGCACCGGCCAGCGTCATTACGCCAGCCTCGATCACGTTGCCAGCGGTGTAGCCAAGGCCGTACTGAGCCCAATCCACCAGAGCTCCAATATCGCCTTCCTTGGCGCGGGCCCATGCCTTGGTGACGTCGTCTGTTTCCTTGGCGCGTTCGCCAATCTTTGCCATGTCCGTCTGGAAGCCCTCAAAGCCGTAGCTCTTGAGCGCAGAGAACATGCCACCCTTACCGAAGGTCTTCTCGCCGGACTCGCCAATAAGGCCAATAGCCCCTTTAAGCGCGGCAGGGGTCTGCTCGAGCGCAATGCCGGTGCCGCGCATGACGTCGCCAGTGTCTTCGTTGGCAACCTTGGGCTTTTCTTCCGGCGTGGGTTCCGGGTCTGCACCAAACAGATCGTCAAGTTTCAGCTTGCCCAGCTTCGTAGCGCCACCGGTAGAGGATGGGCGAGACGGGTACGGCGTGTCGTTGGATGGCGACACCTCGAACAGACTGTCGAGGCTGACCTTGCCAAGCGTGGTGAAGCCACCGAGCTCTCGGCGGGCGTCGGTGGATGTCTTGTAAATTGGGTTTCCATCCTCTGATGGATTGCCGAGGAGGAGCCGAGTGGTCGCCATGTTTCAGCCTTAATCGAGGTAGACGCGCTTGCCTTGGTAAGTCACAAACCGGCGCTTATCGCCGTCAGATTCTTGGTGGACATCCATTTCACCCTTGGCGATCTGGCGCGTGATGCGCGAAATGCTTGCCATCGGAGTGTCGGGGTTGATCGAGGAGAAAGTCTTGGCAGCCTGAGACAGCTTGCGACCCTCGCCCCAGCGTTTGAGGTCGCGCTCGTAGGCGGTCTTCTGTTCGCCAAACAGATTCTTGAGCTCAGACTCGTTCTTGGGCGCGAACTTGCTGTCCACATCGAACTCGCGGTCGAAGTAGGTCTGACGATGGGTTTCCTCGACAACGCGGTTGTCGTGAGATTTCGCATCGCGGTTCGGCTTGTCGGCTGCAATCTGTTTGTCGGCAATCCCGACGCGGGTGGTGTTGTCTGCGTCGTTCATTGCAGACCGGTTCTGGCGGTCGAGCTTGCTTTCCTCGGCGCGGAATTCTCGGTCTTTCTTACCCTCCTCGGCGCGGAAGGTGCGGTCTTTTGTGTGCTCGCCGGAAGTGAACTCTTGACCGGCAACGCGCTCGCTGGTCTTGAACTTGCGATCCTTCTCCGCCTCTTGGCTGGCGTGGCGCAGCTTGACCGTGTCCGCCAAATTCAAGGCAGACTTAGCCATGTTCGATAGCTTGTCGAAGGTGGTGACCTGTTCCTTGGCTTCGCCGTTTTCGTTGTAAGAAAGCGTGATGGTGCCGTCTTCGTTGAACTTGCCGCTCACCAGATCACGACCATCGTTGTGCAGCTTGTAGACGCCTGCCAGTTGCTTGAAGCCGCCTTCGTCACCGGCCTCGATGCGGGCCAGCGACTCGCCAAGACGCTCCATGTAGCGGGACTTGCGAAGGTCTTCCACAGTCTTGCGAATGTTCAGCACCTCATTGCCTTTGCCAGACGCAAACGCCTGACGCTCCAGCAAGGGGGTCATCTTGTCGTAGTAGACGTTGACGCGATCCATGTCGGTGTATGGATTGGTCGGTGGGCGCGGCTTGCTGGGATCGGCAATGCCACCCTGCGGCTGTTCAAATGGCTTGCCGCTGGCGAGGTCGTAATCAGGATTCAGGAAATTGCTGTGAAGCTGCGCCATTTCCTTCTGCGCCGTATCAAAGTCCCGCTCGCGCTGAATCTTGATATTGGTTAGCTCTTGCTGCTGAGCCTCGGAGTCGAGCCGACTGCGAAGGCCAAGCGCAGCGGCGTAGTTCTGGGCGAATGCGCCCGCCGCTTGTCCAATTCCTAACGATGCCATGTCCTACCTCACTTCACTGGTGGTTTGGCCTGAAGGCCGTAGTACGTTCCTGCCGCGCCAGCGAGTCCGCTGATGGCGCCCATCTGGGCTTGGTAGCCCTGCATCCGGCCTTGGAACTCTTGGCCGTAAATGTTTCCTGCCGTTTGCAGGCCATTGAGCGAAATGCCATAGCCTTGACCCATCGTCGAAGCGTTGGCCCGCATGTCGGCCATTGCAGACGACCCGGCGCCCAGCGCCCCGCTCATGCTGTTACCGGCCAAGCCGAGGTACTGGCCTGCCGTATTGGCGCGGCCCTGTGTGGTCTCGCCCACGCCAGCGCGTAGAGCAATGGCCTTGTCCTTGGTGGCCTGCGCAGTGCCGGTCATCAACCCGGCGGCAGTAGATGCTTGGGCCAACAGAGCCTCATTGGTCTGTCCAAAGGAGCCGCCAATCCGACCGTAGCGCGACGACAGGCGTGCGGCTTGGGCGTTGGCGTTGGAGAACTGTTGATTCACCGAGGCGGCTGCAATGCCCATCTTCTTGTCGATTTCCTCCTGCGAGTCGTAATTCATCGCATCGGAAATAACCCGGTCGCGCAGGGGCTTGTTGGCAATGTCCTCCTCGATGCGCTGTCGGGCCTGTTCGCGGGCCATTTGCGCATCCTCGAGGTAGCTGCCTGTCACCCGCTCAGCGAGCTCCTGCTGCTTGCGCTGGGCAGGCGCGAGATCGCTGGCGTAGATGGTCTTGTAAAAGTTGAGGGCGTCCTCGCTGATCTGTGCGCTTTTGAGTGCGGCGGCACCCATCTGCGGATCGGGACTAGGCGCGTCTTTGCACATGGCTTACTCCGAAAAAATCTTGATGTACTTGTTTGCGACGTGGGTGTAGCCGCAAAACTCGTTGAGGCGGTGAACCTTGTTCACGACCTTGCTGTCGGTGCGAATCTCACGAACTCCAAGGAAGCGCACCGCTGCCTCCATGAACCGCCAGAACCGTAACGCAGTCCACCCCTGACGGTATTCCGGCAACAGATAAAACGTGTCTTCTGTTGCGTAGATCGTCCCGGTGTGCAGGCTTTCCTCGAGGTACATGCGGATGTTGCCAACCAGCGCACCGCTCGGAGTCCGGGCTGTGAACTGGAGCAATTCCCCGCGCCGCTCGCGCTCGGCCATGTAGTCGTAATTGACCTTCAGGCCAAACCCAAGGCGATGGCGTTCTGTCTCCGCAAACTGCAATTCATGGAGCAACTGGAGCTCGTCTTGGATGTCGCGGATGCGCTCCACCTTGAAGATGAGCCCACTTGCAATCTGTTCACCGAACTTGTCAGGGGAATGGCTGCGATCCTCGTCATCGAACGACCCAGCCTCAATGGCAGCGGCCACCTCTGGGGTGAGAACTTTCCCCAGATTGGCGGCAATAGCTTGCCGTAGGAGGTGGTGTTGCAGAGAAGCCATGCCCAATTCTATGAAGGTAGCGGCGCCAACAGGGGTCAAAGCCCCAAGGCGGTATCAACCACGCCCAAATGCTTAGCCATGCGCAGCCAAGAAACATCCCAGTCCGAGTAGGGCGTCTGGTCGTCGTAGACGTAGGTTTTCATGCGCAAGAGCTTGTTGGCCCCGGCAAGGGTGTCAAAGGTTGCCGCGTAAAAGGTTGCATACTTCCCCTTTGGCAAACTCATCCCGGCCCACTGCTCCACAGCGGCATGGTCTGGGTGCATGAAATAGACGTCCTTGTACCTAGTCAGGTCGGCATCCCCCGGTTGGCCGTAGACGTTGACCATGTAACCCAGCGCCAACGGGCTGCCGCCGCTCGGGTATGGGATGGGGCAGTTGTCTTTAGTGACGAATGGGTAGATTTTGTCGTAGACCCACCCCTTGTCCATGAAGTATTTCCGGCCCACGGCGAGGAGCATGGCATCGCCAAAATAGGTTGGCCTGTTGAGGAAGATCACAGAAACAATGTGGTCGTTGTAAATGCTATTCCACTGAGGCGACGATACCGAGTGCCAGTCCTCCGGGTACACCTGCCCAAACTTTGCGGTAACAGACGCCACAACAGAGCCAAACTCTGGCGTTCCCGGCAAATAGTGTGTGCGGTCGTCGCCGTCACTTGCAGACATTATTTCAACAGGGGTCATCGAATCCATCCGCAATTCTTTAGGAACTCAAAAACAGTCTGATCTACGTCAGCCCCATGAGGCACCAAGAGGTGGCCTTCAACAGACTTGAGGGAGTCAGTATCAGGAGTTAGCTCTCGCACACTTGCGCGATAAATAACAGCCGTTCCCAGCGGGTCGGGCCTTGTGGACAAAATTTCAAACGGCTTATACATAAAGACTCGCTTGCGATGAAATGACGGCTGTCGCCGCAAGATTGATTGTTTGGTTGCTATAAGGCCATACGCCGCCGGTATCAGTACCGCCGGATATTCCGATGCCAATAAGGGTGCCTTTTTCTTCTTGCCGCCAGTTGCAAGCGTATTTGACTGTGATCCACCCGCAAGACAAGGTGTTGCTAATCAGCCGGACGCCAGCGCGATAGAAAGCCCAATAGGTGCTTTGGTATTTGGTGCCTTCGCCATACCCCCAGCAGACACCATAAGCGTCAATGCCAAGGCAAGACGATGTTGTTTCCGTGTACGTGAACTCGCGCTGCGCCTGAGCCAATGTTGGGAAGAAGACAATCGGCGCTCCTGCGCCCCAGTCCACAATATAGTTTGTTGATTCGGACGGGGCCAAGGTCGAACTGGCGTCACTATTGCAAGACCGTGCGCTTAGGCTGCCGGGGCCATGAATGATTGGATTTGCTGGTGGAGCAACAAGAGCACCGCCAGAAACCGACAATGGATGGAATCGGCTGTCAAATGACGGGGTGCCATCGTCATGGAGTACCTGCATCCCGTAGTTGTCGGCGGAGTTTGGTGCGCCGCGTGGATCGACAAAAACAAAGACCTCGGGAATAGTCGCGCTAACTCCGCTGCGGATGACTTCAATTTCCCACAGACCAACAGAAATCTGTCGAATTGCAGCAATGCCGTAGTAGTCCATTGTGGGGACGGTAAAGAACGGCATTGGGGCGTGCGTAGTATTGATCCGAAAAGCCCAATGCCGCAGCCCGCCATACCCGTTAAAAGAGTTGATGGTCGTAGTCAGCGTGGCTTTGCCAATGAAGTGCAAATTCCGAGTGGAACTTGAGACCAGCACTTGGCCCGCTTGGTTTGTGGCTTCAAATCCAAAGCTCATCGCATCAACACCAAAACAAAAACAGCCTCAGAGCCACCGGAAAGCGTCACAGTCCCGTTGCTGGAGGAGATTGTGTAGGCAACCGCCGCTCGATCAAGTGGTGGAGGATTGACAAATAGCTGAGTCACTAGCACCTCTTTCCCGACAAGCACCTGATAAAACTTGCTGAATGTCTGCCCACCGGGTAAGTAAAAAAAATCAACTTGGTTCCATGTGACAACAGCCGTTGAATAAATCAACCGCCCAGTTCCAGACATGATGTTGACGCCAAACTCACCAGTGCTAGAACTGCCCAAGTTCTGGAAAATGCCACCAACAGAGCCGCCAGAGCCATTTGGCGTGCCAAAAATGGTTCCAGATAGATCAAGTATGCCGTTCAGCAGATCGGAAAAAAAACTCATGGCGTCTCCGGTGCAGCAAGGTCTCCAATCTTGACCCGGCACTTCCCACTCGAATCAAACACCATGATGACGTTGTTTGTGATTCTGAGACTGCCACCTGTTGTATTGCTCCTAATGTCCAGCGCCCCGCGAAAAATGGCGCTGTTCAGCTCCATGCTTCCGGCCTTGTTGATTTGCCAGCCGGACTTGCCAGCAACATAGGTGGTGGACTGGATGGTGTCGGCAATGTTGGCCGAGGTGATGGTGCCGGTGCCAATCGAGGCATTGGTAATGCGCACCACGCCGCCTGAGACCTCAAACGGAGTCGTGAGGACAGAGCCGTTCTTGATCTTGAAAAAGTCCACATCGAACTCGGCCCCGTGTTGCGTGATGGCAATGTTGGGGTTGGAAACATAGGCAATGCCGGTGCGTCTGTTGGTCTGTCCGGGGTAGTTGTACTCGTAGACCGCAGTGCCGCCGATGTAGAGCTCCGAGCCATACATTGTGGCGCCCTGCAAATCAACGGACGACACAAAGCCAGCGTTGATTGTGTCTGCGTCAATGCTGCCAATCTGTGCCGCATTGATTGAGGCGGTCTTGATGAACGCAGTGTCCATGTAGACCCCGGCAGGAACAGTGACGCCACGGATTGTTGTGGGCGTGGTCTGCACGACAAACGGGTACTTGGCTGGCCCGCCACCCGGAACAGTCGGGGTGCCAATGGCAAAGCGATCTGCGCGAACTAGGAACTCGCTTGTCGGCACCCCATTGTTTGCGGTGGATGCCAGCCCATACCCGGTGACATAGCCCTTGTCATCAATCTTGACCGTGTACCGGCCATTGAGCGTCGATACCTGAGTCGTCAGCCCGCCAGCTTTATCGACTAGATCAATCCGGCTCCCAAGGTCTTTGTGGAGCTCGGTTTCTGTGATCTGCCCAGACAGGGACTCAATCAGCAGGCCGGGGCTTTTTGCCGTGCTGCCGGGGGTGCCGCTTGTCGAGTTGAACGGGCCGGTGATGTTGGCCTGAGTAACAAAACGAATCCAGTAATACTTGGTCGTAGAGGTGCCAAGGTAGTCCGAGTAGGACATGCCGCGACTAGAGCCCAACAGGATGGCATTGCCGATCTGATCTGTCTCACTGCGCCAGATTTCTGCGTAGGCGTAGTTCTTGATGCGCGGCAAATCCCACTCCAACAGAACAGATGCGAACAGCCCTATTGCTTTGAAGTTCTCCGCAGCCGGTGGCGTGGTGGTGTCGATTGTTCCGTTGTAATACTCCGGGGTGCCAGTGACTGCGGTTGTGGTGCCAAGGCCGCCGGAGGACGTCGTGGTGGAGTTAGAGGCAGCGGTTGCGCCAATCAACGTGTCGCCACTGAGGGTAGCCATGCCAGCCGAGACCAATTCCCGGATCGTGACATTGCGATCAAGCGGGTCGCCAATCACCCCCTCGCGCACATCGAGGATGGACTTGATCTGGCGAGCCACATCCCGGAGGTTGTTGTCCGTCGGGGATGAGATTGACGGGACGCTGGTGGTACGTTCGCTCATGTGATGCCTTGGAGCTCTTGCGCCGATGTTGCCAGCGCAATCATAGTCACCTCTACGCCGGACTCAACCTCAACAGTCCAGTGCTGCGCACGGAATCCTGCTGGCAAGCGGAAGGCGTCGGGCCCGGTGACCGTCTTGACGAAAGGCGTATAGGCGTCGGCGTAGATGGTCAGCTTGATGGGCGTACCAACAGGGTAGCTGGACGCGCGAACCATGCCGAAGCTGAAACTCACGGGATGCACCGTCCGGTAGACGCCGGACTTCCACCGCGCGACAGCCGCCGTGTCTGCGGAATTGAACCGAACAATGCTGCCAAGTTGCGACAGATACAGGGTGTCTGTTCGCGGGTCGGAGTAGCCTGCGGTGACCTTGTTGCCGGTGTTGGTGGTGCTGGTTGTGAGCATCGCACCCTGCCCGCTGAAGTCAAAGATCAAAGTGCCGCGCACCTTGTTCTTGTCTTCGTACATGACGTGGTAGCGGCTGTCATGGAAGAAGGCCCGCATGGTGGCCGGGTTCAGCGCCTGCCACTGCTCGCGGCTAAATAGGCTGTCGCTGACAATCTTCATGCCGCCAGCACCAATCGACACAACGCCGTCCGCGCCAGCGTACAGGCAGCCATCGCCAGTCTCGACGATGGAGTTTTTGGACAGACAGGCATGGGGGAACTCAAGCCGCTCGAGGCTCATTGCAGCCGGGTCGGCGCCGGAGGCCAAGAACGGGTGGCCGCTTGTAAGAATTGCGACAGACTGTCGGAATGGCGACAGGCCAATGATCTCGTAGTCCACCGGGTACTTGTGCGGCCAAGCGTGTGGCATGTTTGGCTCGGACAGGTACAAAGTGTTGTCGTTGAAGCCGACGGCCACGCCGTTCGCCATCATCTTCAGGCCCTTCATGCCGACGGGCGGTGGAGTCCATGTGCTGGTCAACAGAACCTCACCAAGCTCTGCCTGTTTCTTGGTGTCGGAATAGGTTGCCGTTGCGACCGGAATCTCATCAACGTACTGGAATGCGGCAGCCGTACCAGTTGCGGAGGTGCGGTAGATGCGCTTGGTCTTGATGTTGTAGTTCCCGGTCGGCGCGGCCAACATACCGGACAGGGAAACGGCTGCATTCGGATTAACCGTGACCAAGGAGGATGGCTTGCAGGGCGGGCCTTCTTCGCCGTACTGGGTGACGTAGGTGTAGACGTAGGAGCGCGTTTCATTGTCCGCAGCCGTCGATGTATTGGACGCGGAGACGAGCTCGCTGTAGACCGGGACAATGGCCGGGTTGACCTTGCGGATCGTGAAGGAGGCGCTGGTGCCAGCCAAGGCGGTCTCAATGGTCAGGGACTGGCTGGTGGTGTCGTTGACGGAGACATTGAGGCCATTGACGCTTAGAGCGGAGCGCAGCGAGGTTGCCGTGACGGCAGCCGGGAATGTGCCGGTTCCAGCCAAGACCGTGACTAAAACGTCGGCGTTCGTGTTGACCTTCACGGCCAGTCTGGCGTTTGGCGCAATGGAGGCAATCAGCGAGGCATCTGCGGTATAGGTGGCCTTGCTGTCCACGCCAGAGGCCGTGGCCCCTGTGATCGGCCCAATCAGGGGGCTGTAGGTCACCTTGTCCGAGGAGTAGTCGTTTGTGTCCCCGGTCTTTTTGCTGATCTTCAGTGCGGACGTGGCGGTGGTTGAGGACGTCGAAGCCTTGACGTCTGTTCCCGATACGACAGCCGTCAAGCCAGCCACTGTGCTTAAATTTTGAGCAAGCGTTGCGGCTGTGACTTTGCCGCCCGAGCCGGTCAGCGTGACCGTGGCAGCAGTGTTCTGATCCACCAGAACAGACAGGATGTCGCCAACAAACAGGGTCGTGATCTGGGTTCCGGTGATCGTGGCGCTGGCGCTGGCATAGGCGCTTTGGCTGACCGACATGGAGCCAACAGGCTCTGGGACGCCGAGGGTCAGGGATGCCGCCGGGTAGCCCGTAGAGCCAGCAATCGCCATGCTGGATGGCGCGTACTTAGGGGTGCTGCCGTCTGTCCAGTAGACGCGGTCATAGGCGTCGTCGGGGATCGGTGAGCTCACGACGTCTGTGGCGTTGGCGAACTCCAGCCAGAATTCCTTTTCCGAGTTGGACTTGCCAAAGCGGTAGATGGTCTGGGGGTCGGTGACGTGGAGGGCCTGAAGGACTGTGGTGAGCTTCAACGGAACCAGTGCGCCGCTGATGAGCCGCGCATTCTCCGCAACAATGGCCTCGCCCGGTTGCAACAGAAACTGATTGACGATGGGTTTGATCCCGTTGAATGCCTTGATGACGATGGCTGGCATGTGTACCCCTATTGCAGTAACGCCGCCTCGGCGTTTCTGCGTAAAACAAGACCGGGCAGAACCCGGCCACCGCCCCTCACCCAGAGCTTGATCTGTTGCTGAGCGCCTTCCCAATCCTGTTCGTTGAGCTTGCGCCTGAGTGTAGATGTTTGCAGGCGCCCCACGCCCAAGTTGTAGGCGAAGTCCACGACGGCATTGAAGCGGGTCTCGTTGTTGATGAGCGTCGGGCACAGACGCGCGACTCCGGGGGCGTAGGTGTGCTCGATCTCATGCAGCAGCAGTTCCTCGGCCTGATCCTTGGTAATCGGCGGGTCTTGCAGCGTGACCCGGCGCCCACTCTCGTAATAGGTGGAGCCGTAGCCAATCGTCGGGACGTCGGCTGGGCAAAGGTATGGCTTTGAGGAGAAGCCCTCAAACCTCTTGCACAGCAGGACGGCCAGATCAAGTCTCATAGGCCGCGCTTTGCCAAAGTTCGGTCAAGGAACCAGTAGTTCAGGGTGCCGCTGACCAGAGCCGCAAAGTCCGCGCTCATCATCAGCTTGAAGACTTCTGCCGGGGGCAGGCCGCTGGCCCAAGCGTTGTAGGCGTACCAGACGTGGACGAAAGACCAGATTCCCAGAATCCAGTAGGTCACAAGCGGGCGAACAGACGCCGACAGACTGGCGACCCAGCCCCCGGCGGCCTTTGTCATTTCGGCCTGCTGGGAAATGGCCGCGTTGAGGGCGGCGATTACGCCGGAGTCGATGGCCGACTCACGTTGGGCCCCAATTTCCTTGAGCTTCTGTTCTGCGCGGGCCGCCTCCAGAGTGCATTGGCGGTCGAACATCAGGAGCTCATGCTTGCGCTCGTCCTTCTTGTCGAGCCACTTTAGAACCTCTGGCGCCAGACGGAACAGACCACCCAACAGAGAGCCGAGAACGCCGCCGCCAAGTAGTTCGAGCATGACTGACCCCTTATTTCAAAAAGCTGAGCTTGTAGAGCACCGCGTAGTAGGTGGCGACAATGTCGTCAATCATGTTGAGCAGCGCAGTCTCATTGGCGCCGCAGACCTTGGCCCGGTTGGCTTTGACGTAATCCACATGGGCCCGCAAAGTCTTGGCGATGTCGTCGCCAGTGACTTCCATTGCCTCGTTGTCGAGCTCGGCCACAACCGGCGCGTCGTAGCAGCCCATCCAAGCCTCGGCAAATGCGTCAGCCTTTTCGACGATTGCCTCATAGAAGTCACCAAGCGCCGTGTGCGCTGCGTAGCTGCCAATCCCTCGGGCCTTCAAGTGAGCTTGGTGCGCCAGATTGCGGCTAAGGAATAGGACACCAATCAGCTTGTTGACGTCACTTGTTGCCATGTTTCAATCCTTAAAAAAAACCGCCGCACACGCAGCGGTAAAACTCACGTCGCTCGCTCAATTCGATCCAGACCCAAAAATGGCCTTGAAGAAAGCCGCCAGTGCGCTCCAGCCCCCAAGGGCATAAATCATTCCGCCAGCAATCAGAAAGAACAGCGTCTTCCGCACCAAGCCCATCAGGCCGCCAAGCACAAACTTGCCAGCATGTTCGCTGGCCTGCTGCTGCAACACCTCGATGCCAGCAACCCAAAACACCTTGGCGTTTTCCGTGTTCATTGATTCGGTGATTGCCTGCTTGACCGCCGAGGCGACAACTTCCCCGATCTCGCCCATTGTGGTGTCACTAAGCCCAACCTCACGCTGTTCCTCGTCCATTGCTGCGTCCTTCGTGCATCATTTTTCCGCCAGCGGCGCCGTCGTCAATTCTCGCAGGCCGATCATCAAAACCGGCCACATCATTACAACGTAAGCGCGGTAAGCCTCGTCAACAAATTTACTCAACAGACCACTGTTTGCCTCGACAACAGTCAGGGCTGCACCAATGATTGCGGCCCAGTAGGTCTTGGATTTGAGGCGTTTTATTACTGCTTTCATAGCGAGCGTTCAAACTAAATTGCGGCCATGTTGGATCGGGCAACAGTCAACGCAACGCCGGGGTTGCTGCATGTTTCTGTTGCAAAGGTAAAAACATCAATCACAGTTGATGCTGCATAGAGTGGCGCCCCTTGATAGCCGCCACCAATCGCGCCAACACTTGATCCACTCATGCCGGGTGCGTATGACCTGCCATTGACCATAGTGGCCGAAATGTTGACGCAAGTTTCGTTGGAGTAGTCGAGCTTCCGAATAACTGTTTGCCAGTTATACCCGCCCATGAAATACCCAGCGGTGCCGGAATATACGCCGCCCATCCATCGGCTGTTGTAGTTCAAGCTGCCGTCTGGAATCACAGCAGAAAGCAGCGCCACCGTTAGCGTTGAATAGGTGAGCGCATCAATTATCTGCTCGCTATTGATAGCAGCGCCGTTGCCGCCGCCAAAGTAGCCTTTGGTTGGAGCGGTCAACCCAGTCAAGCCGCGACGGGTAGACGAAAGAACTGCGGAAAGCAACGTCACAGCTTCGCTGGAAAATGTGAGTGAATAGACCCTGTTCACGCGCCCGTTTTCAGCAAGCCCGGCACCAGTGTATGCCGCTGTTGTGGCGTTTACTGCGGCAGAATCTATGCCGCCATAAAGACCGGGGTAAAGTTCCCAAATTGCCGCAAGGGTTGATAGTGTCTCGGTGGAGAATGAAAGTTTCTGGACTGTTTTAAGAAACGCAGAGGTTGATGTGCTTCCTCCAAAAATATAACCGTTGCTTGTAGAAAGTGCGCCAAGAGCATAACTACAAGCAGTGCTGAGTGCTGCTGTTGGGTTGACGATTGTCATGGAGGCGGTCAGTGTGCATCCATCAATCTCGTTAGTTGCTGTCGTGTAGTTATTGAATGTTAGCTCTCCGCCAGCCCAATACCCCTTTCGCCCAGACGATTTCCCCCAGCCGTCAGACATGGAGATCGCGCCAGACGCTTTGCCAAACAGACCGCGCACACCCGCGCTGTTCATGTTGATGTTGGCATTGGAGGCAAATGTGAGCTCAACATTTACCTGCGAAAGTGAAATGGTGCTACTGGATGGCAGAGGCATTTGCTTGCTCCTGTGCAATGACCAACTGGTTCTGCATGTTGAGACGCAGAGCCCCTAGCTGGGTGTTGTCGGTTAGCTGTTGCACAGCCTCTTTGTATTGCGCAAGCGCCGGGATGTCTGTTGTCATATTCACCAGCGACTCTTGACCACCAGTAATTCCTTGCACTTGGCGCTTCGAGGTTTCAAGGAAATGCTGGAGCTCGCCATCTTCAAATTGCTGGCGGGTGTACTCAGGAAATTTTTCAAGGTGCGAATACAGGAATTGAATTTCCTGCATGGCATCGTTCTTCAGCTTTTCGGTGTATGGCCTGCCGGTCAAAATTTGTTCAATTTCCAACTGATGGCGTAGCTTGTCCCATTTTGAAACATCCGGCGACTCAATCAACTCCTGCAATTCGCCAATCCGAATATCTTGTTTGCGCTCGTTGAAATAGTTGTCTTGCAATGCGCGGAGCTTGGAGTGGAGCTTCAAGCCCAAGGCACGGTAGGCCCGCTCAGGGGTGATCTGCGCCGCAAGAACAAATGCCTCATTTTGAAAATGCGAGTTCTCGAACGGGATGTCAAAGAACCGCTTTTCAATCGCCGCCAGAGCGTCGGTCGTGCGCTGGAGAGTGGTCAGTTCATTCATCAGCGAGCCTCCAGTGCGGCAAGGCGAGCTTCAAGCTCCACGACCCGGCGGGCCAATGCAACAGCCGACGCCAGCGCCACGTTGCCGTAGGCAACAGATAGCCTGTCCTCGCCAAGTACGCCCTCTGGCGCAACACCCAACAGACTTTGAGCGGAGACGCCGATCTGTCGAGCTCCGGTGTCCAAGCGGGTATAGGTGCCGCTCTTGACGCGGGCCAGTTGATTGACATAGTCGCTGGCTAGGTCTGTCCAGTCAGCCTTGACGCGCTCGTCAGAGTAGGCGGTGACGTTACCGGCGGCAGTGAAGTCGCCAGTGCTTGGGTTGACCGTGAGGCGGGTTCCCTTGAGCGCCACGTTGCCGGTTGTGGCCGAGGCATAGGGGACGTAGTGGGTCGCGTTCGTTGCCGTGTCTGCCGCAATGGCAACATTGGCCGCGTTGGTCGCGCTTGTGGCGCTGGCCGCGCTGCCGGTGGTGCTCTGGTTCCAAGTTGGAACAGTGCCTGACAGCTTGGTATAGGCGAGGCTGGTAATCCACGCTGGGTCGGAGTAGCTGCCAGTGGTCACCACGCCGTTTGTCACCGCGCCAGCAGTCAGGCTGGCTGCCGTGCCGGTCAGATTTGTGCCAGCGCCGCTGAATGTCGTGGCGGTCATGGTGCCGGAGACGGTCACGCCGCCCGTGCCCTTACCGGCCAGATTCAGGGTGACATTGGTGTCTGTTCCAGTTGCGGCAATGGTCGGGCCAAACCCAGTGCTGTTGCCGCTGATGAGCAGGTTGTTGACGGCAGTGGCAGGGTTCCATGCGGAAATGACATCGACGCCATTTGCTCGCAGGATGACGTTGCCAGTGCCCTTGCCAGCAATCCGCGCGTGGATGTTGACGTCAGAACCGGCCACCTGAATGGTTGGGGTGCCTGCGGCTGCAATGCCAGAAATTGTCCAGTAGTTCGCCAGTGTGCTGCCGATGGTGGCTGGGCCGCCAGAGGTCAGTGACGTGGTGAACGAAGGGGCAGACAGAGGCGCATACGCCGACATTCCGGCGGTCGTCTGGTACGACGACATGCCAGCAACAGTCTGGTAAGACGACATGCCAGCCGTTGTCTGATACGACGACATGCCAGCCGTTGTCTGATACGACGACATGCCAGCTTGAGTCTGGTAGGTCGTACCGGCGGTTGTGGCCTTGAGGTAGCCCTGCCCAATGACATAAGCAGTGGTGGCAAGCTGCGTGGTGTTTGTATCAGCCGCAGCCGTAGGCGCCGCCGGGGTGCCAGTAAAGGTCGGGTTCGCCAGCGGTGCGTAGTTGGCAATAGTCGCGTAAGCGCCAGTGCCCAGCGTCCCGCCGCCCCCAATAGCCAGTGTTGAGCCGTCGGTGCCGGAGATAGTGATGTTGTTGCTGACGGTAAGGGTCTTGGCTGTTGTGCCGCCTGCAACAGAAAAACCTGTTGCGTTGGCCGTGAGCGTCAGCCCGTTGTAGGTCTTTCCTGTCAGGTTCGGGATGTCCCCATCGACAATGGTGTTCCACCCCGGAGCAGCCGAGACAGTTCCTGTTCCAGTTTGGGTCAGGAACCGCTTGGCAGCCGCCGTATGTCCGGCCAGACGGACGCCGTTGGTGCCATCGTGGTACTCCAGATCGCCAAGCGTGGTCATTGGCGACAATGCGTTGAAGCCCGCCGCCTTGGTGGCCGCGCCAGTCCCGCCGTAGCTGACGCCTACCGCGCTGCCAGTCCAAGTGCCAGCCGTGATGGTGCCAACCGTGGCAATGCTGGTCGATCCGCCTGCCGGGGCATAGGCAGTGGAGGCGGTAAAGGCCGCAGTGCCCAAGGTTCCGCCGCCGCCAATGTTCAGCGTGGAGGCGTCTGTTCCAGACAGGGTCAGCGTGTTGTTGACCGTGAGGGTCTTCGAGGTTGTTCCGCCAGCAATCGTGAATCCGGTCGCTGCTGCCGTCAGACTCAGGCCGTTGTAAGTCTTCCCGGTCAGTGCGGAAGGAAGGTCGCTGTCCACCAGCGTGTCCCAAGCCGGGGCGGCAGAGGTCGTGCCGTTGCCGGTCGAGCGCAGGAGCTTCTTGGTGGTGGTCGTGTTGCCAGCCAGACGGACAGCGTTTGTGCCGTCGTGGTACTCGAGGTCACCCAGAGTCGTCATGGGCGTCAGGGCGTTGAATGCTGCGGCCTTGGTGGTCGCGCCAGTTCCGCCATAGCCAATGCCAACTGCGGACGCCTGCCAAGTGCCGGTTCCAACAGTTCCAACAGTCGTGATATTGGCCGAGCCAGCCCAAGTGGACAGGGCTGTGTTTTCCACGCTGCCCAGACCGACGTCCGCCTTGGCGACAGAGCTCCAGACTGGAGCCGCGCCGTTGGTTCCGGTGCCGGTCATGGCAAGGAACTGCTTGGACGCAGAAATGTTGGGTGACAACAGACTGGTGGTGTCTGTGTTGGACTGGTATGGCAGTGCGCCCAGCAGGGTCGTTGCATTGCCGCCGACAAAGTTTGTGGCCTTGGTCGCGGTGGTTGCGGTGGTTGCGCTGGCGGCAGAGCCGTCAATGCTGGCAATTCCAGTCAGCGCAATCGAGGCGCTGGCGCGGTTGATCGTCAGCGCCGTCGTGCCGATATACATCGTCTGGTTGTTCAGGGCCACGGTTCCGGTCACGTTGGGCAACGTGATGGTGGTTCCGTCTGTTCCCGCCAGAGTGATGGTGTTGGAGACCGTCAGGGTCTTGCTGGTTGTCCCGCCAGCCAGAGAGAACCCGGTTGCCAATGCGGATGGCGTCAGGCCGTTGTAGCTCTTGCCAGTCAATGCGCCGGGGATGTCGGCATCCACCAGAGACGACGCAGACCAAGTATCGGCAGCGGTACGCCGGACAAAGCCGGTGCCAGTCAGGCCCTCTACCGCGCCCAAGTCGTTTGCAAGAGCAAGCGTGGGGTTCCCGGCCACGCCGTCGCCGTTGGTAATGGTGATGCCAGATACTGGCTGGGCAATGCTGCGAACAGCCATTGCCCCGGTGCCAGTGCGAGCGATGATGCCAGTAGCGGCCAGACCCGCAACAGCCGTCAAATCGGAGTCCAGAGGCTGGTAGCCCGCCGACAGATCAGACGTCAGGGCGAGAGTGCCGCTGGCGTTGGGGATGGTCAGTGTGCGGACAGTTCCGGTCGTAATGCCGGAGACCTCAAACTGCACCTGCTTGGTCGCGTCAAGGTTGTCCTGAATGGTGGTTGTCGAATCAATGGACGTAATGGAGACGCCAGCAATGGTGCCGCCAGTGATGGTTACGCTGTTGGCGGCCTGCGTTGCCAGAGAGCCAAGGCCAAGGTTTGTGCGGGCTGTCGCTGCGCTTGTCAGGTCGGACAGATTGTTGTCCTTCTGGAGCATCAGGCCCGCGCCAGCAGCCGTCAGCCGGAGCTCAATGTAGCAGGGCGTGACGCCGTCGCGGATTCGCGCGGAAGTGCCATCTTGCCCGCGCACAACAGTCCAGTTATTTCCAACAACAGCCGTGACCTTGACGATCTCAATGTTGATTTCCGTGGTGCCAGACACCTCAAACATGGTCGCGTAGAAGTAGTCGCTGCCCGTGATTGCGGGGAAGCTACTACCGCTGGCAACAATGATCGCGGTCTGGACATTGCTGAGCGAGCCGCTGAGAGTTGTGCTCGCGTTGTTCTTGAATAACTGGGTGCCCATATCAAACGTCCTTTACGCGGACAACAAATTCAACTTGCTTTACGCGGCCCGCACTGGTTGTCGCAGTGAGGGTGATTTTGTAGGTGATCCGGTTGGTTCCGCCGGAAATCCATTGCTTGATTGTCTTGCCGTCCTCGGTCACGAATGTCGGGCCAATCGTGAGCCCAACCGGGGCCACGACAACACTCAGTGGGGTTGGGACGGGAGGGCTCCCTACCGATGCCAGCGTATCTCCAGCGTCAAGAATCGCTGAGAAGTCGATGTCATAGTCCAAGGAGTCGGCGGGTTGTTTTTCATAGGTGCCGAGGATCACTCTGTCACCTCCATACGTCTAAGGATTGGAGAAAGAGCCATGCGCCGCTCCAGCGGGGCTGGCATGGTGGCTGAGTAATCTGCTGCCGCAATGGCGGAGGAAACTGTTGCGACTGTGGCGGCTGCAAAGTGCATCACAAGGGCGGCGTTGATGTTGGGCGTTATTGCGGACGCCGCAACACTTGCGCTGCGCGGGACAAGGTCAATCGCGTTGACTAGGCCATTCGCCACAGCGGAGATTGTGACGGGCGTCCTCAGATACGCGCGGCTTGTGAATGCAGGCGCAACAGCCGCCGCCACCGCATTGCCGGAGACGGACTGGTGCGCAACTGCGTTGACCGTTGATGCGACGGATGCGCTCTGGATAGCTGAAATCTGATGCCGCTCTATTGGAGCAACAGACGAGACGGGCTGCCCTTGGGTGGAGGCCCCAAGCAAGACCTTTGACAAAACCTGCGCATAAGTAGAGGCCAAAGCAAAAACCGCATTTGGGTACACCGGCCACTTACGGAACGCAAAGGCTGTTGTTTCTGCGGCTGGCGCCGCGCTGGCCCCAAGGCTGACCATCACCTTAGACACGGGTGCCGTCTGCACCGCTGCTGCCGTTGCACTCCCGCCAACAGCCCGCTTGCAGATTGCAGATGCAAAGGAGTCTGCAATGGCTGGCTGCACAACTGGCGACAACCGCACCTTACTTTGAGCGGTAGCGGTTGTAGCCGCCACACACTCGGTCGTCGGTGTTACGCCAAAACGGGCCTTTGCCGCCGGGATGGACGTCGTTGCCGTACAGGCAATGGCCGCCGTTGCCAGCAAGCGCAGCGTGACGCTACTGAGTGCGCCCGATGCCTGAATCTCACCAACCAACTGGACGAGAGAAGCACCAGACTCAGCCCCCGGAAACGGGACTGAGTTGATTTCGTCTGAGTTGATGTAGTTGGCTGTCATTTCAGCAGGATTGCAATGTTGCCCTCTGGCACAACAACGCTGTCACCGGACGAGATCAGACGCGGGGAGCCAAGAGGCCCAGAGTACAAGACGTTCCCGTCGCCAGCCTTCTGCGCGTCCCAAATCGACCAATAGCTGATGGACTGCGATGACGAGTCTGTTGATGCCGGGAACACCAAAGCGGAGCCATTGGTGACCAAGACGTCAACATCGCCACCAACGGTCTCGTTCTGGGTCTCTGCGGTCAGACTGTTGAGAGCCTGTCGCGCGTAGCCAGCGTAGGTCGCTTCCGTGCCGTAAGTTGCATCGCTGGGCGCGGCAGTGTGCAGTCCAAGCCAAAGCCCAGCAGGAGGCGTCAGGGCAGATCGCGTCGGGTTCAACGTAGCGTTGAACAACGCGAGCGCGAGGTACTTGGACATTCCAGCCATGATTAGGTCAGTGCAATCTGGAGTTGGTTGGCTGGGATCACCACAACGTCACCGGCCTGCACCGTGCGGCTCGAGGACAGAGCGCCCGAGTACATCAGGTAAGCGCCAGTGCCCAGAGACTGGTCAGACCAAATGGCCCAGTGGGTCACAGTCTGGTTGGCGCCGGTCGATGCCGGGAAGTTGATGTCCGCACTGTTGGTCGCGGTAACAGACTGTTCCGGTGCGGAGCCGGTGACAGACGACGTCATGGACGATGCGACATTCACGCGGGCATAGCCAGCGTAGGTGGCCTCATTGCCGCCAGAGTTGTCGTCCGGGGCGGCGGTGTGCAGCGACATATAGACGCCGGGTTTGGCCGACAAGCTGGTGCGCGAGGCGGCAAGGGTTGCGTCGAAGATCGACTGGGCGAGAGCTTTAGAAAAACCGGGCATGATGACTCCTAAGATTGCCGGGGTTGAGAAATAGCGACGTTGAAGTCATCGCTTGCCGAGGGATTTTAGGGGGCTGAGCCCTCTTACGTCCCTCAAACTTCCTTCACTTTCACAAGGATGTCGCCCTGCTTGACGCGACCGCCCTGCGTAGTGACTGTGGCGCTCACCTTGTAGGTGGTGCCGTCTGTTCCGCCAGATACAAAAACCTTGACCACGCCGTCCGTCAGGTTGGACGCCTCCACTACCAAGCCGGTCTCGGCAACAGCCGAAAAACTGACAGCGGTGTCGTTGTGAAACTCAAGGTAGTCGTTGAAATCAATGTCGTAGTCTTGGACTTCGACCGGCTGCTTGTTGTATTTGCCAAGGATGCTCATGGTTCTGTTTCCTTAATTCCGCATGTCCACGACGGCCCGGTTGTTGGCAGCGACCACCCGTCCGGGCAATCTGTTGGGCTGCGGTGGCAAAGCCTTCGCTGTCGCCGCCACCTTCGCTACGTTGCCTTGGATTGTCACCGAGGCCACGTAAATAGCCGGGGTCAATGTGTAGGGGAACGTGTACCCGACAGACGAAAGCGTTGGCTGTTCTGTGCTTGCGCCGCCAAGGACGTGAATCTGGTCTGCGCGGCCAGCCGTCGATTCATGCCAGATCGAGGAGTCGCTGCCAGACAGGGCAACAACAGGCGTGATCTGTCCTGCCGTGCTGGCAGTGTCCTGCACAGCATTGGCGCCGGTCAGCGCATGGGTTTGAGTGACCGCGCCCGAGGTAGATGTCGTGGGCTGCGCAACATTGGCGCCAATCAGTGGCAGGCTGTGTCCGGCAAAGCCGGAGGTCGAAGTTGTTTCCTGAGCGACGTTTACGCCGGTCAGTTTGTGAGCGGTAGTGACGGCAGCCGAGGTGGACGTCGTCGCGGTGGCGACGTTATTACCGGCCAGCGTGTGCGTGATCTGGCCTACCGACGGCGCAAAGAAGCTCTGGGCGTTGGTGAGCTTGGTTGGCAGCAGGCTGATCGCGCCACGACCGACAGTGGCTGCGTAGAAGGTATTGGCGCTGGTAAACAGCGGCGGCGACAGATTGACCGCGCCCTTGGTTAGCGTTGGCGCAAAGATCGAGCCCGAGCTCGCCAGCAGCGTTGGCGTCAGCGTGACCGTGCCGCGACCGACCGCCGGGGCAAAGAAGGTCTGGCTGTTGGTAAACAGTGCCGGGGCAACGCCAACCACTCCACCGGCCACCGTTGCGCCATAGAACGTCTGGGCGTTGGTCAGGCGCGGCGGGCTTAGGGTCGCAGGGCCAACAGTGACCGTTGAGCCGTAGAAGGTCTGGCTGTTTCCAAGCAGGCTCGGGGCCAGCAGCACCCCAAGAGACGCCGGGAAGAACTGGTTGACCGTTGCCGCCTCAACAGCCGTGCCGGACGTCGGGATGTATTCTGTTGGCGTCCCGTATTCAAGCTGCGGCTGAGAAAAGCGCAGCGTAATGTCCACCGTGGCAGAGGCCGGGACGGACATATCGACATATCCAGCCGTCCTTGCGCTGGCAACGCCAGTCAAAGTGCGCGTTACGGTTGCTCTGGTGCCGCTGGTTACCGTTACGCCAGTTGCCTCGATAAACCCACCTGCGGCAGTCCAGCCGCCGACACTCACCTTGTTGGTGGTCGATGTAAATCCGGTTCTGGCTCCGGCAATCTGCTCGATATACAAGCCAGCCGAAACAGTCATCCCAACAGATGCGGCGATGTTTAGCGATGTCGGCGCAAAGTACAGGTCGGGGAAAATTGTTGCAGCCGACGAGTTGGTTCCGTACCACCGGATGTCAACGTATGGATTCCCGTCTGGGAGCGAGCCAACCCCAACAACCTCCCGAACTACGCCAACTGTTGCCCCAATAGACCAGCCGGTAGGCGCTGCGCCGCCGGAGCCAATGACTCCAAGGACAGCACCGGCAGCAACAGAATTGGGAATGCGGTTGCTTCTGTTGAACGCAATCTGCGTCAGCGTAACTGCGCCTCGGCCAACCGTCGGGGCAAAGAAAGTCTGGCTATTGGTCAGGAACGGAGCAGACAGAGAATTGCCGCCAGCCGCCACTGTGGCGCCGTAGAAGGTCTGGGCATTGCTGACTAGCGCCGGGGTCAGCGTGATGGCGCCACGGCCAACTGTTGGGCTGTAGAACGTCTGGGCGTTGGTGAACAGACCGGGGGTCAGCGTAACCGGGCCAACCGTGATCGACGGGCCGTAGAAGGTCTGAGCGTTTGTGACCCGCGACGGAGCCAGCGAGCTCGCGCCGACAGCTACCGTTGGGCCAAAAAAGCTCTGGGTATTGGTCAGCAGCGACGGGGCCAGCGTGACCGCGCCGCGAGTGACTGTTGGGGCTGGGAATGTCTGGGCGTTGGTGACCAGACTTGGGGTCAGCGCAACTGCACCGACCGCCACAGTCGGCGCAAACAAGCTCGAGGTGTTGGTCAGCCGCGTTGGCGCAAGATTGACCGCGCCGCGCCCAACTGTCTGGGCAAAGAAGGTTTGGCTGTTGGTATAAAGGCTTGGGGTCAGCGTCTGTGCGCCACCAGTCGCATTGGCTACGGTGGGCGCAAAGAAACTCTGGCTGTTGGTGAACAGTCCGGGCGTCAGGGTCTGGGTGGCTGGGCCACCGGCAGAGGCCACCAGCGGGCCGTTGGCCGTACCGGCAACCGTTGCACCGGCAATCTCATGCCATGCAGGGCCAGCAACCGCCGTGGCACTGACAGATGTATATACAGTGGTCGATGTGACTGTGCCGTAGCTGTCTGTGACAACGCAGTCGTAGGAGCCGCCATCATCAACCAGACCAAGGACGGGCGTCGTGTAGCTGGCGCTGGTAGCCAGACTGATGTTGACGCCGCCTTTGCGCCATTGGTACGAAAGGCCGGTGCCCTCCGAGGTGGCGGTCAGGCCAAAGGTAACCGTGCTGCCCTGAATGACGCCCTTGCTAGTGGGCTGGGCAGTAATCGTTGGCCCAAGCGAAACCGCTTGCAAGCCAATACCAACCATCACCTCTTGGACGCTGTTGGGGTTTATACCGTTGGTAAAAATTGCCGCGCCTGCGTTCGGATAAATCCGGTACTCAGACGAGACACCCATTGCCCCGGTAAAGTTGTCCGTGTAGTTGGATGTGTTGCCAGCGCCAGTGCCAATCGAGCCGCCGTTGTCAGTGAAAGCAACAATTGCCGTGATTGGCGAGTTTGGACGGGTTAGGCCAATCGCAGGCAGCGAGGCGTTGGTTAATGCGCCTGATGCTGCCAAATAGTTGGCTGGTGATCCGTCTATGACAAGCGGGCCAATACCAGTCCACTTTTCAACTACGATGTCTATTCGAGTGGCTGTCCCTGTAAATCCAGATACCGTAACTACGGACGCGCCTGCGGCTGTGGCCGTCGCAGTAAAAATGGCTACTAAGGCATTGCCCGCTGAGGCGCTGCCTCGCCTAGTGTATGTATTCCCTAAAGTGTCTGTGCATGTGCTCGGTATGCCGGGTGCAGTGCCTACAACGGCAACCTTGACAACAATTACGTTGCCTATGGCGACAGACGCTAGAGACGGCGCGGTAATTGAAAGCGCGGCGCTTGTGACCCCTGTCGATACTGTAGTGACTAAGGTTGGCACTGCCATAGCGCCACCTTATTCTGCGGGAGGTTGGTCGATGACTACGGGCTGGTTACCAGCGTTGACCCACTCGATGTAGGCCACGAAATCAGCGTCGTCAACAGACTGGCAAGGCGCAACCACCTTACCGTCCGAGACTCGGACAACCTCACCAGTCTGTAAGCTGATTTCGTACATCACTCGTCCGTTTCAATGTAGAGGCCGCAAACATCAACGCCAACCGCCAAAGCGGTAGCGTTGTTGGTTCGCCATGCGCGAGGTGCCAACAGGGTTGCGCTTGACGGGATGGCTGTGCCAGCAGTACCAGTCAACGTGCCGGATACAGCAACACCAGTTCCAAGGTTGGTAACGGTGTAGCCAACTTGGCCGCTGTTGTTGGGCGGCGCAAATAGGGCCAGTTCAAACGCCGTATTGTTCAGCGTTGGAGCGCCAATCGTGGTGCCCAACGCAATGGCCGTCTGTGCAGCAGAGCCGCCGTAGACCATGTACCACTGAGTGTTGTCAGTCGAAAGCTGGGCAAGACCGACCGAGTTGGTCAGGGTGCTGGGTTCGACGTTGCTTGGCGCGGCTGTCGAACTCGACATGCCAATAAAGGCGCGAGCGCCTGCCACTGCGGCGGCATCAGAAGTGGCAAAGCGGCAAAGGTAATGGAACCCACCAAGACCAGCGCCGGTACCCACGGTGTACTGAGCGCCAGCGGTAGCCCAATAATGCCCAGCAAGCGAACCAGCCGTCGCGGCAGACACATAGCCAAGCCGCTTCATGCGGGTCAACAGATTGGTTACAGCCACATTTCGAGAGGTGGCGGTGCCGACTGCGGTGGCGGCAGCAATGCCGGTGGTGATTGGAACGGTTGTGGCATTGCCCAGCGGCTGCCACCATGCGGCACGGTTGCGGCCAATGTGAGGCTGCAACAGACTGTCCAAACCGGAAGGGCCAATAAACCCCGGCATCAATCGACCCGCATTACTGCGAACAAAATGGCCCATGATCCCGGCAGGCGGGTTGGTTGGGTTGGTCACAGACAAAGCGGGCTGGTGAAAACTGTGGTCATCTTGCAGCCAGAGGGTTTCGTCTGGCAGCAAAGAGCCGTAGACGTAGACCTTGGCGTCAGTGAAGTTCACAACCGCATCGGCGTTGGATGACTTGTAGATGATGTTGCGGCTCAGGGCAGAACCGTTCCATGTACCCTCGCCAGCCTCCCAGTTGCCCGTCGGGACGCCATTGGCGTCCACAGCCATTGCCATGTAGTGACAGTCCTGCGCGGCAGTCATTCGATTGCCAAAGGTGTCACGACCCGTAATAGCGGTGAACGTGCCAAAAGCAGCCGTGCCCGGTGCGGAGCACGACTGCATCACGTTGGTTAGGGCAACGTCTGCCATTGCAGCCCCTTACAGTTGGAAAATGCCAGAGGCGTTCCAAGTGACGGTGATGTTGCCGCCGTTGGGGGTCACGGGCAGGCCGGTAACACCAGTGTCGATGTAAGCGACCAGACGCCAAGTGGTGTTGGCGCCAGCGTTCTTCACGTAGATGACCAGAGCCTCGGCACTGTTGCCGGTCACAGTCGGGAACGTGATGTCGCCGCCGTCAAACAGGCCGCCTGCGTAGGTCTTGGTCGCGCCAATTTCTTGGTCGGTGCCAACCACGCCGGTCAGGGACGAGTAAAACTGGTGGGCCGCGCTGTAGGTGTAGACGCCCGTGTCCACCAAAGCGCAGAAAACGCCAGTGGTGCCTGTGCCGTTCAGGGCGGAGTTTGCCAGCCCGGTAATCAGGGCTTCTTTCCACAGGGGGTAGAGTGCATTTGCCATTTGAGATTTCCTTTACGGTTTAACCGGCGATGGGTTGCTTGGCCGTGTAGACCAGCGAGGGGAAGTTGACGGGATTGCCCAGAGTGATAGTCTGGCCGGAGGTTTCCTCGGTCACCCACAGAACTTTGCTGTTGACGGTGTCCAAGAATGCAATGTGACTGGAGGCTCCGGTCGCGTTTGCAGCGGTGTCCTGCTTGCCTGTGGCAGTGGTCAGGGTGCGGTCGTTGGTGGCGGTGCCGAGCGTGAAATCGGCAGAGGCCATCGCGGCTTCGGCAAGGATCGCGGCGGCCACCGTGGCGTAGGTCGCGCCAAAGGTGTAGGCCGAGATCACAGCCATCTTGTTGCAGTTGGTTTTGATGTAGTTCGGGCCGTTGTCCAGAACGTCAGGGTGGGCGTACTTTGCCATTCGGTGCTCCTAAATTCAGATTCGTACCTGCTTCACACGCTGGTTGGCACGGGTATGTCCTTTGGCCGCGCGAATGCGGGCAAGGCCAATGCCTTGGATGTAAAGCTGGTTGTTAGTGACCACCAGATTGGGATTGGTGTACGACTTGTTGGGCGTGATCATCAGGCGGGCCTTGGCGCCAGCAGCGATGTATTCCGCGTAGTCCTCGAACAAAACGTCTGGACAGGCTGTTGAGCTCCGGCTTGGCTTCAGCGCCGCGCGGATTGTGATGGCTCCAGCCTCAGAGCTTTTCGGGATGGGCCACACAGAAAAGGACGTGGTGTCCTTCTGGCTCCAACAGATTGGCTCAGACTGTTGCTCGGCGTTTGGTGCCGCCGGGTTGTAGAACGTCGCGGAGGCAATGTCGTCGCGGGCAACCGGCTTGAGCTCCCGGTTCTTGTAGAACAGACGGATGACCTTCGTCACCAAAGTTGCGGTCGGAGGCTCCAAGTCGTAATCAGCCGCGCCAGCAACAAGACTGACCGG
>Ga0316616_100000007_pt1 | contig 63111 bp, 64 predicted proteins | sample OWC_Aug_M1_C1_D1_FD_207660 | JGI IMG/M metagenome (GOLD analysis project Ga0316616, IMG submission 207660) | Wetland soil microbial communities from Old Woman Creek delta, Ohio, United States - OWC_Aug_M1_C1_D1_B | ecosystem: Environmental > Terrestrial > Soil > Wetlands | place: USA: Ohio... | reverse complement strand
GCTGGTCGGCATCAGCACTGATTTGCAGGCTGTTTTCTCCGGCGCAAGACACGGCAACCTGTTGCGCGAAGGCATCCAGGTAGTGATGGTCGGACAACCTAACGTCGGGAAATCCAGCTTGATGAATCAGTTGGCCGGCGAAGAGGTCGCCATCGTTACGCCGGTGGCCGGAACCACACGCGACACTATCAAGAGAACGATTCAAATCAACGGCGTGCCTCTGCATGTAATCGATACTGCTGGTCTGCGTGAAACTACAGATGAGGTCGAGCAGCATGGCATAGCCAGAACATGGCGAGCCTTGGAAAACGCACATGTTGCGTTATTGCTGGTCGATGCAGCCCATGGCATCACTGCAGCAGAAAAATCGATTCTGGCACGACTGCGGCCGAATCTGCCCAAGGTCTGGGTGCACAACAAGATCGATTTGGCCAATGAACTGCCAAAACGCACAGAACACGCCGGTGAAGCCCATATCAGCCTTTCCGCAAAAACGGGCGCCGGAATGCAACTATTGCGTACAGAATTGCTGAAAATTGTTGGCTGGCAGCCCAGCGGTGAAGGGATCTATATGGCGCGTGCTCGGCACCTAACTGCATTACGGGCGGTCGAGGCGAATTTGTCACGGGCCTCAGAATGGCTTGATCAACCTGAACTTTTGGCAGAAGAACTCCGCCTTTCTCAGAAATCGCTTAATACCATTACGGGAGAATTCACGTCGGATGATTTGCTTGGCGAGATATTCAGTCGTTTCTGTATCGGAAAATAGCAAGTTTCGTCAACATCCACCTAACTGTAGTCGAGCAGAACCTGGCGCAAAGTTTGGTTCTGCTCGATTTGATTAAACTCAGGTCGAAGCAAGTGTTCGGCCAAACAATTGCAATGCCAGTTGATAGCCTGTCAAAGCAAGCTGTGGGTCGTAGCGTTCTCCCTCGTCTCGCATAAATGCGTGTTGACCATTGAATTCATGCCACGTGAAGGTTAAGCCGGCGTCGACCAGTTTGTGGTAGACCTTGCTGCGACCGCTACCCGGAATATGGCTGTCTTGCTTGGCCCAGATCATCATCAATTCCCCGCTAATTTCACTGCACCGTTCCATGCTGTGCTGTCCCGGCTGATTAGGGATATTGTTGTTATGCAGGTCGGTGGCATAGAAGCATGCCGTAGCCTTGACCGCCGGTTGTAGCGCGGCACGGAATGCCAGATGACCGCCAATGCAGAAGCCCATTGCGCCAACTTCGCCTGTGAACCAGGGTTGTTGTTTGACGTAATCGATCAGGGCGCGGTTGTCACTATCGTAATTTTCTACGGGCTTGGATGCCTTGTCGGAGTTGCCTTTCTCTCGACCGGCATCATCATAGCCCAGTACGGTGCCGATTGGATTCAGTTCGTGGAACACTTCTGGCACCAGCACGGCGTAGCCCTGCCCCGCCATTAACTTGGCAGCGCGTTCGATGGGGCCCGTCTGTTGAAAGATTTCGGAATAGAAAAGAATGGCCGGGAAGCTTTTTTCTACCGCCGGGCGATGCACATAAGTACGCATGATGCCGGTGGGGGTCGGCAAGTCTATAAGGTGGCTTTGAATAATCATTGGATGATCCTCAAAAAGATATGGAGGCGCTTATGAATCTGAATCCTCAATGCGTCTTTAGTCATCGCGCAGGCATGGATGCCAGAAAAAACGGGCTATCTGGCGTGTTTTGCCAGTAGCCCGTTTTGATACAAGCCTTGTCCGGAACCTTGCGATGCCGAACAGGCGTTACTAATTACTTGACTGTCAGCAGATAGGCGATGAAGTTGGCTTTTTCCTGTGCAGTACAATCCTTGCCGAGAATGTCCAGGCAGTGCTTCTCAAAGTTCGTTTCAACCTTGTCCAGATCGGAGAAGCGATAGGAATTGGCTGCAGGAGCCAGCGGTTTGATGGGCTTCTTGGTCACAATGTTCTTGCCGGTGTTGGCCGGGTTTGTGGTATGGCAGGAAGCGCAGGCTACCTGCTTGCCCTTGATAGTGTACTCGCGGTTGAAAAAGGCCTTGCCATCTTCAGCGGACAGACCTTTGTAAGCCGGATCGATGTGCTTGGCGATGGCTGCATATTTGTCGGCTAGTTTCTGGCCGCTTGCAGCGTCAGCAAAGACGGAAAAACTGGCAACGCCAAGAATGGCAAGAAGAGCAACGCTGGTTTTACGCATACTTGATACTCCTAATTTGTCAATGATGATGATCAGTAATGCTAATAACGGGGGGGATTGTATCATGGTTGACCGTAGTCAAGAAATGCTCTCTAGATACGTGGATTGAGATTTTACAGTAGCCTGTTGGCGCGGTTGTTTCACGTGAAACAATACTTTGGCATGACGTAAGCATTGCTTTGCATTAACATACGCATCCTTGCGTTTCTGACAGTTTCCATGCAATTCCCTGAAAAATTTGATGTTATTGTGGTCGGCGGTGGGCATGCCGGCACCGAGGCGGCGCTGGCTGCGGCGCGAATGGGTCGGCGCACGCTGCTGTTGACGCATAACATCGAAACCTTGGGGCAGATGTCCTGTAATCCTTCCATCGGTGGCATCGGCAAAGGGCATCTGGTCAAGGAAGTGGATGCGCTGGGGGGCGCCATGGCGGCCGCCATTGACGAAGGCGGTATCCAGTTCCGCATCCTCAACTCCAGCAAGGGGCCGGCGGTACAAGCCACGCGTGCGCAAGCAGACCGCATCCTGTACAAGGCGGCCATACGCAGGCGACTGGAAAACCAGCCTAACCTGTGGCTGTTCCAGCAGGCGGTGGATGATATTGTTCTTGATGGCGAGCATGCTGCGGGCGTGGTGACGCAATTGGGCTTGCGCTTCAAATCGAAGTCGGTGGTGCTGACTGCCGGCACTTTTCTGGCCGGCCTGGTACATGTGGGCTTATCCCATTACGAGGCTGGGCGTGCCGGTGACCCACCCGCAATTTCGCTGGCAAGACGGTTGCGTGAAATTGGGCTACCCGCCGGGCGCCTTAAGACCGGCACCCCGCCGCGCATTGACGGGCGTACCATCGATTATTCCGTCATGGAAGTGCAGCCTGGCGACGACCCGGCGCCGGTGTTTTCCTTCCTCGGCACGGTTGGCCAGCATCCACGCCAGTTGCCGTGCTGGATTACGCATACCAATGAAAGAACACATGAAATCATCCGTGGCGGACTGGATCGTTCGCCCATGTATACCGGGGTAATCGAGGGTGTCGGCCCGCGCTATTGTCCGTCGGTGGAAGACAAGATTACCCGCTTCGCCGGCAAGAACTCGCACCAGATTTTCCTGGAGCCGGAGGGCCTGACAACTCATGAAATCTACCCCAACGGCATTTCCACCAGCCTGCCGTTCGATGTGCAATACGCCCTGGTGCGCTCCATCCGCGGGCTGGAAAATGCCCACATCCTGCGCCCTGGATACGCCATCGAGTATGACTACTACGATCCGCGCGGACTAAAGGACACGCTGGAAACCAAGGCGGTGCGCGGCCTGTTTTTTGCCGGCCAGATCAACGGCACTACAGGATATGAAGAGGCTGCCGCCCAAGGTCTGCTGGCTGGCATCAATGCCGGGCTTCATGCAGCCGAGCAGGAAGGCTGGTGCCCTTCTCGCGACCAGGCTTACCTCGGCGTACTGGTGGATGACCTGATCACGCGCGGCGTCAGCGAGCCCTACCGCATGTTTACCAGTCGCGCAGAGTATCGCCTGATGCTGCGCGAGGACAACGCCGACCTGCGCCTGACCGAAGCTGGCCGCGAGCTGGGCGTCGTGGATGATACCCGCTGGGAAGCCTTTTGCCGCAAGCAGGAAGCCATAGTCCGCGAAGAACAAAGGCTGAAAAACACTTGGCTACAACCCAAGATCCTGCCCGATCAGGAGGCCTTGCGTGTGCTGGGCAAATCGATAGAGCGCGAGTATTCACTATTCGATTTGCTGCGCAGGCCCGATGTGAGCTATGAAGCATTGCTGAGCCTGCCCGGCGCCGGTTCTGGCGAAACTGATGTGCAGGTACGCCAGCAGGTGGAAATTGCCGCCAAGTACCAGGGTTATATCGATCGTCAGCGGGAAGAAATCGAACGCAGCCGGCTCAACGAAGACTTGGCTATGCCAGAGGATCTGGATTACCGCGATGTGCGTGGGCTTTCTATCGAGGCGCAGCAAAAGCTCAACAAACAGCAGCCACAAACACTGGGGCAGGCCGGGCGCGTATCCGGCATCACACCCGCTGACATATCTTTGTTGCTGGTTTATTTAAAGAAGAAATACACCGCCAAAATGGTCAGCGAACCCGGGAAGGATGCCGCATGAATTTGCAGCAAAAATTGACGCAAGGGCTTATTGAAATGCAGCAGGAAGCTGATACGGCGACCCAGCAAAAACTGCTTGACTACTTGGCCTTGCTGGAAAAGTGGAACAAGGTGCATAACTTGACAGCGGTGCGCGACCCCGTCGATATGGTCACGCTGCATTTGCTGGATAGCTTGTCAGTATTGCCTTACATCAAGAGTGGGCGCTTGCTTGATGTGGGTAGCGGCGCCGGTTTGCCCGGCGTTCCGCTGGCGTTGGTGCGGCCAGAATTGCAGGTGACGGTGATGGATTCTAGCCACAAGAAAGCGAGCTTCCTGCGCCAGGCCAAGGCCTTGCTCGGTATCGGCAATCTTGAGGTTGTGTGTGGGCGTGTCGAAGAGTTTCGGCCTGAGCACAAGTATGATGTAGTGATATCCCGCGCTTTTTCCGATCTGGCAGAATTCGTGAGGTTGACCTTTCATCTTTGTGCCGATAACGGCGTCTGGATGGCGATGAAAGGGGTTTACCCCTATGATGAGCTCGCTCAGCTTAAGGAAGTTTCCTCGGAAGTCATGCCGTTGCGGGTGCCAGGATTGGATGCGCAACGGCATCTTGTGCTCATGAAGGCAGCCAGATGAAAATCCTTGCGATTACCAATCAAAAAGGCGGTGTCGGCAAGACTACGACCTGCGTTAATCTGGCGGCCAGTCTGGCCGCCACCAAGCGGCGCGTATTGCTTATCGACCTTGATCCGCAGGGCAATGCTACGACTGGCAGCGGCGTGGACAAGGCCGCGTTGGAACATACGGTTTATCATGTGCTGCTCGGTACAAAATCTCTTGCAGAAGTTCGCGTGACTTCAGGCAGCGGTTTTGATGTGATACCCGCCAACCGTGAACTGGCTGGGGCTGAGGTTGAGCTGGTGAACGAACTTGCGCGTGAGACGCGCCTCAAAAAGGCGCTTGCATCGTTTACCTCTGAATATGATTACGTGCTGATCGATTGTCCGCCGGCGCTTAATCTTGTCACCGTAAATGCCTTGACGGCGGCGCATGCCGTGATGATTCCGATGCAGTGTGAATATTATGCGCTGGAGGGATTGTCAGACTTGGTCAATACCATCAAGAAAGTGCGTGCTTACTTAAACCCTTCTCTCGAAATCGAGGGGCTGTTGCGCACGTTGTTCGATCCGCGCAACATGCTGGCGCAGCAAGTGTCCTCGCAGCTGACCCAGCATTTTGGCGACAAGGTGTATCGTACTGTCATTCCACGCAACGTGCGGCTGGCTGAAGCACCTAGCTACGGTGTGCCGGTGCTAGTGCATGACAAGTCATCCAAAGGAGCGCAGGCGTACCTTGCGCTGGCAGGTGAAATGATCAATCGAAGCGGAGTGGCAAATGGTTAAATCCAAGGGATTGGGGCGCGGGCTGGATGCGCTGTTGGCCGGTGACATGGAAAGTGTGTCTGCAGCAGATGCCTTGCGCATGCTGAAAGTGGAACAATTGCAGCCCGGCAAATACCAGCCGCGCACGCAGATGGATCAGGAGTCGCTGGTTCAACTGGCTGATTCGATTCGCGCACAGGGTATCATGCAGCCGATCCTGGCGCGCCAGGTGGCTCCAGAGCGCTTCGAGATCATCGCTGGTGAACGTCGCTGGCGTGCCGCTCAATTGGCTGGCCTGCATGAATTGCCGGTATTGGTGCGCGAAATTGCCGATGAGGCTGCCCTTGCCATGTCGCTGATCGAGAACATTCAGCGCGAAAATCTCAATCCACTGGAAGAGGCGGCAGGCATCAAGCGCCTGATCGACGAATTTTCCATGACGCATCAAGTGGCAGCGGAGGCGATCGGGCGTTCGCGCACTGCGGTAACCAATCTGCTGAGATTGCTCAGCCTTGCCCCGCCGGTGCAGGAACTATTGATGCATGGGCGCATTGATATGGGGCATGCGCGCAGCCTGCTTGCACTGGAGGGCGCCAAGCAGATTACGATAGCGACGCAAATTGCTCACCGAGGCCTGTCGGTTCGCGAAGCGGAAAAGATGGTGAAGCGTGCTGTTGAACCCAAGCGCAGGCCGTCAGCAGAAAAAACTGATCCTGATGTAGAAAGGTTGGAAGAGGAACTGTCCGAAACGATTGGGGCGCAGGTCCGCATCCAATCTGGCCGTGGTGGCTCCGGAACAGTCAGCATACGCTTTCACAGCTTGGATGAGCTAGAGGGCCTCGTTGCGATGCTCAAAAGTCGAAATGCAACATTAGCTTGACTTTATCGGGTGAAATAGAAGAAAATTCAACGGTTTTCCTCGCCATAGAGCGTAGGTTGATACGTAAACTATGGTATCAGGGATGAACGATACAACAACTATAAGCCATGCATTTGGCAAGTCCGTTCGCTGGCAAATCATCGCAACAGTCCTAGTGGCCGCCTTGGCTTTCTCGTTGGCGGGGTGGCACGGTGCGCTGTCCGCGATTGGCGGTGGCGGTTCGGCGATAGTGGGTGGCTTCATTGCAGTAGCGCTGACGCGCGGGCAACAATCCAGTACGCCAGGATCGGCTCTGCTGGTGGTGTTGAAGGCGGAAGCCATCAAAATTGCCGTAATTGCTGTGGTTTTGCTGGCAATATTCAGATTATACCAAGGGCTGGTACCGCTGGCCCTGATAGGTGGGCTGGCATGTGCCGCGCTGATTTCCGGCGCGGCGTTGCGGGCTCTGGATGAAGAGAACAATAGGTAGGGTTTTGGAATGTCGACTGAACAAGCACTGACTCCAGCCAAGTATATTGAGCACCATCTGACCTTTGACGCCAAAGTCATCGGTGATGGAGGTTTCTGGACTCTGCACATGGACACCCTAATAATGTCCTGGATACTGGGTATCGTAGCTTTCGGTTTGGTCTGGTGGGTGGTGCGTGGTGCCACTGCCGGAGTGCCCGGGAAACGCCAGGCTTTTGTCGAAGTGCTGGTTGACTTTGTGGACAGTCAGGTCAAGGGCATATTCCACGGCAACCGCCATGCTTTTATTGCCCCGACGGCGCTCACGGTTTTTATCTGGGTGCTGTTGATGAACACCATGGATCTTCTGCCGATCGACATCATGGGCGAGTTCTACAAGTTGCTGGGTCTGCATGAGTGGCGCAACGTACCGACTGCTGACATTAACACCACTTTCGCGCTGGCGCTCTCGGTTTGGCTGCTGATGATCTTCTTCAACATCAAGGTTAAGGGCTTGGGTGGCTGGATACATGAATTGTTCTGTGCCCCGTTCGGCGCGCATCCTCTGATATGGCCCGCCAACTTTCTGTTTAACCTGATTGAGTACGTTTCCAAGCCGCTTTCCCACTCCTTGCGTCTGTTCGGCAATATGTATGCTGGAGAAATCATATTTCTTCTGCTTGGTATGTGGGCGGCGACCGGTTTGGCTGGTACCCTGTTCGGCGCTTTTCTGAGCGTGGGCTGGTCGATCTTCCATATCCTGATCATCGTGCTCCAGGCCTTTATTTTCATGATGCTGACGGTCGTTTACCTTGCCATGGCGCATGAAAGCCATTAATTTTACAAACCCCAAATCACACACTTTTCACTAACGAAAGGAAATTAAGATGGAAAACCTGCAAATGTTGGCGATGATCCAGGCATACACTGGTGTTGGTATTGGCTTGATTATCGGTCTGGGTGCTGCCGGCGCCTGCGTCGGCATCGGTATCATGTGTGCAAGCTTTCTGGAAGGTGCCGCGCGCCAGCCTGAACTGACACCCGCCCTGCAAGCAAAGGTATTCCTGCTGCTCGGCCTGATCGATGCATCTTTCATTATTGGTGTCGGTCTGGCCATGATGTTTGCATTCGCCAATCCGCTGCTAGCCGTTATTGCTAAGTAATCGGGCTATTCGAGCTGGTAAGACTTTAACGGCTAGGAGCTGAAATGAACATTAACCTGACACTTATCGCGCAGGCTCTGTCGTTCGCCATCTTCATCTGGTTTACGGTGAAGTTTGTGTGGCCGCCGTTGCTGAACGTGGTCGAAACCCGGCAAAAGACCATCGCGGATGGTCTGGCTGCCGCCGATCGCGGCAAGCATGAACTTGAGCTGTCTGCAAAAAAGGCGGCACAGGAACTTCGTGCCGCAAGGGAAAAATCTTCCGAGATCATCGCGCAGGCCGAAAAGCGTGCCAGCGAGATCATCGATAAAGCCAAAGAAGATGCCAAAGCCGAAGGCGATCGCCTGATCACTGGTGCAAAGGCCGAAATTGGCCAGGAAGTGAATCGCGCCAAGGAAGGCTTGCGGCAGCAGGTGGCACAGCTGGCAGTGGCTGGCGCGGAGAAAATCCTGCGTCGCGAGATCGACGCCAAGGCGCACGGCGAAATGCTGACGGCCATAGCGAATGAGCTATAACGATCATGGCTGAAGCGGTCACTATAGCAAGGCCCTATGCCGTGGCGGTATTCCGTCTGGCTAAGGAAAAGAACGCACTGGCCAAATGGTCGGAAATGCTGGGCTTGGCTTCGGCGGTTGCCGCAGATGTGCAAATGCAGGCACTCATCGAAGATCCAAAACTGGCATCGGCCGATCTTGAGCGGTTATTTATTTCGATATGCGGCGACAGGCTGGACGTGTCAGGCATCAATCTGATCAAGCTGCTGGTGGAATATGACCGGCTGGCGCTGCTGCCAGAAATTGCATCGATCTACGAGGAGCTGAAGGCGCAGGATGAAGGCACGCTTGATGCCGAGATTACTGCCGCTACCAAACTGGACGACAAGCAAGTGAAAACACTGGTTAGCCAGCTGCAGGTCAAGTTCGGCAAAAAGGTCGAAGCGCATGTGAAAGTGGACCCGGAAATCATTGGCGGGATCAAAATTGTTGTAGGCGATACGGTCATTGACGCCTCAGTCCGTGGCCGCTTGCAAGAGCTGGCCTATACGCTGAAAGGTTAGGAGAAAGTAATGCAGTTATCCACATCAGAAATCAGTGAACTGATTAAGAGCCGGTTGGAGAATTTCTCCACCAGCGCCGAAGCGCGTACCCAGGGTACCGTGATTTCGGTGACGGACGGCATCGTTCGCATCCACGGCCTATCCAACGTGATGGCTGGTGAAATGATCGAATTCCCGGGCAACACATTCGGTCTGGCGCTGAACCTTGAGCGCGATTCCGTTGGAGCGGTGGTGCTGGGCGATTATGAAAAAATTACCGAAGGCGACGTCTGCAAGTGTACCGGCCGCATTCTGGAAGTGCCGGTAGGGCCTGAATTGCTGGGTCGTGTGGTCAACGCGCTGGGCCAGCCGATTGATGGCAAGGGTCCGATCAACGCCAAGATGACTGACAAGGTGGAAAAAGTGGCGCCGGGCGTGATTGCGCGTAAATCGGTTTCTCAGCCGGTGCAAACTGGCCTGAAGGCCATCGACTCCATGGTGCCGATCGGCCGTGGTCAGCGCGAACTGATCATCGGCGATCGCCAGACCGGCAAGACTGCCGTGGCCGTGGACGCCATCATCAACCAAAAAGGTCAGAACATGACCTGTATCTACGTGGCGATTGGCCAGAAGGCTTCCACTATCGCCAATGTAGTGCGCAAGCTGGAAGAGCACGGCGCCATGGAGTACACAATAGTCGTTGCCGCCTCTGCATCCGATTCCGCCGCCTTGCAATACCTGGCACCTTACGCTGGTTGTACCATGGGCGAATACTTCCGTGACCGTGGCGAGGATGCACTGATTGTCTATGACGATCTGACCAAGCAGGCTTGGGCTTACCGTCAGATTTCACTACTGTTGCGCCGTCCGCCTGGCCGTGAGGCTTATCCGGGTGACGTGTTTTATTTGCACTCCCGGCTGCTGGAGCGCGCCGCACGCGTTAACGAAGAATATGTGGAAGCTTTTACCAAGGGCGAAGTCAAGGGCAAGACTGGCTCGTTGACAGCATTGCCGGTGATTGAAACCGCGGCTGGTGACGTGTCTGCCTTCGTTCCGACCAACGTGATTTCGATTACCGACGGCCAAATCTTCCTGGAAACCGACCTGTTCAACTCGGGTGTCCGCCCCGCCATCAATGCCGGTATTTCGGTATCGCGAGTCGGTGGTGCTGCGCAGACCAAGGTTATCAAAAAACTGGGTGGTGGCGTGCGTCTTGCGTTGGCTCAATATCGTGAACTGGCTGCATTTTCGCAGTTTGCTTCCGATCTGGACGAGGCTACCCGCAAGCAGCTGGATCGCGGTCGGCTGGTGACTGAGTTGATGAAGCAGAAGCAATATGCTCCGCTCAGTATTTCGGAAATGGCCTTGTCGTTGCTGGCCTCCAACCAAGGTTATCTGGATGATGTGCCAGTGGCTAAGGTTCTAGCCTTCGAGACTGCCCTGCATTCATTCGTCAAGTCAAAGTACAAGGCGCTGATGGACAAGATTGAATCCACCAAGGATCTGAGTGGCGATGACCAGAAGGCACTGGAAGCTGCGATTCAGGATTTCAAGGCCACCAACGCTTACTAAGTCGGAGCACGAAAATGGCTGGTAGTAAGGAAATTCGTACCAAGATCAAGAGCGTGGAAAACACGAGCAAGATCACCAGGGCTATGCAGATGGTGGCCGCATCTAAAATGCGCAAGGCGCAAGATAGGATGCGGGCCGCTCGCCCTTATGCGGAGAAAATCCGTAATGTTGCGGCTCACCTTTCTCATGCGAATCCGGAATACAAGCATCCATTTCTGGTGAAGCGTGATCAGGTTGGCAATATCGGCTTAATCGTGGTGACTTCCGATAAGGGTTTGTGCGGAGGCCTTAACACCAACGTGTTGCGTATGGCGATCGCTGAAATGAAGGCATGGGAAAGCGAAAAGCATTACGTATCGGTGTGTGCGATTGGCAACAAGGCCCTGGGTTTCATGGGTCGGGTTGGCGCTAACGTCAAGTCTCAAATTACGGGCTTGGGCGATGCCCCGCACATGGAAAAATTAATTGGACCAGTCAAGGTGCTGCTGGATTCCTACTTGGCGGGCGAAATCGATCAAATCTTCGTCTGCTATACACGTTTCATCAACACCATGAAGCAGGAGCCGGTACTTGAGCAGTTGCTGCCGCTGAGTGACGATCTTTTAGTCAATACTGCGCAAGTCAGCCACGCCAAGGACAAGGTGACGGCAACCGATGTTGTCAAAAGCATGGTACAGGTTGGCGTGGCCCAGGGACATTGGGATTACATCTACGAGCCAGAAGCCAAGGAAATCATCGATGATCTGATGGTGCGTTATGTCGAATCATTGGTTTTTCATGCAGTAGCGGAAAACATGGCTTCAGAGCAAAGCGCCCGTATGGTGGCAATGAAGGCTGCATCCGACAACGCGAAGAGCGTAATCGGAGAACTCAAGCTGGTATACAACAAGGCGCGCCAAGCAGCAATCACCAAAGAAATTTCCGAGATTGTTGGCGGCGCGGCGGCCGTGTAACGTTTAAGTATAGATTGGGGAACACAAGATGAGTCAAGGTAAGATTGTTCAATGTATCGGCGCTGTGGTTGACGTCGAATTCCCGCGTGATCAAATGCCCAAGGTATATGACGCGCTTTTGCTAGACGAAGAAGGTTCCACCGGGGAAGCCGGCTTGACCCTGGAAGTTCAGCAACAGTTGGGTGATGGTGTGGTGCGAACCATTGCGATGGGATCAAGTGATGGCCTCTCTCGCGGCATGAAGGTCAAGAGCACCGGTGGGCCGATCATGGTTCCCGTCGGCCCCGGCGTGCTGGGCCGCATTATGGATGTGCTGGGCCGCCCCATCGATGAAGCCGGCCCGATCGACAGCGACGAGCGTCGCTCCATTCACCAGAAGGCGCCTACATTTGAGGAACTAGCCCCTTCTGTCGACCTGCTGGAAACCGGTATCAAGGTGATTGACCTGGTCTGCCCGTTCGCCAAGGGTGGCAAGGTCGGTTTGTTCGGCGGAGCGGGTGTAGGCAAGACCGTGAACATGATGGAGCTGATCAACAACATTGCCAAGCAGCACTCTGGCCTCTCCGTGTTTGCTGGCGTGGGTGAGCGCACCCGTGAAGGGAACGACTTCTACCACGAAATGAAGGAATCCAATGTTCTCGACAAGGTAGGAATGGTGTTCGGTCAGATGAACGAACCGCCGGGAAACCGTCTGCGTGTTGCGCTGACCGGCTTGACCATGGCCGAGCGCTTCCGTGATGAAGGCCGTGACATCCTGTTCTTCGTGGACAATATCTATCGCTATACCTTGGCTGGTACTGAAGTGTCCGCGCTGCTGGGCCGTATGCCCTCCGCCGTGGGTTACCAGCCGACGCTGGCCGATGAAATGGGCAAGCTGCAGGAGCGCATTACCTCCACCAAGGTCGGCTCCATCACTTCCATCCAGGCCGTGTACGTACCGGCGGATGACTTGACCGACCCGTCTCCGGCCACCACATTCCAGCACTTGGACTCCACCGTGGTGCTGTCCCGTGACATTGCCTCACTGGGGATCTACCCTGCCGTTGATCCGCTTGATTCTACTTCTCGCCAGCTCGATCCGCTGGTGGTGGGCGAAGAGCATTACAGTGTGGCACGCTCGGTGCAGCAAACCCTGCAGCGCTACAAGGAACTGCGTGACATCATCGCGATTCTTGGTATGGATGAGCTTGCTCCGGAAGACAAGCTTACCGTGGCTCGTGCCCGTAAGATTCAGCGCTTCCTGTCCCAGCCGTTCCATGTGGCGGAAGTGTTCACCGGTTCTCCAGGCAAGTATGTGACGCTGAAAGATACTATCAAGGGTTTCAAAGCCATTGTCAGTGGCGAGTACGACCACCTTCCGGAACAGGCTTTCTATATGGTGGGCAGTATCGAAGAGGCTGTGGAAAAGGCAAAGACCCTTCAATAATCAGGCGGAGCAATTATGGCTATGACGATTCATATCGATGTGGTAAGTGCTGAGGAGTCGATCTTCTCCGGGCTGGCGGAATTTGTCATTGCTCCGGCAGAGATGGGCGAAGTCGGCATTTATCCACAGCATGCACCGCTGATTACCAGAATCAAGCCAGGTGCTTTGCGTGTCAAGGTGCCTAACGAAGCCGAGGAAACGCTGATTTTTGTTTCCGGCGGCATTCTGGAGGTGCAGCCTGGGGTGATCACCGTGCTGGCAGATACTGCCATTCGTGGCCATGATCTTGATGAGGCAAGCGTTCTGGAGGCCAAGCGGCTGGCGGAAGAAGCCATGCGTGAAAAGAGTTCAGTAATGGACTATGCAAAAGCTCAGGCGGAGCTGATAGAGGCTGCGGCACAGTTGCGCGCTATCCAGAAGCTACGCAAGTCCGTGCACTAACCTTGCCAACCATGCAGCACAATACGAAGGCAGCCGTTAGGTTGCCTTTTTGTTTATACTCCGAACATGTCCAGACCCGCTCTTAACATCGTAATCCTTGCCGCAGGCAAGGGTACCCGGATGCATTCCGATCTGCCCAAAGTCCTGCACAAGATTGCGGGACGCCCTCTCCTTTCGCACGTCATTCACTGCGCCGAGCAGCTTGATCCAGACAAGATTGTTGTTGTTTACGGTTTTGGCGGTGAGCAGGTGCCTAACGTCATCGGCAAGCCGAGTGTGCTTTGGGCGAGACAAGCCGAACAACATGGAACCGGCCATGCCGTACAGCAGGCAGCACCGATGCTGGATAACGATGGCGTGACGATGATATTGCTGGGCGATGTGCCTCTGCTCCGGCCGGAAACTTGTCAGATATTGCTGAAAAAGGCAGATCAACACCTTGCGTTGCTCACGGTGGAAAAGCTCGATCCAACCGGCTACGGGCGCATTGTGCGGGCCTATGACGGGCATGTGCAGGCCATTGTCGAGCAGAAGGATGCCAGCGATGAGCAGCGCCTGATACGGGAAGTCAACAGCGGAATCATGGCCATGCCAACAGCCCGCCTGAAGCAATGGCTGACGAGGTTAAGCAACGACAATGCACAAGGCGAATACTATCTTACCGATGTGATTGCCATGGCTGTCACAGATGGGATCGGTGTTGTGACCGAACGGGCGCAAGATGAGTGGGAGGTCGCCGGCATTAATTCCAAGCGTGATCTGGCAGATGTCGAGCGTGTTCACCAGAAAAAGATTGCAATGCAATTACTGAGCTCTGGAGTGACCTTGTTTGACCCGGATCGACTGGATGTGCGTGGTGAAATCAAGGCCGGACGTGATGTGAGCATTGATGTCGGGTGCGTGTTTGAAGGCAAGGTCGAGATCGGGAATGACGTCAGTATTGGTGCTTATTGTGTTATCAGGGACAGCGTTCTGGGTGCGGGTAGCGTGATTGCGCCTTATACTCATATTGATGGTGCCAAGGTGGGAGAGCATAGCCGAATTGGTCCATACGCTCGACTACGCCCCGGAACGGAATTGATCTCAGAAGCACATATCGGCAATTTCGTCGAGATCAAGAACAGTCGGGTCGATGTTGGTAGCAAGATCAACCATCTCAGCTATGTCGGCGACAGCACAGTCGGCAAGAACGTCAACATCGGCGCCGGCACTATTACCTGCAATTATGATGGTGTGAACAAGCATAGAACCGTGATCGGCGACAACGCTTTCATCGGCTCGGACACCCAACTTGTGGCGCCGGTGACGGTCGAGGCGGGCGCCACCATTGGCGCGGGTTCCACTATTACCAGAGATGCGCCGCCCCACGCGTTGACATTGTCGCGGGCCAAACAACTTACGATAACTGGCTGGAAACGTCCTGAAAAGAAGAAATAGGCTTATATGTGTGGAATTGTAGGCGCTGTTGCGCAACGTAATATTGTCCCTATCCTGATCGAGGGGCTGAATCGTCTCGAATACCGCGGCTATGACTCAGCGGGCATCGCGGTGCTCAATCAGGGCATACAGCGCATACGTTCTGTCGGACGCGTAGCCGGATTGCTGCAGAAAGCAGATGAGGCTGGTTTGAGCGGTTTCGTCGGTATCGGCCATACGCGTTGGGCCACACACGGCGGTGTCACTGAATCCAATGCCCATCCTCATGTTTCCTGCGGGGAGATTGCGGTGGTGCATAACGGCATCATCGAGAATCATGAGGAGCAGCGTAACCGTTTGAAAGCGCTGGGCTATGTGTTCGAGTCACAGACCGATACCGAGGTCATCGCGCATCTGATCCATCATTTTTTCAAACAGGAGCGTGACCTTTTCTCAGCCACACGTTGTGCCATGAAAGAACTGGTCGGCGCGTACGCGATTGCCGCAATCTCCGTTAATGCAACCAACAGCATGGTGTGTGCGCGCCAGGGTTGCCCTCTGCTGATCGGACTGGGAGAGGGCGAGAATTTCGCTGCCTCCGATGTTTCCGCCATTCTTTCCGTCACGCGCCGGGTGATCTATCTGGAAGACGGCGACGTGGCCGAAATACATCAAGAAGGTGTTACTGTGGTTGACGTTGATGGCAATCAAGCTGAACGCCGCATTCATGTGAGCGATGTTTCGCTGGCCTCGATGGAACTTGGCCCATACACCCACTTCATGCAGAAAGAAGTGCATGAACAGCCGCGCGCGCTGACGGACACCATGGAAGCGTTGATTGACGATGGTGGCTTCAGTGCGGCACTGTTTGGCGAAGGCGCAGAACAGGTTTTTGCCGAAATCGATAGCGTCCTGATCCTGGCGGCTGGCACAAGTTATTACGCAGGCCTCACCGCCAAATACTGGCTGGAAAGCATTGCACGCATTCCCACTTCGGTCGAAATTGCCAGCGAGTATCGTTATCGTGATTCGGTACCTAATCCTAAGCAGCTGGTGATCACTATTTCGCAGTCCGGTGAAACGCTTGATACGATGGAGGCGCTCAAGCACGCCAAATCACTTGGGCAAAACCTGACACTGGCCATCAGCAATGTTCCGGAGAGCGCCATTCCGCGTGCATCACGCCTGATATTTTACACACGTGCCGGCGCCGAGATCGGGGTGGCCTCCACCAAGGCTTTTACCACGCAATTGCTGGGATTGTTTACTCTGGCGGCCACACTGGCCAAGCAGCGGAATTTGCTATCGTTGGAGCAGGAGCGGCAATATCTGGAAGCACTTCGGCAATTGCCAGTTAGTGTGCAACATGCCTTGAACCTTGAACCACAAATTCGGGAATGGGCCAAGCGATTTGCCAACAAACAGCACGCGTTATTTCTGGGGCGTGGTATGCATTATCCGATCGCACTGGAGGGTGCGCTCAAGCTCAAGGAAATTTCCTATATCCATGCCGAGGCCTACCCTGCCGGCGAGTTGAAACACGGGCCTCTGGCGCTGGTGGATGAAAGCATGCCTGTGGTGGTTATTGCGCCCAACGACGCCTTGCTGGAAAAGGTGAAGTCCAACATGCAGGAGGTGCATGCGCGTGGCGGCGAACTATTCGTTTTTGCCGATCTGGACAGCCAGTTTACGGCAAGCGAGGGTGTGCACGTGATTCGTACACCCCGGCATGCCGGGGTGCTCTCCCCGATAGTGCATTCGATCCCGGTGCAATTGCTGGCGTATCATGCGGCCCTTCTCAAGGGAACCGACGTGGACAAGCCCCGCAACCTAGCAAAGTCGGTTACGGTCGAGTAAGGTTAGAAATCGTTCGGGGAGTGTAAATGACGCGGCGTTTGCGTCCCTGGATCCTCTTCGCGTTGGTTGGACAATTCCTCTTGCGCAGTCTTGCTTTGATAAATCAGGCGGATTCCACTGCGGTGTTGATCGAAAGAGTCTCGCCTTTGTTGTCTACCCAATTTACGGTTATCTGGTCACCGATGTTGGCGCTCCTGAGGCGGAACGTAAGATAAGGGTTTTTTGAGATACCGGTGCCCCATTGGGCCTCCAGTACGATCTTGCCATTGAGTGTTACCGTGACAATCTGGATGAAATGCGCCGGTATTACTTCGTTGAAATCGTTTTTGCGACGCCCTGTTTCCATGGGATGCGCCATCAGCACCTTCACTTCGGTGATCCCATCTTTCTGGCGCGCGCGGATTTTCATCATATCAGCCATTAGCCACACCCTCCTTGAGCCACCTCAATGGTTCTGGATACCGAGTAATACAAGCCATCGGCCTTGATGATGGCCCTCAGCTCCGAAGTCTCCGCCATCTTGATCCGGGTAACGATATAAGGCTCGGCACCGTTGGAAAACATGAAATTGGCGATCAGCGGCGTGGGGTTCTTTTCCACCAAGATTGCGATGGCTTCGGTGCCGGCGATACGGCTTTCCACCTCGATTTGTACGATGGCGCCATTCTCGGCGAGGTCGGGAGCAACTAGGACAATGTCCTGGCTGGGACCCACCTGCAGCGCCCCCAACTCTTGCAATGCATCTTTCATGATTGGCGACTCGAAAGCAGCCTTGTTCCATGCCCCGGCTAGCGCACGCATTGGCGCCAGCACTGCCAGCGTTAGCAGCGATGTGGCGGCTGTAAGCCAAGCTCTTCTGTCCATGTCATCCCCCTAATTTTTCGCGGCGGCAGCCATCTGCTGTAATTGCTTGAGCCTGGCTTCGACGATCGACAACTGATAGAAATCCCCGTCGCCCGCCTTGGAAGCCAGTTGCATCTGTTCAATGGCCCCAGTGAGATTGTAACTGCGGTAATAGGCTTCGCTTTGCGCCTGATGGCGTAGCAATTGCTTGCCAAGCAACGTGTAAGCTTGAGATTTCAGTTCATACAAATGGGCGTCTTCAGGAAAGCTCTGCTGTTTTTCGTCCAGAAATTGGAGTGCCGTTTCGGCCTGGTTGGTTTCTGCCAGCAGTTCCGCGTAGCCGTAAATCAGGCCGCGATGGGTGGGAAAGACCGTAAGCGCACTCTTGAATTTTTCGGCTGCCGCACGCGGGTTGCCCATGGCGACTTCGAGATTGGCCGCCAGGGTTTCAATCAATGCATGTCGCGGCGCATTGGCATCAAGCCAGGCAACTTCCTTCCTGGCGCGTCCAAGGTCATTGACGCGCATCAGCGCCAGCGCAAGACCATAATGCTGGGAGGCTTCGTTGCTATATTTTTTTTCACGCAAATTGTCATCAAACATGGCGATGGCTTGTTGCGGCTTGTCCAGCTCTGCCCGTAACTTGGCCCGCACGTAGTGGAAATCTGGGTTATCTATGGTAAAGCGGTATGGCATCTGATCGACCCGGTTTTGCATGTCGGCCATTCGTTCCGTGGTCAGCGGGTGAGAGCGCAAAAAGGCTGGCGCGGCACCATCGTAAAAACGGGTACCCTTCATCAGTTGCTCAAAAAACATCGGCATGGCGCGCGGGTCAAGCCCGGATTGATTCAGAATTTGCAAGCCGACGCGGTCGGCTTCGCGTTCATGCTCGCGTGTGTAGTCGAGCTGGCGCTGAACAGCACCTGCTTGGGCCGCCTGCATGGAGGCGCTGGCCAACTGCGGGTTGGAACTCGCCGCCAACAGCCCGAACGCCATAGCGGCATAGGATTTCCAGGCATCCCTTTGCTGCTGCGCCAGCATGCGCGCCAAGTGACGCTGCACGACGTGGCCGATTTCGTGCGCCAGCACGCTGGCTAGTTCGGATTCGCTGGTGGTGGACAATATCAGGCCGGTGTGTACCCCGATGACGCCACCTGGCATGGCAAACGCGTTGATGCTGTTGTCCCGTACAACGAAAAAAGTGAAGCGCTGCTGGTTATCGGAACTATTGCTTGCCAGGCGGTGGCCAAGCGCCTGCAAATAATCGACCACCTCGACGTCGTTCAGTACTTCGTTGCTGGTCGCCACCTCGCGCAGGATTTCCTCGCCGATACGTTGTTCGTCCTGCGGGGTCAGTACGGTCTGCGCCACTTCCCCTAGGTCGGGCAGGCCATCAGCCAGGGCAACTGGTATGCACAGCAGGAACAATAAGGCGTAAACGATTTTCACCCTGCTATGATATACATTTCGTCTGGAGAGTTCATTGCACCATGAGCCAACTAACACATTTTGATAGCGCAGGGCGGGCCCATATGGTTGATGTTGGCGAGAAATCTGAAACGCGCCGCGTGGCCCGAGCCGTCGGTAGCATCCGTATGTTGCCGCAAACCCTGGAGATGATCATGCAGGGCGACGCCAAAAAGGGCGATGTACTTGGTATCGCACGCGTCGCTGCTATCCAGGGTTCCAAGCGTACCGCCGAACTGATCCCATTGTGCCACCCCATTAGCCTCACCAGAGTGGGCGTGGAGTTCGACATCGATCAGCCAGGCGCCACCATTCACTGCATCGTTACGGCCGAGACCATGGGTCGAACCGGGGTTGAAATGGAAGCGCTTACTTCGACCAGCATCGCTATGTTGACTATTTATGACATGTGCAAGTCGGTAGATCGTGGCATGGTGATAGAGAATATTCAGCTGCTGGAGAAGTCCGGGGGAAAGTCGGGGCACTGGGTCGCTGAGGATGATCGAAAATCATCGTGAATACACAGAACCTGTTCGTGGGCACCTGCCTTTCGCCGATCTATACGTAACATAAGCCGCTATAACTGCTATAGGGGTGTTCAGTCTTCAATCCCGAGTTCCTGAATTTTGCGGGTAAGCGTATTTCGTCCCATGCCAAGCTGTGTGGCAGCCTCAATCCTGCGCCCGCCAGTGTGCTCTAGCGCCTTGGTGATCAGGATACGCTCAAATGCGCGGGTACGACCTTCGAGGATGTCTTGCTCACCGCGGTTCAGGGCGTCCGCAACTTCTTGTGCCAGAGCCTCCTGCCATGACGCCGAATTTGGACGGTTGCCGAGGTCTTCACGAAGCTCCGGTGGCAGATCGGCAACGTCGATGTGTTGTCCTGGAGCCATCACAGTGAGCCAGTGGCAGACATTCTCGAGCTGGCGAACATTGCCGCTCCAGCCCAGCGTAGAGAGGTAATTTAGAGCAGGCAGAGAAAGCTGTTTCGGTTCCACTCCTAGCTCGGCGGCGCTATGTTGCAGAAAGAATCTGGCCAGCAAGGGGATGTCCTCGCGTCGCTCTCTCAAGGGCGGCAAGCGAAGCCGGATGACATTCAGTCGGTGAAACAGGTCTTCACGGAACAAGCCTTGTCTGACGCGCTCTTCCAAGTCCTGGTGCGTAGCGGCAATGATGCGCACATTGACCTTGACCGGCTGGTGGCCGCCGACGCGATAGAACTGACCATCGGACAATACCCGTAACAGGCGGGTCTGCAGGTCGGGTGGCATGTCGCCGATTTCATCCAGAAATAGCGTACCCCCATCCGCCTGCTCGAAGCGACCGCGCCGCGCCGCTTGTGCGCCGGTGAATGCCCCACGCTCATGGCCGAAAAGTTCCGATTCCAGCAAATCCTTGGGGATGGCAGCGGTGTTGATGGCAATAAAGGGTTTGTCGGCCCGCAGGCTATGCCGGTGCAGTGCCATGGCGACCAACTCCTTGCCGGTGCCGGATTCACCATTGATCATGACGGTGGAGTGCGAGCGCGACAGGCGTCCGATCGCCCGAAATACCTCCTGCATTGCGGGCGCCTGGCCGATAATCTCCGGTGCTTCCTGGAGATCATCGCTTTCTGTGGTCTGGAGTGTGCTCTCTTCCACGGCGCGGCGAATGATATCCACTGCCTGATCCACGTCGAAAGGCTTTGCCAGGTATTCGAAGGCGCCTCCCTGAAAAGCTGCCACTGCACTTTCCAGATCGGAATAGGCTGTCATAATGATGACCGGTACTTCAGGCAGCCGTACTTTGATTTCCTGCAGAAAATCGAGGCCGGAGCCGTTGGGCATGCGAATATCGCTTACCACTACCTGCGGCTCATCCTCAGTCAGGGCTGCCATCGCTTCCGGCACCGAGGAGAACGTTCTGAAATCCAGATCGGTGCGGGCCAATGCTTTCTCGAACACCCAGCGGATTGAGCGGTCGTCGTCAATAATCCAGATTGGTTTCATATGTAGTTACTGTTTTAAGCTCGGTGGTTTTTGAACTGTTGTTTCCAGCGGCAACAGGATGGTAAAACAGGTTCGCCCCGGTTCGCTTTCGCACTCGATCATGCCATGGTGCTGGGTAATGAAAGTTTGGGCCAGCGTGAGTCCCAGGCCGGAGCCTTCTGCCCTGCCGGTTACCAAAGGGTAAAAGATGCGATCGCGAATTTCCGGCAGAATTCCAGGGCCATTATCGATTATTTGCAGCTTGATGGCGACACGGTAACGCTTTTTAGAAAGCGTTACCTGCCGCTCCGAGCGGGTCCGAAACATGATTTGGCCCTCCCCCTCCATGGCTTGTACCGCGTTACGGGCAATGTTGAGTACAGCCTGGATCAGTTTTTCGCGGTCGCCTATCAATTCTGGCAGGCTGGTGTCGTAGTCGCGCAGGATTCTCACGCCTTTTGGGGATTCTGCGAGCAACAAGCTGCGAACGCGTTCCAGCACCTCATGGATGTTGGTTGGCTCGTACTTGGGGGCGCGATGCGGCACCAATAAACGGTCCATGAGCTGATGCAAACGATCCGCTTCCTTGATAATGACCTGGGTATATTCGCGTAGGCCTGGTTGTGGCAGTTCATGCTCCAGCAATTGTGCAGCCCCGCGCAAGCCGCCCAGCGGGTTACGGATTTCATGCGCCAGATTTCGCAAGAGTTCAGCGTTGGCTTGCTGCTGGATCAGCATGCGCTCCTCGCGCGCGATGCGCAGCTGCTGATCCATCTGCTGGAATTCCAGTACCAGGCGTACTGGTGGCACATCAGCCGGCGTTGCAGTACAAGTTACGGCCAGGCTGTTATGGTGTGGCGTGGCGATGGGAAACTCATGCTCACGAAACGGGCTACCACTAGCAAGAGCGCTTTCGACTGCAGAAAACAGCTCCTCCTTCCCAGGAAAGACTTGGGAGAGCGGAAGTCCGTTTATCTGGTTTGCGCTGATTTCAAAGAGTACTTCCGCCGCTGGGTTGGCGTAAAGCACGCGACTCTCACCGTCCAGAAGCAGAATGGCGGTAGCAAGGTGCTCGAGGCCGGAAAAGGCGGCAAGAAATTGATTAGACATTGCCCTCTATACAAGCAAGAGCCGGGCCAGAAGTGTTGAGGTTACTTGAGTGAGCTAAGTTCTTTTTCAAGAAGCCCGATATTTTTTTCATGCAACGAGACTTCTTCCTGAAGCTTGTCCATTTTTTCCTGAAATTTAGCGACGTTTCGATAGGTTTTTCCGTCCTTGCCTCTAAAAACTTCCGGCTTGGTCTCGCCCTCGGCCAAATTCTTTTTCGCTTCTTCAAGAGCCTGGCGTTCTTGCGCCAGTTCTTCCTGCAGAATCTGGCGGCGCTTGTCGTCCCGCTGCTTCTGGTCTTCTTTGTCTACTCGTGGGAAATTGGCGGGGGTTGGGGTTGATGTGCCAGGGCGATCAGCCTTATCGCTCGAGCTAGAAGAAGTTGGCGATTCAATGTTGGTTTTGACGGCGCCCTTCATGGGCACGTTGGTGTAGGTAACGCGCCCATCCGCATCCACGTATTTGTATATCTCTGCTTCAGCGCAAAGATGAATACCCAGTCCGATCAAAACAAATAATATTTTTTTCATCGCGGTTAAAGTGTAGTGCAGAAGGGGTTGCTTAAGCAACGATTGATCATTGTGCGGGTTGACAGGTCTCAAGCAAAACAAAAAAGGCGGGTTTCCCCGCCTTTTTGCATTTGCCAAGTATTAACGCTTAGCAGCTGTAGTACATCTGGAACTCGATTGGATGCGTCGTCATGCGAATGTTGTTAACCTCTTCCATCTTCAGCGCAATGTAAGCGTCAATCCAGTCGTTGGAGAACACACCGCCACGGGTCAGGAACTCGCGATCCTTGTCCAGTGCCGCCAGCGCCTCGTCAAGGCTGGCGCATACGGTTGGGATGCGTGCTTCCTCTTCTGGTGGCAGGTCGTACAGGTTCTTGTCAGCCGGATCGCCCGGGTGAATCTTGTTCTGCACGCCGTCCAGGCCAGCCATCATCAGCGCGGAGAATGCGAGGTACGGATTGGCGATCGGATCCGGGAAACGGGTCTCGATACGGCGCGCCTTGTCGGAGGCGACGTGCGGCACGCGGATGGAAGCGGAACGGTTCTTGGCGGAGTAAGCCACCTTGACTGGTGCTTCGTAGTGCGGAACCAGACGCTTGTAGGAGTTGGTGCCCGGGTTGGTGATCGCGTTAAGTGCCTTGACGTGCTTGATAATGCCACCGATGTAGTACAGGGCGAACTCGCTCAGGCCGGCATAGCCGTTGCCTGCGAACAGGTTCTTGCCGTCCTTCCAGATAGATTGGTGCACGTGCATGCCGGAACCGTTGTCGCCAACGATAGGCTTGGGCATGAAGGTGGCGGTCTTGCCGTACTGGTGGGCCACGTTGTGCACCACATACTTCAGCACCTGGGTCCAGTCAGCACGCTTGGTCAGCGTGCTGAACAAGGTGCCAATCTCGCACTGACCGGCGGTGGCGACTTCGTGGTGATGCACTTCCACCGGAATGCCGATTTCTTCCAGCGCCAGACACATGGCCGAACGGATGTCGTGCAGGCTGTCGACCGGTGGAACCGGGAAATAGCCGCCCTTGACGCCGGGACGGTGGCCGATATTGCCGCCTTCCAGCTTTTCGCCGGAGGTCCAGGCCGCCTCTTCCGAGGTGATCTTGACGTGGCAACCGGACATATCCACATTCCACTGCACCGAGTCGAAAATGAAGAATTCTGGTTCCGGGCCGAAGTAGGCGGTGTCGCCCAGGCCAGTGGACTTCAGGTAAGCTTCGGCGCGCTTGGCGATGGAGCGCGGGTCGCGGTCATAGCCGCGGCCATCGGTCGGGTCGACCACATCGCAGGACAACACCAAGGTAGGCTCGTCGAAGAACGGGTCGATGTAAGCGGTGTCCGGATCCGGTACCAGCAGCATGTCGGAAGCCTGAATGCCCTTCCAGCCGGCGATGGATGAACCATCGAACGCGTGGCCTTCGGTGAACTTCTCTTCGTTGAACGCAGAAACTGGCACGGAAACATGTTGCTCCTTGCCACGTGTGTCGGTAAAGCGGAAATCAACGAAACGAATCTCGTTTTCCTGCACCATTTTCATTACATCGGCGACAGCCATTTCAATCTCCTAGAACAATTTAAATAAAAAATAACAAAAATTAAAAGCAGAAAGTGTGCCATGAGTAAATCTAAAAATACTATTGTCACACAGAAGGTTAGAAATGAGAACCCAAAAGGAATGCACTAAAGCGGTGCGCACCTTTAGTTTGACGCACAAGTATGAGGCATAAGGCGCATGCAACAAAAAACAATTTATAATCCAGTTACATATGAAGGAGTAATAATGTTATGGGTGCTTTAAACGAGATTCTTGGACGGGCGCAGAATCGTGCTCGTGAAAAAAATTTACCTTATGCAGGCAGTTTGTTGCCGTTTGAGGCTCAGCAAGTTCTGGAGTTGGTTCCGACAGCTCGGTTGGTAGATGTGCGTACGCAGGCTGAATTGGAATTGGTGGGTAAAGTGCCGGGTGCAGAGCATATCGAGTGGGCATTTTATCCGGGGATGAAACCTAACCCGGATTTTCTGGCGCAATTGACGATGCGCGTCGACAGGGAGTCGCTAATCATGTTTTTGTGCCGTACCGGGGGGCGTTCGCATCAGGCTGCTACCGTTGCGGCACAGACTGGGTTTAGCGAGAGCTACAACATTCTGGAAGGGTTCGAGGGCGATACCGATCACGTTGTCGGCCAGCGTGGCAACATCAATGGCTGGCGGGCGGCAGGATTGCCCTGGACCAACATCGGATAAGGTATGGCGGATCGTTACGCCGTTATCGGCAATCCGATCGAGCATAGCAAATCGCCCTTGATTCATGCGGCATTTGCCTGCCAAACCAGTCAGGATATCGAGTACGGGTGCATCCTTGCGCCGCTCGATGGTTTCCGTGAGGCAGTTTTGGGCTTTCGTAATGCGGGCGGCAAGGGCCTCAATGTAACGGTACCGTTCAAACTGGAGGCATTCCGGATGGCGACCCGGTTGACCCTGCGTGCGCAGGATGCTGAAGCGGTTAACACCCTCAAATTTGAGGGCGATTGCATTCTTGGCGATAATACCGATGGCGCTGGACTGGTGGCCGATATTCAGCAAAATCACGGTGGGATTATTGCCAATCGCAGAGTATTGCTGTTAGGAGCTGGCGGCGCTGCGCGTGGCGTAATTCGCCCTCTTCTGGACCGGCGTCCTGCCAGCTTGACGCTGGCTAACCGTAGCGTGGACAAAGCCGTGTCATTGCAGCGTCATTTCGGCGGTATAACGGTCAGCGCTTATGAAGCTTTGCCTGGCCAGACTTTTGATATTGTCATCAATGCTACATCGGCGGGTTTGACGGATACCGCCCTTCCGATCACCTCTGACCTATTCTCCCCCAATGTATTGGCCTATGACATGGTTTATGGGCGCGAGACACCGTTCATGAGAAAGGCGCGCGAACAAGGCGCAACAGTTGCTGACGGCTTGGGGATGCTGGTGGAGCAGGCGGCCGAATCTTTCTTCATCTGGCGCGGGGTGCGGCCGGAAACAGCCTCTGTGATTCAACAGCTACGCGGATGAACTGGCAGCGCTTCATCTGGCGAGGAGTGCTGGTATTGCTGGCATTCGTGCTGCTGTACCAGCTATGGATATTTTTGCATATCTGGTGGTGGGTGGGCCATAACCCCGATTCCAGCGCCTTCATGGAAGACCGGCTGGAAATCCTGCAAGAGAAGAACCCTGAAGCTGAACTGCGCCATAAATGGGTGCCCTACAAACGCATTTCCAATAACCTCAAACGTGCCGTCATTGCGGCCGAAGATGCGAAATTTACCGACCATGAAGGTTTCGACTGGGAAGGTATTCAGAAAGCCTACGAAAAAAACCTGAAAAAAGGCAAAATTGTTGCCGGCGGATCTACCATCAGTCAGCAGTTGGCCAAGAACCTGTTTCTCTCAACCAAGCGCACACCGTGGAGAAAACTGGAGGAAGCCGTCATTACGCTTATGCTGGAACAAATGATGAGCAAGCGCCGTATTTTTGAGATTTATCTTAACGTCATCGAATGGGGTAACGGCGTGTTCGGCGCAGAAGCGGCAGCGCGACACTATTACAAGACCAGTGCCGCCAACTTAGGGCCTGAGCAGGCGGCCAGACTTGCGGCCATGATTCCAAATCCGCGATATTATGACAAGCATCGTTCTGCGCGAGGCTTGGCAAGACGTACCGGCATTATTCTGGCACGCATGAATTACGCCGAAGCTCCCTAGTTAGGCCGCAGCAATACTTTCAGATATTTTCCCGTATAGCTGGCTGGATTCGACGCCACCTGTTCCGGTGTTCCTTCAGCGATGATCTGCCCGCCACCATCGCCGCCTTCGGGACCCAGGTCGACGATCCAGTCGGCAGTTTTAATCACATCCAGGTTGTGCTCGATGACGACGATGGTATTGCCATGGTCGCGCAGGCGGTGCAGCACGTTCAACAGTAGTTGAATGTCAGCGAAGTGCAGGCCGGTCGTGGGTTCGTCCAGGATGTACAAGGTGCGTCCTGTATCGCGCTTGGACAGCTCCAGCGCCAGTTTGACGCGTTGTGCCTCCCCGCCGGACAGTGTGGTGGCGGACTGCCCTAGCGTGATATAGCCCAGGCCCACGTCGAGCAGGGTGCTCAGCTTGCGCTGGATTACCGGCACGGCGTGGAAAAATTCGTGCGCCTGCTCCACCGTCATTTCCAGCACTTGATGGATGTTCTTGCCCTTGTACTGGATTTCCAGCGTTTCGCGATTGTAGCGGTGGCCCTTGCACACGTCGCAAGGCACGTAAATATCTGGCAAAAAATGCATCTCGACGCGAATCACGCCGTCGCCCTGGCAGGCTTCGCAGCGGCCGCCCTTGACGTTAAAGGAATAGCGTCCCGGCCCGTAGCCGCGCGCGCGCGATTCCGGAACGCCGGCGAAAAGTTCGCGGATCGGGGTGAATAGCCCGGTATAGGTGGCCGGGTTGGAGCGGGGGGTGCGGCCGATGGGGCTTTGATCCACGTCCACCACTTTGTCGAAGAATTCCATCCCGTGGATTTCCTCGTAGGGCGCCGGTTCCGTGCTGCTGCCGTACAGGTGGCGCGCAACGCTGCGGAACAAGGTGTCGTTGACCAGCGTGGATTTGCCGGATCCGGAAACGCCGGTGACGCAGGTGAAAAGACCGATCGGCAGTTTCAATGAGACCAGCTTCAGGTTGTTGCCGCTGGCCTGCTCCAGGCGCAGCCAGCGCTTGGGATCGGGCGCGTGGCGTTTGCCGGGAACGGCGATGCTTTTGCGGCCGCTCAGGTATTGGCCGGTGAGCGAGTTGGCGTCGTTTTTCACTTCTTCCGGCGTACCCTGTGCCACGATTTGGCCGCCATGCTCGCCGGCGCCGGGACCGATATCGACCACGTGATCGGCAGAGAGGATGGCATCCTGGTCATGCTCCACCACGATCACGGTGTTGCCGATGTCGCGCAAGTGGCGCAGAGTCTCCAGCAGGCGGTCGTTGTCGCGCTGGTGCAGGCCAATCGAAGGTTCGTCCAGCACGTACATCACGCCGGTGAGACCGGAGCCAATCTGGCTGGCGAGCCGGATGCGCTGCGCTTCGCCGCCGGACAGCGTTTCAGCCGAACGGGATAACGATAAATAGTCCAGCCCGACGTTGGTGAGGAAGGACAGCCGATTGGTGATTTCCTTGACGATCTTGTCGGCGATGGCGAGCTTCTGCCCGCTCAAGCGTAAACCGTGGAAAAATGTGAGCGCTTGCTTCAGCGGCAGTTCGCACACTTGGTGCAGGGTGCTGTCGCCAACCTTGACATAGCGCGCTTCTTTTCTCAGTCGTGTACCGTTGCACTCCGGGCAGGGCTTAGAGTTGAGGTATTTGGCCAGCTCCTCGCGCACCATGATGGAATCGGTCTCGTGGTAGCGCCGTTCCAGGTTGTGCAGGATGCCCTCGAAGGGGTGGCTGCGCTGGAACACTGTGCCGCGCTCGTTAAGATATTTGAACGGGATGCTTTCCCGCCCGCTGCCATTGAGGATGACTTGCTGCACCTCCTCTGGCAGGCTCTCGAAAGTGATGTCGAGATCGAAGCCGTAATGTTGACTCAGGCTTTGCAGCATCTGGAAATAAAACTGGTTGCGCCGGTCCCAGCCCTTGATGGCGCCCGCCGCCAGAGATAGATGTGGAAACGCCACTACGCGCCTGGGATCGAAAAAGCTGATCTGCCCCAGCCCGTCGCACTTGGGGCAGGCGCCCATCGGGTTGTTGAAGGAGAACAGGCGCGGTTCAAGCTCTTGTAGCGCGTAACTACAAACCGGGCAGGCGAACTTGGCGGAGAACAGCTGCTCCTTGCTGCTATCCATTTCCACTGCCAGCGCGCGGCCATCGGACAGGCGAAGCGCGGTCTCGAACGATTCGGCCAGGCGCTGTTTGATGTCCTCCCTGATTTTGAGCCGATCTACCACGACATCGACACTATGCTTGGTGGTTTTGGCCAGCTTGGGCGGGTTGTCCAGCTCGTAGATGGTGCCATCTACCCTAACCCGCACGAAACCCTGAGCGCGCAGGTCATCGAACAGCTCCACCTGCTCGCCTTTACGGTTGGCCACCACCGGAGCGAGGATCATCAGCCTGGTGTCTTCCGGCAACGCCAGCACGCTGTCGACCATCTGCGACACCGTTTGCGCTTCAAGTTTGATGCCGTGCTCCGGGCATTCCGGGTCGCCGGCGCGGGCATAGAGAAGGCGCAGGTAATCATGGATTTCGGTGACGGTGCCGACAGTGGAGCGCGGGTTGTGCGAGGTGGATTTCTGCTCGATGGAAATGGCGGGAGAAAGCCCCTCGATCAGATCCACGTCGGGCTTTTCCATGCGTGCCAGAAACTGGCGGGCGTAGGCGGACAGCGATTCCACGTAGCGGCGCTGGCCTTCGGCGTAAAGGGTATCGAACGCAAGTGATGACTTGCCCGACCCTGACAGGCCGGTGATGACGATCATCTTGTTGCGCGGCAGGTCGAGCGAGATGTTTTTCAGGTTGTGCGTGCGTGCGCCGCGGATGCGTATGGAATCCATGCCGATATTCGTATAAAAAGCTAACCTGTTAATATACGCAATTTCCGGCTTCGCCCTCAATCAGAATTTTCATGCCGCCCATCGACAAAATGACCTCCCTGGAACAACGAGCCACGATTGCTCTGGCACTGGTGTTTGCCTTGCGCATGTTCGGCATGTTTTCCATTCTGCCTGTGCTGGCGATCTACGCCCATCAGTTGCCGGGCGGTGCCAGCCCATTCCTGGTCGGCATTGCGCTGGGTATCGATGGCCTGGCGCAGGCATTCCTGCAAATCCCGTTCGGCCTGCTGTCAGACCGCTATGGCCGCAAGCGGCTAATCTACGTTGGCCTGGCGCTGTTCGCGCTGGGCAGTTTCATCGCCGCCGGGGCACATGACATCTACTTCATCATTTTTGGCCGGCTGGTACAGGGCACCGGCGCGATAGCGGCAGCGGTGATTGCGTTGACTGCCGACCTCACGCGCGAGGAGCATCGTTCCAAGTCCATGGCGATGATCGGCATGAGTATAGGCGTCACTTTCGGCGCCTCCATGGTGATCGGGCCGGCGCTGGCTCATGTTATTGGCGTACCCGGTATTTTCGCCATGACCGGCGTGCTGGCGCTGCTGGCGATGGCGGTGGTGCGCTTCGTCGTGCCGGAGCCGCGTGTCAGCCGCGTGCATGCCGATGCCGAAACCGTGCCGGCACAAATTGCCGCGGTGCTCAAGAACCCGGAACTGCAGCGCCTTGATTTCGGCATCTTCAGCCTGCACGCCGCTATGCGCGGGTTGTTCGTGGTGGTGCCGCTGGTGCTTCTCGACATAGGCGGTCTGGCAGTCAGCGAGCACTGGAAAGTCTACCTGCCGGTGATGGCAATTTCATTCCTGGCGGTTATCCCAGTCATCATCATCGGCGAAACGCGCGGCAAGATGAAGCCGGTGTTCTGCGGCGCGGTGGGCTTGCTGCTGCTTTCCACCCTGCTGATGTCGGTGTTCATACATAACTTCACTGGCGTAGTCGCATCCCTGTTCCTGTTCTTCCTCGCATTCAATCTGCTGGAAGCCACGCTGCCCTCGCTGGTGTCCAAGATTGCTCCGGCCGGTAGCAAAGGCACGGCTATCGGGGTCTACAATAGCTTCCAGTTTTTCGGACTATTCCTTGGCGGCGCGCTGGGTGGTTTCCTGGCTCAACACGTGGGGGAGGCATCGGTATTCGTGTTCGCCGCTGGGCTGAGTTTTGCCTGGCTGCTGCTGGCCTTGTCGATGCAGCCACCCCCTGCCGTGCGTACTCGGATGTATCATGTGAACACAACGGATGCGGCACGGCTGTCGGCACAGTTGGGTCAGCTGGATGGTGTAGTAGAGGCCGTGGTGGACGCAAATGAAGGCGTAGTCTATTTGAAAGTGCGTCTGGGTGAGTGGGATGAAGCCGGCGCACGTAACTTGATCGAAAAGGAAGAATGACATGGCGTCAGTAAACAAATGCATTTTTATCGGCAATCTCGGGCGAGACCCCGAAATCCGTTACATGCCGAGTGGCGATGCAATGGCGAATTTCTCTATTGCGTGCACCGACAGCTTCAAGAGCAAGTCCGGTGAAAAGCAGGAACGTACCGAATGGGTGCGTATCGTCATGTTCGGCAAGCAGGCCGAAATTGCCGGCCAATACCTGAAGAAAGGCTCTTCGGTATATATCGAAGGTCGTTTGCAAACCCGCAAGTGGCAGAATAAGGAAGGCCAGGATCAGTACACCACTGAAATCGTCGCAGACCGCATGCAGATGCTGGGTGGTCGCAGTGGCAATGCCTTCGAGGTGATGGATGACGGTGGCGGCGAAAGCAGCGCGCCGCCGGCAAGGCAATCTGCTCCGGCCCCCGCAGCCAAACCGGCCGGCGGCGGCTCTGGTTTCGACGATTTCGAGGACGACATCCCTTTTTAGCGGGTGTCTTTCAGAGTGCAACCCAAACCGGCCCGCGGGCCGGTTTTGTTTTTGGGCGTGACTTGAAGCAGGCCTTGGGGGCCCAAATTTCGGGAGATTGCCTGATTCGGGTATAATTTGGAATGTTTCATGATTGATTTCAAAGGAGGTATTTAAAAATGCCGATTTATGGATACCGTTGCTCTTCCTGCGGTCATGCAGAGGACGTAATGCAGAAGATGAGCGATACGCCATTGACTACCTGCCCGCAGTGCGGCAAGGAAACCTACGCTAAGCAGCTTTCCGCTGCTGGCTTTCAGCTCAAGGGAAGCGGCTGGTACGCCAGCGACTTCAAAGGTGGCGCCAAGCCCAAGGAAGCCAAAGAAGAGGCAACATCCGCGCCGGCGGCAACACCGTGCGGTGGTAGCTGTGCCTGCCATTAACAGCCCCTCCTCCATCGTGTTCAAACGTTATCTGATCACCGGTTTGCTGGTGCTGGTACCGCTGGCAATCACCATCTGGGTGCTGAAGACGCTCATCGGCGTGATGGACCAGAGCCTGCTGCTGCTGCCGCCGTCCTGGCGCCCAGAAGCCTTGTTTGGCTTCGGTATACCAGGTGTCGGCGCCCTGCTGACGCTGCTGATCGTGCTGGTCACCGGTATGGTGGCCACCAACTTTTTCGGCAAGCGCATCATCCTGTTCTGGGAAGGACTGCTGGCGCGGGTGCCGGTGGTGAAATCCATCTACTATAGTGTCAAGCAGGTCAGCGACACGCTGTTTTCCGATTCCGGCCAGGCGTTTCGCAAGGCGCTACTGGTGCAATATCCTCGCCAAGGCTGCTGGACCATCGCATTCCAGACCGGGCATCCGGGCGGCGACGTAGTCAACCACCTTAAGGACGATTACGTCAGTGTTTATGTGCCGACCACGCCCAACCCGACTTCCGGCTTTTTTCTGATGATGCACAAGGATGAAGTCATCGAACTCGACATGAGCGTGGATGACGCGCTCAAATACATTATTTCCATGGGCGTGGTCACTCCTGACAACCGCCCAATCAACGATTAACTTCCTGATAAAACACAAAATTATGCGTACACACTACTGTGGCGAGTTGAATCGCCAACACATCGGCCAGACTGTCACCCTGTGCGGCTGGGCCCACCGCCGCCGTGACCACGGCGGCGTCATCTTCATCGACCTGCGCGACCGCACGGGCATGTCGCAGATCGTGATCGACCCGGACACGCCTGAAGCGTTCTCCAACGCCGAGGCCGTACGCAATGAGTTCGTGCTGAAGATAACCTGCAAGGTGCGCCCGCGCCCCGAAGGCACGGTGAACCCCAACATCCCGACTGGCGAAGTCGAAATGCTGGCTTCGGAAATTGAAATCCTCAACCCGTCGCTCACGCCGCCCTTCATGCTGGACGACGACAACCTGAGCGAAACTGTGCGTCTGGAACACCGCTATCTCGACCTGCGCCGCCCGGCGATGCAGAAGAACATGATGCTGCGCTACCGCGTGGCCAAGAACATGCGCGACTACCTGGATAGCGCCGGATTCATCGAAGTAGAAACACCGATGCTGACGCGCTCGACGCCGGAAGGCGCGCGCGACTACCTGGTGCCGTCGCGCGTGCACCACGGCATGTTCTTCGCCCTGCCGCAGTCGCCGCAGTTGTTCAAGCAACTCCTCATGGTGGCCGGCTTCGACAAATACTTCCAGATCACCAAGTGCTTCCGCGATGAAGACCTGCGCGCCGACCGCCAGCCGGAATTCACCCAGGTCGACATCGAGACCTCCTTCCTCAACGAAAACCAGATCATGGACATCGTCGAGGAAATGATCCGCCGCATGTTCAAGCAGGTGCAGGACATCGACCTGCCCAACCCGTTCCCGCGCTTGCCGTTCGCCGAGGCGATGAACCGCTACGGCTCTGACAAGCCGGACATGCGCGTGACGCTGGAAATCACCGAGCTCACCGACGTGATGAAGGACGTGGATTTCAAGGTGTTTTCCGGCACCGCCAACTCGGCCGGCGGTCGTGTGGCCGGCCTGCGCATCCCCGGTGGCGCCGCGCTGACTCGCGGCGAAATCGACGCCTACACCGAGTTCGTCAAGATCTACGGCGCCAAGGGTCTGGCTTACATCAAGATCAACGACATCACCCAGCTCAACGAAACCGGCTTGCAAAGCCCCATCGTCAAGAACATCCACGTCAAGGCGCTGCACGCGGTTATCGAACGCACCGGCGCACAAAACGGCGACCTGGTGTTCTTCGGCGCTGACAAGGCCAAGGTAGTCAACGAGGCGCTGGGCGCCCTGCGCGCCAAGGTTGGCCACGAGAAAGGCCACGTCGATGGCCGCGCTTGGGCACCGCTGTGGGTGGTGGACTTCCCCATGTTCGAACACGATGAGGAAAACAACCGCTGGGCAGCCCTGCACCACCCTTTCACCAGCCCGAAAGACGGCCACGAAGACCTGCTTACCACCAACCCCGGCTCCGCGCTGTCCAAGGCCTACGACATGGTGCTCAACGGCTGGGAAGTGGGTGGCGGCTCGGTGCGTATCCACAGCCAAGTCGTGCAGTCCAAGGTGTTCGATGCGCTCAAGATTTCGCCAGAGGAAGCCCAGGAAAAATTTGGTTTCCTGCTGGAAGCCCTGCAATACGGCGCCCCGCCGCACGGTGGCTTGGCCTTCGGTCTGGATCGCCTGGTCACGCTGATGGCCGGCGCCGAATCCATCCGCGACGTCATCGCCTTCCCCAAGACGCAGCGCGCGCAATGCCTGATGACAAAGGCGCCGAACGAGGTGGACGAGAAGCAACTGCGCGAACTGCATATCCGCGTCCGCCAGCAGAACACCGCCACCTAGGAACAAGGCCGTGCCAATCAAGTCGCGGATCCGCACCATCTCGCACTATCCGCGGCACGGCATCCAGTTCCGCGATATCACCACGCTGCTGAAAGAGCCGATCGGCTTCCGCATCGCCATCGACGAATTGCACGCACGTTATGCCGGGCAGAAGATCGACAAGGTGGTGGGGATCGAGGCGCGCGGCTTTATCGTCGGCGCCCCGCTGGCCTACAAGCTGGGTGTGGGTTTCGTTCCGGTGAGAAAGCAGGGCAAGCTGCCGGCCGGGACTATCGGCCACGACTACGAGCTGGAATACGGTTCCGACCGCGTCGAAATCCATGCCGATGCCATCGCACCCGGCGAGCATGTGCTGCTGGTGGATGACCTGATTGCAACCGGAGGCACGGCGGAAGCCGCTGCGGCCTTGGTCATTAAACTGGGTGGAAAAGTGGTGGAATGCGCCTTTCTAGTCGATTTGCCGGAAGTCGGCGGCCGCGTACGGCTGGAGCAGCAAGGCCTCAAGGTGTTTGCCTTGTGCGCATTTGAAGGGCATTGATTCCGCAATGACCCACAAAAACCCGGTTTCCGTCCTGGTACTGATCCACACTCCCGATTTGCAGGTGCTGCTGCTGGATCGCGCCGACACGCCCGGTTTCTGGCAGTCGGTGACCGGTAGTATCGAAGGTGATGAAACGCTGCACGAAACCGCTATGCGCGAGGTGCAGGAAGAGACCGGGCTAGACGCGGCGCGGTATAATCTTGCCGACTGGCAGTTGTCCAACGTCTACGAAATCTACCCGCACTGGCGCTACCGCTACGCGCCGGGGGTGACGCAGAACACCGAGCATATCTTCGGGCTGGAATTGCCCGAGGCGCTATCGGTGACGCTTAACCCGCGAGAGCACTTGCGCTACGAGTGGGTGGACTGGCGCGAGGCGGCGAAGAAGGTATTCTCCTGGACCAATGTCGAGGCGTTGAAAGCCCTCGGCAGCCGATACGGACAATCGCTATAAGGTTGAATTTTTAGCGTTAAGCACGCATATTGAAACCATGACACAAACCGCCACCATCAAGTTCGAAAAATACCAAGCCGCGCAGGAAGACGACCTGCAGGATCGCATCCTCGCCGCCAAGACCAAGCTGGGCAAGCGACTGGTGATCCTGGGCCACCATTACCAGCAGGAGGGCGTCTACCGCCATGCCGATTTCACCGGCGATTCGCTCAAGCTCTCAAAGTATGCGGCAGATTCCGACGCCGAATACATCTTGTTCCTCGGTGTGCATTTCATGGCCGAGGTGGCGGACATCCTGTCGCGCCCCGATCAGATTGTGATTCTGCCGGACATGGCGGCGGGCTGTTCGATGGCGGACATGGCCAACCTATCCAAGGTTGAGCGTTGCCGCCGCGAGTTGTCGGAGCACTACGATTTCGATGCCACCTTCACGCCGGTGACCTACATCAATTCTGCCGCCGACCTGAAAGCCTTCTGCGGCGAGCATGGCGGCATCGTGTGTACATCCAGCAACGCCGGCAAGATTGCACAGTGGGCGTTCGACCAGCGCGAGAAGGTGCTGTTCTTCCCCGACCAGCACTTGGGCCGCTGGACTGGGCACAAGATGTGCATTCCGCTGGAGCAGTTGGTGGTGTGGGACCCTGACGTGCCATTAGGCGGGCTGACCAAAAAGCAGATCGACGACGCCAGAATCCTGTTGTGGAAGGGCCACTGTTCCGTGCACCAGATGTTCCGCGGTTCCGACATCACCAGATTCCGCGACGAGCACCCGGACGGCAAGGTGATCGCGCACCCGGAATGCAATTTCGAGGTATGCAGCCTGTCGGACGACGTCGGTTCCACAGAATACATCCTCAAGACCGTCAGCGCATCCCCTGCCGGTACGCGCTGGCTGGTGGGCACTGAACTCAACCTGGTCAACCGCCTGGCCGAGCGCATGAAGCCGGAAGGCAAGACCGTGCGGTTCATGTCGTCCATCGTCTGCGAATGCTCAACCATGGCGCGCATCGACCCGCAGCACCTGGCCTGGACACTGGAAAACCTTGTGGAAGGCAACGTCGTCAACCGCATCCACGTGTCGCCACAGGAAACCGAACTGGCCAAGCTGGCGCTGGATCGCATGCTTGAACATTCCTGATTACCCTTCGTGCAACGCACCCTCCGCATCGCCACCTTCAACATCCACAAGGGCGTCACCAGCTTTAACGCCCGCCTGGTGCTGCACGAGCAGCGGGAGCTGATCCGCCGCCTGCATGCCGACATCGTGTTCCTGCAGGAAGTGCGCGGCGAGTATGCTAAGCACCAGAAACGCTTTTCACGCTGGCCGGACGAAAGCCAGCACGAATTCCTGGCCGATTCCATCTGGCAGGATTTCGCCTATGGCAAGAATGCCGTATACCCGGCCGGCCATCACGGCAACGCTGTGTTGTCTAAGTATCCCATTACAAAGTGGGAGAACGTTGATATTTCTGCCCACAGCACGGAACAGCGCGGTATGCTGCACTGTGAAATTGCCATTCCAGGCTGGAATCAGCCGCTACATTGTATCTGCGTGCATCTCGGGCTGTTTGCCCGCTGGCGGCGGCGGCAATTGTTCGCATTGCGAAGCCGCATCGAAGCCGTAGTGCCATTGCAGGCGCCGCTCATTATCGCCGGTGATTTCAACGACTGGCGCGCCAAGGCGGGGCAGATGCTGGCCGAGGGTCTGCACTTGCGCGAAGTATTCGAGCAGATGGGCGGCAAGCCAGCCCGCAGCTTTCCTGCGGTACTTCCGCTGTTCCGGCTTGACCGTATTTATGTGCGGGGATTTCATGTCCACCAAGCGCAGGTGCATGGCGGAACCGCTTTTGCGCGTGTTTCCGATCATGCTGCATTGTCGGCAATCCTGACGAGGTTATGACCGGTTTTATCCCTGGCAACCGCGTTACCCTGCTGCGCAACGGGACACAATTTTTCCCCGCGTTGGAAAAAGCGATCAATTCGGCGCAGCAGCAAATCTCACTGGAAACGTACATCTACGAACTGGACGTCATCGGCCTGCGCATCACTTCGGCGCTCAAGGAGGCAGCGTCTCGCGGCGTCCGGGTATGTTTGCTGCTCGATGGTTTTGGCTGCAAGAACATTTCTGAAGAATTCGTGGAGGAGCTTCAACGTGCAGGCATCGAAGTATTGTTCTACCGCCCCAAGATTTCCCCCTGGACGCTGAAACGCAACCGCCTGCGCCGGATGCATCGCAAGGTGGCGGTAATCGACGGGCGCATTGCTTTTGTCGGCGGCATCAACATTATTGACGATATGAATACGCCGGACCATATTCCACCGCGCATGGATTACGCGGTCAGTGTGGAAGGGCCATTGCTAGCCACCATCAGCGCCAGTGCCAGGCGATTGTGGCGGCGTGTGGCTTGGGCATCGCTGCATCGCATCGTCGCCAGCCGACTAAGCACCGCCCCTGCCATTGCCGGCAGCATTCGCGCTGCTTTCGTGGTTCGCGACAACATCTTGCACCGTCGCGACATCGAGAACGCCTATCTCGCTGCCATCGACGGAGCCTCCAATGAGATTGTCATCGCCAACGCGTATTTTCTCCCCGGGTTACGATTCCGACACACGCTGGTGGCCGCGGCGCGGCGCGGTGTGCGAGTGGTGGTACTGCTGCAGGCGCGAGTGGAATACGTGCTGCTGGATTATGCTTCACGTGCCCTGTATGACCAGTTCCTTGCGGCAGGCATCGAGATTTACGAATATCACGCCAGCTTCATGCATTCAAAGGTCGCAGTGGTGGATCGGTCATGGGCGACTGTTGGATCTTCCAACATTGACCCCTTCAGCCTCCTGCTATCACGGGAAGCCAACGTGGTCGTCGACGACACTGGTTTCGCGGAAGAATTGCGCCAGGATATAGAACACAGCATCAGGTCTGGCGCCCACCAAGTGCGCCTGGCAGACTGGAAGCGCGCACCCTTGGCGCGGCGGTTCCTCGCCTGGGTTACCTATGGTATGGTGCGTTTCATGCTGGGTATCCTTGGCCCTCCCGGAAAATCGTGAGCCGTTTGCCCTCGACACGGCAAAACCTTATAATTCACGCCGTTGCCGGTGTAGCTCAGTTGGTAGAGCAGCGCATTCGTAATGCGAAGGTCACCAGTTCGATTCCGGTCATCGGCACCAGTAAATAAGCGGCTTGCAGCGATGTAGGCCGTTATTTTTTGTACGGTCTGCTCAGAGAGGTAATTCTTCGACCGTAAACAGTCTGCGGTATTCCAGAATAGCGTAGCGGTCGGTCATGCCGGCGATGTAGTCGGCAACGGCACGAGGCTTGTCTTCTTCGGCGCGTTGCTCGAAGTCGCTCGGCATCAATCCAGGATCATCCTCAAAGACGGCAAATAATTCCCGAATGATGCGTTGCGCCTTACTACTCATACGATTGACCCGGTAGTGGCGGTACAGGTTGGTGCGCAGGAATTGCTTGAGTTCGCGCTGCTGGCGTTGCATGTCAGGGCTGAAAGCGATCAAGGGTGTGCAAGCACGCACCGCATCAACGTCAAGTAGTGAGGTGGCGGAGATGTTTTCACTGCTTTGATGGCAAAGATCCTGTACCAGCGCGTTGATCATGCGGCGCACGGTTTCATGTATCAGGCGACGCCCCTTCAACTCGGGATAACGCCTCTTCACCTCATCCAGACGCCATGCAAAAATCTCGACGCCGGATAGCTGCTCCAGAGTGATGAGGCCGGAACGCAGACCGTCATCCACATCATGGTTGTTGTAGGCGATTTCGTCGGCAAGGTTGGCGACTTGTGCCTCCAGTGTGGGCTGCGCCCTGTTGATAAAGCGTTCCCCGACATCTCCCAGTTGCCGAGCATTCTGCGGCGAGCAGTGCTTGAGAATGCCTTCGCGCGTTTCAAAGCTGAGATTCAAACCGTCGAATTCGGCGTAACGCTGTTCCAGAACGTCGACCACTCTGAGGGATTGCAGGTTGTGTTCGAACCCCCCATGCTCGCGCATGCATTCATTGAGCGTGTCCTGCCCTGCATGACCAAACGGAGTGTGGCCAAGATCATGCGCCAGCGCGACGGCCTCCACCAGATCTTCATGCAAACCCAGATTACGCGCAATACCGCGCCCGATTTGCGCGACTTCCAGGCTGTGGGTCAGTCGGGTTCGAAACAGGTCGCCTTCATGGTTGACGAATACCTGGGTCTTGTATTCCAGCCGCCGGAATGCGGTGGAATGGATGATGCGATCGCGGTCACGCTGAAATTCGTTGCGTCCGGCGGGCGGAGCTTCGGCGTGTCTTCTGCCGCGCGATTTTTCTGGATTTGCGGCATAGGGAGCAAGATGGCTCATTACAGGGCGAGCGTATCACGCAATGCGTCTGGTGGATAATTGCCAGTCATGGTGGCTTTGCCGATCGCCTGTAGCAGGACGAAGCGGATTTTGCCATCCGCTACTTTTTTGTCCAGCCCCATCAGGTCGAGATAGTTTTCGATGCCTAGGGCCGGCGCCTGGGTCGGCAAATTGGCGGCCTTGAACAGGCGTTCGATGCGGGAAACGTCATCACTGCTCAACCAGCCCATTCTGCGTGAAAGATCTGCGGCAAGCATAGTACCTGCGGCGACGGCCTCCCCATGCAGCCAGACGCCATAGCCCATGCCGTTTTCGATGGCATGGCCAAAGGTGTGCCCGAGATTGAGCAGCGCGCGTTCACCGCTCTCTAGTTCGTCAGCCGCCACAACAGTTGCCTTATTCGCGCAGGAACGATAAATCGCATAGGCCGTGACATGTGGGTCGCGCGCGACCAGATGCGCCATGTTGGTCTCCAGCCATTCGAAGAAATCCGGGTCGCGAATCAGGCCGTACTTGATGACTTCGGCAATCCCTGCGGAAAGCTCGCGGTCAGGCAGGGTATCGAGGGTGTCGGTATCTGCCAGCACTACTTGGGGCTGATAGAAGGCGCCGATCATGTTCTTGCCGAGAGGGTGGTTGATGCCGGTTTTGCCGCCAACGGAAGAATCTACCTGGGAAAGCAAGGTCGTCGGTACCTGAATGAAAGGAACTCCGCGCAGATAGGTTGCCGCCGCATACCCGGCCATGTCGCCGACGACGCCTCCCCCCAGTGCGATTACTGTAGTGTTGCGTTCGCATCGGTACTCCAGCAGCGCATCGTAGATGGTATTCAGCGTCTCGCCATTTTTGTACATCTCCCCATCCGGCAACACGATGGGCAACACGGAGACACCGTTTGCTTTTAGTGGTGCCGAAAATTTGTCAAGATACAGTGGCGCTACCGTGGTATTGGTGACCACAACTACCTGTTTGCGCTTGAGGTGCGGCAGAATGAGATCGTGGCGCTCCAGCAGGGATTGCCCGATATGGATTGGATAGGAGCGGTCACCCAGTTCAACTGTGAGCGTTTGCATGCTTGATTAACATTTCTTCGAGTTGATGCACAATGGTATTGACCGACTGTTCTCCGGTGTCGATGACAATATCCGCAATTTCCCGGTATAACGGATCGCGTTCAGCAAAAAGCTGCTTCAGTTTTGCACGCGGGTCGTCAGTTTGAAGCAATGGCCGGTTCTTGTCGTTTCGGGTACGGTGCCAAAGCTCGGTTACATTTGCCCGTAGATAAACGACGTAACCATTCTGGCTGAGATGCTCGCGATTCTGCTTGGAAAGCACGGCTCCGCCACCGGTTGCCAGCACGATATCGTGCATCTTGGACAGTTCTTCGATGACGGCCGCCTCGCGCCGGCGGAATCCAGCCTCGCCTTCCAGCTCGAAAATCAAGGGAATATTGACCCCGGTACGGCTTTCGATTTCCTGGTCGGAATCATAAAACTGCTTGCCAAGATGCCTGGAGATCAGTTTGCCGACCGTAGTCTTGCCCGCCCCCATCAGTCCGACTAAAAAAATATTGCCCATCATTTGCATGACGGGCATTTTAACTGAAGGACGATGTACGGTATATCACTCCACCTTGAGGGAGTCCTCTAGCAATTTGGGCGTGATGAAAATCAGCAGCTCTTGTTTGGTATTGTTTGTCGCCGTTCTTTTGAACAGATTCCCAAATACTGGAATATCGCCGAAGAAAGGAACTTTATCTACCTTCTTGCCAGTCGTGGTTTCAAAAATACCGCCCAGCACGGCTGTTTCTCCATTATTGACAAGAACCTGGGTCTGTACGGAATTGGTATTGATGGACGGTACGCCATTGAATACCTCGCCAACGTTGTCCTTATGAACATCCAGATCCATGCTGATCTTGTTATCCGGCGTGATTTGCGGCGTCACCTCCAACCCCAGTGTCGCATTCTTGAAAGACACGCTGGTAGCGCCACTGCTGGATGCTTCTTGGTAGGGAATTTCCACGCCGGACTCGATCATGGCCTTTTGCCGGTTGGCGGTAATGACGCGTGGACTGGAAACGGTCTTGGTCTTGTTGTCTGCCTCGGCAGCCGAGAGTTCAAGGTTGAGCAGGATGCCTGCTGGCAGGTTCAGCAGGGTCATGCCAATTTTTCCGGCATTAGCGGCAACAGCGGGCAAGTTTGAATTCAGTCCATTGGCTCCGAATCCGCCCGCAGCGACTGGGAAAGGGTTAGGGTCGAGGCCGGTGGTCTTACCAAAAGCATTAAGTTGGGAGTTGGTGGCATTGCCGTTGATGCCGATTTTAGTATCACCAGAACTGCCTACAGCGGCGACCCCGAACCTGGCCCCCAGTTCCTTGGAATAGCCATCAGACGCCAGCACAATGCGTCCCTCGATCAACACCTGGCGAACCGGAATGTCAATCTGGTTGATGATTTTCTCTACTTTTGCCAGGTTCTTCGAAATGTCTTCCACGAAAAGGGTATTCGTGCGTCCGTCCACAACGGCGCTACCCCGCTTGGAAAGCAGGGGCTGCTTGGGGTCGGTAATCAGTTTTTTGACATCCTCGGCTTTCTGGTATTTCACTGCGAAAGACTGTGTCACCATCGGCTCGAGATCGGCGATGCCTTGCTCGGCTTCCAGACGCGATTTTGTCCTCGCTGCCAGTTCTTCGTTCGGCGCGATCCAGACGACATTGCCTTCCTTGCGCATACCCAGGCCGCGTGCCTGCATGATGATATCGAGCGCCTGATCCCAAGGCACGTCCTTCAGGCGCAGGGTCAACCGGCCACCAACGCTGTCGCTGGTGATGATGTTGAATCCGGTAAAGTCCGCGATCACCTGCAATACGGAGCGGACATCGATATCCTGGAAGTTAAGCGAGAGTTTTTCACCCTTGTAGCCCGGCCTACTGCCCTGTGTTAATTTATTCGGGTCTTCCAGCAACGGGCGCACATCGACGATGAACTTTTTGTCCGCCTGATAGGCCGAATGTTCCCACGCTCCCTTGGGTTCAATGGTCATGCGCACGTTCTTGCCATTGCGCACGGTGTCCACGTTCAGTACCGGAGTGGCAAAATCCGTGACGTTCAGACGGCGTTGCAGGTTTTCCGGAAGATTTGTGTCGATGAAATCGACCACAATTTTTTGACCCTGTTGCTGAATATTGATGCCTGTAGCGCTGTCGGAAAGATCGACTACTACACGGCCCTCGCCATTCTTGCCGCGCATGAAGTCAACATTGCCGATCGCGTGCTGCTGCTCGCCGGGCTTTTCCTCGGCAAAATGGGTCACTATTGGCAAGCTTGCACTCGCCGCGACGGATTCCGAGGGCTGCAGGTCAATGCTGACGATATTCCCGCTGATACTGGTGGTGTAGGCGGACGGCTTGTTCAGGTTTAGCACCATCCGGGTGCGCCCCTTGGCCTGAGCCACACCAACGCTACGCAACATGCCTTGATCGACGGCGAGCGTATTTTTTTCCAATCCGCTTGTGGTGTTCGGAAAGTCAAGTGCAATGCGCGATGGGTTTGTCAGGGAAAAGCCGGCCGGCGGATTCTGCATCGGCTGGCTCAACACTACCTTGACGTTCAATTTCCCGCCGGGCAGTGTGGCAACATCGACTTTCTCGATTTTGTTCGGTGTCTGGCCCACCTCCGCCGCATGCACCATCAAGCTCATCGCTAGGGCGATACACCCCATCGAGACCGTACCAGCATACTGAACGAATTTTCCCATTTTCATGATTCCAGCCCCTAGTTTCTTACTGTGCTTGCTGAACTATGCCCGCCGGACGTTCTGTCCAGCCCCCGCTTAGCTCATCCTGTACGATTTCCTTGACCTTGACCTCGGCGGGCGGCGTATCAATGATGTCAACCACCATCCCCAGATTCTGCCCTAGGTAATTGCCTATCTTGACCTGTTGAACATTATTTTCCGGCGTCCTGATCAGTGCCACTTTCAGTTTTCCGCGCTTGATTACGCCGACGAGCTGTAGGCTTTCCAGAGGAAATGCTTCCAGCGCTTCTCTCGGGCGGTTGAGGTTAGGCTGCAGGCCGCCCGGATTGACGAGCGCTTTCCGTGCCTTGAAGGGGTCATAAAGACTTCCATCGGCATTGTAGACTGCCGGCACATAAGGTATCACTGCCGGTAGCGGCTGCACATTGCCCTTGAGGCCATTGCCTGATTCCCGGATGAATTTATCGAGATCATCCTCGGTTTCTCCGCAGCCAGCCAACAAGGCGCTGAGGGCGATCACCGACACCAATGTTATCACTCGGGTTTTTCCCGTGTTTTTCGTCAGAAAATCTCTATGTCCGGCTTCTACTCTAGGCATGATCGTTTCAAACCTTTATTTACTCACCCTGACAGGGGCATTTTTACCTGTTGTCTCGCCTGACTCGATATAGCGGAATGTCTTTGCCGTGGCATTGACGCCGAGCATGCCTTCCTTGCCTCCCGCTACCGGTGCAATCGTCATATCCTCAAGGGTCACAATGCGTGGCATTTTGGCAATATTCTGAGCAAACGCACCCATCTGGTGATAACTGCCAACCACCCTGATCGAAATTGGCTTGGTAACGTAGAATTCAGCTGGTTGTTCGGCGCCGGGCCTGAACAGGTCGAATTCCAGGCCGACTTCCAGGCCGGCTGCATTGACATCTCTCAACAATCCTTCCATCTGCGTCTTGTCGGGCAATTGACGCAGCAACTCCCCGAAAGTGCGTTCGATGTCTGCCATTTGCTGCTTGTAAATTGGTAAATTGATGGCTTCTTTCTTTTTGGCAATGAACACTGTGCGTAGCTCGGTTTCCTTGTTTTTGGCCTGATCCAGCTCTTCCAGCGCGGGTTGCCACAGAAACCAGTAGCCACCACCAACCAGCACAAGGAATATCAAGGTTAGTAACACGACCTTTACAGGGAGCGGAGCACTCCCCAGGTTTTTCAGGTCAAGCTGGTTAAAGTCTTCCAGTTTCATGTGGATGCCCTTATTTCTGCTCAGCCTCGGCAGGCTTTTGCGCTTTTTGTTTTACGCTTAACGTAAATGCGCTTTGCCTGAGGTTCTTGACCGTGACTGTGTGGATATCTATCAAGTCCGGGGACTCCAGCGACTGCGACCCTTCCAGGTTATGAACCAGTTCTGCGACGCGTGCATTAGTATCGGCAACGCCATCTAAGGTAATCAAATCACCTTGTTGCCGGATCGAGTTCAGATACATTCCTTCCGGGAGTTTGCGTGTAATTTCGTCAAGCAAGACAACTGCACGGCTCCGTCCGCTCTGCAGATTTTCGATGACCCGTTTGCGCTCCAGCACGTCGCTGATGCGGCTCTTGAGGTTCTTGATCTCCTCGAGCTCCTTGTCAAGCTGCACAATGGCGGCTTCCAGCTTCGCGTTACGTTCTTTCTGTGAGTCAATCCTGTTATTAATGTAGAGCTGCCCCAATAGAGCTACGCCTACCCCCGCAACCAGCGCCGCCAACAACATCCCATTGAACAGCTTTTGCCGTGCGGCGCGCCGTATTTTGCGATAAGGCAGGAGATTGATATGGACTGCCATCAGTCGAACCTCCTCATGGCAAGTCCACATGCAACCATCAGTGATGGTGCATCGATAGCAAGGCTTTGCTGCTTGACCTTGTTGGAAATGGACATATTGATGAAGGGGTTTGCGACGATGGCGTTGACTTGCGTGCGTTCCGAAACTGCCCGGTCAACTCCGGGAATTGCCGCGCAACCGCCCGCCAGCATAATGTGATCAACCCGGTTGTACTGGGTGGAGCTCGTGAAGAACTGCAATGCCCGCGCCACTTCCATTGCAAGCGACTGGATAAATGGTTGCAGCACTTCATCGGAATAACTATCCGGCAACCCGCCTTTGCGCTTGGCAATTTCGGCATCTTCGGCAGATAGGCCATAGCGCCGCTGAATTTCCTGGGTTAAATGATCACCGCCGAAGCTTTGCTCCCGGAGGTAAACCGACTGATTGTCATGCAGGACATTTATATGCATCATCATCGCACCTATGTCGATGATCATCACGGTTTGCTCTCGCCCGCTATTTGGCAGTTGATTGCAGGCCAGCGCATAGGCTGCCTCGGTGGCGTAGGTCTCGACATCCATTACGATCACCTTGAGCCCGGCCTCTTCTGCAGCAACAACCCGATCCTCGATCTTGTCCTTGCGGGACGCGGCAATCAATACATCCAACTCTTGTGGATTATTAGCTGTTGGACCCAGCACCTGAAAATCGATATTGACTTCATCCAGTGCAAAAGGGATGTACTGATTCGCCTCTGCTTCTACCTGCAGTTCCATATCTTCTTCACGCAGATTAGCTGGCATGATGACCTTTTTACTGATTACCGCAGCGGAAGGCAAGGCAAGCGCCACTCTTTTTTCACGAGTTCCCAGCAGCTTCCAGGCTCGATCGACCGCGCTTCCCACCTGTTCCAAGCCGGCAATATTGCCATCCACCACGGAATCCTTGGCGAGCGGAACAACGGCATAGGCCACCAAGCCGAGATTATCCGGCGTTCCGCTTAGCTCGACCATCTTGACCGACGCGGAACTGATGTCCACCCCAATCAGTGGGGGGGTGTGCTCTTTGAAAAAGTCGAATTTCAAACTGAAATTCCTTTTCTACGCTTAGTAAGTTAGGTGCAATGCTAATACTTTACGTTAGATGCTAGCAACAACCTTAAGGCGTGTAAAGCATTTTTTAATTTCTGTTTATCGCGAAGTAATCTTATAATACACTGTCCATTAAATCCCTCAACTAGAGGGTGTGGAATTATTAAATGTCCCCCTCTGTCCAATTTAGGTTAACACGCTAAATGTTCCCAAAGAAATGGTGGCAATTGCTGCTGCTTTCCCTGATTGCAATGGGCATTGCACTGTCGGCGCTGGTAGCACTTGCCGTTGTTCTTACCTATCCTGAGCTCCCTTCGCTGGAAGCGCTTACTGACTACAACCCCAAGATGCCATTGCGCGTCTATTCCGAAGATGGCTATCTCATAGCAGAATTCGGTGAGGAGCGACGCGCCTTGGTGAAATTCAATGACGTACCCAAGGATCTCAAACAGGCGATTCTTGCGGCCGAGGATGAACGGTTTTATCAGCACGGGGGAATAGACACGCTGGGAATATTGCGTGCCGCCATGGCCAACCTCAGCGCTGGTGGCGCCAAGGAGGGTGCCAGTACCATTACCATGCAGGTGGCCCGCAATTTTTTCCTTTCCGGCGAGAAAACCTTCAAAAGAAAACTGAGCGAGGCTTTGCTTGCCATCAAGATTGAACACAGCCTTAGCAAAGAGCAGATATTTGAGCTTTATATCAACCAGATTTATCTGGGGCAGCGCTCTTATGGTTTCGCTGCCGCAGCACATGTTTACTATGGCAAGCCGCTTAACAAGTTGAATACGGCGGAAATTGCGATGCTGGCGGGGCTCCCGAAAGCACCTTCACGCTACAATCCTTTTGCCAATCTTAAGCGTGCCACGGAGCGTCAGCATTATGTACTACGGCGCATGCACGATATTCATTTCATCAACGACAAGCAGTATGAACTGGCGCTCGAACAGCCCTTGCGCTTGCGCCAGGCCCACCGTCAGACGAATGATCTTTCTGCTGACTATGTGGCCGAAATTGTGCGCCAGACACTATATGACCGCTATCAGGATGATATCTACAAGAGCGGACTCAAGGTTTACACCACCATCCGCAAAAGTTCCCAAGAGGCGGCCAACAATGCCATTTTGCAGGGCATATTGGATTACGATCGCCGCCACGGCTATCGCGGACCGGAAGGTTTCATCGAGATTGATAGCGCAGGGACGCAGCCGCTGAACGCATTTCTGGACGATGCGCTGGATGGCATAGATGTGTTTCGTGATTTGATTCCGGCTGTAGTGCTGGAGGCCAGCCCCAAATCAGTCAGGGTTTACCGCAAGGATGGGGGTTTTACGCAAATTGGCGGTGAAGGCCTGAAATTGGCATTGAATGCCTTCAATGAAAAAACACCCGCCAAGCAGAAGCTGCGCCCTGGATCCCTGATCAGGGTCAGGGAATCCCAAGGCCAATGGCATATTGCTCAGGCACCCCAGGTAGAAGCTGCTTTTGTCGCCATGGACCCCCACAATGGCGCGGTACGTGCGTTGGTGGGAGGTTTTGACTTCAACCGCAACAAGTTCAACCATGTGACCCAGGCCTGGCGCCAGCCGGGCTCGAGTTTCAAGCCATTCATCTACTCGGCGGCCCTCGAAAAGGGTATTACTGCAGGCAGCGTGATCAATGACGAGCCGCTTCTGGTCTCTGCGCTTGAAACAGGGAGTGGTTCGGCTTGGGAACCACATAATTTTGACGGCAAGTTCGAAGGGCCGATACGCATGCGCACGGCGCTGACTAAGTCCAAGAACATGGTTTCCATACGTATCCTGCAATCCATTGGCGTTGGTTATGCGCAGGATTATATTACCCGTTTCGGCTTTGCCGCCAAGGATCACCCGCCTTATCTTGCCATGGCGCTGGGGGCGGGTTCCGTGACTCCATGGCAGATGGCCAGGGCTTATGCTGTCTTTGCAAACGGCGGTTATCGTGTTGCCCCTTACCTGATTGATAAAATTGTCGACAGTAACGGCAAGGTCATCGAGCAGGCCAAGTCACTGAGTGCGGGCGGTGATGCTCCGCGTGTGATCGACCCGCGCAATGCTTTCATTATGACCTCCATGATGCAGGACGTGGTACGTGTCGGCACAGCTGCAAGGGCGAGCGAATTGGGACGTTACGATCTGGCTGGCAAGACTGGCACTACCAACAACTTCATGGATGCCTGGTTTGCTGGATACAGTCCCAGGCAGGTTGCCGTTGCCTGGATCGGCTTTGACCAGCCGCGTTCGCTCGGCAAGCAGGAAACAGGGGGGCACGCTGCCTTGCCAATGTGGATAAGTTACATGTCTAAGGCTTTGCATGGCGTGCCGGATGAGCCTTACCCGATTCCTGAAGGCGTCATCTCGATCAAGATCAACCCGCTAACTGGCGCGCGGGCTGATGAAGAAGGAAGCGGGCTGAACGAATTCTTCTACCACGAGTATACGCCTCCGGTATTGGAGACAGCTGATACAACAGAGGCAAAAGAAGCGCCATCGGCCAAGGTGGGAGAAGAGTCTCAAGTCGACCAGTTGTTCTGAGCTTTCGATGGGGTGCTATGAAGGAATCCAGTTCGAAACATCTGCGCCAGTTGATTGCCCAGCATGCCGCCCGGATGATGGCAGAGGGGGGGGGTGCTGACTACGCCCGGGCCAAGCGCAAGGCGGCCAGACAACTGGGTGCGACCGATGATCGTTGTATGCCTAGCAACGCGGAGGTGGCGCAAGAGCTCAGGCTGCATCATGAAATATTCCACGGTGATGCACAGCCGCAACTGCTGCATCAGCTGCGCATTGAAGCGCTCGCCGTCATGAAACTCCTGGAGCGATTTAACCCTCACCTTGCAGGGGGGGTGTTGGATGGTACGGCCGGACGCTACGCCGATACTGAAATTCACCTCTTCGTGGATAGCGTGAAGGACGTCGAACTATTCCTGCTCAACAATAACATCCAATATCGTATGGATGAAAAAGTCTATCGCTTCGGCAACGAAAAGCAAAAAATGCCGGCCTTCCTGCTGGGGGGGGAGTTCGGCTCGGTCTGCCTGGTTGTGTTTGCTACCGATGATTTGCGCGTCACACCGAAGAACTCCCAGCACGGCAACACCCCCACGCGCGCTTCCACGGCATCGGTTGCTGCCCTGCTACAGCAGCAGGGCAGCGGTTAGGCGCATTAATCCTTCAGCCAGCGCGCGACATCCAGTGCGCTGTACGTCAGAATCCCGTCTGCCCCGGCGCGTTTGAAACACAGCATCGCTTCCAGCACACAGCTTTTTTCATCCAGCCAGCCGTTTTGGGCTGCCGCCTTGAGCATCGCATATTCGCCGCTGACATGGTAGGCAAAAGTCGGTACGCCAAACTCCTGCTTCACCCGGCGCACGATGTCGAGATAGGGCATCCCGGGCTTCACCATGACCATGTCGGCGCCTTCTTCCAGGTCAAGCGCGACCTCTTTCAGTGCCTCGTCCGAATTGGCCGGGTCCATCTGGTAGGTGTATTTGTTGCCTTTGCCCAGATTGGCAGCCGACCCGACGGCATCGCGGAACGGTCCGTAGAAGGCTGAGGCGTATTTGGCGGAGTAGGCAAGAATGCGGGTGTGGATATAACCCTCGAACTCCAAGGCCTGGCGCACCGCGCCGATGCGGCCATCCATCATGTCTGATGGCGCTACCACATCAGCGCCGGCTTCGGCATGACAGAGCGCCTGCCTTACCAGCACCGCGACCGTTGCGTCGTTCAGCACATAGCCGCTGTCATCAATCAAACCGTCCTGACCGTGGTTGGTGTAGGGGTCGAGTGCGATATCGGTAATGATGCCCAAATCAGGGAACGCCGCCTTGAGCGCCTTGACGGTGCGCGGCACTAGGCCCTTCGGATTGCAGGCTTCAGCAGCGGCATCCAGTGACTTCAGGGATTGGTCGATTACTGGGAACAGCGCCAGCGCAGGAATGCCGTACTTGACGCATTCCTCCGCCGTTTTCAGCAGCACATCGATGCTCTGGCGTCGCACGCCGGGCATCGAGGCCACCTTCTCTACTCGGTTTTCGCCATCCAGCACGAACACCGGGTAGATCAGGTCGTTGGCCGTCAGCACGTTCTCGCGCATCAAACGCCGTGAGAAATCGTCGCGGCGCATGCGGCGGGGGCGGGTCGAGGGGAATTTGCCGTAAGCGTTGTTCATGGATGGCTCCTTATGCGAAAACTCTGGCCAGTTCTAGTCCGGGATCGGGTTGGCGCATGAACGCTTCGCCTACCAGGAAGGTATGGACGTTGTTGTTGCGCATCAGCGCCACGTCTTCCGGGGTAAAGATGCCGCTTTCGGTGACCACAATGTGGTTTTGCGGAATGCGGCCCAGCAAGCCCAGCGTCGTATCCAGCGTGACTTCAAATGTGCGCAGGTTGCGATTATTGATGCCAATCAGCGGGGTGTCGAGTTGCAGCGCCAGATCAAGTTCTTCGCCGTCATGCACCTCCACCAGCACAGCCATGCCGAGGTCATGCGCCAGCGCTTCCAGTTCCTTCATCCGGGCCAGATCGAGCGCTGCGACTATCAGTAAAATGCAGTCCGCGCCCATCGCGCGTGCTTCGTAGACCTGGTAAGGGGAAATCATGAAATCCTTGCGTAACACCGGGATATTGCAGGCGGCGCGCGCTTGCTCCAGGTATTCCGGGTTGCCCTGGAAATAAAGGGCATCGGTCAGCACCGACAAACACGCGGCGCCGTGGGCAGCATAAGTTGCGGCAATCTCGGCGGGGCGAAAGTCTTCGCGGATCACACCCTTGGAGGGGCTGGCTTTCTTGATTTCGGCGATCACTGCGGGTTTTCCAGCGGCAATCTTTATGCGGATAGCCCCTACGAAATCGCGCGGAGCATCGGCATGCTCTGATTCGCCACGCATCATGATCAGCGGTTTTTGCGCTATCGCCGCGGCAACTTCGGCATGTTTGGTATCGAGGATTTTTTTAAGGATATCTGACATGAGTAAGTTCTATGCTGATTTACCGTTGGGGAAAAAGTCGCGGATATCCGCAACGACGGGCTTGGTCTTGCCTGCCAAAAGATGATAGGCCTTCATCAGGGCATGGATGTCGGGCCGGGGAATGGCGGCTTCAGGGTTGTTCCAGTTCTCGTGCAGGCACCAGAAATTGTCGATGTCGAAATTGAGATGCATGCGGCAGGTGAGGGGGCGGTATTCATAAATCGAACACTCACCGTCCGTGAGAAATGGGCATGGCGTCCTGCCAGAAAATTCGCTGCGGTCATGCGGAATGCTTTGCTTGAGGGGCTGGGCGACTGCGCCAATGTGGTGGCTGATGTACTGCGCCTCGAAATCGGCGATCGGCACGTGTACATGGCAGCAGTGGCCGCAGCCCCGCGTACAGGCTGCGAACTGCCCGGCATGAGCAAAAACCTGGTCTGCAGTGCGCAGCGCTTCCTGAAGCTTGACCGGTGTTCGTGCATTCATCTGCGCGATGCGCTTGGGCAAAGACTGGACATGCTGTTTGAGCTCGGGCGAAACGGAGCTGAAAAAGCAGTCGAGATTTTCAGCCGCCAGTTGACGCCGTTGCTGTGGAGTTATATCCGGGGTCATGGGGATATTCATGACGTTGCCGACAACGCAATGAGCTGGCGCAGCTTCATCATCGCAGAGCCGTCACCGATCACCAGCCCGGCTTTAGCGATGCCTTCCTGCAGATTTGCCGCAAGCCCGGCAACATAGATGGCTGCTCCCGCGTTAAGCACGACGATATCTCGCGCAGGGCCAGATTGGCCCTCCAGAACCGCCAGCATCATGGCTTTTGATTCCTCAGCATTCTGCACGCGAATGCTTTCCGCTTGGTGCAAATTCATACCGAACTGGCGCGGATTGAGTAGATACTCACTTACCCTGCTGCCCTTCAGCTCTGCGACGTAAGTGTCGCCGGAGAAGGAAATTTCGTCCATGCCGTCCGCACCGTGAACGACCAGAACATGGCGGCTCCCTAGTTGCTGCAGCACATGGGCGAGCTTGCCGGTCAACGCCCTGTCGAACACCCCCATGACCTGGTTGTTCGCGCCGGCTGGATTGGTAAGTGGCCCCAGCAGGTTGAACAGGGTGCGCACGCCCAGTTCGCGTCGCACTGGCGCGGCGTGCCTCATCGCGCTGTGGTGGTTGGGGGCAAACATGAAGCCGATGCCGATTTCATTCACGCAACGCGCCACCTGCTCCGGGGTCAGGCTGACGTTGACGCCCAAGGCCTCCAGCACATCGGCGCTGCCACATGTGGACGACACGGAGCGTCCGCCGTGCTTGGCAACCTTGGCACCCGCTGCCGCTGCAACGATGGCGGAAACGGTGGACACGTTGAACGTCTGGATGCCATCGCCCCCCGTCCCGCACGTGTCGACCAGATGTTCGTCATCGGCGACTTGCACTTTGGTGGAAAGCGAGCGCATTACCTCGGCGGCGGCGGCAATCTCGTCCACGGTCTCGCCCTTCATGCGCAGCGCGACAAGCACCCCGGCGATTTGCGCGGGGGTATATTCTCCGCGCATGATCTGGTGCATCACATCCAGCATCTCGTTGTGCGCCAAGTCAACGCGATCGAGCAGCTTATGCAGGACTTGAGGGGCCGTCAGAGCCATCAGTAGGCCTTCAGGAAATTATCCAGTAATTCGTGACCGTATTCGGTGAGAATGGATTCCGGATGGAACTGCACACCTTCGATGGGCATCGTTTTGTGGCGAACACCCATGATTTCGCCGTCTTCCGTCCAGGCAGTGATCTCCAGGCAATCCGGGCAGGTTTCGCGCTCGATTACCAGCGAGTGGTAGCGCGTGGCGGTGAACGGATTCGGCAACCCCTTGAACACGCCGGCATCCTTGTGGAAAACCGGCGAGGTCTTGCCGTGCATCAGTTGCTTCGCGTGCACGATTTTGCCGCCGAAAGCCTGGCCGATGCTCTGGTGGCCGAGGCAAACGCCGAGGATGGGAATCCTGCCGGCGAATTCTTGGATTAGCGGTACCGAGATACCCGCTTCGTTCGGCGTGCATGGCCCCGGCGAAATCACGATGTGGCACGGGTTGAGTTGGCCGACTTCTTCCACGGTGATTTCGTCGTTGCGAAATACACGTACGTCCTGCCCCAATTCGCCTAGGTATTGCACCAGGTTGTAGGTGAAGGAGTCGTAATTGTCGAGCATCAGCAGCATAAACTGTCCTACAGGCCTCTCCTGGAGAAGGTCAGCGTGGCATTGGTACCGCCGAAGCCGAAGCTGTTTGACACCGCCGTCTGGATGTCGGCATTATCGATACGTTGGCGCACGATGTTGAGGCCTTCCGCCGCCGGATCCAGCGTTTCGATGTTGGCTGAAGCGGCGATGAAGTTGTTTTCCATCATCAGTAGTGAGTATACGGCCTCGTTTACACCGGCTGCGCCCAGTGCGTGGCCGGACAGCGACTTGGTGGACGCAATGGCCGGTCCGCCGGCGCCAAACACGGCGCGGATGGCTTCCAGTTCCTTGACGTCGCCTACTGGAGTACTGGTGCCATGAGTGTTGATGTAATCCACCGGCCCTTCCACGCCTTGCAGCGCCATCTGCATGCAGCGTAACGCGCCTTCGCCGGAGGGGGCCACCATGTCGTAGCCATCGGAAGTGGCGCCGTAGCCGACCACCTCGGCATAAATCTTCGCGCCGCGCTTCTTGGCGTGTTCGTATTCCTCCAGCACCAGAATGCCGCCGCCACCGGAGATGACGAAACCATCGCGGTTGGCGTCGTATGTGCGCGAGGCCTTGTCCGGCGTATCGTTGTACTTGCTGGACAGTGCGCCCATGGCGTCGAACATGAAGGACAGGGTCCAGTGCTCCTCTTCGGCGCCGCCGGCGAACACGATGTCCTGCTTGCCCATCTGGATTTGCTCCACGCCGTTGCCGATGCAGTGTGCACTGGTAGCGCAGGCCGAGCTGATGGAATAGTTGACGCCCTTGATCTGCGCGCCCGTAGCAAGACAGGCGGACACGCCGCTGGCCATGGCCTTGGTCACCATGTAGGGGCCGACGCGGCGTATGCCCTTTTCGCGCAGCGTGTCGATACCTTCCAGGATACTTTCGTGCGAAGCGCCACCCGCACCGACGATAAGGCCGGTGCGGATATTGGAGACAAGTTCCGGCGGCAGGCCAGCATCGGCGATGGCTTCCTGCATGGCGATCCAGGCGTAGGCGTGGCCGCTGGCCATAAAGCGCATCAGCTTGCGGTCGATCAGTTCCTGCACATTCAGCTTGACAGAGCCGGCCACATGGGAGCGCAGCCCGCGATCCGCATATTCCTGCTGAAAGGTGATGCCGGAGCGCCCCTCGCGCAGACTATCGAGCACTTCGGTCTTGTTGTTGCCGAGACTGGACACAATGCCCATCCCGGTGACGACGACGCGACGCATAATCGTATCCTCCTAGAAATTATCCGTACGGGTAAATAGTCCAACGCGTAGATTGTGTGCGACGTAAATTTCGCGGCCGTCCACTTCCATACGCGCGTCGGCGATACCCATCACCAGCTTGCGCATCATGACGCGCTTCATGTTGATGTGGTAGGTCAGCACCTTGGCGCTCGGCAGCACCTGGCCGCTGAATTTGACTTCACCCGCGCCCAGCGCCCGGCCGCGACCGGGGCCACCCATCCAGCCGAGGAAAAATCCGACCAGCTGCCACATGGCATCCAGGCCGAGGCACCCCGGCATCACCGGATCGCCCTCGAAGTGGCAGCCAAAAAACCACAGGTCAGGCCGGATATCGAGTTCGGCGATGATTTGGCCATTGCCATACTCACCACCGTCCTCGGTAATTGACACAATGCGGTCAACCATCAGCATGGGCGGTAGTGGCAATTGCGCGTTGCCTTCGCCAAACATTTCACCACGCCCGCAGGTGAGGAGTTCCTCGTAAGTAAAGCTGTTTTGTTTTTGCATTGTAATCACCATTTGTTTGAATATTATTTCAGCTATTCTCGCTGCAATCGCCGTCAGGCGAAAGCCCCCCGATACTATTCGCTATCCAGCCCGGCCAGCACCATTTCCGCCGCACGCAGTATGGCGCGCGCTTTATTTTGTGTTTCCGTCCACTCACTTTGCGGTACTGAATCGGCCACGATACCGGCACCGGCCTGCACGTACAGCGTACCGTCCTTGATCACAGCGGTGCGGATGGCGATGGCCAGATCCATGTCGCCGTTGAAGCCGAGATAGCCCACTGCGCCGGCGTAAATGCCGCGCTTGGTTGGCTCCAGCTCGTCGATGATCTCCATCGCCCGCACCTTGGGGGCGCCGGACACGGTACCGGCAGGAAAGGTGGCCTTGAGCACGTCAACGGCGTCCATGCCGGGCTTGAGCTTGCCTTCCACGTTGGAGACGATGTGCATGACGTGAGAATAGCGTTCGATCACCATGTTGTCGGTCACTTTGACCGAACCGGTTACTGCCACGCGGCCAACGTCGTTGCGCCCCAAATCCATCAACTGTACATGCTCGGCGCGCTCCTTGGGGTCGGCCAGCAGCTCCTCGCCCAGCGCCGTGTCCTCCTCGCGCGTCTTGCCGCGTGGGCGGGTGCCGGCGATAGGGCGGGCGGTGACGGTATCGTCCTCCAGCCGCACCAGGATTTCCGGCGAGGAGCCGACCACGTGGTGGTCACCCATGTCGTAATAGAACATGTACGGCGAAGGATTCAGGCTGCGCAGGGCGCGGTATAGCGACAGCGGTGGCGCCGGGAAATCCTGCGTCATGCGCTGGCTCAACACCACCTGCATGATGTCACCATCGAAAATGTAGCGCTTCGCCTGTTCCACCGCCGCCTTGAAACCGGCCTCGCCGAATTCGGAAACGGCAGTGACTGATGCCATGGCTGGCGCAATAGGTATCTGAGCTGGCTGGCGTAGGCTACGGATCAGGTCATCCAGGCGTTCAAGCGCTTTGGCGTATGCGTCCGGTTGGGCAGGATCGGCATAAACGATGAAAGTCAGTCTCGACGCCAGATTGTCCACCACTGCAAGTTCTTCGGTCAGTAGCAGCAGGATGTCCGGCGCGCCTAGCACGTCAGGTTTTTGCGTGGCGGCCAGGCGGCGCTCGATGTAGCGCACCGTGTCGTAGCCGAAATAGCCGGCCAGGCCACCGGTATAGCGCGGCAGACCGCTGAGTGGGGCGGGCTTGAAGCGCGCCTGGTAATTTTTCACGAAATCCAGTGGATTGGTGTTGGCAACCGATTCCACCGTCACACCATCGCATTCCACGCGGACATCGCGACCATGAGCCTCGATGCGTGTTCTGGCGGGCAGGCCGATGAAGGAGTAGCGGCCGAAGCGTTCGCCGCCCTGCACTGACTCTAGCAGGTAGGAGTAAGGTTTGTTGGCCAACTTGAGGTAGAGCGACAGCGGCGTGTCGAGATCAGCATAGGTTTCGGCCACTAGCGGGATGCGGTTGTAGCCCTGGCGGGCGAGGTCGTTGAATTCCTTTTCGGCAATGGTGTGCGGCATGAAAATCTCCAAAAATCTGTCGAAATAATGGGCGCCCATTATCATGGCGCCGGACGCTAGTAGTTCAGCGCCACCATCGCCAGAGCGCACCTGACAGGTTGAAGAGTTTCGTAATCATGCTTTTCTGATTAACCTGGTTGCGTGCAGCAGGCTATCCACCACTGCATCCAGGTCCAGTTCACTCACGTGGCGGCCGCGGTTATAGCCATAGGGTACGCAGAACACATGGCAGCCGGCAGCGCGCGCGGCCTGAGTGTCGTTGATCGAATCGCCAATCAGCAACATCCGGTCAGGCGTGATGCCGAAGCGTTCACAGGCATGCAGCAACGGCAATGGGTCGGGCTTGCGTTTGGGCAGCGAATCGCCCGACAGGATCAGCTCGAAATAGTCGTAGAGCCCGGTATCCTTCAACAAGGGTACCGTGAATTTTTCCGCCTTGTTGGTAATGCAGGCCAAACGATAACCGGCTTTTTTAAGTACTTCCAGCCCTTCCACCACATCCGGGAAAGGCCGGCTGTGCAGGCTCACCACCTCGGCGTAATGCTTCTCATAAACCGGCTTGGCGCGGGCGAATAGCCCCTCGTCAGGTTCGCCATCCATGCTGCCAGTAAGGATGCGCTTGATTAGGCGCGCCACGCCGTTGCCGATGTAGGTCTTGACGCTTTCTTCCGGCACTGGCGGCAAGCCCAGGTCGAGCATCATGCGCTTGCCCGCCTCGGCCAAGTCGGGTGCGGTGTGCAACAGGGTGCCGTCAAGGTCGATGACGACAGCCGAGATTGCCAGCGGCGCTGAAGTTTCGAAGGTGATGCCCAAGAAGCGTTACACCTTGTCCAGTTCGGCGCGTAGCGCAGCGACGATGGAGTTGTAGCGGTTCGGATCGGTGTCCTTGGGCGCGCCGAACAAGGCGGAGCCGGCCACAAAGGTATCGGCACCGGCACGGGCGATCTCAGCGATGTTGGCGGTGTTGACGCCACCGTCGATTTCCAGCCAGATTTCCTTGCCGGTCTTCTCGGTGTAGGCGTCGATCCTGGCGCGCGCCTGCTTCAGTTTTTCCAGCGCCTGCGGGATGAACTTCTGGCCGCCAAAACCGGGGTTGACCGACATCAGCAGAATCATGTCGATCTTGTCCATGACATGATCCATGTAATCCAGCGGCGTGGCCGGGTTGAACACCAGGCCGGCCTTGCAGCCTTGATCCTTGATCAGCGCCAGCGAGCGGTCGATATGCTCGGAGCCTTCCGGGTGGAAGGTGATGATGTTGGCGCCGGCCTTGGCAAAATCGGGGATGATGCGGTCGACTGGCTTCACCATCAAGTGCACGTCGATGATGGCATCGGTGAGCGGGCGAATCGCGCTGCACACCAGCGGGCCGATGGTCAGGTTGGGCACGTAATGGTTGTCCATCACGTCGAAGTGAATGATGTCGGCGCCGGAGGCGATGACGTCGGTGATTTCCTGGCCCAGTTTGGCGAAGTCGGCGGAAAGAATGCTGGGGGCGATGCGGAATTGCTTGCTCATGATTACTCCATCGAAAAAGTCGCAAAAGCACATTCTAACCGCAATCGGTAGGCGCTAAAAGCCTGAAATTCTTGCTTAAGCTACGGCTATCCGCGAAAATCGCGCAATGCATCTGTTTGCCCTCGGTGTTAACCACACTACAGCCCCTCTCTCCATTCGTGAGCATGTCGCCTTCCACAGCGAGAGCTTGGGGCAGGCGCTGCATGACCTCATCACGCACCGGTCCGTGAAAGAAGCTGCGATTCTTTCCACCTGCAACCGCACCGAATTGTATTGCAACACCGACGAGCCGCAGGCCGCGCTGGATTGGCTGGCGCAATATCACCGCTTGCGGACGGACGTGATTCAGCCTTATTCCTATATCCTGCCCAGCAATGAGGCGGCCAGGCATGCCTTTCGGGTAGCTTCTGGTCTGGATTCCATGGTGCTGGGCGAGCCGCAAATCCTGGGCCAGATGAAGCAGGCTGTGAAAATCGCCGAGCACGCCGGCACGCTGGGCACGTTGCTGCACAAGCTTTTTCAGCGCACATTTGCCGTTGCCAAGGAAGTCCGCTCTACCACTGACATCGGCGCCAACTCGGTTTCCATGGCTGCCGCTTCGGTCAAGTTGGCCCAGCGCATTTTCGGTGATCTGCGCTCCCTTAAGGTACTCTTCATCGGCGCCGGCGAAATGATCGATCTATGCGCCGAGCATTTTGCCGCGCAGCGACCGGCTGCCATCACCATTGCCAACCGCACCCTGGAGCGCGGCGCAGCACTGGCCCAGCGTTTCGGCGGCAAGGCGATCATGCTGGCTGACTTGCCCGACCAACTCGCCGATTACGATATCGTCATCACCTGTACCGCCAGCCAATTGCCCATCGTGGGCCTGGGGATGGTGGAGCGGGCGGTCAAGGCGCGCAAGCACCGCCCGGTGTTCATGGTCGATCTGGCCGTGCCGCGTGACGTGGAAGCCGAAGTCGCCGAACTGGACGACGTGTTTCTCTACACGGTGGACGACCTCGCCAAGATCGTGCAGGAGGGCTTGGGTAACCGTCAGCTGGCTGCCGTTGAAGCCGAGACCATCATCGAAACGCGTGTCGAGAATTTCATGCACTGGCTGCGTACGCGCGAAGCAGTACCCACCATCCGCGCCTTGCGCGACCAGGCTGAACGCATGCGGCGCCACGAAGTGGAAAAAGCGTTGAAACTGCTGGCACGTGGCGATGACCCGCAACGCGTGCTGGAGCAGTTCAGCAATACGCTCACCAATAAATTCCTGCATGCACCCAGCCATGCGCTCAATACCACCACCGGCGATGACCGCGAAGCTCTTGAAACACTGCTTCGTCAGCTTTACCAGATCCTATGAAACCCTCCATCCAGAAAAAACTGGCGACGCTAAGCGATCGCCTGGAAGAACTTAATCACTTGCTGTCCAGCCAGAATGCGACAGCAGACATGGACAACTACCGCAAGTTGTCGCGCGAACACGCTGAACTGGGGCCCATCGTCGAGCAGTACCATGCTTACAAGCAGATCGAGGCCGATATTGCCGCCGCGCAGGACATGGCTGCCGACCCCGAGATGCGCGATTTTGCACAGGAAGAGATCGAGGCCGGCAAGCAGAAGCTGGAAGCCAACGCTCTGGAGCTGCAAAAGTTGCTGTTGCCCAAGGATCCTAACGACGAACGCAATATCTTCCTCGAAATTCGCGCTGGCACTGGCGGTGACGAATCTGCGCTGTTTGCTGGTGACCTGTTCCGAATGTACAGCCGCTACGCCGAGCGCCAGCGCTGGAAGGTGGAAGTGGTGTCCGCCAGTGAATCCGAAATTGGTGGCTACAAGGAAATCATCGCCCGGATCGACGGGCTGGGCGCCTACTCGAAGCTGAAATTCGAATCCGGTGGCCATCGCGTTCAAAGAGTCCCGGAAACTGAAACGCAGGGCCGCATCCATACTTCAGCCTGTACCGTGGCCATCATGCCCGAAGCCGACGAGATCGCCGACGTCAACATCAACCCGGCTGACCTGCGCATCGATACCTACAGAGCCAGCGGCGCCGGCGGCCAGCACATCAACAAGACTGATTCCGCAGTGCGCATCACCCATCTGCCTACCGGCATCGTGGTGGAATGCCAGGACGACCGCTCGCAGCACCGCAACAAGGCGCAGGCGATGAGCGTGCTGGCGGCGCGCATCAAGGATGCCCAGGTGCGCGAGCAGCAGTCGAAGGAGGCCGCCACGCGCAAGATCCTGGTCGGCAGCGGCGACCGTTCCGAGCGCATCCGCACCTACAACTTCCCGCAAGGCCGCGTCACCGACCACCGCATCAACCTTACGCTGTACAAGATCGACGCCATCATGCAGGGCGACATGGACGAACTGATCAACGCGCTGGTGGCCGAACACCAGGCCGAGCTGCTGGCTGCGCTGTCGGAAGATTCGCTGTAATCGTGGCAATCCGCGCGTTGCAGACGCAAGCTCAATCGCAGCTTGCCGATGTGCTTGGGTTGCCGGTCGACGAAGCGCGAATCGAGGCGCAAATACTGCTTCGCCATGCCTTGGGCGATGTTTCCCGCGCCTGGTTGATGGCGCGCACAGAGCAGGCACTCACAACGGAACAGCTGGCTCGGTTCGATGGCTTGTTGCAACGTCGGCTACAGGGCGAACCGGTGGCTTATATCATCGGCCGGCGCGAGTTCTTTGGTCTGGATTATGGCCTGACGGCGGATGTACTCATTCCCCGCCCGGATACTGAAACACTGGTTGAGGCTGCGCTGCAACGTATTCCCGCAAGCCAGTCTTGCCGGGTGCTCGACCTCGGCACCGGTAGTGGAGCCATTGCCATCGCCATCGCCGTGCATCGGCCCTTGGCGAATGTAACCGCGGTGGACCGCTCGGAAGCGGTGCTGGAAGTGGCGCGTGGCAATGCTGAAAGCTTGTCCGCCAGCAATGTGCGCCTGCTGCGCAGCGACTGGTTCAGCGCGTTGGAAGGCGAAGTCTTTGATGTGATTGTCAGCAACCCGCCCTATATTGCGGCAACGGACCCGCACCTGAGCCAGGGCGACTTGCGCTTCGAGCCATCAAGCGCGCTGGTGTCAGGGGAAGACGGGTTGGATGATATTCGTGCTATCGTCGCGCAAGTGCCTGCCCATATGGCTTCTGGAGGCTGGCTGCTGCTGGAGCACGGCTATGACCAGGCAGTGCAGGTGGCAGGTTTGCTGGAGGGCGCGGGATTCGAGGATGTTGGCCACGCGGCCGATCTGGCGGGAATAGCGCGGGTGACGCTGGGCAGGAAGGTGAAGCGTTAATGCAAGCGGTGCCGCCCCGGGGTTTGCGGCATCTGCAATGCGGAAAACACTTCGGGTTCTTCATCGACCGAGGACTTGGCTACGGTATTCTGCTCGCGGCGGAACAGATCGCCGACCAGCGCCAGCACTTCGTCCACGGCCTCCTGCTTGAAATGGCGCGACAGTAGCGCGGAAACATCTTCCATCATGTAGCGGCGCTGCGCGTCCAGAATGGCCTCTGGCGTGGGGCCGACGAACATCAGCTGGGTTTCGTCGCGGTCTTCGTCTTCGTGGTAGGTGATGATTTCGATGGCAGCAGCGTTTTCCACCAGCTTGCCGAGCGCCTGCATGGCCTGCTCCAGAGACGGCAGGAAATTACGGCCGACTTCCAGCGTGCAGCACATTTCCAGCGTGTAATTGCGGTCGTTGAAGGCGAAGCCGGGCTGGTCAGGCTCCAGGCTTTGCACTTCCTTCAGGTGTTCGACGTCGAGGTATTGCAGCAGGGGGCGCAATGCGCTTTCCACCTTGCGGTTGGTGATGCCTTCGACCAGTTCGAGGTAGCCGTGCACATGGACTTCGGTGCGCATGGGAATTCCTTCAATTGAGTTTCAAGTTGGGATTATACCCGATCAACCGTCAGACACGCCCAAGTAGTTGTTTTTGAGGCGGATGTAGTGTCTGGCGGAATAGGTGAAATGCGCCAGTTCCTGTTCGGTTAGCGGCCGTATCCGTCGTACCGGGCTGCCAAGGTAAAGATACCCGGATGCCAGCACCTTGCCTTCCGGCACTAGGCTGCCGGCGCCGATCAGAACGTGCGGTTCTACAATCACTTTGTCCATGATGATGGCGCCCATGCCGATCAGGCATTCGTCGCCGATGGTGCAGCCGTGCAGGATCACCTTGTGGCCGATGGTGACATTGCTGCCGATGATGAGCGGCGCGCCGTCGGAATCCCAGTTTGATTTGTGGCTGACGTGCAGTACCGACAAATCCTGCACGTTGCTGCCCGCGCCGATGCGGATGCTGTTCACGTCGCCGCGGATCACCGCGCCGGGCCACACGGAAACATCGTCGGCCAGTACCACGTCGCCGATGATCTGCACGGACGGATGCAAGTAAACCCTGCCGCCGAGTTGCGGGGCGATGCCGAGGTAGGTGGTGATGTTGGATGGATCGCTCATGCCTCTAGTATAATCCCGCCATGACTGATATTTCCTCTGTCGGCATCGTCGCTCCGCAGACCGCACATTTTGGCGAGCCTTTGCTTCTCAAGTCGGGTGCCGTATTGCCGGCTTTCGATCTGGTTTTTGAAACCTACGGCAAGCTCGACGCCGACAAATCCAACGCCATTCTGGTCTGCCACGCACTATCCGGCACACATCACGTTGCCGGCAAGTACAGCGAGGAAGACAAGCACCCCGGTTGGTGGGACAACATGATCGGACCGGGCAAGCCGCTCGATACCAACCGTTTCTTCGTCATCGGTGTCAACAATCTGTGTGGCTGCCACGGCTCCACCGGCCCCTCCAGCATCAACCCGGCAACCGGCAAGCCATGGGGTTCCGCTTTTCCCGTGGTGACGGTGGAGGACTGGGTGCAGGCGCAATCCCGTCTGGCGGATCATCTCGGCATCAGCAGTTTCGCCGCCATCATGGGCGGCAGCCTGGGCGGGATGCAGGCGCTGCAGTGGACGCTCACTTTCCCGGATCGGGTGAGAAAT